>JAABUM010003840.1_pt1 | contig 17764 bp, 17 predicted proteins | sample 5559161 | NCBI WGS metagenome assembly JAABUM01 (sample SAMN10711868, study PRJNA513369) | rock metagenome | isolation source: Antarctica rocks | place: Antarctica: Victoria Land, Siegfried Peak nord | reverse complement strand
CCGCTCGCGCGGTGTACAAGGGCTTCGCCGACATCCTCGAGCTGTACCAGCCCGCGCGCGGCTTCTCGGGAGAATTCCGCACCATCGACTTCGACTTCGCCAAGTTCGTCGGGCACGAGCTGTTCGTCACGTTCTTCTCGGCCCTCATCCGCGAGGGACGCTGGGAGCTCATCGCGGACCTCTTCGAGGAGGACCTCTACGTCGTCAACACGCCGGAAGGGCGGCCCGGCGTCGTGCCCTTCGACTATGTGTCCCAGCACCTCGAGCTGCTCGAACATCGGAAGCGGCGGTTGAACTCCAACCGCATGTCGCTGCACGCCGACCTGCTCAATGAGCGCCATACGCAGGGCGATCTGGCACGGCTGGTGCCGATGGCGCAGTTCGTGGAGGCGGACTACTTCCTGTTCCTGCGCGGCCAGCTGCCGCCAGCGGAAGATCCACACTGGCCCGAGTGGGGCGCCTGGAGCACCCTGTACATGCGCGACGCCCCCCGTTATCTGGTGGACGCGTCGCGCGTGAAGTATGCCCAGCGCCTCCTCCGACCGCTCGGCGTCGAGGACGTGCAAACCCTCCGCGACCGCTTCGCCGAGTGCGCCCCGCGACTGCGAAAGCTATTCAACACGGGGCTCTGGCGCGACCCGCTGTGGGGTTTCGACCCGCAGTCTATTGGCAGCCGGTAGGGGTGGGCAGGTGCAGCCAGGTGTCGAGCGCTTGATCGTGGGCGAGCTGCCTCCGGACGCGTTTATGGCAATGGTAGGGGGTAGATCGACGCCAACCCGAGTGCGAGCAAAGGCCCCCGCGAGGATTTTGGTAGCCCCAGGGTCACCACGGCCACTGCGGGGTCGGCGACGGGGGCAAAGGTGCCCTCGTCCCACGCCCACACCACCTCGGGCGTCTGCCCGGCGTCCGGGGTTTACGGGGCCGCTCCTCCCCGGTGCCCGCCTGCCGCACGAGCAGCCGCGTCGCTTCCACCAGCCACCGCCCGTCGCGCCGGAGCGCGACCCGCCCGCCGCCGAGGAAGCAGGGACGCTCCCCGATGCCGATGTTTGTTGTTCGGCGCGGGCGCGTCACTGGGCTGCATCGCCACCCCTCTTCTTGGCCGGTCGCGTTCTTCCTCTGCTCCCAGTTTGGCCGGCCACCCCGCCCCGTCAAGGGCGCGCCGCTGCGCTGTGCGCCGCCTGCGGCGGTTGCCCCCTTGACCGGGCGGGGCCCCGGCCGCCGTGCCCCTGGCAGAGGGCGAAGCGATGGCGGCTCCAGACGGTAGGACGCAGGGCGGGGCGGCCCGATCGCTTGCGAGGGGCAGCGGTGCGGCCTCCGGGCCGCGATCGTGAGAGGGCTCGCTCGGGCTCACCACCGGTAGGTGCCAAAGAGTCGGCAGGCCTTATCAGTCCTCGCGCGTGGTGGGCTGTTGGAGCGCCGCCAATACCTCGCGTGGCTCAACCGCCAGGGCTTCGGCGAGCTTGCGGATATTCGTCGGCCGCGGCATCACCTCCCCGTTTTCCCATTTGCTCACCATCCGCTGTTGCACCCCGATCCGATCGGCCAGCTCCTGCTGGGTCAGCACGGCGTCGCGCCGCAGGGAGCGTAGGCCCTTTCGCGCCGCTTCCATCGCGATTACCCCCGTCGCCATCGTTGCGCCGCCCTTCTTGCTCTCGGGTCGCCCGAACACCGCGCTTGCGGCGAAGTATAGCATAAGAAAAACCATAAAAATACCTAATAAGTGCTTGATAAATACATAAAAAGAGCATATAATAGGGATATCGAAAGGCCCCACGGGAACGCCGGGAAGCAGACCCCGTGAGGCCATCAGGATACCGGGGCCGAGGCCCCAGAACAGGAAGTGTAGCATGGTCCGCACCTTCGCCAAGCCCCAGGAAGCCCGCGCGATCGAGGCCCGCGCCCGCGCCCGCAGTTGCGGCGTCCGCATCGCTGTCGTGCTCGAATCCCGCCGCTACTGCACCCCCGCCCGCTCCGAGCCGGGCACGACCTACACGATCGCCCGCACCCCGGTCGGCTGGGCCTGCTCCTGCCTCGGCTATTTCCACACCGGCGTCTGCAAGCACCTCGGCGCGGTCGAGCGCCGGGCGGGGCGCGAGGGCTGGGCCTTCGGCCGGATCGCCCCGCTGGCTTGCGTCGCGCGGTACATGCCCCTCGACCCGCCGACCCCCGACCCGGAGCCCGATCCGGAGCCGCCGACCCCCGCCGGGGGCGCGGCCCGGCCCCGGGCGCTCGACAAATACCGGGCGCGCGGCGCGGCGGCCCTGGCCGACCTGTACGGCGACGCGGCCTAGCATTGTCGTGGCCGGGGGCGCATCTGCCCCCGGCCCCACCCTCGCCCGCGAACATCATCCACCACGCACCATATCGCTATGTAGGAGGGGACCATGATCGAGCGCTTATTACACGCCCTGCTCGCCGAGTTGCACGCCGCCGGGGTGCCCGCGCCCCTGGGCCAGCCGCTGACTCTGGCCGCCGTGTGGGCCGACCTCGCCCGCCTGGCCGGGGAGGAGCCGCCCGCCGACGTGCTGGCCCTCCTCGACGGCCCCGCGCCCCGCACCCCCGCCAACCGGGACGCTTGAGCCCCCCCACCTTGACACGAGCCCGTAGCAGGAAGGAGTACCCCCATGATCGACCGACAACACGAGCCAACCACCACCACCCACGAGCGCGCCCAGGAGCGCATGGCCGCCGCGCTGGCCCTCCTCGACGCGGGGATCGGGGCCATCGTCGACGACCCAAGTTTCCGCGCCTACCTCGCCAGGCTGGCCCGCTTCCCGACCTACTCCGCCCGGAATGTGGCCCTGATCCACGCGCAGCGCCCGGACGCGACCCGCGTCGCCGGGTACCGCGCCTGGCAGGCGCTCGGGCGGCAGGTCCGCCAGGGCGAGCGGGGCATCCGCATCCTCGCCCCCTACCGGCGTGTCCTTGCCGAGGGTGAAGAGCAGCGCGATGCCGACGACCGGGGGGCGCTCGTGACCGGCTTCGGGGTGGCGACCGTCTTCGACCTGGCCCAGACCGAGGGTGCGCCCCTCGACGAGGCCCCGGCCCCCCACCTGCTGGCGGGCGCGAGCGACGCCGCCGCGTGGCTGTGGGAGCGGCTGGCGGCCTTCCTCGCCGCCGAGGGGATCGCGCTGATCCGCGAGGAGACCGGGCGGGCGAACGGCTACTACGCCCCCGCCCGGCGTCGTGTCGCGGTCCACGCCCGCCTCGTCGGGGATCAGGCGGCCAAGACCCTGGCCCACGAGTGCGCGCACCACGTCGCCGGGGCGCGGGCCGGTGTGCATGCGATGGACGCCGAGACGATCGCCGAGGGCGCGGCCTTCGTCGTGCTGGCCCACTGCGGGATCGACGCCGGGGGCTACACCTTCCCCTACGTCGCCCGCTGGGCCGAGGATCGCGCGGTCCTGACGCGCAACCTGGAGGCGATCCGGGCCGTCGCGTACACGCTGATCCACGTCGCCACCGGCGGCACGGGCGCGGCGCTCGACGCCGCCGCCTGACCGGGGAGAGATGGGCGCGGCGATGAGCGCCGCGCCCGCGTAGGGGAAAGGAACAGACGTGATGCGGCAACTCCGCAGGGTGGCGAAGATGTGGTACCGCGCCGACCACGCGGCGGCGAACGCGGGGTGCGCGCTGATCGCCGGGTACCCCGTCGGGCTCCTGAAGGCATGCGGCGTGTCGGCGGGCGCGATCAGCGGCGGCAAGGTGAGCGGCGGCGATCTCGTCGTCGCCTGGGCCAACGAGTGGGGCTACCTGCTCGAACCGGGCGAGGACCTGCGCGCCGACCGGGCGCGGGCGGCGCTGCTGACGTCGGGCGGCACCTACCGCGGCACGCTCGCATTCGCGCCGGACACCCCGGCGGGCTGGTTCGTGCCGTCGATGGTTCAGGCCGCGCGGCGCGCGCCGGCGGTCTGAACCAGGCAAGGGTGCGCGGTGGTGCCGCCGCCCCGCACGGCATGGCCGAGACACCGCCGCCCGCCCCTCCGGGTTGCCGCAGCATCGCCCCCGACCGGCGTTCCTGGCGACCGGCATGCCGCCCGTGGTATCTTCAGCGCGCCACCGTGTCCTCACCGTTGCCCGCCATGCCGGGCGGGCGAACGGGTGGGGGAGCGGCCCGTCGGCGGCGATCCCGCCGATCCGTCCGGCACGGGGCGTACGGCGAGGAGGGGCGGGGGCGATGGCGCGAGCGGTGCGGCCGGGCGAGGCCGACCCCCCGGGGCTCACGCGGCGCGCGCACACCCTCCTGCGGCTCCTCGCGCTCGCCTGCTTCCTCCTCCTCCTCCGCAAGGCGTGGCGGGACATCGATCTCATCGGGTGGGATCCCCTCTTCTATCACCTCCCGTTCGCCGCCCGTATCTGGCAGATCAGCCCCGCCTCCTCGTATGGCTTCGTGGATTACCTGGAGGCGGTCTATCGCGGCTTCCCGCTGCTGACGGAGGCGTTGCAGGGCCTCCTCTGGCGACTGACCGGGCGGATGCAGGGGGCCAATCTGGTCGCGCCGGGGAGCCTCGCGCTCTACTGCGCCTTCGCGCGCGCCTACCTGCGGCTCCCCGGCGCGGCGCTCTTCCTGGCGCTGCTCGCCACGCCGCTGATCCAGATCCACGCCACCACCAGCTTCGTCGATCTCCCGGCCAACCTCGCCTGCGCCGCCGCGCTGATCCTCGCTTACCGCCGCTGCCTGACGCGCGCCGTGCCCGCCCCCTGGGAGACCGGGCTGCTGATCCTCGCGCTCGGCGCGACCGCGAACATGAAGATGCAGCTCCTCCCGATGGTGCTGCTCGCCCTCACTGTCGTCCTCGCCCGCCTCGCCTATCTCTACCGCAGCGGCGACGTGGCGACCCGCACGCGCATCGCTTACACGGTGCTGGCGGTGGCGGTGGCGACGCCGCTGATCTTCGCGACCTATCTCAAGAACACCGTCCTGTACCACAATCCGCTCTACCCGATCCCGGTCGAGATCCTGGGCGTCGAGTTGCCCTTCGGGTGGGATGCCTACCCCAAGGCGCCCCGATACCTCCAGGACGCCCCCCAGGCGGTGCGCTGGCTCTGCTCGATCCTCGAATTCCGCGCCTTCGACCCGGCCCGCCCCTACCTCTGGACCGGCGATCAGGGCTCCGTACCGGACGATTCGCCGGGCGACCGCATGGGCGGCTACGGCTTCCCCTTCGTTATCTTCAACCTGGCGCTCCTCGCGACCCTCGCGCTGCGCACCCGGTCGCGCGAGGCCCGGATCGGCGCGCTCGGCTTCCTGCTCGTCTCGGCGATCACCGCGTTCCTGCCGCAATCGCACCTGCTGCGCTATTACCTCTACTGGATGATCGCGCTACTCACCCTCAATATCGCCCTGCTCACGCGGGTGCGCCCCCGCCTGCGCGTCCCCGTGACGCTGGGTCGGTTCGCGGCGGTCTGCTGCGCCTGCCTGCTGGCCGTCGCGGTGCTGACGCAGGGGGTCTACTTCCGCCCCACCGATCAGCGCGCGTGTCTCGACTACATCGCGGCGATCGACCCGGACATCCGCGTTGCCCTCGCGCAGTCCGCCGACCTCTGCGTGACCGGGGGCGCACAGCTCGGCTACCTGTACGACGAGCACTTCCACGCGCCGCTCCATTACGCGGTCAGGGCCGCGTTCGCGGCGGACGAGTGCGGCGCGCGCGTGGTCGTGCCCGCCCGCTGAATGGCCCCGCCGGGGCGACGCGGCCCAGGAAGGTGGCGAAGATGTGGTATCACGCCGACCATACGGCCGCGAACGCGGGGTGCGCGCTGCTCGCCGGATACCTCGCCGAGCTCCTGATCATACTCCGGTGTCACCCCAGCCGCCCCCGGCTGTGACGTAAGACTGCATCGGTGACGTCCTGCCTTGCCGGGCCTTCCGTCGTCGGCCCGGCTCTGTGGGGCTGGCTAGGACCGGCGGGCCATCGCCTCATCGGCGAAGATGTCGGTCAGCAGCCCGTTCTGATCCGACGATGGGCGCGTCCGGTTCGTCTCCTCGAGCCGGACCCGCTCCTCGGGGGAGAGTGCGGTGATCCAGCTGCGGTAGAGATCGGTGATCGCCGTCGCCAGTTCCCCGCCCCGGCCCTCGTCATGGAGCCCCATCTCCATCTCGGCCAGTTCCTCGTCGTGCACCGTCGCGAAGAACCGCCCGATCGGCCCCGCGCCTTCGGACCGCGCCCGCAGCCGCCCGATGAAGCCTTCTACCGTCGCCGCCATGCGTGTACCCTCGCTTCCAGTGCTACCAAGGCAACATCCGCTCATCCTATACTGTAAACGGGGATACGGTGCAAGCGAAAGCGAACCTACAAATCTCCTATTTCCTATGCGCCGCCAGGGAATTTCGCCACGCCCGAGCCGGGGGATGGCGTCAAGATTGTATGTCCTGCTCAGGTGCACGACCGACGGGCACGACCGTCTGATGCGCTACATATCGCCTTGCACAAAAACCAACCCTAGCGCAAAGTAACCAGCGGTACCTTCTGCACTATGTTGCGAAGACACATACGAGTGAAAGTGAAGTGGGGGGGGGATATGTCCCTATCACCACACGCGAATTGTGACATCGCCGATGTCACAATTTCACCCACCCGCCTCGGAGACCCACCGATCGGTGCCCGGGGGTGCCGCATCACCTTTCGCCGCCGGCACGCCCCAGGCCGACGCCGATCGCCGCCTCGCTTGGCAGCTTCCGGCGATACTCCGCGACGAAGATTCGCTCCTCCAGCCCGCCGAGCGCGTAGCGTACCTCCTCCCGCCCGGCGCTCGCGCAAATGATCAGTCCGACCGCAGGCTTCTCCCAGAGGTAGGACGGCACCCGCTCCCGGTAGTAGTTGACGTACTTGTTCATCTGGCCGACGTAGCGATCCTCGAACGGTCCCACCTTCAGGTCGACCAGGACGATACAGGGGATCGCCCGACAATACAGCTCCAGATCGACCGCGTGGTACCGGCCGTCGATCACCAGCGGTTGCTGCGTGCGCCGTAGGTAGAAGTCCGGCCCCAACTCGCCCAGGAAGCGCTCGAAGTCGGCCCGCAGCGCCGCCTCCAGTTGCGCCTCCGAGAAACCCGTCGGCAGGCCGGGGAGATCGAGGTCGTAGAGGCCACGGAAGGCGGCGGCGGGCAGGAGCGGTGGCAGGGCCGCCGGCGCGACCGCCGCACCCGCCGGATCGGCCAGGCTGCGCGCGTGGAGGCCGTCCGCGATCTGCCGCCGCAACTCGCCTACGCTCCAGGCGTTGCGCACCGTCAGCCCCTCGTAGAACCGGCGCGCGGCCGGGTCGGCCAGGCCGATCAGGACGGTGTAGTGGGTCCAGCTGAGCTGCGGGTTCAGTGCGGTGACGACGGGGTAGGTGCGGTAGAAGCGGAGCATCCGGTAGGCATCGCGCCGACCGAACCCGAGATCGTCCGCGAGGCGTCCCACCGCCTGCTCGCCGTACCCGGCCCGCCCACCCTGGCGCAACTCCTCCCGGACGATCCGCTCGCCGACCTGCCAGTAGGCCTGCACGCGCAGGTTGTCGATCGCCTGATAGGCGCGGGCACGCGTCGTCTCGAGGATCTGGCGCACGTCGCGCAGCAACTCGTCGTAGCCTTCGAGGGGGGTGAGCGCACCCATCCACGTCGCTCCTCTCGCGGTCAGGGTCGCTCAGTCGCCGACGGTCCGCTCTCGCAGCCCCAGCCGGTCTTCCAACACGGCAAAGAAGTAGCCCATCTTGTGCTTCTTCCAGGCGTCGTCGCCATCGCCGACGGTCGTGCGGATCGCCCCGGTACGCTCCTGGGTCGTGGCCCGAGCGGCGTAGAGGTGCGCGATGAAATCTTCCATCGCCAACCCGGACCGGCGGTACAGGTTGGCGAGCCGCGAAGTCGAGGAGCGCAGCGAGGCGGTGTCGTTCAGCTCGCGGGCGAGATCCTCCACGAAGAGCAGCAACTGCTGCCGCGCATCGTCATAGATCGGCGACGCGTCGCCGGCGCCCCCCCTGTCGCGCGCACTCTCCTCACCGGAATTATCGGGAGGAAGGTCGGGGGTCGGCGCACGTCCCTCCGTACCCTTCCTCCCTTTCTGGACCGGTGCCATTCGAAATTTCGATCGATCTCTCTCTTGTTCTTCTGTTTCTTGTAGTACTGTCTTTTGTGTGGGGGAATTTCTCCCCCTAGCCCTTGGGGGAATTTGACCCACACCCCCTTGGGGGAATTTTTCCTCCAAGGGGGGGCGACTTTCTTCGCCAAGCCCCCCTTGGCGTACTTTTTCCCCCAAGGAGGGTGAAGTTTTTACACCAGCAGGCGAGGCGAGCAGATTGAGGCGGTAGGCGGTCGGCTCGTTCCCCTTCTCCGGGCTCTGCCGCCGCCGGGTCGCGATGATGTTCTGCTCCTCGAGGCTGCGGAGGGCCTCCAGCAACGTCTTTTTGCTCAGGCCGGTGCCGCGGTCGAGGCTGAGGCCCTCGCGCGTCTCGATGCCGTTGAGCAGCTGCGAGAGGCTGATGTTGTCGCTGTCCTTCTTGAAGCCGAAGGTGCGGCGGATGATGTAGAGGAGCACCTTCAACTCGGCGCCCGAGAGCTCGACCATCAACTCGTCGAACAGCTCGTCGGGCACCATCGTATAGTTGGGGCTCTGGAACCCCGGGAACCTGCGTCCGCTGTCGCGGTTTCTGGGCATCGCACCGCTCCCGCCGCCCTTGACGGCCCCCGGGTGGCGCTGCCACGCCCTCCTTCGCTGCGGGAGGGCGAGTAGCGGGCGATCCCGGTGGGACGTTTGCCGGCCGTCTTTCTTCTCGTCCGCCGCCCGGGTGCTCCCTAACCCTCGTGGCCAGGAGCGCGTCTGGGTGGCAGGATCATCGCCCTTCGAGGGCCGCCAGGTCCGCGCGCAGTGCCTGCACTAAGGCCTCCCGTGACGCGCGCCCGTCGACGGCGCGCACCAGCCGCACGATCGCCAGTTCGCCCAACTCGATCAGGTCGGTGGCATCATAGCCGTTCGGTGCCGCGCCCGCCGACGCACCCCGGCTTCGGTCCGAAATCGAGACGTGCGGGGTTGCTTGGGGCGACACCGTCGTCGCGGGGACCGGGCGCGTCGTGGTCGGCGCGGCTTCCCGGTCGGGGAAATTTCGGTCCGAAATCTCGTCCCCCCCTGCCGCCGACCGCGCCCCTTGTCGCGGGCCCATATCGGGGGTGCCCGCCGCGTCGTCGGCGTCCGGCGCGCTCGTCGGTGATGGGGCCGGTGGCGTCCCCTCGCCCACGGCAAAATTTCGGTCCGAAACTCGGGGCGGCTCCCCTGCCGCGCCCGGTGTCGGGCGCGGGCGCGGGGCGAGCGCGTCACGGGTCGCCCCCTGGCTCTGCCCGCCGACCCTGACACGCGCGAGTTGCGCCAGCATGGCGGCCTCATCGGGCGCGCGGGTGGCGAGGTCGTAGGCGTGGTCGAGGCTGAGTTCCCCGCGTTCCACGGCCGCCGCGAGTGCCGGCACGGCGAGGACGCGCTTGCGCTTGGAGAGCCAGGTCGGGCTCTTGCCGAGCGCGCGCGCCGCGGCCTCCTGGCTGCCCAGCTCGTCGATCAGCACGCCGATCATGTCCATCTCCTCGCGCGGGGAGAGCTCGACGCGCTGCACGTTCTCGACGCAGGAGGCGATGAACGCCTGGCCGTCCTCCAGGCGGCGGACGATGACCTCGATCTCGTCGCGACCGAGGAGGCGGTGCGCGGCGACACGGCGGGAGCCGAGCACGACCATGTAACGATCGGGGTCGTCGGGGTGGCGCCGCACCACCGGGGCCTGCAACAGACCATGCTCGGCGATGCTCGCGGCCAGCTCGCGCGCGGATTCCTCGTCCACGCGCCTGCGCGGGTTGCGCGGGTTGTCGTCGATCAGGTCGAGCCGGACCATCTGGCGGCTGTTGTCGAGGAGGCGATCGGCCGCGCCCGACTCGCGCGGCACGGCTGCGAGGGTGAGGCGGCGGTTGGAGGCCTTGCCGAAGTGCATGCTCATGCCGCCAGCACCTCCCGCAGCATCTGCTCGTGCAGCCGCCGCCCGCGATCCAGCCACTCGGCGGGGACGGCCAGGCCGAGTTGCTCCCCGATCAGCGCGGCCGCGTAACGGTAGTGCTGCCCGACGGCGGTGTTGCGATAGGCCAGGGCTACCGGGACGTGCGACTGCGACTCCTTGCCGGCGTGCTCGGTGTAGGGAATCGGCGGGAGGCAGGTGACGCCGTACTCCTGCGCCATCTCGACGAGCGAGCCGAGCGCCGCCGGACGCAGCCCACGCGCGTTATAGGCCATGGGTAGGAAGCCGACGACCCGCAGGTCGGGCACCCCCTCGCGCAGGTCCTCCACCAGGCCCAGGGAGCGCACCACACCATAGATCGGTTGCGGCAGGGTGAGGGCGGTCGCGAGGACGTGCGTCGACGCGGCGAGCGCCCCGGTCACCGAGATATCCAGGTCGGGTTTGGTGTCGAGCAGCAGCACGTCGAAGTGTCGACGCAGCGGGGCCAGGACCTTGCCGAGGTAGCGCTCCCGATCGATCGCCAGCCGCTCCATCCGCTCGATGCCGTCCGCGAGCCGCGCACCGGAGGGCACGAGCGCGCAGTTGGGCATCCCCGGCACGGGCCATGGCTCGGGGCTCCCGTCGACGAGCCAGTCACCGCCCTCTTGGCGGCGCTCCTCGGGGTAGCCGCAGGCCTCGGTGAGGTTGAAGGCCGTGTCCAGATCGACCAGGCAGACGCGCAGGCCCCAGGTCCCCCAGACACCGGCGATGTTGTGCACCGATGACGTCTTCCCCGCACCGCCCTTGCGATTGACGACCGCGAGGACCGGGGCCACCTGCGCCGTGGTTCCCCCGACCCTACCATCGCCCGGTGCTCCCCTCGCTCCCATCGCTCCCCCTCTTGTCGCTGCTGAATCCTTGTTGTACGTACGGGAGTACTATAGAGGAATATCCTCGAAAGGTAAAGCGCTTTCTTTCGGTTCCGAAACTTATCGCCCAGGGAGGGGGCGAAATTTCGGTCCGAAATATCCGTCGCGTCGGGACATACCCTCAGATCGTATTGGGTAGGACATGGCACCTGATGGCAGACCGCTCATCGTCTACCGTGCTGTCGGCCTCGCTCCCGCTACGGGCAAACGCCGCCGCGCACTCGTCGTAGGCCGCGTAGCACGCCCCCACCCTGCCCACCAGCACCGACCGCGCGTAGGCGGGGAATCGCTCGCGCAGCCGGCACTCCAGCTCGCGTCGCTCCCGAGCGTAGCCGTCGCCGGTTGCCCTGTCGCATTCCTCGGGCGTACGGAGGATGATCACCGGTCCGGTCCCCTTATACGGGGCGCGGAAAAGCGCCTCCCGGAAGAGCATGGGGAGGGGCGTCGGGCTCCCGACCACGACGTGCCAGGCCGCCTGGTCCGCCGCCGTGGCCCCCACGGCGGCCAGGGTCGCCGCGCGCTCCCGTCGGCGGCGGTCGTCCTCGGCAGCGTGGGCGGCCCGGGCCTCGGCGTGCTCCCGTTCCTCCTCGCCGGCCTGCCGCTCGCGCTCGGCCCCCGGCACGAAGCCCGGCGGCGGCGCCCAGTCCCCCTCGATCCGCCGTCGCAGCCGCCCGGGCGTCAGCCGGGGGTCGGCGAGGTCGGCCACGCGCTCGTGGTCGTAATGCGCGACCTGCCGCGCCACCGCCGCCGGTGGGTGGTTCGCGACCAGGCGCCGCGCCACCCCCGCCGTGACCCCCCGCTCTGTCAATAACTGGACCAATCGGGGTGGTTTAACAACAACATCATCATCGGGTTGTGCAGCACTCGCGTCTGCGGACGGTGGCATCGTCTGTTGTTGTTGCGTAATCTCTGTGGTGCTCTTTGTTAGTAGTCTCTGTTTAAGATCGGGACAACCTGGCCCCATCATGGGGACAGATGATCCCGACCATGGGGTCAGGTTGTCCCGACCATGGGGGCAACCTGGCCCCGTCGGTTTCCCCGTTTCACCATCCATGGGGACAATCTGTCCCCATGGTGGGCCAGAACCGGCCGATGGCCTGGTGTCCGCAAATGTCGGGTGACCGTAGTTGAGCGTGTACCACTTGGTGCGGTCGGTTGGCGACGCGTTATACCGCTGCGTCGCGGCGACGATCCCCGCGCCCTCCAGGCCCAGCACGATCCGCTTGATCGTCCGCTCGTCCCAGAAGGGGAACTGCCTGCGCCACTGGGGATAGCTGTTGTAGACCCACGGTCGGCCGTCCCGCCAGTGAGGCGCGTGCCGTAGCCAGTAGTGCAGCTGCTGGACAAAGATAGCCTCGTTGAGGCCGAGCGCGACCGCCAGCGATGGCAGGACCTGGAGCGGCGGCTCGTCGATCAGCAGCCGTGTCGCTGGTAGCGCCGGGAGGGCGCGCGACGGGTCCGAATCGGGCGACGCTTCGACCGCGGTTTTCGTGGTGTCCATCGGGCATCCTCCTCCCGTTGACGGGGGGCGGGTCGCCCGCTACAATGCAAGAGCAAAGCAACGGGGCGGTCACCCGCTCCGTGAAGAGTCTGGGCAACTGGCCGGGGTTATGGTTGGCAGCCGCCCCGGCCTTGTTGCGTCCTCTTTTATAACATGCATGGACGAACAAGCCAAGACTATATTAGCTGGTAGTTGTTTTCATTTGCTATTCTTGCTCTATTGATGATTCTTAGTTGAAGTGGTGAAAAGTCCTCGTGCCACTGCTAGCGCCTCAAGCGCATCCCAAACGCTGCGCTCGTGAGCCAGGAAATCTGGACCCATGTACCCGCTTAAGGCGGTGAGTTGCGCGGCTACGAGACGATAGCGCTGGCGGTCACCGGCTCGAAAGGACTGCTCGATCGGCTTGGCCGCTGCAGGCGATAGTTGCCATGCCACCGGTAAATCCCGGTGGAGAGCAAATGTTCGTAATACTTCCCACAAACGTTTCTCTCGCTCGGGGAAGAATTGGTCGAGACTCCAGCTGAGGATACGCGCGTGGGCCGCAAGCAGCTGATACGTCTCACGGGTCCCGACCAGGTCCTGGTCCCCCGGCACAATCGGTGATATCGGGGGCTGCGCCACCCGGCGGCGACGCCGCGGTGTTGTGGTCCTGCCGCTCACCCCCTGCTCCTCCCTCATACCCGGTCGGGTACATCGCGCGCTCAGCGCGGCGACACCTCGCGGCCTCCGTCGAGGGGAATCATACGAATTTATCTCGTGCGATCAAGCCGGGCAGCATCAAGGCCTTCATCACCGAGACGGGTGAGAACCGTCGGGACGAGTGGGGAGTGGACGAAGAAGTCGGCCACGCGCGCGAGAAACACGGCTTCTTCGGCGAGCGTATCAGCTTGCTTATGGCCTGGCTCGATCGCTTCAAGCCCTTGGCCGGGTAGCATCTTCGCCCGTTGCCAGGCCCGCAGTCCTGCAGCGAGGGTCGCCGCCTCGATGAATGCCGGCAGGTCCGCTACGGGGATGTTTGCTCCCGCCGCAACGCGGGTAGCAATGTATGTCGTCTTCGCCGGCACATAGCGGCGCAGCGCGAGCGACCAGTCGCGAATTTCCATCAGCTCATCGCACAGGCGCGAGGGGAGGTCGGCCTGCGGGACCCAAGCGGCGAAGCGGGCCGGGGGCGGTCCGAGTGAACGTCCGGGATCGACACGGCGAAGCGCCCGCCATAGCAGGAATATCCGCCGATGTAGCCGCCAGGTACCGAAGCCCGCAAATGGCCCCTGGTAGCCCGTCCAGCGCTCGATACGCGCCACCCCATGGGCGTACCAGCCGCTCGGTACCGCCAGGACGAGCAACATCAGGTAGGCTCGTAACCGATTGAGTGAGTTACCGAAGTCGGGGAGCGGGGGGCAGAGAATGGTCAGGCACTCGTACACGGCGTACAAGATCATGAAGTCGAGCACCCAGGTCATCGCCCGCATCCGGGCCCAGAGCGCCGGGCGCGAGCGGACCACGGCGCTGTAGCGCCGCAGGAGCCTGCTCCCATAAACCGCGTGGAGCAGCATCACCGCACGATACGTAAGTCGTTGCGACGCCAGATAACGCGTGGGGAGGTCGGCCCCTGGGCCGAGTCGGGCGATGTCGCCGTGCCCGGGCGCGAGCGAGAAGCGTAGCTCCATGAACGCCGCCGCAGCGATCACCAGGACGGCTAATCCGCCGAAGATAGCCGGCTGCCACCGCGACCTTGTGCCCTCGATCAGGGCGAGGTAGGACAGCCAGCACCAGCAGGTGCAGAGTGTCGCCACCTCCTGCAGATAGAGGGCAAGCCCCGGCGTGCGAGTTGCGCCATCGACGGAACTTTGGACGAACGGCAGGGGCAACGTAATCATCAACGAAAGGGTGACGAACCCGACCCAGTAGGCCCAGCGATCGAGGCGCAACGCGTCGCCACGCAAGCGGGTTCCGCGCTGGACCACGGCGTGCCAGGCGAGCGCGGCGATCCCGACGGCGAGTGGGAGCAGGAGCGGGTGGACAATACCCATGATCAATCACCTGGCGCGATAGCGGTTCACGGGGTACGCCGGGAACGGAGTCGCGGCAGGTACGCGGGGGTGACGGCGGCATACGCGGTGTAGGCGTCGCCGAAGTGCTCGCGCAGCGCCGTCTCCTCGTCGGCGATCTTGCGCCGGTATGCCGCCGCGAGCAGCCCGAGGCCGAGGATGCCGCGCACCTGGCCGGCGACGAGCGCCGTGCCACCGGCACCGGCGAGGATCCCCACGTAGAGCGGGTGGCGTACGATGCCGTATGGCCCGCTCTGGATCAGGGGCTGTGCCGATGCCGGGGCGATGCGCGTGGTCCAATACCGCCCCAGGGTGGCGCGCGCCCAGAACACGAGCCCGAGTCCGAGCACCTCAAGCAGCAACCCCACCGGGGCACGGAACTGCCGCCCTGACGGCCAACGTCGATCCAGGACACCGGCCGGGACGAGCGGCGCGATGAGGACAGCGGTGCCGGCTAGGGAGGCGATATGCGCCCACCTGGCCCCCCGTGGTGCTGTTACGGGATGCTGAGGAGTGTCCTGTTGGCGGCTACGCCAGGAGCGCAGGCCGTTCAGCCCTAATAGGAGCAGCCAGGGCAACCACGAGAGACGCTCGGCGGTGCTGTTGTCGGTGCGGGGCTGCGGGAGCTTCGCGCGCATGGCCTTCTCCTTCGCGATGAGATGTCAACTGGCAGCGGCGGCGGTTACCCCGGTTGCGGCCATGCGTTGAGCGTGTTCATCGCCGGACTCGATCAAATGCTTCATGCAATCCAACGTCCGCGACGCCACCGGATCGATGAAGTGGTGGGTGAGGATGTAGCGCCCGAGCGTCCAGGCGACGATCGGGTTGGTGAGGCGACTGAGATCATGGGTGATAGTTGCCCGGACGCCACCATCATCGCGCGGCTCGATCCGCCACTCGACGTACATGCCGCGGGCCATGCCGCCGACATGCTGGAAGATGATCCGTCGTTCTTCGGGTACCAGCTCGAGGATCGACTTCCAGCTGATCGGCATCCAACCGCGCCGGGCGGACATCGCCACCGTGCGCTGCGGGCCGTTTGTCCGCAGGACATGGACGTAACGGTAGTGGGGGAGGAAGTCCGCCCAGCGCGGGACGGCCGCAGCGAGCGCGTAAAGCTGCGTGCTGTCCCCGCGCACATCGATGCTGATGGCGGTTCGCAGAGCGTGACCCTCGCGCTGTTCCGGCGATATGCTCATGGAAATCTCCTTCCTGTCCTACCAGTCCAGATCGGCGGCGAGGCGCTGCGCGAGGGCCGCCGACGACCCTTGCCCGTCCCCCCGGTTGCCCACTGAGTCGGTGCGCAGCAGCAGCTCCCGGGCGGTTAGCTCCGCCCGGCGCTCATACGGATCGTTGTAGGCTTGTCGCGCCATGACCGTGCGCATGCGCGACAGGTCCAAGTTGCAATAGGGGCTTGGGGCGAACTGCCCCGCGATCACTTGGGGCTCGTCATCCCAGAGGATGTGCGCCCCTTCGTGGTAGATGATGAGTCGCCGGTGGGAGATGGACGTGTCCTGCTCGAAAAGTATGTTGTCGACATGATCGTCCGCCAGCCACAGGCCGGAGGGTGCCTCGCTCGCGTTGTCCCGGGCGGCGATGCGGGCCATCGGCATCGGCCAAAGACGAATCGGCCGACCTCGCAACGCGGCGAGGGTGTCGCAGAATGTCTGCTCCGTTAGCGGCGTCGGGAGCGGGAAAGCATGCAGGCGACCGAGGATCAGACGGCGCATGGCCTTATCATCATCCGGTAATTGCGCGATCGAGGAGGCGAGTTCTCGGGTTAGCGGCGCTCGCCGCAGCATTCGGAAGTGCGGCAGGTCCATCAGCACCATCGCAGTTCACCCCTGGTCATGAGGCTATGCCTCGGACGATCCTGGCGACGATCGCCGCGCGCCCCGTCGCTCTGTTTTGCTCCCCGATCCCCGCCGTTGCTCGAGGAACTGCTCGATAATTCCGTCGATAGCGCGTAGGTTGGCGGGTGAGAGATCCGGGAGGCGCAGCGCGATCCGCCGGACCTCGGCATCCCGCATCACCGCATAGAGTTCCAACTCCGCCGCGACGGTTTGCGCGACCTCTTCATCGAAGAAATAACTTGGGTTGACACCGAAGAAGTCGGCTAAGCCCTCGAGTATCTCCCGGCTAGGGTTTGTCCGTTGTCCCTTCCGGAGTTGCGAGAGGTAGGCCGGGGTGATCGAGACGCCCCGGCGTTCGGCTATCCCGGTGGCGACCTCCTCCAACGTATATTCACCGCGGTCTTGCGGGTGGACAATGAAGAACAAGTAGTTGAGCCGGTCCCCGAGTGTTATCCCCGGTGCAGGAGGAACTCCAACACCGGGTGGTTGGCTGGGCTGCTTCGAATCCTCATCCATATTACCCCCTACTTGATTGTAACTCATAGTTGATATTGCCCCTGGACTTTATGAGATCAGTTGATCTAATATTAGCCCGGAGTTAAGGTGCTGCGATAATTATAAGCTACGCTCGCTTAGAAGATCTGTGCTTATGGCAGGATCTGGGCGAGCGTGATGCCAGCGTCTCTAGCTTGGTACTGATGAATGTCCGCCCTCTGTGACACCCCGGCAGTAGCCCAGTTGCTGCTTCCGAAGGACCGATGTCTCCTACGAGCGGGGAGGGAGATTGGTTCGTTGTCATGCCCAAGCATCTGCCCGAGGAATAAGAGGAGAATCTGATGGAGCAGGAGTCGAAAGGCGCGAGCGGTATGGCGGCCAATCTGGGCGCTGCCCAGCGCCTGCGGACGGCGAAGGGGCAGTTCGCCCCGGCCACCGTGCGCGCCGCCGGAGCGTCAGCGGCTAATGGCGTGCCCCCTTCGATACCGAGTCCCGATGCGGACCTGGGGATCCCCGTGCAGCACCACACCACCGCGGTGCGCGTCGCCAGCGTAGGAGATGGATGCCGGGGTGGCGACCGGGACGGGGTTACCCCGGTCGGCGTGAAGGGCGATGTCGACTTTATCACCGCTCGGTTGGGACCGGAGGACGTCGGTCCGACAACCCCGATCATGGGCAATGGGGCGGGGATAACGCCGGTTGCCGGGGTCCCGATGAGCGCCGATGCCCTCCCCGATCTCCGCCGCCGAGCGCCCGCGCCGGTGGTGCCCTGGCACCACCGGGCGCAGCGGCGCTTCCGGGAGCTGACCCAGCCGGGCCGGGTCGAGGCCGAGTCCGACGCGGCGATCGCCGCGCTCCTGACGCGGCCGACGCTGACGAGCGGCTGCCGGACGATCGCCGTCCTCGGGGCCAAGGGCGGGGCCGGCAAGAGCACGACCGCCCTCGCGCTCGGCCTGACCCTCGGCACCTACGACGCGGCCAAGCCGGT
>JAABUM010003839.1_pt1 | contig 17768 bp, 13 predicted proteins | sample 5559161 | NCBI WGS metagenome assembly JAABUM01 (sample SAMN10711868, study PRJNA513369) | rock metagenome | isolation source: Antarctica rocks | place: Antarctica: Victoria Land, Siegfried Peak nord | reverse complement strand
GCGCCGACCTGTTCGCCAGCGTGCGCTCCGTCATCGGCACCGCCGCACGCCGCGGCGTGGGCGCCTACCAAGCCATTCAGCAAACCCTACGCGGGCAGGCCTCCTTCTACCCGGGTTGAGCAGATACTCGCCGGGAACATGGGGGAGGCAGGCATGACCAGCATCCTGGAGATGCGCGGCATCACCAAGCGGTTCGGCTCCGTGACCGCCCTGCGGGACGTGGGCCTGGAGGTGCGCGCGGGCGAGATACACGCCGTCGTGGGTGAGAACGGCGCCGGCAAGTCCACGCTGATGAAGGTGCTGAGCGGCGTCTATCCGTCCGGCAGCTACGACGGCGCCATCACCTTCGACGGCGCGGTGCGGCAGTTCCGCGGCATCAACGACTCCGAGGCGCTGGGGATCATCATCATCCACCAGGAGCTGGCGCTGATCCCGCTGATGACGATTGCCGAGAACATCTTCCTGGCGCACCCGCCGGGGCGGTTCGGGGTGATTGACCAGGACGCGGTCCACGTCCGCACCCAGGCCCTGCTGGCGAAGGTCGGATTGCGGGAGCCGCCGGACGCCCGCGTCGCCGACCTGGGCGTAGGCAAGCAGCAGCTTGTGGAGATCGCCAAGGCGCTGGCGAAGCAGGTCCGCCTGCTGATCCTCGACGAACCCACCGCCAGCCTGAACGAGCGGGACAGCGCGGCGCTGCTCGATCTGCTGGTGGGGTTCCGCGCCCAGGGTATCTCCTCCATCCTGATCTCCCACAAGCTGAACGAGGTCGCGCGGGTCGCCGACCGCATCACCGTGCTGCGCGACGGGCGCACGGTCGAGACGGTGGACTGCGCCGCCGGCCCGGTGGAGGAGGACCACATCATACGCCGCATGGTGGACCGCGACCTGGACAGCCGCTTCCCGCACCGGGAGCCGCAGGTTGGCGACGTGGTGTTCCGGGTCGAGGACTGGTCGGCCCACCATCCTCAGCAGGCCGGGCGGCAGGTGGTGCGCGGCGTGGACTTCCATGTCCGCCGGGGCGAGATCGTGGGGATCGCCGGCCTGATGGGCGCCGGGCGCACCGAGTTTGCTATGAGCGTGTTCGGCCGGTCCTGGGGACGCGACGTGACCGGGCGCGCGTTCATGGACGGCAAGCCGGTGGACCTGTCCACCGTGCCGCGCGCCATCGCCGCCGGGCTGGCCTACGTGACGGAGGACCGCAAGCACCTGGGCCTGCTGCTGGCGGACGACGTAGCCAGGAACGTGACGCTCGCCAACCTGCCCGGCGTGTCGCGCCGCACGGTGATTGACGACATGAAGGAGATGCGGGTCGCCGAGGGCTACCGCGGGCAGATGCGGATACGCTGCTCCGGCGTGCATCAGGAGGCCGGCACCCTGTCGGGCGGCAACCAGCAGAAGGTCGTGCTGTCCAAGTGGCTGTTCAGCGGGCCGGAGGTGCTGATCCTGGACGAGCCGACGCGGGGCATAGATGTCGGCGCCAAGTACGAGATCTACCAGATCATCAACGCGCTGGCGGACAGCGGCAAGGGCGTGGTGGTGATCTCGTCCGAGATGCCGGAGCTGCTGGGCCTGTGCGACCGCATCTGCGTGATGAACGATGGCCGCTTCGTCGCCGAGATGCCGGCGGCGGAGGCGTCGCAGGAGGCGATCATGCGGGCGATCATGCGGAACGTTGATGTGAAGGCTGGAGACGCGAAGACGGGAGACGTGAGGACCGGGAAGGTGAGGGCTGGGGACGTGGAAACCGGAGACCTGAGGACTGAGAGCGTGAAAGCCGGAAGCATGGGGCCTGGAGACATGAGGGACAGGGACATGCAGGACGCGCGGCTGTGAGCGACATCACGGCGGCGCCGGTCACGGCAGATGTCAGGCGAGGCTTCGTCAAGTCGAACCTGCGCCAGTATGGAATGCTGCTGTCGCTGTTCGCGATCATGCTGTTCTTCGAGATTGCCACGGACGGCACCCTGCTGCGCCCGCTGAACCTCACCAACCTGGTGCTGCAGAACAGCTACATCGCCATCATGGCGCTCGGGATGCTGCTGGTGATCGTCACCGGGCACATTGACCTGTCGGTGGGGTCGGTGGCCGGGTTCGTGGGCGCCCTGGCGGCGGTGATGCTGGTGCAGTGGGGCGTGCCGCTGGTGCCGGCGACGCTGCTGTGCCTGCTGGCGGGCGGGCTGATCGGCGCGGCGCAGGGCTGGTTCGTCGCCTATCTCCGCATACCGTCGTTCATCGTGACGCTGGCGGGGATGCTGGTGTTCCGCGGCCTGATGCTCGCCGTGCTGGGCGGCCAGTCGGTCGGGCCGTTCCCGGTGGCGTTCCAGCGGCTGTCGTCCGGCTTTCTGCCGGAGTTCCTGCCGGAGCCGGGCGGCCTGCGGCTGTCCTCGCTGCTGCTGGGAGCGCTGGCCGGGCTGCTGCTCGTGGGGCTGAGCCTGCGCGGCCGTACCCGGCGGGTGCGGCACGGGGTCGAGACGGAGCCTGCCGGCCTGTTCGTTGCCAAGAACGCCCTGATGCTGGCGGCGGTCTGCGCGCTGACGTGGCTGATCGTGTCGCACCGGGGGCTGCCGAACGTGCTGGTCATCATGGCGGTGCTGATCGCGCTGTACGGCTTCGTCACCAAGCGTACCACGGTGGGTCGGCAGGTGTTCGCGGTGGGGGGCAACGAAAAGGCGGCGAAGCTGTCCGGCATCGGAACGGAGCGGCTGACGTTCTTGACGTTCGTCAACATGGGCGTGCTGGCGGCGCTGGCCGGGCTGATCTTTGCCGCACGGCTGAACACCGCGACGCCCAAGGCCGGCGGCGGGTTCGAACTGGACACCATCGCCGCCTGCTTCATCGGCGGTGCGTCGGCCTATGGCGGGGTGGGCACCGTAGTCGGGGCCATCATCGGGGCGTTCATCATGGGGGTGATGAACAACGGCATGTCCATCCTGGGCATCGGCATAGACTATCAGCAGGTCATCAAGGGGCTGGTGCTGCTGGGCGCCGTGTGCGTGGACGTTTACAATCAGAAGCGCTGATGCATCCTGGAAAGCATACTAGGATAGGGCAGCGGCCAAGCCAGCAAAGACAGCTCATGCGCCCACTTATGGCACGATCATCCCCGGCTGCCACCGGACGACTCAAGGCTGGACACCCTGAGCCTACGTGACAGCTTAAGGCTGCGTTCTACACCCGCTCAGCAACCCTGTAGTGCTAGTAGGGCCTACCTTGGTCCGGAAGGTCCGACGCGCCGCTCCGCCAGCCGGCGGAACGGCGCGTCAGGTCAGCCTACCTTCAGGTTGGCCGCAGCCTGCTTCCCGCGCTCCGCGACGACGTCATAGGTGACCTTCTGACCGTCGTTCAGGCCGGTAAGGCCCGCGGCCTGCACCGCCGTGATATGGACGAACACGTCCTTGCTGCCGTCCTGCGGCTGAATGAAGCCAAAACCCTTCTCAGGGTTGAACCACTTAACCGTGCCTGTCGCCATCATACGTCACTTTCACCACTAGAGAACCGGATGTAGCTACTCTTTCGGTCCTTCGCCACCCTGTTTGCTCACATCACGGCAAATGCGGCAATACCGCCTGTCGGCAGTCCCGCTTCCGGCATGGGGCGCCGCCATTTCGGTGAATGATGCAAGCCGCCCTCTGCTCATACCAGGCCGCATGAGAGTTGACCTGTCCCCTTCGTGCCGCTCAGCACAGGCGGAGATGCGCTGGAACCAAGTCAGGACCTACGCGGGCCGATATCAGATCGCTGCCGTCGTTGCAGGGAGCGCGGCGACGCGGCAACCCAGGGCGGCGAGGGCTGTGCCGGGCGCCCTGGGTTGCTGCGCTGCAAGCGCGGCCCGCAATGACGGAGACGGTCACGGCGGATGGCGGTCGGCATCGGCCCCCGTCCGCTTCCGTGCGCCGCCCGGCTGCACGGGCGGCGGCTACCCATCATGCGGCAACGTGGTATGGGGACGCGCCAAGACCGCCCTTTGTGAGATGACACCCGCCGATGCGGTGCCGAAATCCGATGCACGCCACCAACCATGCCGCCCCGCCGCAAGCTCCGCCATGCGCGTAGTCGGCCTGGCGGGCTGGAGCGGGTCGGGCAAGACCACGCTCCTGCGGCGGCTCATCCCGCTGCTGACCGGCGCGGGCCTGCGCGTCTCGACCATCAAGCACGCCCATCACGGCTTCGACGTGGACCAGCCCGGCAAGGACTCCTGGAAGCACCGCCAGGCCGGGGCGCAGGAGGTGCTGGTCGCCTCCGCCGCCCGCTGGGCGCTGATGCACGAGCACCGGGACGCGCCGGAGCCTGGGCTGCGGGACCTGCTGGCCCGGCTGTCCCCGGTGGACCTTGTGCTGGTCGAGGGTTTCAAGCGGGACGCGCATCCCAAGATCGAGGTCCATCGCGCGATGGTGGGCAAGCCGCTGCTGCATCCGGGGGACCCGACGATCCATGCCGTGGCGTCCGACGTGGCGCTGCCGGGCTGCGCGCTGCCGTTGCTGGACCTGGACGACATCGCCGGCATCGCCGCGGCGGTGCAGCGCGCCGCAGTCCCGGTCGCCGCGGCGTTCGCGGGCAGGACGTAGCGGCGTGGCGCAGCTCAGCGACGACTGCTTCGCCTTCGGCGGCAAGCTGCTCACCATTGATGCCGCCCTGGCGGTCATTGCGGCCGAAACCCGGCCAGTGCGGGAGGTCGAGCGCGTCGGGCTGCACGACGCCGACGGACGGGTCCTGGCTGCCGACCTGGTGGCGCCCGTGGACCTGCCGCCGTTCCGCAACTCGGCGGTGGACGGCTACGCCGTGCGCCTGGCGGACCTGGACGGGCGGGACACGCTGCCCGTCCTGGGCCGCCTGCCCGCCGGGACCGCGGCGCACGAGCCGCTGCAAGCCGGCACGGCCCGGCGCATCTTTACCGGCGCCGCCATGCCGTCCGGCGCCGATACGGTGTTCATGCAGGAGGACGTGCAGCTTGACGGCGGCGCGGTCCGCCTGCCGCCCGGCCTGAAGCCCGGCGCGAACACGCGGCCCCAGGGCGAGGACATCGCATCGGGCGTATCCGCCCTGGCCGCCGGGCTGCGCCTGCGCCCGCAGGACCTGGCGCTTGCGGCAGCGCTCGGGCTGGATGCGCTGGTGGTACGGCGCCGGGTGCGCGTGGCGCTGTTCTCGACCGGGAGCGAGCTGGTGGCGCCGGGCCAGGCGCTCGGCCCGGCGCAGCAGCACGACTCCAACCGCGTGCTGCTCGGCGCCCTGGCCCGGCGAGGCGGGGCGGCGGTGTCCGACCTCGGCATCCTGCCGGACAGCCGCGGCGGGATCAGGGCGGCGCTGCTGGCGGCAAGCAGCGGGCATGACCTGGTGCTGACCTCGGGTGGCGTGTCGGCAGGGGAGGAGGACTGGGTGCGGGACGCCGTGCAGGCCGTGGGGACGCTGGCGTTCTGGCGGCTGGCGATCAAGCCGGGGCGGCCGGTGGCGATGGGACGGATCGGTGGCGCGGCGTTCATGGGGCTGCCGGGTAACCCGGTGGCGGCGTTCGTCACTTTCGTGCAGGTCGCGCGCCCGCTGCTGGCGGCGCTGGGCGGGGCGGCTGCAGCGCCGGCCTTGGCCTATCCCGCGGTGGCCGGGTTCGGCTACCGTAAGAAGACGGGGCGGCGGGAATATGTGCGGGTGCGGGTGGCGCCGGGGCCGGACGGGACGCTGCACGCGCACAAGCACCCGGTGGACGGGGCGGGCATTCTGACTTCGCTGACGGCGACGGATGGGCTGGTGGAGCTGCCGGAGGAGCTGACGGAGGTGGTGCCGGGGACGGTGGTGCGCTTCCTGCCTTACAGCGGCGGGCTGCTGTGATCTTTTTCCCTCTTCCTTCGGGAGAGAGTCGGGGTGAGGAAAGCCGCACGGACCGCACCATCGCCCATGCAGCGCCGATCCGCGCTGTGGCCGCCGGGGACCGCGCTTGCGGCCTCCCTCACCCCGGCCCTCTCCCGGAGGGAGAGGGAGAAGGCGGCAGCTCCTCTCGCGCCAGGCGGTCCGCTTCCCGCAGGTCATCCGGCGTGTTCACGTTGAAGAACGGGTCCACGTCCTCCACCGGCCACTCCACGGCTGCCGTCGCATACCGCCCGGTGAAGGCGTCCATCTTCCGCACCCCGTCCCGAACCGCCTGCCGCAGCGCGTCGCGGATGGACAGCGGCCACAGTCCCACCACCGGATGCGTCCAGCCGCCGGACGCCGCGCAGGCCAGGTCCGCCGTGCCGCGCCCGCCGTGCAGCCGCGCCACTAGGTCCAGCGGCACGAACGGGCAATCCCCCGGCACCGTCACGATCCACGCCGCGCCGGACGGGTGCGACGCCGCCCAGTCCATCCCGGCGATCACCCCCGCCAACGGCCCGGGCCGGTCGGCCACGCTGTCCGGCACCACAGGCAGCCCCAGATCGGCGAACCGCGCCGGGTCGTCGTTGGCGTTTACGGCCAGCCCGGCCACCTGCGGCGCCATGCGCCGCACCAGCCGGTCCAGCAGCCGCTCTCCGCCGACCAGCCGCAGCCCCTTGTCGCCGCCGCCCATCCGGCGGGCCAGGCCGCCGGCCAGGATGACGCCGAGTGTCGGCGGGTGGGTCATGTCAACAGCTCCCTGCTCCGGCGCTTCCGCAAGCGCATTGTCGTCGCAAGCTGCCCTTGCGGCATGGCGAGCCAGGGGCCGCCAGCCCCGTCTTTGCCAGCACTGGGTTGCCTCACCGCCAAGGCGGCCCGCAACGACGGAGGCGGCCAAGGCAAATAGCGTATGGCATCATCTCTCCACGTTTCTCCGTCACTGCCGCACGCCATCGTCCGGCACCCCAGCCTACCGATCCGCTCCGCCCCCGGCGTCGCACCGGTCAGGGCGGCCGTCACCGCGGGGTAAGCTGGATTGGGACGGTTGAGCATGTTCGGATCAAACGGCTTCGTTTGACCGAACAAATACTCGCAAAAACAACGAATAGGGCAGGTTTGGCGCGGCTGTCCGCGCAGAACCTGCTTTAGCGCCGGGAACTGATCCATGCGGGTCAGATAGGTTCGTCCGGCCCGACCTCGAAGCCCCGCTCCCGCAGTGCCGCACGCGTGCCGGGCTGGCGCAGCAGGGCCATCAGGCGCCGGACGGCGGGACGGTCCAGCCTGGCTCGGGGAACCACAAAATCGAACTGCTCGGCTTGCAACGGCAGGAAGCCCAGGCCGTAGTCGCGGGCAACGGTCCGGATGGCGACGCCCCAGTCCGCCCGGCCCTGCGCGACCGCCGCCGCCACGGCATTGTGCGACCGTGCCTGGGCCGCATGGCCCGGCGGGCGCACGCCGCCCAGCAGCCGGTCAATCAGCACCCGCGTGCCGCTGCCGGCGTTGCGGTTGACCATCAGCGCGTCCGGGTCGGCCAGCGCCACGGCGACCGCCGCAGCGGCCTCCCTGCCTTCGAACCGAGGGTCGCCCACGCGGAACACCACGCCCTGCAACCGGCCATAACCCGGCACCAGCGCCATTGCATCGGTGACATAGGGCGCGTTGTAGATGCCGGTGTCCGGGTCCATCAGATGCACGCCCGCCACATCGCACTCCCCCCGTGCGGCAGCGGCCAGGCCGCCCATGCTGCCGACGGCGAGCGACTTCACGGCAAAGCCCTCCGCCTCCAGCAGCCTCACCAGCAGGTCCAGCCCGGCGCACTGGCTGCCGATCACCACCAGGTCCGCCGCCGGCACGCCATCGCCGATGAGCTGCACCTGCACCGGCGTTCCCGCAGCCACCGACTCCACGCCGGCCGGCACGGTGAAGAAGCCGTCCGCCTGGGCGAAGCTGGTCACGGCGCCGGACCCCTTCGCGGTGGGGTAGGCCGCCAGCCCGCCGCCCGGCGCCTCGATCCCCGATGCCTCGATCCCCGATGCCTCGATCCCCGGTGCCTCGATCAGCGACACCATGACGTATTCCGTCCGCCCCCGCTCGGACCCGATCCGAAACGGCAGGGTCGCGTCCACCACGCGCCGCCGCTCCGGCGGCAGCCCGGCGAAGGCGCGCAGCACCGGCGCCACGAACTCGTGGAAGGTGAAGATGGCCGAGGTCGGGAAGCCCGGCAGCACCGCCACGGGCTTGCCGTGCTGCACCGCCAGGCACAGCGGCTTGCCGGGCTTGAGCGCCACGCCATGCACGACGACGCCCGGCGCGTCCAGCCGCGCGACGGCCTGGTGCGCCAGGTCCCCGGCGCCCTTGGACGTGCCGCCGGACAGCAGCACCATATCCCCGGCCGCCAGCGCCGCGTCCAGCGCCGCCGCCAGCGCCGCCGGGTCGTCCGGCACGATGCCGAGGCGCAGCGGTTCCCCGCCCATCTCCTCGACCGCGGCGGCGAGGATGGCGGCGTTGCTGTCATAGACCTGGCCCGGACGGATCGCGCCGCCGGGCGCTACAAGCTCGTCGCCGGTGGAGAGGATCGCCACGCGCGGCCGGCGCCAGACCTGCACCTCGCCCAGCCCGGCCGCGGCCAGCATCCCGATCTCCCGCGACGACAGCACCTTGCCGCGCCGGAGCACGGTCTCGCCCAGCCCCATGTCGGACCCGGCTGCGGCCACGAAGGCGCCGGGGGCGGCGGGGCGGCCGACCTCGACCGCAAGCGGCGGGCCGTCGCGCAGCTCCGTCTGCTCGATCATCACCACGGCGTCCGCCCCGCGCGGCACCATGCCGCCCGTGGCGATGGCGCTGGCCCGGCCGGCGGCCACGGCGTCCAGGGGCCGCACGCCGGGCGTCAGCACCTGCGGGTTCAGCAGCAGGACCGCCGGGGCGTCGTCCGTGGCGTCCGCCGTGTCCTCCGCACGCAGCGCGAAGCCGTCCACCCCGGCGCGGTCGAAGCCCGGCACGTCTACCGGCGCCAGCACGTCGGCTGCCAGCACCCGGCCGCGGGCCTGGGCGAGCGGCACGGTCTCCGCACCCAGCGGCGCCAGCGTCAGGTGGCGGCGGAACCGCGCCTCCGCGTCGTCGCGGGATGCCACATCCAGGAACTGCTCCTGCTGCGCTGCGCGGCGGAGCAGGTCCGGGGCGGCGGTCATGCCGGGCACCGCACGGTGACGGTGGCGCCGGCCGGATAGCCCTCCTGCCCCTCCGGCACGATCACCCAGCCGTCCGACAGCATGGCGCGGCCCAGCCCGCCGGCGTCCGCCGGGCCGAGCGGCGTGGCCCGGCCGTCCTGCAACCGGACCCGAACCATGTCGGTGCAGCCGATGGCGGACGTGATCTTGCGCTCCAGCACAGCTTGCCGCTCCACATGGGACGGGCTGCTGCGCCCGCCCAGCCGCCGGATGGCCGGGCCGGCCAGCGCCTCGTAAACCGATAGCGCCGACAACGGCGAGCCAGGCAGCAGCACCGCCGGCACGCCGCCAAGCCGCCCCAATCCTGCCGTGTGCCCTGGCCGGAAGGCGATGCCGTGCAGGTCCAGCGCCCCGCCCGCCGCCGCAAGGCGCTGCGGCATGTCGTCGTCCCCGCCGCAGCCGGTGCGCCCGGCCAGCAATGCCAGGTCCGCCGCGCCTTGACGCGCGTCCTCCATGACGGCAGCGGCGGCCAGGCCGCCATCGCGTGCCACCAGGTTCTGCAGCAGCGGCGTCAGCACGTCCGGCCCGGATTTTGGCCCGGCGACGACCAGGGCGACGCGCGGACGCCGGACGGCCTCGACGGTGGGCACGCCCAGCAGGGCCAGCAGCGCCATTCCTTCCGGGCGCAGCAGGCCGGGCAGGGGCGCCGCGCCCTCTGCACCGCGCCGCTCCACGCCGGCGCCGCGCGCAACGGGGGCCAGAGCTTCCAGGACCGTCCCGCCCCGTATGCTGGCATGAGGCAGCACGGCGTCCGTGCCGGGCGGCATCGGCCCGCCGCTCGTGACCAGTGCGGCGCCGTGCAGCGGCAGCGGGGCATAGTCGCTGGCGCCCTCGGTCTCCGCGGCGCGCACGGCGTAGCCATCCAGGCCGGCTCGGTCCGCAATGGGCCAAGGGCTGCCATCCGGCACCGCCGCCAGCACCCGGCCCAGCGCGTCCTGCACCGGGACGGTCTCGGCCGGCAGGACGGCGGCGTTCGCCTCGATCCAGGCCAGCGCCGCAGCCAGCGGCGCAAGGCTGCCGAAGCCCACCAGGCGCACGTCAGCAGGCGTCACGGCACAGGCGTCACAGCGCGGCGTCCCCGGCGCCGTGCAGGGCCTCGGTGATGATGTCCCGCTTGTTCTGCAGGTGCCGGGCCAGCAGCGGGCCGAGCGCCGCGCCGTCCCGCCGGGTCAGCGCACCCAGGATGGCGTCGTGCTCGTCCATCGCGGCCTGCCAGCGGTCCGGGCGGATGCGGTTGCTCATGTAGCGGGCGCGGGTGATGCGCCCGGCCAGCCCGGCATGGGTCGCCATCAGCACGGGGTTGCCGGCGGCGCGCATGATGGCGGCGTGTATCGCCTGATTCAGCGCGAAATAGCCCGGCAGTTCGCCGCGCAGGAAATGGGCGTACATGCGGTAGTGCAGGCCCTGGACCTCTGCCAGCTCCGCCGGGCCGATCCGTTGGCAGGCCAGGCGCCCGCCCTCCGCCTCCAGGGCGGCGATGACCTCGAACAGGTGGACCAGGTGCTCCTCGTCCAGCGTCGCCACCCGGGCGCCGCGGTTGGGCAGCAGTTCGACCAGGCCCTCGGCGGCCAGCACCTTCAGGCACTCGCGCAGCGGCGTGCGGGACACCTTGAAGCGGGCGCACAGCTCCCGCTCCGGCACGCGGGCGCCAGGCAGCAGGTCGCCCTCGTTGATGAGGGTCCGCAGGCCGTTCAGCAGCCCTTCGTGCAGGGACGGCGGCGCGGCGGGGAAGGCGTGGACGACGTTGCTGGCGATGGCTTGGGTCATCGCCGCGCAGCATAGCGCAGGCCCGGATGCGTGCAAACCTCGGTAGGGCAAATCAGCTTGCGCCGGGCTGGCTGCCATGCCATGACGGTTTTGCATTCATTCTCTGGCATTTTCGGGAGGACGCGATGGCGTTCAAGAGTGGCCGGCACTTCCTGCAGATCCCCGGTCCCAGCAACGTCCCCGACCGCATCCTGCGCGCCATTGACCGCCCGACCATAGACCACCGCGGGCCGGAGTTCGCCCGGCTGGGCAAGGCGGTCCTTGCGGGAATGCAGACGGTGTTCGGCACCGCGGGCACCGTCGTCATCTTCCCGGCATCCGGCACCGGCGCCTGGGAGGCCGCCATCGTCAACGCGCTGTCCCACGGGGACCGGGTGCTGATGTATGAGACCGGGCACTTCGCGACGCTGTGGCGCACGATGGCCGGGCGCTTCGGCCTGCAGGTGGACTGGGTGCCCGGCGACTGGCGCCGCGGCGTGGACCCGGCCGACGTGGAGGCCCGGCTGCGCGCCGACGCGGGCCGCGCGATCAAGGCCGTCATGGTCGTCCACAACGAGACCAGCACCGGCGTCACCAGCCGCATCCCGGAGGTACGCGCCGCCATGGACCGCGCCGGCCACCCGGCGCTGCTGATGGTGGACACCATCTCCTCGCTCGGGTCCATGGACTACCAGCATGACGCCTGGGGCGTGGACGTCACGGTGTCCGGCTCGCAGAAGGGGCTGATGCTGCCGCCGGGGCTGAGCTTCAACGCCGTGTCGGCGAAGGCGCTGGCCGTGGCGGAGACGGGCGGGATGCCGCGGTCCTACTGGGACTGGCGGGACATGCTGGCACCGAACGCGATGGGCTACTTTCCATACACGCCCAGCACCAACCTGCTGTACGGGCTGGAGGAGGCCATCGCCATGCTGCTGGAGGAAGGGCTGCCGCAGGTGTTTGCCCGCCATGCCCGCCATGCCGCGGCGACCCGCGCCGCCGTGCGCGGCTGGGGGCTGGAGATCCTGTGCCAGGATGCGCGCGAGCATTCCAGCATCCTGACCGCCGTGCTGATGCCGGACGGGCACGACGCGGACCACCTGCGGACGGTGATCCTGGACGAATACGACATGTCGCTGGGGCAGGGGCTTGCGAAGGTGAAGGGCCGGGTGTTCCGCATCGGGCACCTCGGCCACTTCAACGACCTGCAACTGCTGGGCACCCTGGGCGGGGTGGAGATGGGACTGCACGCGACGGGCGTCCCGCACCGGCAGGGCGGCGTCGCGGCGGCGATGGACGTGCTGGCCGGTCGGACGGCGGACGAGGCCCAGAAGGCGGCGTGACGTGACGGCCTGACCGGACCCGCAAGAGGTCCGGGCAACAAGGGAGGACGACCATGGCGATCCGTCGCTTGACGCCCAGCGGCAACGTACTGCTGCTGCTGTGCCTGATGTACTTTATCACCTACGTGGACCGCGTGAACGTCAGCACCGCAGCGGCGGCGTTCAAGACCGACCTGGGGCTGAGCAACACGCAGCTCGGCTTCGTGTTCTCGGCCTTCGCCTACCCCTATTTGATCTGCCAGGTGATCGGCGGCTGGTTCGGCGACCGCTTCGGCGCGCGGCGCACCCTGGTCGTCTGTGGGCTGATCTGGTCGGTGGCGACCATCCTGACCGGCCTGGTCGGCGGCCTATGGACGCTGGTCGCAGCACGGATGCTGCTGGGATTGGGCGAGGGCGCAACCTTCCCGACCGCCACGCGCGCCATGTCCACCTGGCTGCCCGGCGGCAAGTCCGGCTGGGCGCAGGGCATCACCCATGCCGCGGCCCGGCTGGGCAACGCCATCACCCCGCCCATGGTGGTGGTGCTGATCGCCTTGGTATCCTGGCGCGGCTCGTTCGTCATCATGGGGCTGATCAGCCTGGTCTGGGTCGCGGTGTGGGCCTGGTACTACCGGGACGACCCGCGCACCCATCCCGCCGTGACCGGGGCGGACCTGGAGCGTATGCCGGCGCCGCGTACCGTGACGCAGCGCGGACCGACGCCCTGGGGGCCGCTGCTGCGGCGCATGGCGCCGGTGGCGTTTGTCTATTTCTGCTACGGCTGGACCCTGTGGACCTTCCTGACCTGGGTGCCGCAGTTCATGCTGAACGCCTACAAGCTGGACCTGAAGAATTCCGCGCTGTTCGCCATGCTGGTGTTCGGCGGCGGGGTGATCGGCGATGCCCTGGGCGGCTGGCTGTCGGATTACATCCTGCGGCGGACCGGCTCCCTGGTGCGGGCGCGGCGGGACCTCGTGATTTTCGGCATGGTCGGCTCGCTGGTGTGCTCAGCACCCATCCTGTTCATCACCGACCCGATGATGGCGGCGCTGGCACTCGGGGGCGCGTTCTTCTTCGCCGAGCTGACCATCGGGCCGATGTGGGCCATCCCCATGGACATTGCCCCGGCCCATTCCGGCACCGCGAGCGGGCTGATGAACACCGGCTCGGCCCTGGCGGCGATCATCTCGCCCTTGGTGTTCGGCATCATCATAGACCGCACCGGCAACTGGTCGCTGCCGTTCTGGGGCACGATGGCGCTGCTGCTGGTCGGCACCGTCGCTGCGTTCTGGATGCGCCCTGACCGCACCTTCGCCGCCGACGCCGCGGCACCGCCCCGGGGAGTGCCGACCATTGCCTGATGGACTCCATGCCGCGCCGGGCCGCACGCCTGGACAGGCGCCCCTGGGCGACCCGCGCCTGGCGCAGCGGCTGCGCCGTGAGGTGGACGGCGACGTGCTGTTCGGCCGCGCCGACCGGGGCCGCTATGCGACCGACGCCTCGATCTACCAGGTGGAGTCGGTCGGCGTCGTCGTGCCGCGCACCGTGGACGGTGCCGCGGCGGCCCTGGCCATAGCGCGGGAGCATGGCGTCCCCGTGCTGCCGCGCGGCGGCGGCACCAGCCAGTGCGGGCAGACCGTCAACCGCGCGCTGGTGATTGACTGCACCAAGCACCTGCGCCGAGTGGTGGGCGTGGACAGGGACGCCCGCACGGCGGTCGTGGAACCCGGCCTCGTGCTGTCGCACCTGAACGAGGCGCTCAAGCCGCACGGGCTATTCTTCCCCGTGGACCCCAGCACCAACGCCCGTTGCACCCTGGGCGGCATGGCGGGCAACAACTCCTGCGGGTCCAAGAGCATCCGCTACGGCCTGATGGCCGACAACGTGCGGGCGATTGACGCCATCTTGGCCGACGGCACCCGGAACCGCTTCGGCCCGTTGCCGGACATGCCCGGCGCGGACGTGCCCGCGCCCATCGCGGCGCTGATCGGCCGCCTGCGCGCCCTGGGCGCCGCGGAGGCGGAGGAGATCGCCGCGCGCTTCCCGCAGCAGTTGCGCCGGGTCGGCGGCTACAACATCGAGGTGCTGACCCCCGCCGCCCGGCAGCAGGGGCGCGAGAACCTGGCGCGGCTGCTGGTGGGATCGGAGGGCACGCTCGCCTTCTCCGCCGCGCTGCACCTGCAGTTGCAGCCGGTGCTGCCGCGCAAGGTGCTGGGCATCTGCCAGTTCCCGACCTTCCGCGCCGCTATGGAGGCGTCCCGCCACCTGGTCACGCTGGGGCCGGAGGCGGTCGAGCTGGTGGACCGCACGATGATAGACCTGGGCCGCGGCATCCCGATCTACGCCCCCACCATAGACCGCATGGTGCAGGGCCGGCCCGACAGCCTGCTCATCGTCGAGTTCCACGGCCACGACGACGGCCCGCTGCTGGCGAAGCTGGCTGACCTCGACGCCATGATGGCCGACCTCGGCTGGCCCGGCAGCGTCGTCCGCGCCACCGACCCCGAGTTCCAGGCCGCCATCGCAGAGGTGCGGGAGGCCGGGCTGAACATCATGATGTCCATGAAGGGCGACGGGAAGCCCGTATCCTTCATCGAGGACTGCGCCGTGGGCCTGGACGACCTCGCGGACTACACCGAGCGCCTCAACGACGTGTTCGCCCGCCATGGCACCAAGGGCACCTGGTACGCCCATGCCAGCGTCGGCTGCCTGCACGTCCGCCCCGTCCTGAACATGAAGGACCCGGCGGATGTCCGCACCATGCGCGCCGTCGCGGAAGAGTGCTTCGCTCTGGTGCGCGAGTACAAGGGGTCGCACAGCGGCGAACACGGCGACGGCATCGTCCGCAGCGAGTTCCACGAGGGCATGTTTGGCCCGCGCATCGTCCGCGCGTTCGAGGCGGTAAAGGACGCCTTCGACCCCGGCGCCGTGCTGAACCCGAACCGCGTCGTGCGCCCGCCGCGCATGGATGACCGCAGCCTGTTCCGCTACGCGCCCGCCTATGCCGCCGATCCCGGCTTCAAGCCGGTGCTGGACTGGTCGGCCTATCCCGGCCCGCAGGGCGGGATGCTGTCCGCGGTCGAGATGTGCAACAACAACGGCACCTGCCGCAAGTTCGACGCCGGCAGCATGTGCCCGAGCTACCGCGTCACGCGGGACGAGGAGCACCTGACGCGGGGCCGGGCCAACACGCTGCGCCTGGCGCTGACGGGGCAGTTGGGTGCGGACGCTGTGGCCGGGGACGACGTGGCCGCGGCGATGCATCTGTGCGTGTCGTGCAAGGCGTGCCGGCGGGAGTGCCCGACCGGCGTGGACATGGCCAAGATGAAGGTCGAGGCCCTGGCCGCCCGCGCCGCCCGGCACGGTGTCCCCATCCGCGCCCGGCTGGTGGCGGAGCTGCCGCGCCTGGCCCGCGTCGTGTCCCGCATGGCGCCGCTGGCCAACCTGCGGAACCGGGTCGGGCTGCTGCGGCACCTGGGCGCGCGGATCGGACTGGCGCCGGAGCGCCCCTTGCCGGCCTGGAGCGGCGACCCGTTCCGGGACGGCGAGGCTGCGGCCCCGCCCGCGCCGCGCGGCGACGTGCTGCTGCTGGCCGACACCTTCAACCGCTACTTCGAGCCGGAGAACCTGCGCGCCGCCGTGCGCGTGCTGCGGGCCGCCGGGTTCCGGGCGGTGCTGCCGGCGGCGCCGGGCCGTCCGCTATGCTGCGGGCGCACCTACCTGTCCGCTGGCATGGTGGACCGTGCCCGGCAGGAGGCCGCGCGCACCCTGCAGGCGCTGGCCGGGCCGCTGCCGGTCGTGGGGCTGGAACCATCGTGCCTGCTGACGCTCCGCGACGAGTTCGCCTCCCTGCTGCCCGGCACGGCGGCGGATGCGCTGTCCAGCCGGGCGCTGCTGCTCAGCGAGTTCCTGGCGAAGGTGGATGCGAAGCTGGACCTGTACGCCGTCGCGCCGCGGGCGCATGTGCATGGCCATTGCCACCAGAAGGCGTTCGGCGCCTTCCCGGATGCCGTTGCGGCGCTACGCCGAGTGCCGGGGCTGGACGTGCAGCCGATCAAGTCGGCCTGCTGCGGGATGGCGGGGGCGTTCGGCTACCAGTCCGAAACGCAGGAGGCATCGCGTGCCATGGCGGAGGCCAGGCTGCTGCCGGCGGTGCGCGCGGCGGCGGCGGACGACCTAATCGTGGCGGACGGCACCTCCTGCCGCCACCAGATCGCGGACCTGTCCGGACGCCGGGCGGTGCATTCGGTCCAGGTGCTGGACAGGGCCTTGCGGGACCGCGCCGGGCGTTGATGCGGCCCTCCCGGCGCCGCCGGGTTCAGGCCAGCCCGCCCAGCCGATCCGCCAGCAACGCGATGCGGTCCGCGTCGGCCCCGGCGAAGGCCAGGCGCAGGTGCCCGTCCTGGCCAGGGCCGAAGGCGGAGCCGGGCAGGCACAGCACGCCGCGCTCCAGGGCCAGCCGCTCGGCTACCTGCGCGGAAGTGACGCCAGGGAACGGGTGGCGGACATAGGCGAAGTAGGCGCCCAGCGCTTCGGCCTCCCAGCCCGGCAGGCGGGCCAGGGTGGCGCGCATGGCGCCGGCGCGGGCGTTCACCTCCACCCGCTGCGCCGCGCGCCAGTCCGCCAGCGCCGGGATCGCCCAGGCCATAGCCGCCTGCGCGGTACGGCCGGGGCAGACGTGCAGGCAGTCCAGCACCTTGTAGAACTGCTGCATCAGCGACGCGTCCGCCATGACGGCGCCCAGGCGGTGGCCGGGGATCGCAAACGACTTGCTGAAGCTGTAGAGGCCGATGACCGAACGGGACCAGTCGGGGTCCGCGAACAGGTCGTGCCCGCGGGGCTGCCCGGTGGGCAGCAGGTCCCGGTAGGTCTCGTCCAGCACCAGCCACACGCCCCGGCGGCGGCACAGGGCCTGGAAGGCGGCGATGGTCCCGAGCGGATAGACGGCGCCGGTGGGGTTGTTGGGGGTGATCAGCACCAGGGCGCGGGTGCGTCCGTCCAGCAGGGCCTCGGCCGCGTAGGGGTCCGGCACGAAGCCATCGGCGGCGCTGCACGGCAAGGGCACGGCCTCTATGCCCAGCATGTCCAACGTCATCTTGTGGTTCCAGTACCAGGGGGCGGGCAGCACCACCCGGTCCCCGCGCTGGGCGACCGCCATCATGGCGAGGGTGAACGCCTGGTTGCAGCCGGCGGTGATGGCCACCTGGTCCGCGCCGACGTGCCCGGCGTGGGACGCCGACACCCATCCGGCGTAGGCTTCGCGCAGGGCGGCATCGCCGACGATGGCGCCGTAGCGGGCGTTGTCGGCCCGGCCGGCTTCGTGGGACAGGCGGGCCAGCAGTTCCGGCGCGGGCGGGTGCCCCGGGGCGGCCTGGCACATGTCCACCATCGGACCTGCCGCGCCGTCGTAGCGGGCGGCCCAGGCATGGACCTCGGGGATGGGCGGGCTACCGGTGTCCAGCAGTAGAGGGTTCATGGACGGGGCGGGATGGGTGAGCATCGGGCTGCGACCTCGGAAACGGATGGGTTCTAATTGGAAGCGGGCGCCACAGGGAGAAGTTGCCGGGCGACCGGGAGCACTGGTTTTTGATCGGGGGGCCTCCTGCTCCCTCTCCCTCCGGGAGAGGGAGCGGGAAGT
>JAABUM010003838.1_pt1 | contig 17771 bp, 21 predicted proteins | sample 5559161 | NCBI WGS metagenome assembly JAABUM01 (sample SAMN10711868, study PRJNA513369) | rock metagenome | isolation source: Antarctica rocks | place: Antarctica: Victoria Land, Siegfried Peak nord | reverse complement strand
CCCAACCGCCTCAACGATCACGGAGACCCCGGCCCCGCGCCGGCTCCCCGGCCTGCCCCGACACTGCACCTGAGATCTCCATGTCACCAAGGCCAGGTCAGGTGCTTAGTGAAAGACCGGGGCTAGCTGTCATGTGGTCGGCGCCAGGAAGAACACGTCGATGCCCAGCGCGCGACCCGCATGAGCCTGCCGCTCGTCGCGTGTGCACAGCTGTGCGCGGTGATGCTGGCTAACCGCCAGGTGGAGCGCGTCACCGCTCCGCAGTCCGAGCTCGGCTCGCCCGGCCATCTCGGCTGCCCGTGCGAAGCAGTCGCGCGGGACGTCGAGCACGGTCGACGAGTCGCGTACGAGGACGTCGAACGTCACCTGCGCGCGCCGACGTGCCGCGTCGTCCAGGGTTCCCATCCGCTGCTTGATCGACAGTGCGGACGACACCTCCGTGATGACCCAGTCCGAGACCGCTACCTGCTCCGGACTTTGGGCGACGAGCCATTCTTGTGCCGCCGCGGTGAAAGACTCCTGCGTGATCAGCGAGACAGCCTGGCTCGGGTCCAGGTAGCGCATCAGTAGCGGTCGCTGTCGCGTACCCGCCGCATGAAGGTCCCAGAGTCCTCCTCCTGGTACGGGATGTCGTTCATCATCTCGCGCAGCCAGTCGAGGTCGATTTTCTTCTTCGGTCTCGGCCTGGGCACGATCGTCGCCACCGGCACGCCGCGCTTCGTGATGACTACTTCGCCGCCCGCCTCCACCGCGGCGATGAGTTCACTCAGGTGCGACTTCGCCTCCGCCACGCTGACCGTGCGTTCGCTCATAGCCGGCTCCTCATGACCATCAAGATGGTCACAAGGTACGGCGGGAGGTCGTCCTGTCAGTTGTCGTCGAGCTCGTCACTTGTGGCGATGTCCCAGACCCCGCGCTGAACGGCTCTACGACATCAATGTCGTGAGGCCTTGACTGGGGATTATGGCGGGGACCAGCGAGTGCTCTGTCAGTGTGAGCACTGTGTGAGCTTGATCTTGGTCCGGGAGGCCGTATCCCTCGCTCAGCCCCAAGAACATGCCCGCTGAGGTGCGGTTTGGCAGTGGGGCGGGTGGGGCTCGAACCCACGACCGAGAGATTATGAGTCGCTACTGAGGGTAATCGCCCATGTCCGCTGACGTGCATCGTCGCAGGTCAGAGGCGGTATGGGACTTCTGCGGATCTTGACGAACGAGGGCGAATTCCGGCAAGAGGCAACCAAGATGGCACCACGACTTACCGCACCCAATGGGCTCGAAGAGACTCAGTGGCTCGGTCGCGCCCTTGGGCTCGGGCCCGGGGGCGCGACCCCCAGTCGTACCGAATCGCAGGCAGGTCGGACCCGCGTGGGTCCGCAGGCACGGACGTCTCGCCGTCGTCCTCGTCGAAACGGCGTCCGTACTGATCGGGCAGGCTCCCCCAGCCCCAGTACGCCGCCGGCCGGTCCGGCACCTCTCCGAGCGCCTCGTACGGATCGATGCGCTGATCGCCGACCGTGCACAGGTGGGCCCAGTCGTCGCCGAGGTCGAAGGTGTAGGCGAACTGCTCGCCCAGGGCCAGGCGGGACAGCTTCGTCCGGTCGCTGCGCTCGACCGGACGGCCTTGCGGCGGGTCGTCCCAGGTGTCTCCAGGCCCGATGAGCAGCGTCCCGTCGGTGAGGTCGACCGTGTGCAGGTGCGCCAGGTCCCAACGACCGAAGGCGTTGTCGATGGCCGCGGCGAGCTGACCGAAGGTCATCGCCCGGGCCGCGGCAAAGAGCCGGCCCGGACGCGGCCAGAGATCCTCACCACGACCGCTCACCAGGTCGACCCGTACTGACAGCCAGGTACGAGGCATCGATCAACCCCCCATGTCCGGCGAATCGCCGCCGCCGGGCGCGGGGCCCAGTCCGTCGGCAGGGTACGGGGTGGGTCTGGTCGGCTTGGCGGTGCCGGTGTCCCAGCGGTGCTCGCCAGCTGCCGCTCTGCGGTGGTGATGAGCGAGAAGACGTCCATGGCGAGGTAGCCGCCGGTCCGGCGGTCGAGACGCCGCTTGGCCAGCACTCCGGCGGAGGCCAGCTCGTCGAGCGCGGTGACGGCTGCGGGCCTGCTGACGTCGAACAGCCGCATCACGCTCGCTGTCGTCAAGACGGGGTGCTCCTGCCGGGTCGCGAGGATCCGTGAGGTGGCCGAGTCGGCGCGGGGCGTCGCCCGCAGGTTCTGCTCGCGCCTCTTCGCGGCGAGGTCCCACCCGGCCTAGCATGCGCTATGGAGCCAGACGAGGACGAGGACGCCTACCTCGACAAGAGCGCCAGCGCCGGGCGTATGGGCAAAGCGGTCGAGTACCTCGTAGCAGCCGCCTGCATCCTGAGCACGCGCGGAGAGTTGAACGTCTCTACCTCGATGGTGGACGACGAGGGCGTGGACCTCGTGTTCCACCGGCGGGACAGCAGCGCGACGCTCGCGGTCCAGGTGAAGGCGCGCATGAGCGACAGCAAGCGCGTTCAGTCGGGCGGGTTCGTCGCGTTCGTCAGGTCGCAGACGTTCCGGGCAAGGGCGGACCTCGACATGCTCTTCGTGGCCGTCGACATCGAGCGCGGCGCGGTCATGAAGGCGTGGCTCGTGCCGAGCGATGAGTACGCGGCTGCCGTAGGTCAGCCAAACAGCCGAGGCAGGTACAAGTTCGTGGCCTCGATGAAGGAGGGCACGAAGGACCGCTGGGCAAGTCGACGGCTCGAAGCGCACGAACTCGCGCCCGCGATCTTGGCGAGGCTCACGGTCCTCGAAGCCTCCGGGCAATAGCGCGGACAGCGGCTCCGAGGGCACCGGGGAAGGCGATGGGGCCTGCACCTGATCGGCACCGTGCATCGCGACCAGCGCCCTACGTGTTCTTGCTGGTCGGAGGGTGGGGCGGGTGGGGCTCGAACTCAGCCCAGCCCAGCCCTCCTCCAGGGATAGTGACCCTTGGATGCTTCACCTTCCACATGGAAGGTGTACCTTCCATGCGAACGAAGGAGGATGCATGCACCTCGGCCAACCCTCGCGCTCGCTAATCCCGACCGTCGATGCCCCCGTGCTGCTGGCCCTGCACGCCACCACCCGGCCCTTGACGGGACGACGGCTGGCCACGCTGGCCGGAGCCAGCCACACCGCCGTGAACGCCATCCTCGGCCGACTCACGCGGGCCGGGGTCGTGATTGCCGAACGCCAGGGCAACGCCGTGCTCTACCGCGCCAACCGCAAGCACGTTGGCTGGGCGGTCGTCGACGCCCTAGCGGGCATGCGACCGTCGGCCTTGGACGCGATGCGCGCGGAGATCGTGGGCTGGCAGACCGCACCGGTCACCGCTCTGTGCTTCGGCTCATTCGCCCGCGGCGAGGGCGATGAGGACTCCGATGTCGATCTCCTGCTCGTCCGACCCTCCGACGTGGCTGAGCTCGACGACACCTGGGACCGTCAACAGCAGGCACTCCGCGATCTCGTACAGAACGCGACGGGCAACGACTGCCAGATCCTGGACATCGACCTTCCGCGCCTGCTTCGGCATGTAGATCTGGACGATCCGCTGGTGAGCAACTGGCTGCACGACGGCGTCCTGCTCTCGGGAATCACACTCGCCTCGGCCATCGAGATGGCTTCCGCGCAGGTGCGGGCGACATCGTGAGCCCGAGGGCTTCGGCGCGGACCGCGCCGTGCACACCTGCGGACGCACGCGCGCGGTTGCGCAAGGCGCAGTCCTTCGTGACCGGTGCCGAGCTGGCGCTCGGCGTCGGCGACGACCCCCTGCTGGACCTGCCTGGCGTCGCCGCTGCGCTAGCCGTGCTGGCCGGGATCGCTGCTGCAGACGCCGCCTGCTGCGCGGCGCTCGGAGAGCGATCCCGCGGCCAAGCACATCAGGAAGCCATCGCGCTGGTCCGGACCGTACGACCACACGGAGTGCAGATGGGCCGCGACCTCGAACGACTGATCCAGAAGAAGGACAACGCGCACTACGGCATGATCTCCACGACGGACACCGAAGCGCACGCGATGATCGCCTGGGCGCAGCGACTCATTACCTGCGCCAGCGCGATCGTCGCCGGATGACTCGGGCCCTCCAGTCCCTGCTGGCGCCGGTGAGCCTCGACGAGCCGGCGCTCGTGCAAGGTTAGGCCGTCAAAGTTGCGCGAGCAGGTCCTTTGAGCAGGGATAACGGGGCGTTATCCACAGGCCGCAACGTCAGACGCCGCGAGCTTCGACGCCAGCGACCACTCCGGACCGTCGAAGGGCCGGTAGCCGACGGGCGCGGTACCGCGCAGCATCACGAGTAGCCGGTAAGCCGGTGGCACATCAGGGCCGTTCGTGTCGACGACAGAGACCTCAGGCGCACCGCGAGAGCGGATCGTGTCGACGTGGGACAGCAGAAGGCCAGGTACCCAGGCGAGGGCCACCCCTGTGCGCTCGACGACGAGTGCCCGCGTGTCCTCGGCGATGGCCCGCTCATCCAGCAGGCGCAGGCGGTTCCCAACAACCAGCCTGACCAGGGCCGGCTCGACTCGCGGGTCCTGGCGCATCCGGTCGCCCAGCCCGCTGACGAAGAACGTGGACGACGTCACACCAGCCTCGTCGACGTCCGGCTCGGGAAAAACCCGGATGGCATCACCCTCCCGCTGCCCCTGTGACCGCCCGAGCATCGACCAGTCGCTGCTGTCGACGTCGAGGCCCAGCGCGCCTCGGTAGCGATCGAAGTCGGGCCGGCTCGGACGCATCACGCGCTGCGCGAACAGCGGGAACAGCGCGGCCGCTGCGTACCTTCGCCCGAGGTCCGGGAACCCGAGGAACGGCTGAAAGCCCTCGACAGTGCCGGCCGAACGGAGATAGCAGAAGCGGTAGGTGGAGTCGACGTGGGTCAGGAGACCGACAGCCGTAGCGCGGCGGGTCAGAGGGTGCTGCCAGGTCACGGCCAGCCGGGGGATGAACCCGCGGTCAGGATGGTGCACGCGCCGCCTACCCGTGAGTTGCGAACAGCTCCGCCTGCTCGAGGATGAGCTCGACGGCCTTGTCCTCCTGGTCGGGCGGGTAGTCGTACTTCGCCAGCCCGGGACGCAGGAGGTCCGCGAGGGTCATGACAGTGCTCCCAAGCCACTCCACCCCCGTCGCGTGGCCAACGCTGTCGTCCGTCGGTGCCGTGTTTGCGGCGGCCACGACCGCGAGACCGGCCGACTCGGTGCGCGTTTCGAGGGGTGGCGGCTCCTGCGTCCCGAGCGCCGCGTCCGCGTCCTTGCCCGCGTAGGCGTCGGCCAAGGCGGCGGCCACATCGGGGGAGAACGTCCAGTCGGCGCCGTGCCGATGCGGCCGTAGGAGCGGATTGCCGGCGGCCGACTGCCGGCGAAGCCAGGCGCGGAGGCTCGACGGCCCGACGCCCAGCCGCATGGCTAGTTCGACGGCGGAGATCTCAGCTGGCACATTCGGACGCTATCCCGGCGATCCCTCGCAGGCGCCGTCCATGAGCATCCGCTTATGCCGCAGAGCATGCGCGTCAACGAATGAAACTCGAAGCCCAGGAGGCGAGCGGGAATGCCGACAGGAACGGGAGCCTGATCGCCGTGTCCGTTGCGGACTTCACGCTTGGGGGGGCACTTGTCAACGGCCGCGAAGAGCACTTCGCGACCGAGGAGAACACCGGTTGATCGACGCGCGCTCACCCTGCCGCTCCGAGATGGGGGCGGACGAAACTGCACCTCGACATAGTCGCTCCCTTGACCAACAGGCGGCGCAGATACGCGTACGCCTCACCCGAGTAGGTAGTGCACCCCCGGTAGCCGAAGCCGTCGGCGGTCTCTGTCGCATCCTGGCCAATGCTTCAGGCTGTTGAGCGTCATCGGGCGCCGACGGTGGTGCTCGCTCATCGCCTGGCACCTGATCTGTGGCACCCGGCGGGCTCGTCAAGGCCGGTCCTGGCCGGGTCAGTCGATCGGTGCTCGCACCAGCCCGCGGATCTCTCCGACGAGCTCCCCGTCCTCGATCAGGTCTTCGACCTGCTCGACGAGCCCCATGCGCGAGGTGAGCTTGAGGCCTTCCAACGGCGAGTCATTGGGGTGATGGAAGATCCATCGCTCGGCCTGGGAGGCGACGAGCTGGTTGATCTTGGCAGCCTTCTTCAGGGGTGCCGGAACGACCGTCTCGCCACCGCTCATGGCGAACTCCAGCGCGTGGCTGCGGTCTAGCGGGAGCCACAGCTGAGGCACGTTCGCCGCGCCACGCCGCTCGATCACGGGTAGGGCGACGGGTTCGTCGCTGGTGAGCAGGCACGGCCTCGAGAACGTCAGCAGCCGCCAACGCCGGATGAAGATCGTCGGGGCGATGTCCTCGAGGGCGAGTCTGACAGCCTGCTGCACGTACATGCCTTGACGGACGACGGGCTTCGGCCCGTCCGGCCCGGTAAGGCGCTCGAACATGTCTCGAACGTCATCGGGCTCCGAGGACCTCCCTTGCGAAACGAGCGCCTCACGAACACGCTCCAGGGTGACGTTCTGCCGGATGAACGCCGGGGCCGTCAGCCTCGCGAGATCGGCGAAGTCGCGTCGGAACCGCCATCCTCGGGTGTGCTGCAGCGCGACGAAGGCACTCAGATGGAGCCTGACCGTCGGATCGTCAAGCGGGAACTTACCGTTGAGGATGCGTTCGATCGCGGCAGCGGCCGCTCCTTCGATGCCGGAGAGAGCCTGTTCGACCGCTTCTGAATCGTGATCTTGACGGGCATGCTCCTCGAGGTCGTCCGTTGGGATCTCGTAGAAGCCGACCTCCGCGGCAGCCTTGCGAACCGTCGAACGCACCGTCCCACTCAGGTTGTCCCGCGGCACCGCGACAACCTGCTGGCGGTCGTCAGCGAACCTTTTCAGGTACATCTGCGGTACGAGATGATGTCGCGGCATAGGACTTACACGCTAACCCGTTCCCATGTGCCGGTCAGCCCCGTTTGCCTTCGTGCCGCGCTTCGCAGTTGTGCTGGGCTATGAAGGCCTACTCCCAGGTCTCCAGCTTCAGCAGTTCGCCGAGGCCGAGCGACGCGAGGGCGGAGTGCACGGACTGGGTGGGGACTCCAGCGAAAAACCCTGCCTTATCCTCGCCCTGTCGCTGCAGGTCGTGGGCCACGAGGCCCAGCACACGTCCGTCCGCGGCGACGATCGGGCCGCCACTGTTGCCGGGCTGTGACATCGCCGAGAAGAGAAACGTGTGCGATCCGAACACCGATAGAACATCCGGGTTCACGACCTCGCCGGACTGCACTGTCAGGACTGTCTGGCTTGCCAGCGCGACCGGTGGGTAGCCAAACGTGAGCACGGAGTCGGCCCACGTCGGAGGCCGGAAAACCAGGTCAGGGAGTACGTCCAGGTCAGCCTCCACCTCGACGACACCCACATCCGCCTCGTTGTGCGCGAAGTACCGGGCGACCGAGACAACTGCTTGATCGGCTTCTGGGTCGCTTGCCGGTGGGAGCACCCCGTCGACAGTCATGTCGGTGAGTACATGCCCGCAGGTCAGGACATGGCGGGGACCGAGCACCAAGCCGCTCCCGCAGTGCTCGTCTCCGTTCTCGTCGTGACCTACGACAGCGACGACCACGCGGCGGTACCGATCAATGGTCAGTGCTGGGCCAAGCAGTTCGGACAACCAGAGGTCGCCACCCTGCCGGCTTGAGGGCAAGCCCGCAGACTGCACGTACGTCTGGTTGAACATGCCTTGGCTCGTGTGACCAACAGCCTGCAACAGCCCCACTCGCGACATCCCAGCAAGCAGTTGAATTACGGCTTCGGCGTTCCCTCCGGTCGCAGCCCTGCCGACCTTTTCCAGGAACAGAAGGAACTCCATCGCCGAGAACGGGTTGTAGACGGACGCATCGACGGGGCGGCCAAGCGCAGACAGATTGCGCTCTCTGCTGCCGAGGGAGAAGAAGACGAGCGCCTCTCCTGCTAGGTCCACCAACCACGACAGAGGCCTTGGCTCGTGTCGCTGCAACGGCTGATCGATTTCCTCCATCCGAGCGATCCTGCCGCCTGTTGTCGTCGTTCGCCACAATGCCCGTGGACGAGTTTCGATGCACAGTCAGGTCGCTGGCGGCCGACCCCGAGGCTGACAAACGTCGAGTGGGTAGCCGATACAGCAGCCACCAACCCGGACGCCATAGCGGCGCCTACCAACGCACGCGAACGGCCTCGCAGTCGGCTGCCATGGGGGACCTGTCGCTGGCAAGCGACAGCTGCCGCGCCGGTAAACGTCCGCTCGTCAGCGTGAGTCGTTCTGCGTCAAGCTTTTGGTCGGTGCCTCGTCCGTCGTCTGTCCCTGCATAGCGGTGATGGGGGTTGGCCCAGCAGCGTGTGATCGGGTTGTTGAGACGACGGGCGGGGCTGCCCATGATGAGCGTCGAGATCATGAGGTGCGTGTCTCAATGCCGCGTGGGGCTCGCCCCCGACCGCCAGCTTGTGCAGCCGGCCCGTTCAGGCGGCCAGGGGCACTGCCGGTGGCGGGTTCCGTGGATGGCCACGACCGGGTCCCAGACCTGGCCGGTGGTGATCACGGCGTACAGGTGACGCAGGATCGCGGCGGCGATCGCGGCCTGTGCCTGGGTCGGGGTGAGCTTGTTCGTCTCGCGTCCGGTCAGGTGCCGGTAGCGGGCGCTGTAGACGGGGTTGGCTCGTTGAGCGCCCCAGACCGCTCGCCACGCCGCGAGGCGCAATCCGGGGCGGCCCTGGCCGGTCAGCTTGGTGCGGCCGACGAAGGTGCCCGACAGTTTCTCTCGCGGTGCGAGGCCGGCGTGCTTGACCAACGCCCGCGCTGTGGCGAAGCGCCGCGGATCCCCGGTCTCGGCCAGGATGGCCGCGGCACCGACCGCAGAGATGCCGGTGATCGATGTGACCAGCACGGTCAGCTGCAGCTCGTCGAGGACGGTGACCATCCGGGTCTCGGTGTCGGTGAGCTTGTGGCCGGCCGCCTGCCAGTCCTGCAGCAGGAACGCGACTCGTTCCATCGCGCCGGGTCGGTGGGCGATGACGCCGGCCGGGTCGGTGAGCCCGGTGAACAGCCCGCGCACGATCCGCAGCGACGGCTTCTGGCCGCCCCGCCTGACGATTTCGCGGCGGACCGCGACCTCGAACCCGGCCAGGCCCAGCCGCCGGGTCAGGACCAGATCGCCGCCGTCACGTTCACAGATCACGGACAAGGCCGCGGCCCAGGTGCGGGACCGGAACGGCTGCTTGGCGGTGTCCAGACCGGCCGGCCACACGCACTCGAGTAAGGCCCGCATCTGCTGCACGTGGCTGACCATCTCCACGATCAGCTGTTCACGGCGGGCGCCGAGGTGCCGCAACCGGCCCCACGTCTCGTCCACCGGCTCCGGGAGGTAGCACCGCAGCTGCGCGGTCAACCGGGCGATCAGCACCGCGTCCTTCTCATCGGTCTTGTCATAGGTCAGGTCCTCGCTGCGCCGCGCCCACGCCGTCAGCGACGGCTGCACACACACGAACGGCATCGACCGCTCGGCCGCGAGCTGCCCGAGGGTCCGCCAACGATGCCCGGTCGGCTCACAGGACACCGTCGCGCCAGCGAACCCCTTCGCTGCCGCGTGCTCGGCTGCCCAGTCCAGCGCAGCTCCCAATGCCCAGGCCCGGCACCGGAACGTGCGGCGGGCCAGCACCTTCGAGTCGTGGTCACAGACCACGACCATCTGCTTGTTGTCAGCCAGGTCGATCCCGACGATCGCGTTGGTCACCGGCACCAGCTCACGCAGCCGGGACAGCTTCGCGTTGCCGTTACGCTCACCCCGAGACACACCATTACCGTTCGCCATGAACGTCCTCCTCCTGCGATGGGACACCAAGCCCGCAGCGCATCAGGGGGACGTTCCTACGCCCGGCAGCGACACGCAGAACGTCTTTCTATGCCGCTGATCGCGACACTGCGGATGAGCGGACGCTCGGAGGACATGCGCCATGATCGTGCCGTAGTCGAGATCCTGGTCGATCTCAGCACGGTCGCCAGGATCGCCAGGAGTGCCGGTGGCACTCGCCCAACACGTTCGAGGTATGAAGGCCCATGCGCATCTTCTTCACCGGTGGCAGCGGCAAGGCCGGCAGGCACGTCGCGCCGTACCTCGCCGAGCAGGGCCACCACGTCACCAACGCCGACCTCGTCCCGCTGGAGCACCCAGCTGTCGCCGACCTCCGGGTCGACGTCACCGATGCCGGCGAGACCTACTCGGCGCTCGCCGGGCTGGCGACCTTCGACGAGCTGGACCTGCCTGAGAAGCCCACATACGACGCCGTCGTGCACTTCGCCGCGGTGCCGGCGATCCTGCTCACGTCGGACGCAGCGACGTACGCGACGAACGTCCTCAGCACCTACAACGTGCTCGAAGCTGCGACCCGGCTGGGCGTGCGCAAGATCGTGTTCGCCTCGTCGGAGACTACCTACGGAATCTGCTTCGCCCAGGGCGAGCGGCGCCCGCTCTACGTGCCGGTCGACGAAGACCACCCGACGGTTCCTGAAGACGCCTACGCGATGTCGAAGGTCGCCGGCGAGGTGACAGCGCGCGCATTCCAGGCCCGCACCGGGGCGGACGTGTATGGCCTACGGATCAACAACGTCATCGAGCCGCACGAGTACGCCGAGATGTTCCCCCCCTTCCTCACCGACCCGTCGCTGCGGCGCCGCAACCTGTTCGCCTACATCGACGTCCGTGACCTGGGCCAGATGGTGCAGCGCTGCCTCAAGATCGACGGACTGGGCTACGAGGTCTTCAACGTCGCCAACGCCGACATGTCCGTAGCTGCGACGACCCAGGAGCTCCAGGACCGTTTCTACGACGGGGTAGAGGTGCGTCGGGAGATGGACCGCGACGAGACCTTCTACGCCATCGACAAGGCACGCGACCTCCTTGGCTTCGCCCCGCGTCACTCCTGGCGTGAGGCGCTGGCCGACCCTGGTACCCGGAGCGGCTGAGGGCTCACCACCGTCGGCCCCGAGCTCCTTCGGGAGCTCTCGCTCACACTGCGGACAGCAACGTCCGCTTCTGCCGCGACGTTGGCTGCTCCTGTTTTTGCGGGGTATCTCGGAGGTCCTTGTCCTGATCCGTCCCTATCGTGGGCGCGCAGCAACTGCCTGACAACCGGACGGAGCAACAACGATGACCGAACCCCTGCCAAAGTTGACCGCGCCGCAGGTGCGCGAGGCGGCCCTTACGGACTGGCGGCAGATCCTGGGACGGGTCAAGGCCCGGTTCCGGACCGGTGACTTCGCAACCGGCCTGGCGCTGGTGAACAAGATCGGCGAGGCGGCCGAGGCCGTCAACCACCACCCCGACGTCCTGCTCACTTCTGCAGACGTGATTATCACGCTCGCTAGCCACGACGTGCACGGCATCACCAGCCGCGACCTCGACCTGGCGCAACAGATCAGCAGACTCGCGGCGGAGCTCGGAATCGACGCCGATATCTCGGGTCTCACCCAGCTTAAACTCGGACTCGACACCTCACTCGGACCCCGGCTCGCCCCGTTCTACGCAGCGTTGCTCGGGGGCAGGGTCGACCAGGGCGGCGAGCCGGTCGACTCCAGCGGCCAGACACCCACGGTGTGGTGGCAGGACCGGAACGAGGTCGACGAGGAGTTTGCACTCCCGGAGCAGTCCTTCGAGCAGCGCTGGCACTTTGACGTGTGGGTGCCGCACGATGAGGGCGAACGTCGCCTGCAGGCTGTCCTGGACGCCGGCGGCCGCCTCGTCAGCGACCGTGCGGCGCCGGCGTACTGGGTGGTCGAGGACGACGACGGCAACCGTTCCTGCATCTGCACGGCCGCCGGGCGCTGACCGGCCCACACGGCCGGACCCTCGCCTCGCGACTGCCGGACGTCCGCTCATGGCTCCCCTCTGTGTCAAGACGCGGCAGGGAGCACGGTCGTAGGGTCGGGCGTGGCGGGTCCGGGACGTGACTTGTCCGAAGAGCCGGTGTGGGGATGTGAGCCGGCCGCGCTGGACTGCGTAGCCGCTCCCGGTTGTCCTCCCGGGCCCGTCACCGCGCGGACGGCGTCGTCGACCATGTGCCGGTAGACGATGTCGGAAAGCCGTCGTTTCAGGCAGCGCATTGCCTCCATCGACGTCTGGCCCGACGCCTTCTTCCGGTCGTAGTAGGCGCGGCCTTCGCTCGGGTTGCGCAGCTGCACGGTCGCCATGATGTGCAACGTCCGGTTGATCTGCCGGTTGCCCGCGCGCGACAGCCGGTGGCGGATCTGGTCGCCGGAGGATACGTCGAGCGGGGCGGTGCCGTTCCAAGAAGCGAAGTGGCCCTTGGTAGGAAAGCGGATGATGTCACCGACGTCGATCAAGAGCCTGGCCGCGCCTGACGGCCCGATCCCGTTCAAGGTCAGCAGCGAGGTGCCGGTGGCTTCGATAAGCTCCCGAAGCTCCTTGTCGGCGGCCTTCTTGCGCGCGTAAACCCGTTCGAGGTCCGCGATGAGCTCCGCGGCGACGCGCCGGCGGGTCTTGCCAGCGGCGTCCCGCGGCCGAACCTTCGCCAGCAGCGCCTTGGCCTGTGCTGCTGACAGATCCTTCTTCGCACCGCCAGGTATGAGCTCGAGCAGCAGGTGGTGCAGCTGGGCGACCATCCGGGTGTGGTCCTCGCCGAGCGTCCGTCGCCGGTCGGCCAGGACCCGCAGCACGGCGAGCTGCTGGTTGTCGACTACCGGTCGCAGCCCGGCCATGCAGGTCCCGACCAGGGCGATGGAGTGCGCGTCGGTGGCGTCGGTCTTGCGGCCCTGCCCGGTGGAGAACACCCGCGCTCGGGCCGACAACTTCGGCGGGACGTCCACCACCTGCTCACCTTGGGCCAGCAGTCGGGTCGCGACGTGATGACCGATCCCGCTGCACCCCTCGACCGCCCAGACCCGTTCCGGCCACCGCTGCGCGTCGCGCAGGAGGGCGGTGAAGCCCGGCTCATCGGTGGCGTAACGGCCGCCGCCGAGCACCGTCTCGTCCGGCGCCATCACCTCGATCGTGACCGACCGCTTGTGCGGATCCATGCCTATGACCACGCGTGTCATGTTGTGTCCTCCCTGCTCGAGCCAGCAACTGGTTGGCGAGCAGGGAGGGCAGCGCTACTTCGAGCTGAGCAAACCCCTCTTGAGCCTCTCCCTGCTCAGCAGTGCCCGACCCGCGCAGGCCATGAGAGAGCCACACGACGAAGCGTGGGCAGCCGATGTGAGAGCGACGGGCCGGGCACCTGGACCGAGCTTTGCGCAGGCACCGATCCTGCGGTCATGAAACAAGTAGCCGCTGGGCGTGCGGCCTCAATTAAATACGTTGGCCGCGGTGAGAGATGCACCCCCCAGCACTGAGGACCGGTATCGGACCGTGGCGGCATGCGCCACCTTCCAGTCGACGATCGGCTTAGTGAGACCGACACAATCAACAGCCGCTGGCGGTAGTCCTGGGAAAGTGGCCGCTGATAGGTGGCAAGTCTGAGTCTCCTATGGACGCCAACTGTCAAGGCAATCTGCCACGCGAGAAGTAACGTTGATGACATCCGCATTGAATCCCTCCCACGTATTCCCGGGATACACCGCTTCGATAAGCCCGAACATCGGAAGGGAGGCATCCACATGTATGGCGGGGTTGAGAATTGCGTAGTGCTACACCGGTTGCGGACGCATCTGCCTTCTCTACCCAGCAGACGCATGGTCGGCGGTTCTCGCAAAACGTCCCTAAGCGCTCGGAGGCCCGCGGTGTCTAAGCTCGCATAGCGTTCGGAGATCCGTTGCAATGCCGTAAGGGCGTGGTACAGCGTGATGGTGCGAGCTCGGAAAGCCGACTGCTCGTGACCCGACGCGGTGTTTGGAATCAGGATCCGAGCAGTGTTCAGGTCCCCTTCAACCAGGAGGAGCAGCGATCTCAGGCCGTCGCCAAATTGGCCTTCGAATCTGCCTCGGAAGTACCGGGCGGCTAAGTGGTCGCGATAGTTGATAGCGACAGCGCGTCTGAAGTCGATAGTGGCCATGGGTGCGCTGAAATCGAAGGCAGCGGCGCCCAGCACCGCCAGCGTAGCTCCCCATTCCTCGGAGACAGCGCTCACGGATTGTCCGGCGATCACGCCGGCGTCCGTGACTTCTAGGCCGAGACGGTACGCTGCCGTGAGAGAAGCGCCCGCGATGCGGCCCCCGCAGTAGTAGATCCCGAGGTCGCTTTCCAGCCAGCGCAGCCACCGAACCGCATTGCCAGTGAGTTGCGCGTGATGCTCCTCGAGAAGGCGATCCAGTTCGCTGAGGACCTGGTTGTAGCCCTTCTTCGTGTCGTCGACCAGCTTGGCGGCGTGGCGGCCGCGGGCAGTGATCACCGCATAGCGGTCTTGCAACATACTCGCGAGCGCGGGGACACCCACGTATGAGTCATCCGACCGGAGCGCGCGCGCACCCTCGTAAGCAATCCGGGCCCAATGATGCCCGAGTAATAGTGGGAGGTAGCCGCTGATTGCGGGCACTTCGTGACCCGAGAGGACGACGTCCATGCCCCACCGAGCGTCCTCCGCGATCATGCTGCGGGCGGCAAGCCCGCGCAGCTCAACGTCGGGGTCGTGGGGCATCCCGAGGACCCTATGGCCAACAACCGCAAGCGCCTCAGACGTTGATTCGGCAGGCATAGGCAAACCGACGCAGACCCGCTTCGGCCACCTCCCGGGTCGGGAATCGCCTGGACGGCTCAAGTCGTGCCCGCGGGCGGGACTGCGTACGAGAGCGCCCATCGCCTGGCCGCGTGCATCCCGAGTGATCGCGGCCGCTCGACAGGCCCGCATCCACATCTGCCGCCTTGCGACATCATGCGACGGATGAACGCGCGCAGCTCGACCCTGCCGGTCCGGCTCAAGGTCGCCCTTGATGACGTGTCTGCCCTGAGGGAGCTGCACGCCGACGCTGCGGCGGGTGCGGCCTTCCTGGAGGACCCGACCTCGGAGTCCGAGGTCCGGCGCATGTTCGCATCCGGGCGGCGCGCGGACGCCCTGCATCGCGCCGTCGTCGAGGCCGGGCATCGAGCGGTCACCATTGCGCTGCACGAGGTCCACGGACGGCCGCGACGGGAGGTGACGATCACGCGGATGCTTTCGCGACCAACCGCAGCGCGGTTGGCCAGACAGGCGATCTGGCAGCGCCTGTACTGCCTCGGCGTTTACCGGAACAAGATCGTCGCCCACAACGAGATGGCCCGCATGGCCGGTTCGGTGACGTCAGCCGATGGCGTTCGCCGCCTAGCACCTCTGCCTGAGGGCTGGTGCATCTCTCGCGAGGACGCTATGCGCCTGCGGCGGATTCGGGACACGACAGACCTTGGGGAGACGCTCGACAACGACTTCGAGCTTCTCCAGCATCTGTTCTACGAGGTCCCCGTGAATTTCGGGCAGCCTCAGCTCAGTCATCGACGCGTCGCGGACTCGACATGATGCTGGAACAGGGCGGCGTGAAGTCGCCATCCGTGCCAGAAACGAAACGTGGGTGGTGGCCGCTCTCGACGACCTGCTGGACACCGGTCTGCTCCGCCCAACGCCGGAAGCGGACGTCGAGCGCTGAGGCCGTCATCGACGGTTAGTGGGTTAGGACGTCAACGCAGGTCTTTTCACACACGCAAGTGTCCGCTCGTAGCCGCAGGGCGCGCGGTCGTGCCGATGGTCGAGCACAACCGGCGGAACGAGCGGCGCTGCGTGGGAGACTGCGCCATGGACCCTGAACTGACGCAACTTAGTCTGCAGTTGGCGAACACCGCCGTACGGAACTCGGCTTCAGTGGTTGCTCAGCGCATCAATTCCGCTCGGACGCGCAAGAGGGATCAGGAGACGATCGCCGAGCTTGAGGAGATCGTCAACGAGTTGGTCGCGGATAAGGCCGAGTTGGTCCGAATAGCTCAGGCGTACGAGGAGGAGTTCGTATCGCAACGTCTCTCCTCCGAGAATGTTGAGTACATCATCGGGAGCGTCGTGCCCGTGCTGAAACGGCTCGTTGCCGAGAGCGGGGACGAGACCGCGGTGGAGAAGATGATGGATCTCCTGCAGCCTGTCCTGTCCGTCGAGACGCTGACGGTCCTGCAACTTGTCGGCTTCAACTTCAAGCGAGCGATAGGTGAGCCGCTGACAGAGGTCCTACACCAGCGGATCATGCTCCTTGCAAAGGGCACACAGCAGCACGCACCCGCAGGCAAGCGTCGGTAGGCGTTCGTCGTTCTGCCAACTGACGGCCCTGGACCCTTGGGGCGGCCAGCAAGCCAACCTCGACCCGATGCCGCCTTTGGCTCCGGCTCGGACTGGCCCGCACCTTCGCTCCGGCTGCCGTGGGAGGGCGGCCTTTCAGAGCACCTGCTGATGCAGCAGGACTTTCCCAAGGCTGGCCGAACGTCCGCTCTATGCCGCCGAGCGCGCGGCCGTCGGCCGGCCATAAGCGCATCTACGGACAACTTTGCGGCTCGCGACAGCATGCCGAGCACAGTCGCCCTTGCGCTGCCTACGCCTGCGCCTTCCTGCGCCCCGATCGGTGTGGCGCAACAGCTCGGGTGACAGGCGCCTCCGTACGCGTGTTCCGCCCCCTCAACACTGCGTGGGTGGCGCCAAAGGCAACCAAACTGGCACCATGGCTCTTCGAGAGCAGGAGCAAAACAGGCTGTTTTCCCAGGTCAGACCATGTGGGGCGGGTGGGGCTCGAACCCACGACCGAGAGATTATGAGCACTCGGGGCCGAAACGCTGTGCAGATGAGCAGGACAAGCGGCACCCGGGCGAGCGCAGCGGGGACAGTCCCTTCCTCTAACGACGACCGTTGGAGCGCCCCAGATGACCATGAACGACGCTATGACCACCTATCCGATGCCCGCCTTCGTCTGCCCGTCGTGGTGCACCGTCGACCACGTCGCGGACTGGCAGAGCGAGGCCGCGAAGATCGGCCAGCAGTACTCGATCCCGATGGCGGACGGCACCGTCGCCCGCGGCTTCATGACGTCCAAGGCCACGGCTGCCCTCTGGACGCCGTTCCACACCCAGGACGTCGGCGAAGTCGACCTCGGCGGCAACGACCAGGCCGCCGTCGACATCCAGCTCGGGGCCAACGACACCGACGCCGTGGTCTACATCGACGCGGGCGGCCCGATGACCCCCGAGCAGGCGCGGTGCTTCGCGGCGCTGCTGCTCAACGCGGCCGACACGGTCGAGCAGCAGGTGTCCCGTGGCTAGCGCTTTCGGCCACGCCGAGATGCGGGAGATGATCGAGGACAGCGTCCGCGGCCTCAACTACGAGCAAGGCGCGATCGCCCGAGCGATCCTCACCGCGCATCTACATGAGCTGTGGGTGCCCGGCGAGATGGACCAGCTACTCGAGCTGTGCACGCTTCGTGAAGTGGCCGCGGAGGCAGGACGACGGCTCGCGGCGCTAGGACCAGCCCGAGGCTGAGCCAGCAGCACAGCAGCCCCGACCCCCGGCACCCGGGGGCCGGGGCTGTCTGGTGGTGGGGGGGCCGCCATCTCTACGGCGCACCCGCTCCTGACCCGCTCCCTTGAAAAAATCCCCCTCCCGAGATGTGACCGGGGGTCGCGCGCGAGGGGACGGGGCCGGGGGCCTCTGCAATCGCCACAACTCTGCGCGCGGTGACCCGCACTCTTGCTTTTCTACACACGCCATTTTCCCTCAGTGCGCGCCGCACACTCACTCTGCATTTTCGCCAGGCTGCCAGTCCTGTGGGCACAGCGGCCTCCTGTGGAACAGAGACGCGGGGGGGTACGAG
>JAABUM010003837.1_pt1 | contig 17775 bp, 17 predicted proteins | sample 5559161 | NCBI WGS metagenome assembly JAABUM01 (sample SAMN10711868, study PRJNA513369) | rock metagenome | isolation source: Antarctica rocks | place: Antarctica: Victoria Land, Siegfried Peak nord | reverse complement strand
CTCCTTCTGAGTCGGTAGAACGTGTCCTTCGCAAGCCACATTCTCCATACACAGCAGGGCATCCGCGGTCTACGACATGCCAAACCGCCCTATCGCAACGGTGGATCCAGGCTCAGTCCAGGTCGCCATCGAGGTTTGGGCAAAGCAAACGGCCATCGACGGTCCTGATCTGGAACACACGAGCCAGTTGGTGGCTCGGCAGTTCGAGGTTTTGCGCAATGTGGTCGTTGACAATCATCGAGACGATGTCGAGATATACCCGTCTCCCGGGATGGACCCAATCGTGCAGGCATTGGAGGGACTGCTAGAGGGCCGTGTTGGCGGACCTCTGCCCCAAAAGGAGCACGACTCAGCGGTGGCCGAGGGTAAACGGCGGCATAGCGCCGAGGAGCCGCCAGGTTACAAGGAAAAGGAAAGTGAGAAGGCACATCTTGTTGAGGGTATCGCGGGCGACTACTTGGTGTGGGTGCAGTCCATGGCGGAAGCCCAACACCGTGGACTGGATCTTATGCTGGTTACGGGTGATGAGAAAGAAGATTGGTATTGGCGCTTCAGAGACGCCTTAATTGGCCCTCGACCCGAGTTGTCAAAGGAGTTCTGGACTCTTACGAAGCGACGCCTTTTCCTCCTAACACCGATAGATTTCATGCGCCGGTACCGCGAGTCCGGCGGAGACGTATCTGAGTCGGCTTTGATCGAGGCCGAGCAACAGATCCCCTCCGCCGAGACTGCCGAACGCGTCGACGACGAGAGCGAGGGCGCTACGTGGACACCCTCGGCGGTCCAGCAGCTTCTTTCTACGCTGGATGCGCAAGCCCCTGTGCAGGCCGCAGTGATACGCGCGGCGGCCGCGAGTGGTGGGATCGTGAGCCGCGACGAGGTATTCCGCCTCGGGGGTTACGGACCCAAGCGCATGTTGCGCGGGTTCACCAGACCGGTGCGCAGATTCTCAAGACTGCTCCAGGAAACCGGCGAGTTGGACCTTCGAGCTCCAGAGTTGCTTAGCCCTCGCTATGACCATGGCGTGCAGGCAAACGCTTTTGAGATCCCGTCAGCAGTAGTGGAAATCCTGAATAGAAGCGCGCCGGTTGCTGGCGTGCCAACCCCTTGAGCAGACAAATACGGTACACTGGTGATCGCTCAACCGTCCACCCGCCGACCGCGCGGCAATCAGGCCGGGCGCACACAGGTCGGCCAGCGGCGGCCCGCTACCGTTCGACGACGTGCGAGGTCCCTCGGGCAACGCCGACCCGATTGCGTGCCGCGAGGCGCGGCGGAGGCTGACGTCGCCCGGCTACTTCCGTACCTCCCGCCTGCACCGGGTCGGGGAACGCACGGTTCGTCGAAGTGCTCCCGTCGTAGGTTGCCGGTGTGGAGGGGATCCGTTGAGCGGGCCGGTGCCGGTGGAGGTCGTGGAGGCAGCCGTGACGGTCTGCGGCCAGGCGTTCTACTACAAGAACCAGCTTCGGGCTGTCCTCGTCGGCGCGGGCGTGCCGAACGACCTGTACGACCGCCACGCCACGGAGGGCGCAAGTAAGTACGCCATCGCCCGGCAGGTTCTCATGGACCTCGGCGGGCAGGGCGAACCCGGCAGGGCGGTCGTGCGGCGGGTCGTCACGGAGCTCGCGAACATGAGCCGACCCGACCCTGCCGCCACGGACCAGCGGGCCGGAACGGCGGCTCTGGGCGCGTTGAAGGCGCTCGCGGTCGAGCGCCGGGTCCTGCTCGACGTGGACGACGCCGCGGTGAAAGCACGCCAGGCGGCGCAGACGGCACGGGTCACCGGAGGCCACGCACGACGCGAGGCCCTCGCCGCGTTGCAGTCGCGCCTGGCGGCTCTGGCGACGAGCAGCGAGTCCGCGCAGACCCGCGGCTTCGCGCTCGAACGGCTGCTCGCCGACCTGTTTGCGGTCAGCGAGCTGACCTACCGCCCGTCGTACCGGACCGAACGGGAACAGTTCGACGGGGCCTTCGAATACAGGTCCTTCACCTACCTCGTCGAGGCGAGATGGCGAGCGGCGGCCCCGACAGCGGGGGACCTCGCGACGTTCAAGAGCAAGGTCGACGGCAAGCTCGACAGCACCCGCGGGGTGTTCGTCTCAATGACCGGCTTCGACCGGGAGATCGTCGACTACTTCACGGGCATGGCCCGAGGAACACGAAACAACTTGCTGCTCGTCGACGGTACAGACCTCGCGCTGATCGTCGCTGGGCAGATCCCGCTGCTCGACGCCCTCGACCACAAGATCGCCTCCGCGAGTCAGGAAGGACGATGGTGGGCCCCACTCGGGGGCCGCTCGTAGGCTCGCCCGCGACTGTCCTTCTCCCGCAGCATGCAAGCCCTCGACGAACTTCTGGGTCGGACGGGCGATCTCCGGCCCAGCCGGCGGGGAGCAGGCCGGACCTTTCCGTGACCCACCTCGACGCGGCCTTCGCTGATGACGGATGCCCGTGCTGCTCTCGCGTCCGTCGCTGACCTCGACACCGACCGCCCGAGAGGCATCGTCGTCGGCCTGAACGGCGCGACCGGCACGACTGCAGGCTGGCATGGGTCGCGTGGATGTCCTGCGCCTGATCGCTCGGAACACTTGGTCATCGACGACCTGATCCGGTCTTACGATGCGGACGTGGCACTGAGGGCGCGGCTCCGGGCGCTGGACGACCGGGTGTTCGGGGTAGGCAAACCCACCGGACCGTCAGCCCACAAGATCCTCTCCCTCGCGTTCCTGGGCGTTTTCCTGGTGATCCTGCCAGTGAGCATTCTCACGCCTCTGCATGTCCTGGGGTTCGCATCCGGTGGCGGGCTTCTCGGCGTCGGGATCGTGCAGGCCGTCTCCTGGCGGCGGTCGGTCCGGTCCGCGCGGGACCACGACTGAATTCAGGCCGCGGCTGCTGGTCATGCTGACCGCCAAGCCGGTCGCGCACGCGCGGTGCTTCTGGTCGCTACCGGTTGGGTCGCTTTCATGAGGCCACTGACCTCGTTGAGACACCCAGAAGTACCGATCTGGTCCGGTGAGGTGAAGAAGGCAAGTTCGGTACGATGAGTGGCGCCGACTTCAGGTCGTTGCTTCAATCGATTAGGGACGTCGCCTAGCCGCCGTGGCGGTCCCGCCGCCGTCTCCACCAAGGCGGTACGACGCGCAGCAGGAAGATCAGTCCGAGACCTACGAGGGCTGTGATCCAGCCTCGTGTTGTGTTGTCCGGGTTGAGGAACACGCCGCGACCATAAGGGCGGGGACGCTCCGCCGGTCCCGGTACGACCAATCTTGTCTGACGGTCCAAGGGTCATCGCTCCGACCCCGGCGACGCCTGGCTGGCGCCTAGCGTCGGTCCGTCGCTCGTTGCGCTGGCGGCGAGGGCTATTAGGACGTCGTTTCCCAGGGCCGGCTCGACCCGGTGGTGCAGCCCGAGCGCCGTGATCCTGCCATCGCGCGGTGCCACGGTCGTCCCGGGGTTTCGCTGCCCAGGATCGGGTCGAGCGCGTCGATGGTGGGCTTCCACAGGTTCGGCCAGTGCCGGCGGGGTCCCGTCGTGAAGGCGAGTTCCAGGACGACAGGACCTTCGGGCAGCACCGCCAGGCCGGCGAGCCGGTCGCGGATCTGCTCCTTGTAGGCGGTCGCCCCGCCGGACGCGGTGGTCCGGACCCGCGCCCACCAGTCGACCGCTGCCGGGGTCGGGCGGGCGAGGGCCCGTTCGACGCCGATCGCTGAGACGTCGGCGTACCGCTTGCTCGCGCAGACGCTGGCGAAGCGGCGTCCCCACCGCCGGCTCAGCGCCATGGTCAGCGGGAACAGGTAGTTGTCCAGGTCGTGCTGGTCCAGCAGCGCGACGCTGCGGGGCAGACCGATGTCCAGGCGCAGGGCCAGCGGACCGGTCAGCGCCCTCAGCCGCGGTCCGAGCAGGGCCTCGGCGTGGGTCAGGAACCGTACGAGCCGTATCTGGTCGGGGTGCCCGGCGCCCATCCAGCTCGCCAACCGGGGCTCGACGGCCAACGGCAGCAACGGGCCGTCCGGTCTGGCGTAGAACACCGGAGTGCCGTCCACGACCCGGGCGTAGGCACGACCCCGGTCCGCCGAGGTCCGAGCCGCACGGCCCGCTGTGGTGCCGCTGGGGCTGCGCGGGGCACACCCGTACACCCGGCCTGATGGTCGAACAACCGACTTCGAAGGAGCCGTTCGTGGGAGCTGCCGCGTTCCTGGTCCTGTCCGTCTTCCTGGCCTGCTGCGTGGAAGCGGTCGAGGCCTTGACCGTCATCCTGGCGACCGGTGTGACCCGGGGCTGGCGGGCGAGCCTGTACGGGGCGGGCGTCGGCGTCGCGGCCCTGGCGGTGATCGTGGCGGTCTTGGGCCCAGCGGTGACGCAGGTCCCGCTGAACGCCCTGCGGGTCGTGGTCGGGGGTCTGCTGCTGGTGTTCGGGCTCGGGTGGCTGCGCAAGGCCGTGCTGCGCGCCGCTGGGCTCAAGGCCCTGCACGACGAAGCCGCGATCTACGACCGGCAGGTCGCCGCGTCCGCCGTCGCCGGCGGGAGGCCCCCGTCCGGGCTGGACCGGTATGCGTTCACGTTGTCGTTCAAGGCCGTGCTCCTGGAGGGCCTGGAAGTCGTGTTCATCGTCTTGACGTTCGGCGCGAACCAAGGCGACATTCCGTTGGCCGCGGTCGGCGGGATCGCCGCGGTCGTCCTGGTCAGCGCGGTGGGGTTCGCGGTCCGTGCCCCGCTCACCCGGGTGCCGGAGAACACCCTGAAGTTCGTCGTCGGGGTGATGCTGACCTCGTTCGGGGTGTTCTGGGCCGGTGAGGGCGTTGGAGTCCACTGGCCCGGCGCCGACGCCGCCCTGCTGGCCCTGATCGCGGTGATCGGCCTGGCCTCGGTCGGGCTAGCCCGGGCCGCCCGACCCGCCCGCGGCGACCTGCTGGCCGCCCGGTGAGGGCCCTTCGCGCCGTGCTCGCGGTGCTGGCCGACCTGGTGATCGGCGACGACTGGCGCATCACCGCCGGAATCGTGCTCACCCTTACCGCCACCGCGCTGCTCGCGCACCAGGGCGTGCCGGTGTGGTGGCTCCCGCCGCTGGCGGTCATTGCGCTGCTGACCGGGACGGTTTTGGCGGCCCGCCGCCAGGTGACAGCCAAGACCTGATCTGCTGGGGACCTCCAACCGGACCCCATCGGAGGAGGTTGGCCCCTCGCCTTCCGGCGGTGGTGGCATCCCGCCTCGGCGCGGCCCGAAGCAGGACCCGGGACAACGCCAACGGTCCCCCGGGGAGCGAGGGAAGGCCAGGGGCGGCGCTGTGCCGCGGTGCCTAGTCGTCGTCGAGGTCCAGCGGGGTCCCGGTGCGCAGCGCACCCACGACGTCGCGGAGCAGCCGCGCCGCACCGACGCCGATCAGCACCGAGATGACGACCGACAGTGCGGAGTCCAGCCAGTACAGCCGCCCGGTGAGGTAGATGACGAGGCCGCTGGCGGCGACGGCTGCGGACGCGACGGCGTCCGAGATGGTGTCCAGGAGCACCGAGCGCATGTGCAGGTCCTCGCGTCCCGCGCCGGTACCCAGCACGAACACGCCGACGAGCATGACCGCGGCGGCGACGGCGCTAACAACGAGCACGGGCAGCCCGTGAATCGGCGGTGTCCCGTCCACGAGCCGCCGGACGCCCGCGACGAACACCAGCACTGAGACGACGAGCAACGCCCCGCCGTTGAGGCCCGCGACGACGGTCGGGGCCTTGGACTGTTGGCCGGAGCGGTCCCGGATCGCCACCGCGAGGATGCCGAGCCCGATGGCGGTGCTGTCCGCGACGTAGTCCCCGCCCGCCGCGAGGACACCCAGGGAGCGGGCGCTGAGCCCGACGACGACCAGGCCGACGATCATCGCCAGGTTGAGGGTCAGGACGATCGTTAGGCGCCGTCGCTGGGACATGCAGCCAGACGGTAGGCCGCTGACGCCGTTGCTCGGCTCAGGCGCGACCGGCTGCCCGGTGCCCCGCACGAAGGGTCGTCGTTACGGGCGGCGGGGCGCCGGCCCGCTGCGGGGCCAGTAGGCAGGCGGCTCGGTGCCCGGGCCGACGGCGGCGTAGCGGCGGGCGGTGGTGCGGCGCGATCGACCTGACGCGGGCGAGGCGCTGCCCGGCAGCGACGCAGACCGCGCGGATGCCGGGGGCGGCGGCGGTTGTAGACGACGTGGTCGCCGGAGGCCGTCGAGGACTCGCCGAGGTGGATCAGCTCGTCGACCGACCGCTGGAGCGTCTTGCGGTCCAACCCGATGAGACGCGCGAGCTCGCTGTCGCTGCCCGCGACGGTGCCCTCGACGGGGTTGACGTAGTCCGATCCGTCGAACTCCGCCCGGCACATCAGGCCGAGCAGGACCGTCAGGTCCCGCTGACCGCCGGGACGCCTACCGAGGACGACCAGCAGATGCGCCAGGGCCGGCTTGTTCAGGCGCAGGAACCCGTCCGCGACGAACGGCTTGCCCAGGTCCGCGACGTCGTCCGCGGACACCGGCGCCCAGTCCTCGTCCCGCATCCCCGGAACCTATGCGCGAGGCCTCAGCCGGGCAGCGGGTCCGACCGCAGCCGCGAGCTCGGCGGGGCGCCGCCCCGAGCGCGACGCCTGGGTGCGTTCCGCCGCTACGGAGGCTCCCTGAAGCCCGCCGGGCCCGCGGGAACGATCATGTTGGGCACTCGAACGGATGCCCCGGCTGCCGGGCGCCGGGCTAGGGTCCCGGGCATGTCGCGGGCTTTAGGTGGAGTTGACGTACGGCGTCAGGCCGGGTGGTTCCCGGACGGTCAGGACGATCTGGAGGCGTGGCTCGCCGGGCACGCCGAGCGGGCGGCGGCGCGGGAAGGGCAGCCGCTACGGCACCGGTCGGTCGCGGCGTTCGGGGAGCTCATCGAGTCCGACCCGGTCGTCGGGATGTACGTCCGGCGGATGATCGACCAGGTCCCCCGGAGCCGGAACTACAGCCAGCGGCACCTGAGCAGTCCCGAACAGCTCCTGCGGCTCATCGACGAGGTCCTCACCGTCGCGCCGGAGTTCGGCAGCCAGACCGTCACCCTGCCCCTCGGGGCGATCCTGGACTGGGCGATGGGCACCCCCGCAGGGCACGCGGCGTTCCGCGATCCCCGGGTCAACACGGCGGTCAAGGCGATCCTGCAGGAATGGTGCGGGTTCCTCAGCAGCCCGCAGTCGCTGTACGTCCTCAACGACAGCCCGACCGGCTGGACCAGCGAGGCGGCAAGGCAGGTCGTCGGGATCGGGCAGTACGAGCACGACCCCACGGACCCGCACTGGGGGTTCACGTCCTGGAACGACTTTTTCACCCGAAGGTTCCGCGAGGGCCAGCGGCCCGTCGCCGCGCCCGAAGACGACAAGGTCGTCGTCAGCGCGTGCGAGTCCACCCCGTACAACCTGCGCACCGACGTGCAACGACGCGCCCGGTTCTGGATCAAGGACGAGCCCTACTCGCTGCAGGACATGCTCTGCGGCGACCCCGCGGTGGAGGAGTTCGTCGGCGGCACGGTCTACCAGGCGTTCCTTAGCGCGACGAACTACCACCGGTGGCACAGCCCCGTCGCCGGGACGGTCCTGCGGGCCTACCTCGTCGACGGGACCTACTACAGCGAGGGCGACGCCGACGGGACCGACGTACAGGAGGAGACCTCCGCGCAGACCTACCTCGCGCACGTCGCCGCCCGCGCCGTCGTCATCATCGACGCGGACGACCCCGTCATCGGGACGCTGGCGTTCGTCGCGGTCGGGATGTCCGAGGTCTCCTCGTGCCTGTTCGCCCCCGCCATCACACCCGGGCACCACCTGGCCAAGGGCGAGGAACTCGGACACTTCCAGTTCGGCGGCAGCACGCACTGCCTGGTCTTCCGCCCCGGCGCCATCAGCGAGTTCAGCCTCCAGGCCCTCCCGCAACGGCACGACCCGAACGCCCCGCTCGTCAACGTCCGTTCGAAGATCGCGACCGCCAACCCGACACCCAGGGACTAGATGTAGCGGCAGCACCGATCAGGAAGCCCCGCCCGCACGGGCGGGCGCCATGCCAGGTCACTGCTGGCCGGTCAAGCCGAGGTTTCCCCTTCCTGCCACCGGCGGAGCCGCCGCAGCCGCAGGTCCAGTCGCTCGCGGCTCCGGCTCCGGGCAGGGCCGTGTTCGCGACGCCGAGGGACAGGACCGTGTCGTCACGGCAGGGCTTGGATGGCTCGACCGGTGGGGAAGCCGCCAGTGGACGGGCTGCCCAGGCGGAAGCCCTCCATGTCCTTCCTTGCCACTGTCCGGGACCGGAAGTTGTTGCGGACCACGAGGACGTCGCCTCGGGCGACGACCCCGAGGCGCAGCGCCGGGTAGCCCAAGGCCGCCCCGAACGCCGACGTGAGCGGGAAGCCACGAGCCCCGGTGCCGCTTCGCGCGTAGCGGCCCTGGCGCCGTAGCCCGCGAGGGTGCCGCACCAGAACAGCGTTAATACAGCGACATACACCCGAATCCAGACCGGCGGGGGCCTCTCGATCTTGTCCACGCCCCGGGATCGTCGCGCTGTGCCGCGTGCATGACGCGGCAATCGTCGAGACCGCTTGGCTGCGCCCGGGCGCCGACGCGAAACTTCCCCCCGGGAGACAAGCCGGAGTCCTGGTTCATCCAACGATGCACCTCCCCCCACCAGAATGCCTATGCAACGAGCGGCGAGACAGGTGATGCTGCGGTCGTGGGTACGGTCGGCTTTGGGGACGATGAGAGTAGGCGGTACGTCGTTCGCCGCTACGCTTTCGACCCCTCGCGGCATGAACGCCGTCACATCGTCATCGCGGTCCTCGACTCTCGCCGCGAGTTCGAGAAACTCATCGACCGCCTCGACGAGGACCTGCGGCGGCGCCGTGCGGCAGACCGGAATGTGGACCCTCGCGAACACATCAGCGGCCACGCGATGGAGCCCGGTCACCTGGCCCGGGCCGCGAACGGCCACCTGCTGCGGCGGGCCATCGAACACGGCGTCTACCCCTACGGGCTGAAAGGCTTGGCGCTGCCCGGCAACATGGCTGTGTTCGGCGTCGGTCACTGAGCCAGCGCGTCCGTCACCCGCCGCGAATCACGACGGGGTCCGGTCGGTGACGGGTGCTGCCCGGCGCGGTTTCAGGGCGCGGTTGAATCGGCTGGCCAGCAGCAGGTCCTCGGGGTCGTTGACCGGCGGGTAGCAGGCATCGGGGTGGGCGACGACGACCACGAGGAGCCGAGCCCGGGACAGCGCGACGTTGAGGCGGTTCGTCTCGTACAGGAACCGCACGTCCTGGGCGGTCCGGGCCTCACGGCCCATCGCGAGGATCACCACGTGGCCTTGCTGGCCCTGGAACCTGTCGACGGTACCGACCCGCACGCCGGCGCCGACGGCGCGCGCGATGCGGTTGACGTGCGCGTTGTGCGGGGCGACGACCAGCACGTCCTGCGGTGTGAGGGGTCCGGTGCCGTCCTCGGTCGTGACCGTCGCGGTAAGCGTCAGTCGCCGGACGAGTTCGGCGACCGTCGCGGCTTCGGTGTCCGGGCCGCCCTCGACGGGGAGCCACACGACCCCCGGGGTGACCGGGACGGTGTGCCCGGCCAGGGTCAGCGCCGGGCCGGTGATGCCGCGTCGGGCCGCCGCCGGCGAGGCGGTGAGCGCGCCCCGGTTGGAGAGCTCGCCGACGACGGCGCAGACCGCCGGGTGCATCCGGTGCGTGACGTCCAGGAACACCCCGACCTCGGGCGGCATGACCTGCTTGCCGCCGGTGAGGTGTTCCAGCAGCGACACCCGGACGGCGTCGGTCTGGGTGGCCTGGACGGGGGCGGCGAGCTGCTGCGGGTCGCCGAGGGCGACGACCCGCGCCGAGGCCTGCATGACGGCGAGGGCGTCCGCGAGCGACACCTGGCCGGCCTCGTCGACGACGAGCAGGTCCGCCGTCCCGGCGGTGTCCGAGCGGCTCCACCCGAACTTCGTCGCGCCGACCACCCCCGGGCGCCCCGCCTCGCGTTGCCGCGCCGTCCACGGAGCGAGCGCGGCGCTGCTGCCGGCGAGGCGGGTGATCCCGTGGTCGGTGTCGACCTGGGTCGGGTCCCCGAGGTGCGCGACGTCCACGGCGGTGCGGGTCTGGTCCGCGAGGCGGCGGACCTCGGCGAGCAGGTTGCCGATGACCTTGTGGCTCCCGGCGACGACCCCGACGACCGCGGTACGGCCCTGTCGTGCGGCCTCGTCGAGTTCCCGCAGCACGATCCGGGCGGCGAGGCGGGTCTTGCCGGTGCCGGGGGGTCCCTGCACGGGCAGGAGCCCGGCGCGCAGCGCTCCGGCCAGGCGCAGCCCCCGCCCGGTGGCGTCCTCGCCGGGCCGGGGTGCCATCTCGGTGGGCGGGAACGCGGGCAGGCGGTCCAGGACCCGCAGCGGCAGAACCTGGTCCGGGGCGGGGTCGGGGGTGAGGGCCGCTTCGCCGAGGCGCATGAGCGCCTCCCAGACGGCGGGCGGTTCGGCGAACGGCCCGACGACCAGCGGGCCGAGGTCGTCCGGGACGGCGACCCGTTCGAAGGAGAACGTCCCGGCGACCGGGTCGTGCCCGGTGACCGTAACCGTGACCGGCTTGCGGGCCGCGCCGTCCGGGAGCGCCTCCTGCAGGGCGGTGCCCGCCCGGACCCGCCACGCCCCCGGTCGGCACGCGTAGGTCCGCCGGACCTTCCGGGAGGTGCTGCCGCCGCCGGGCACCGCCACGGTCGAGGTCGGGCCGGTGACGTCGAGCAGGCACGACTCGCCCTCCGTCCCGGTCCGCCGCAGGTTCGGGGCCGGCCCGTCCGGTCCGGTCGGCTGACCGACATGGTGGTCGTCGAGGGGGCCGTGCGGGTCGCCGTCCAGGGCCCACGCGTGGAGACGGCGGTGGTCGGCGAACGCGACCAGCATCTCGTTGCGGTGCCACTCCAGCATCGCGGCGAGCATCAGCGCACCGCCGGTCGACAGACCGGACGGCAGCGGGCCGCCCGCCGGGCCGCCCGCGTCGGTCAGCCGGCGCTGCAGGTCCGCGGTCGCCTCGACGCGTTCCCGGACCCGGTCCGACGGGACATGGCCGGTGTCGTCGTCGGCGTCGGTGAGGTCCCGCTCGCCGAGGTCGTCGGCGCGGCGCAGGAGCCAGTCGTGGACCCGCTTGGTGGCCCTGACGTCGTGCTCGTTGTAGCGCCGGATCCCCTCCAGCAGCTCGGCGCGCCGGGGCTCGTCGTCGGTGGTCCGTAGGTACTGCTCGTACGCCTTGATGCTGTCGTCGGCCCCGCCGACGGCGGCGGCCGCTGCGGTCCGGTCGTACCCGGCGATCTTCTCGACGACCTTCAGGGAGGTGCTGCCGTCCCTGGTTCGGACCCCGGCCTCGACCCGCCGGTACAGGTCGTCGAACCGCCGCTGGACCAGGCCCGCCATCTCGGCCTGGAGGGCGGCGCGTTCAGTGTCGTCGGGCCAGGAGCCCAGCACACGCCCGATCGCCGCCGGTTCATAGGTGTTGTAGTGGTAGACGTGCCAGTCGCCGCCCAGCGCCTCCCGGCGGCGGAGCTCGCCGAGCAGCCACAGCACGGCCCGGCGCTCCCCCTCCGGGGTGTGCGCCCAGCGATAAACGTAGGTGCCGTCGACGTCGCAGTACGCCCACAGGTAGTCCAGGGTCGGCACCGCCGCGAACGGGTCGCCCTCCAGGTCCAGGTACATGTCCAACGGGTGCCGGGCCGGGGTCGACCAGATCCCGACTTGGCTGTCCTGCGGGCGGACGAGTTCGTACCCGGCGGTGCCCGTCTGCACGGCGGCCTGGGCGCGGAGCCGGTCGAACGTCTTCTCGTGCATCCCGTCCGGGCGCGCCGCCGGGCCCGCCGCGGCCAGCCCGGCGACCGTGCCGATCCCGGTCTGGTGGAGCGCCCGGCGTTGCGGACCGGTCAGCCGGTGGACGTGCCGCAGGTCCTGCGGTCCCCACGCCTGCTCGCACCGGTCGGCCCACCGGCACAGGCCGCAGGCCCGGACTGGTTCGGCCACCGGCTCGGTCCCGGCGGTGTGGAAGGCCAGGAACCGTTCCCTGACCTCGGCCAGGTACGGGGCGGCGTCCTCGTACGCCCAGGCGAACTCCCGACCGTCGCCCAGCAGCAGGACCAGCCGTGGCGGCGGCGCGCCCTGGACCAGCTCGACCATCGCCCCGTAATGCGCCGTCTGCAGCAGCGCCGACGCGGTGGCGTGCCGGGCGAGCTTGGTGTCCCGGACCTCGTAGGCGAAACCGCCGAACCGGCTCGGCCAGCCGTCGACCCGGACCAGGAAGTCGGCGTAGCCGAACCACGGCCCGTCCGTCAGGGCGGCCTGGAACACCACGTCGGCCCCGGCCCGCATCGCCGCGACGGTCGCCGTCACCGCCCCGGCGAGCCCTTCGGGGCCGGGCCGGGTGATATGCGCGACGGTCAACCCCCGGGCCTTGAGCCGGTCGAGCGTCGCCCGTTCGTGTTCCTCGCCGCGCCGGGCGGCGGGCTCCGGGAACGCCACCCCGGAGTCGAGGTCGGCCTCCAGCAGGTCCCGCCGGTCCCGCAACCACCGCCGCAGGGCCGGCTCGGACATCGCCCGGGCGTCCAGCCGGGACGCGTGGGCGCACCCCAGCCACGTGAGCAGGTCCGTCGCCGAGTACCTCACGCCTTCCACCGATCCGTACACCGCTGACCTCCTCGAAACGCCCGACCGGCGGGGCCCCGCCCGAACCTCACCACCCGGACCGCGTCCCCGGGCCAAGTCGAACCTGTCCGCTCAGCCGGGTAGCGGGTCCGACCGCAGCCCGGTGTCGGTCCCGGTGAGCTGCCGATCGGTCAGGACGAGCAGCGGGTACCCGGGCAGGCCGTGCCTGCGGACCGTGCCGCTGCGGTCGTCCAGGGCGACGTAGCCGTCCGCGCCGTCCACCCAGGCCAGGCCGCCGCCGACCACCTCGGCCTTCGCGGACTGCTCCATGGTGAGTCCCCAGAGCCGCCGCCCGGTGCGCATATCCACGCCGTACGGGCCGGTGACGGCGCCGTCCGCGGCCTTCTCGGACACGACCACGGTGCCGTCGCCGGGGTCGACGAGGGCGGTCGGGTTGGCCGGTTGGGGGAGTTCCGGGCCGACCGGCTGGCCGGTCCGCAGGTCCCGGACCCGCAACGAGTACACGTCGCCGGACAGCTCCGTGCGGACGGTCTGGGCCAGGACATGGCCGGCAGTCGCGGCCAGGACGGTCGTACGGGAACCCTGCGCCCCGGGAACCCACGCGGTGCTGCTCCACAACGGTCTGCCGGAGAGGGCGTCAACGCCGGTGACGACCGTGCTGATGCCGCCGTCGCTGGCGCTGAGCAGCGCCACGCCGTCGCTCAGACCGATGGGGGCGGCGGGCCGGGTCCACAGCCGCTGGCCGGACCTTGGGTCCACCGCGACGGTCGCTGTCCCGGTGTCCACGGTGCCGGTCAACACGGCGCTGGGTGCGGTGTAGGTGACCGGGCCGGCGGCAGGCCCCGACCACAGGGTGCTGCCGGTCGCCGGGTCCAGCGCGGTCACCTGCCGGATGGTGGTCGCGGGGGTCAGGCCGCTGCCCGGGGTGTCCCGGCGGGCGGACACCACGATCGGGGCGCCGGGGGCGGCCGGTGACCGTCGGACCGGCGTCGGTGTTCAGCCCGGGCGGCGGCCCGGCGGTCCCGGGCAGCGGGACGTCCCACCGGACGGCGCCGTTGCGCGCGTCGAGGCCGGTGACCCGGTCTCCCGCGCGGGTCAGGCCGGTGATCACGGTGCCGTCGGTGACCGGCATCGGGATGTTCGCTGGGCTGGTCCACGTCCCCGCCGGACCGGACGGTGCCGGGGCGGTCGTGCCTGGCGCCGGGCCGGTTACCGCAGGCGCCGCTCGCTGGGCGGTGTTGGCGGCGGGATGGGTCGGTCCGTTGCCGCAGCCGGTCAGGCCGGCGGCGCAGGCCAGGGCGAGCAGGGTCAGGGGGCGTGCGGGCACGGCGGGACTCCAGGTGAGGACGGGACGGGATGGGGCGGGAGTGGGCAGGGCTTCGGTCGCGACCGGGCGGCAGTCGGGAGTCAGTACTCGACGTTTTCGAGGGGCGCGACGGTCGCCGGGTCCGGGACGGCGACGGGCGGCGGGGCGGTACCCGGGTAGGCGGTGAACCGGCTGGTCTGGGTGATCGTCGCGTAGGGCGCGCCCAGGACACGGGCCGTCTGGGCGACGCTCAGGTACGCCGGTCGGCCCCGGTCGTCCAGGCCGACCCGCAGGACCAGGTAGGGCCGTCCGGTGCGGTACCCGGAGCCGTCGAGCTGCCGGGCGACCGGGTCGCCGCGGTCGGAGGTGACCAGCACGACCGTGTAGCACCGGGCCGCGGCGACCCCGGCGGGGCACGGCTCGGGGGCGGCGGCGGACGCCTGTGCGAGGACGGCGACGGCGGCGAACGGGTTCGTGACCGCGCTGGTGCCCTCGCGTCGGGCCGTGTCGTCGACCGAGGTCCACAGGAGCCGGGCCGGCAGGGTCCTGCCCGGGGCCGGGTGCGCCTTCCCGGCGACCTGCGCCAGGCTCCGGCGTCCCCCGTCCAGGTCCAGGCTGCGCTGGTTCGTCCGCCCGCCGTCGTAGCTGTACACGGTGACCGCGTCGCCCCGGGCCGGGGCCGCCGTCGTGGTCCCGGTGAGGTGGTCGACCTTGCGGCCCTGCTGCGTGCTGGTCGCGCCGGTCTGCCTGGCCTCGACGGTGATCGTGGACGCCGGGGCGGTCCGCCACAGCCCGGCGGCCCGGTGGACCGCGGCCAGGGCCGTCGCGTCGGCGGCGGGCGGCGCCGGGACCGGCAGGTAGGCGGCGGGGATCGGCGCGTCGTGCGGCCAGCCCAACCCGAGCCCGGCCCGGGTGTTGTCCCAGCCGTCCAGGGCCCAGCCGGCGCCGACCTGGGTCAGCAGGAACGTCGTGGTCCCGGTCGTCCCCCACGGTTCCTGCCGGCCACGCCCGTCGGCGAGGGCGTAGCCGACGGTCCCGGTCCATGTCACGGCCACGTCCCCGTTGCCGCGCGGCCCGACGGTCCAGGTCTGCGGACCCAGGACGGTGCCGGGCCCGACCCAGTGCAGCTCCCCGCACCCGTCCCGGTTCCGGGCGTTCCCGAACGTCTCCTCCAGGTCGCTGCGGGCCGCCCGGGTCTTCGGGTCCGCGAGGTACCGACGCAGGTACGGGGTCGCGAGCGCGGTGATCGGTGAGGCGGCCCGGGGCCCGCACAGATAACCGCGGTCCAGCCGGGTCACGGCGGCGACGTGCGCGGCGAACGCCAGCGCCCCGCCGACCGACGCGGCGTCGTGCCCGGGAATGGCGGTCGCCTGGGGCAGCGTCCCGGCCAGGCCCCGCTCGGCCCCGGCGGTCGTCCCGGTCGCCGGCGGCAGAGCGGTCGGGGCGGCCCGGTCGGCGTAGCCGGTCAAGGCGGCCGCGCCCAACGACGCCCCGCCGCCGGCGGCAAACCGGTGGGCGGTGGTGGTGGCGGCGGCGCTGGTCGTGCCGGAGCAGCCCGCCGCCGCGAGGACGGCCAGCCCCGCCAGGGCGGCTCGGACCCGCCCGCCGGCGGTCGGGCGGGTCGGCGTGCGGGGCTGGGGGTTCGGGTGCACGGGGCCTCCTGGGCGGGGCGCCGGGACGCCGCGTCACACCAACGGATATTGGTGTGCGGGAAGACGCAAACACCCCACGCGGGGGTCCGTCAACCCATACGGCTACCAACAATTGTTAGTTCCCCGGGTGATCACCCGCTCGTAGCGTCAGCAGCGATGGCAAGCGGGCAGGACACGCGGTACGCACAAGCCCTCAAGGACTTCACCGCACGCCTGCGGCAGGAACGCCAGAAGGCCCGGCTGACCCAGGCCGAGCTCGCCGAACGCGCCCGGCTGTCGGTCACGATGGTGCAGAACCTCGAACGCCCGTCCTACGCCGGCAACCCAAGGCTGAGCACCCTGCTCGCCCTGTCCGACGCCCTCGGCGTCGACCCGACCGCCCTCCTGCCGCCCAGACGCCGCCGCTGACGCCCGCGGGAGGTGGTTGCGGAACCCCACAACCCGCGGGTCCCCAGCAATCACCGGAGCAGTCCGCCTGGGTCGCTGCACGCGTCTTCGCCCCGACCGGGCACACCGCGGATGTGCCGGTACGGCGAAGTGCGAAGGGGCGACCAGCGGCAGGAGCCAGTTGCACCGGACCCCACCTGCGAGCCGGCGGTGAGGTGAAGAACGGCACCCTTTCAGGGTGCCGCGGGCAAAGGGGCGGCACCTACCCTTTCACCGTCGAATAGGCGTACAGGTCCCGCCACTCGCCGTCGATCTGCTCCCAGGCCCGAAGAAGCCCCTCGCGCTCATATCCGCCCCGCTCCGCTGCCCGCCATGATGGAACGTTCCTAGGCTCGATGAACGCCTGACAGCGCACTGGATCAAGGGCCTCCTGCGCCCATCCGGTGGCGAGCGCGAGCGCCTCAGACGCAACCCCCTTACCGCGCTGACTGGGCACCACCCAGTAGCCCAGCGTCAGGCGTCGAAACGCCTCCAGGTCCTGCACCCAGACCCCCACCTGCCCAACCGCCGGACCGCCTCGGACGGCTGCAACGGCGAAGGAATAGCCCTGCCCGTCCTTTGACCGCTGCCACTGCCGCTCGATGAACTTGTACGCCGCTTCCGCGTCACAGCCCGGCGGAACCGTGGTGATCAGCGGGATGTGCGCATCTGCACCGGCCTCCACTACGGCCAGCGCATCCTCCTCCGCGAACGGTCGCAGGATGATCCCCTGGTCGCCCACGACTACTGGGGTCTCCATGGGGACAGCGGCCATACGAGCGATGGTAAGGCCGGTTAGCCGTGCCGGAACCACAGCCAAGCCGTCCATGGGCTTCGAGGGCTCGCGCGTAGGTCAGCAACTGCCACACCAGCCCGGAGGGCTGCGGGAACCCGTGCTCAACCCGCACCTGCACCTCTTCAAGCGCCACCGAGTCATCGTCTCGGTGTACGCCGCCGGGCCGCTGCTCGGCGGCGCGCTCGCCGTCGGTGTGTTCGCGTTGCTCCGAGACCGGCACGTCCTGACCGCCAAGCTGTTCCACGATCCGACCTACCCGTCGGTGACCGGAGGGACGATGCCCACCCGCCCCTGACCAACGGGCGGCACCGCAGTCGGGTCGGCACGGGCCGCGCCGACCCCGAACCGGACCGGGTGTGACGCATCCGCCAGTCTGATTACGGCTGGCTGAGGGCTTACGACCTTCCCGCTGGGCTCCTACGGGACCGGCACGTCCGAGTGCCGGAGTCCGCGACGATCGCACTGGGTCGGCGCGGGCCTTGTGCCGCTCTAGAGGTCTGCCGGAGGCTTGGCTTGCAGCGTCGGCTTCACGACCCTGGCGGCCTTCCATGTCTCGAGCTTCAGGTCCTTGAACGTGCCCGAGCCGCCCTTGGCGGCGACGCCAAGCTTGCGGAGCGCGGCACCTTGCTCGCGATTGAGCTCACCCAGGTCGGTGACCCGTTCCTCGGCGAGCGCGCGGCGCCCCAGCACGGCTTGGCCATCCCAGCGGGTGAGCGGTACGTCCAGCGTGTCCTTGACGAATGCCAGGAGCGCGTCCACGACACTGGCCTCTCCGTGCCCGTCGTTGGGCAGCGCGTCGCGGCTCGCGTAAACGCTGATGGCCCAAAGCTTTTTGTGCTGCTCAGTAACTGTTCAGGTCCCTCACGGCGTGGCTCGCTGATCTTGGTCTGAGTTGCGGGAAGCTTCTCCTGTCCGTACTGCGACTTCCCCCGCAGGTAGGTGC
>JAABUM010003835.1_pt1 | contig 17778 bp, 27 predicted proteins | sample 5559161 | NCBI WGS metagenome assembly JAABUM01 (sample SAMN10711868, study PRJNA513369) | rock metagenome | isolation source: Antarctica rocks | place: Antarctica: Victoria Land, Siegfried Peak nord | reverse complement strand
GCCGGGCTTGGCGGCGTCGTCGCAGCTGCCGCCGCCGAGGCGCGGAGATTCGGTGGTGCCTGTGCGCTTCAGGGTGGGCTTGCCGCCGGCACCGCTGCCGGTGCCGGTTCGCAAAGGCGGCAGCTTGAGCGGCGGGCCGCCTGCAGGTTTGGGCAGCTTTGCCCACCCGTCGTGCAGCGGCGCCGCCTCAGAGTCTGCCTTTCTCTTTGCCGGCAGAATGGCGCGCGGCTTGGTGGCCGCCGGCGCCGCCGTCGCCGCTGATTTGTAGCCGCTGACGGCTGACGCAGCTGCAGCAGCGCTCACAGTTGCGCCGTTGGTCTTGGCCGCTGGCCCGGCCGCCTCGTCGGTCGCAACGGCGGTTTCCTCTGCGACATCGGCCGCTCTCTGGAGGGCATCCTCCGCCGCGGCGGCGCTGTCTGGCTGACTGCCGCCGGTCGAGGCGGGTGAGTCAGAAGCGCGCAGCGCCGACGGCTGCGGCGGGCAGTCCGACATAGCGGGTGACTCGGCCTCGTCCAGCCTGTGACAGACAGAACCGCTGTCAGTTGGTCCGTGAGATGTCAGTTGGTCCGTGAGATGCACGAGTATGAGCATGAAGCCACGCTGGTGCGAATGTACAAACATGGTGTGTCGTCCATGAGATCGAGTCGGCAGCTGGTTGGCGGCGCAACACAGCGAATGCTCTCAGGTCGGTCTGGTCTTCGTCACAGCACACAGCTCACCCAATGCCGGCGGGCGTGAACGCCGCGCCGTCAACAAAGCTGTGCTCGACGCAAAAGTCGCAATACCAGTTGTCCTCGGGCAGCGCCGGCAGCGGCGGCAGGAAGCAGTACAGGTGCCGCGCGCCGGTGCACCTGCCGTCCGCAGTGCGCAGGTTATTGTGATGCAGCCTGTGCAGCGGTGGCATTGGCAGGGCACACAGAAAACTGCATGGCTTGCTGACGCAGTCACGGGCCCAGGTCAGGTGGCAGCATTCGGCAAGGCGGGCGTCATTGAGGAATATGGCAGGGTGACTGACAAATCGCTGCGCACCCGGCCTCGCAGTTCTCGCATATGACCAGCCGACTGGCGCCGCCGGCGTCGCCGCATAGCTCGCAAGCGACGTCATCCCCAGCCCACTCGGCCAGCTCCGACGACGCGATCGATACACTGTCCGATTCTTCTGACTCTGATGCGCTCATTACGCCCCAAGCGGCGGCGCGGCGGGTTTCGCAAGCGCTGGGGTGATCGTTCAAATGCGGTATCGACAGACGGCGACTCGAGGAACAGTTTACTGGCAGCGAGAGAAACGCAATGATGAAGAGAGGATCAACACCCGACTTCAACACTCAAGCGAACGTGCGATAGCGTGTCGACTTGGAACTGCGAGGCTGCACACCGGACCCATCCCCTGTAATACACAAAGGACGGCAGAAAGCGGCCAAACACACTCGGCGGGCTCAGCGCAGGATATGTATGACAGAATGCAGCTCAAGTGCACACCTTGCGAGTTCGCCAATGGCGCGGCGCGGCGCGGCCACAGCGGCCTGGGACGTTACTCCCCTGGGCTCTGCGCCACTGCGGGGGAAGCGTCATTTGCCACATCTGGGCCGGTAGGGCATGCTCACATGGTGTTGCGATCGTTGCAACCTCCGTCTCAGCTGAGAGCATAGAAACATTCCACTCAGTGCCTGCTGAGCAGCAGTAAGTGCACAGTGCATGACCGCTTGCAGGCTGCGGTGGCGGTGGCGGCATTGTGCATTAACCCGAGGGAAGACAGGACTAGTGCTGTACATTAATCAATATTGACACCTCCAGGCAGACATGTCCATGACTAGGCTGATCTGATGTCAAGTCTCTGACTTCTTGCAAACAAATCAATGTAACGAACTCAGTCAAATTTGTTCTGCTGAGCATCCGACAGACATACGCAATTACGAACACAGCTTGAATGGGCCTAACCCAATTCTGTGACTGCTGCTCATGCGAGCAGAACCCTATGACCATGTTGTGTCCGGTGGCATATCGTTGCGTCAACGCGAGCAGTGCTGCACAACCGCCGATGCCCTGACTGTCGATCTGGTGACGCAGCGCGCCTGCGACACATGCACCAGAAGTGTAATCTGCCAAGTATTGCACATGTCAGATTGCAGGCACTGCGCAGCGAATGACTCGGGAAAGTGGCCTCAAGCGGCGGACGCCCCACCTTTCACGTGCTAGGCCAGTCGAAGCTTGCTTCACGTTCAGCAATGTCCATATGTTCTTCCGGTGCAGTGAAGCTCCACTTTTTTTGGCGCACGCCCGAATGCGCCTGATGATGCGTTTTTTTTAGGCTTCAGCTTGCCGCCGTCATGGGGGATCGCACAGGATGAACCTCCCCGACACCCCATGGCGGCGCCTCTTCAGAACTGCCTCGGTCCAGGCGAAAAGACAACGCGCAGTGGTGCCCAGCTGATGGGATCCTGCGCAATGCATTGCGTTTTCGTTACCTTCATGGCAAAGCGCTGAGACACCAGATGCAGCCGCACTTGTGCATCCACGAATGCACGCCTCGTTAAGCCACGTGACACGATGCCTGTGCCCGCCTGTGCGGCGCGGATGGTTGTGGGCTTCAAAGATGATCGTCAAAGGTCATCACCTGCATGTGGACTTCGATGCGGGTGGGGTCTGGCTCGAAGGCGGCGTCCAGGATCTGTGCCACCAGCGGCGACGGCACCGCCGCCAGACCGCAGCCGGCGCGACCAGCCCTGCAGGAAGGACATCTGTTTTCAGGTGTTGCTGTCATCAGCAGCCAACTGTTGCCGCAGCCGGTGTGCCGGGCCCTGTGCAGATAGCAGCAGGTTTCCCTTAGTAATAGATGTGCGAACTTGGGCCAGAGCAGCGGACGACGCCCCAGACCCCGTAGGCACATGCCACAGCAGGCAGCTCGGGAAAGGGTAGGTCATGTGATGGACGACATATACACAAGGCTGCAAGACACCACTGGACTCGTACCTGCGGTGCATGCCCATGAGGAAGGTGTGGCGGCGCCGCTCGCTGCCCCGCCGCAGCTCCGCTGCCAATCCCTTGAACGCAGCCTCCACCTCTGGCGTCATGCCCGGCAGCCCCACCTTCAGCAGCCTGCATCATGATGATTGATTTGTGAGTTTGCAATCTCACTAAGCCGTATGACAGTAGTGCAGCTCCGCTGCCAGTCCCGTAAATGCCACCTCCACAATCCGGCGTCATGTCCGCCCGGCAGCCGCACCTTCAGCAGCCTGCATCGGATGTACAGAGCAGAGCTGCGCAGAGCACAAGTTGAGAGTCACCAAGATGCGTGGCGCAGCACCCGAGGCAACTGGACCCCATGTAATCCGCCTCCGCAGCACCTATTGCTCGCGACCTTCGATGCTGACACAATTATGGCACGGCGACAACCCCGGCAAGCCTATGCAGACAGACCGCACTACCACAATCGGTTCCAGCCCAAGAAGACTCTGTCGTTTGAGTTGATTCGAGTCATGAAGTATCACAGCATGCCGAGCACACCTAAGGTGGCCTGAGGGCGCCAGCGCCGGGCCAGCAAATCGCAGGAAGCGGCGGACGGCATTCGCGGCCGGCGGCGGCAGCCGCGTTGCCGCGTCCCGCGACGGCGACGCGACCACCGAGCCCGCTAGCTGCAGCGAAAGTGCTTCCAGCTGCCGCGCGACTGCCAACTGCTGCCCAAGTACCGCCAGCGCTGCAGCGTGCGGTGGCAGCAGGCGCCCAATCTCTGTGACTGGTGCAAGGCTCACAAAACCAAGTCAAAACTACTGGTGGTCAACTCCACAGCTCGATAGACATCCTTGAGGATCGTATAGGGCGAAATGATGACAAGCGCTGGAAACAGATCCCTTTGACGGCTCCAGGACCAGGTGCACTGGCCGCACCTGTTATTGCCAGCTTCTGAAGGCCCGCGGCGGCGGCCGCTGCGGCCAGCACCGCCCCGCCCATGTCATCAAATGTGTAGGCTGGGTTCCAGCCATTCGAGTACACCATTCGAAGCGTCGCCTAGCAATGTGCAGGTTTTCCCCTCGTCACCACGTGTGTGTGTTTCGTGTCAATATGGTGCGGCTGCTGCTACTGTAGGGAGGCACAACACACATGCTCCACCAGTCGCAATCGCTGACCGGCAATGCCGCCTGACCTTGCACTGTGATGCGAATGCTGTGATCCGAACTGTGATCGTAATGCTGTCAGTGTTGGTGGCTCTACTTGGGAGCAGCAACGGAGTCGTGCTGCCAGCGGGGAAAGTTTCTTGCCTGTGCGACCTCAGCCCGCTGGGCGAGCTGTGCGGGGGGCCACAGGCGCGCCTGCCACGCCCGCCGTTCGCCTGCAGCGCCAAGCCCAGGTGGTGACCGACGCAACGCGATGTGATGAGGACCCAACCTTCAGCTCGAGGTTCCTGAGGTAGCTGAACGTGCCGAGCTGCCTAGAGCATGTCAGCTGGCCGCTTTCCAGGGAAGAACTCTGCAAAGCACCTGCCGCACCTAATTTGCAGTGCCGCGGCACCTCCACCGTCAGCCGCTGGTGCAACTCCCTTCCGGCGGCTGCGTCCATGCTGTGGCTCCACCGCTTCGGCTGGCTGTCCAGTGGCGAACGCAGTGAGGAGCTGCGCTGCCGCCGTCCGCCCTGATGCGGGTTGTGGCCTCACAGCCCAGCAGGCTGCTGTTGTACTTTTTCACCTGGCTGTGCCGCTATGGTGTTGAATCTGAAATTGTGTGGCGATTTATGCTTCAAGGCCCGCCGGTGGCCAGGTGACCCTGACCGCGGGCTCTCCAAGAGAAAACACCGGGGCGTCGCCTGGAGATGGCCTACGCGCTGCGAAATTGAGTGCTGCTACTGGTACTGATAGCGATTGGTGTCTGTCCTCGATGTAATGCAGCTCACACGAACGCTCGCAATATTGAGTGAGGCAACTTGGTAGGGGCCGGATGGGGTGGCCTCCAAGGAAAATGTGAGGTGCCGCAAGTGAAGCTGTGGTGTCTATCACCGCCTCACACGATGTGATGAAGTTGCGAGCGCTATAATGCAAGTGCTGTGTGTCCAAGTGTCAACGAGTCGTCGCAGAATTTCGATTGACGTCATCACTGGAGATGGATGTGACACGCAGCCCTGACGGGCTGAAACGGTGGTGATCAAATCATATGGCCCCGTTCACGAACTGGGGCGTTAACAAACACTCAAGTGTGATCCCAGATATGATTGCTACGCGGTGTACTTACCTCCATGTAAATGTACAAGAAGACTCTGCCTGGAATACGGCATATTGGTATTTCGGGTAGCACATGAAAAATCAAGTGCGACTAGCTGAACATTACACGCCCTCCCTGTTGTAAACGGGTACCATGACTCTACACTTCGAATATGTTGCATCACGCTTCGCGTTGATCGCGACCAATGCGATGCCTGCGTTTTGAGAGCACCTCCCGAAACTTTGATCAGACGCCGCACATCCGCTCTTGCTGGTGCGGCGGAGCTTCCGGTGTGAGCGGCAAGCTGTGTACCTCATGCGAGCCGTGGCTTGTTGATATTTGAAAGCACCTGCCGAAATCTCGGGGCGCAGACCCGGAGAGACTGAGCATGTGGCAAATGGCTTGCTCGGCATCTACCGCAGCTCCCCCGTCAGCGTATCTGACGCTATGGACACTACCCTGCTGGATGTGGAGCTGTGAAACTGACCCAGTCGCGAGCCTTCTGCATCTACCACCGCTGCCATACACTCCCGGTTGTGTTTCATCGCCGCCACCGCCACCAACATTGTATCAGCGTGTGGTGCTTTCCTCCTTCCTCCGATACAGTCAGATTATGCGCGCATGAGAGCCTAAATGATCCGCACTCTCAGCACCGGAATATACACCATGGAACGAGGTGCTCCGGATTTGGACGTGCTCGATCACGCGACATTTGCAGGTACAGCTACCCCTGGTACTGGCTGCGACACAGCTGCACCTAAGAATCTGATTGTGTGATCGTGTTTCAGCCTTCTCAATTGGCACTTCTGTAAAATCAATTACCACTCGCGTCGCGCATTGCCATCTGCGTGCAGCACTTATCACACTGGTGCACAGAGTGTTTGGATCTTACGCTGCACTTCAATAGAATGGCACGTGCAAACTTTGTGGCTGCAATGTTTTGCATCCTGTTTGTCGTTGTTCCACTGCAGAGTGTTGCTTCCAGCGTCGCAGCTGTGAGTGACCGCGATGTCATGCACCAGGCCGCCCGGCACGACTGGCCTGCAATCGGGGTAGGCCAATAGTACTTCTGCATATCAAATTGCTCCAGTGTGCCGGGCCTCGGGTGCAGCATCTTTACATCTGTGACATGGGCGATGATTGTAGTGTACGACCTTGACCTGGCTGATGACGCTTAGGTGCAGACACGTTTTGCGGGCAATGCGTCTCACTGGAGACGATAGATCCAACGCACTGCTGTTTCGGGCTCAGCGGGTTGCTAGGCACTGCGTTGTAGCGTGCGGGGCGAGGGCTGCTGCATGAGCCGCATCTTCACTCGCTCACAGCCAGTTGACTGGGCGACTTCGAGCATGAACCCTCTAGCATCTGGCGTTGACAATTTCCAGTCGCATGCAAGCGCAGGTAGCAGCTCGGACGTTGCAGGCAGGTGGCGGCGGCGGTGGGGGCGGCAGTAGCACCAGTGCCGCTGGGGCCGCTGCCACATCGGCCTCTGCAAATGCAGGCGCCGCCACGGCGGCAGCCGCCTCGTCCAACGGTCAAAACTCACCGCCGTCCCCGCCGGTGACGCCCACCAGCGGCGTGTCCGGCATGAGCACCGTATCACCGACTTTGATCGCCGCCGGCATCGCTAACACCCCCCTTGGTGCGTTCACCGTACCGTAGTAAGGACTCAAGGATCGGCACCGATCAGTCCAAGTGCCAAGTGCCAAGTGCCTGGCGTCAAGATCGGGCATCGCGTATGGTCCCGCACTCCTGCTGCTGTCAGATTGCTGCCGCCAGGGAGAACGCGCAGCGGCAACGAAGAGAAATAGTATGCACAGGCGGCAGTTGTACGTGAATTGCATGTTTTTCCCCGCTCTGCAGGCACGGCGGTGGTTGTCACTGGTGCTCCCACTCCAACAGCTCCCGCTACACAGGCCGCTGGACGCAATGTCATGTTTGGCGCAGCCAAGCTCGCACTGCTTGCGTCTATATTGGCGCTTGTCTTGACCTAGGCAGCTCGGCTAGCCCTAGTTCCGTGCTTCGTCTATTGATCAAAGGGCAAGTTGTGCAGCATGATTTCACGTGTTATTGGACCTTGCCCGACTACCTTGCTCGATTACGATGCTGATGTAAGCCATCGGGTGACAGCGTCATTGGCGCCACTGAAGCCTACTGCAAAATTTAGCATGCACTCAGCACCATGCAAATCGAGCTGCCCAAACGAAAGCTGGAAAATGTGCCTAAGAATGAGTGACAGCCTCAATAATCGAGATGTAGCAACGAAATGCAGAATTGGGCAACGGTCTGTTCTCTAAGAACGCACACCGCCAGCTGTGAGGCACAGCGCCTACCTGAGTGAGAGTAAGCCTATTTGTACACTGTACAGGTAGGCTTACATGTGACATTGCCTATCGCACATCTCTACTAAGAATCGCAGATTGGTCAGGTTTGCTGACACAATCATGTCCGTTTGTTACAGACCTCACACTGAACGATTGCCCCCAGACGCTGGCTTTGGAGCCACCGCCGCCGCCGCCGCGATTGCCGCCACCGCCCCCGTCCCCGCTTCTGTCTCTACTTCCAGCGACGGCAGCCGCAGCGGCGGCGAAGGAGGCATGCGCTCGCCTCCCTGACCCGAAGGGGCAACTGCAAACACTTCATGGGTGGTTATCATGCGGTCGCCTCGTGGACGGCGGCGTGAAGAAGGAAATGTGTGAATGAGTGAAGAGACTGAGCATGGAGCCAAAGGAGCGGCAGTGAGCCGCTTCAGCTCCACCGCTGGCAAGTCTGACAATGCGGACATATAGCCTGCTGCTGTCTGAGGAGCTATGGCATCTGCCGATAGACTGAAGCTACTACAGCCTGCCGCCACCCCATGCAGTTCGCATAGATGTCACTACTGTCGGCGTCGCCGCATCGTAGCCGCCGCCGCCATCACCACAACTAATTGTGCACCATTGTGGGTCGCATCCGTTGTCGTCATAGTCTGAGCGCGTGGCAGCCTGAGAGGGATGCATTGGAGCTGCACATTCGCCTGACCCAGCTTGACCCATAGACCTGCTCGGTCACGCGAGGTGTTCCACTGTGTACAGCATACAGCCACCCGACTGGCTGCGGCACGTCCGCGTATCAACCTCGTATGCAAACTCAGTTTTTTCAGTCTTCGTAGATTTCATCGACGCTGAACGTCTCTGTGATTGAATGGCATGAGCAGCCTTTGTTGCCGCTTTGATCGGCGTTGTATGTGTTCAACGTGCACTGCAGAACGCTGCTTGCACCGTTGCGGCTGCGGGCGGCTGCGATATTGTGCAGGTCGCCCGGCATGATTGATGGAGCAACGAAATCTTTTGGTTGGTTCCGCATGCATAGTGCTTTGCAATAGATTGTCGCTTGCCCGACATATCTATGTATAGTGCATGTGTGCATGTTGCTGATGCGCGAAGCGATGGTGTTAGTGTACGACCCTGTTGACCGATGTGGCTGGTAATGGTGCAGACAGCATTGCGGCAAGGCACAGCATTGCCACAGCATTGCGACCACAGCATTGAGAAGATTTGGAAATTGAACGGACAGCTGAGAAGGTAAATGTTAGTGAGAGCGTGCTAACGCGTCGGCAGAGGCGCCTCTGCCCATGTGATCACATCATGATAGACTATGCCAAATCAGCAAGTCGAGGTGCGCGGCCCCAACATGCGAATACTGTTATCTGACAGTATCGGAGACGCACTCCACGGAGCAGGCCGGTGAAATGCGCTCAGACAAAGCTAGATCAGGGTTAAATGCAGCCAGTGACTGTCCCAGAAGGCCAACATGTGAAATTTATGTCGCGCTGTCCGCAGTCATGGAGATCAATACCAACAGGTGAGCGCACCCAGGTAGGATGAAACTCCAAGCCTGTGGTGTAGGACTACGCAGTTGCAGGCGGGGTTGCAAGTTGATGTTCCGAGCATGTTGCACATACACCTCTTGCAGGTGGATGCTGGATGCTCCTCGTCTGCGACGCTGAGTCAGTCGCAATCGGTTTGCACCCCTCTTCTCACAATCAGACCACAACGATGACGATTCACAACGCCAACGGGTTATTCACAATATTGGCTGCTTTATGGCTGCTGCAGCATGTGTCTGCAGCATCATGTACTGCACCGCCTGCAGCTCCACAGGACCCTTGACGCTGCGCTGCTGGCAGCGCAGGATGTCGGCGCTCAGCGTCGGGAAATCCATTGACATCAACGCGTGCAGCATCTCCAGGTTCTTGAGGCGCTGGCGCTGGAAGTACGGCAGGACGGGCTCCAGCTCGTCGCACAGCGCCTTCTCCAGCACGTCCGTGACTGAAGGAAGACGACTCCAGCAAGTCAGCGTGTCTCAACTGCACAGCCGCACCTTCTAGGCTGGAGTAGCCAAGCGTGATCACAGCCAATCCCACAACACGTACGCTTGTCGAGGCGCAATTTTGAACCTGAAATCATGAAGACTGCCAATTCTGCGAGATCAGGGCTTACATCAGGTGGTGCAAAGCAGTCACAAACATGTGAGGACTGCAAGGGCGACACCTTCGCGCGGCAGGCTGAAGGATGGCGCAGCAGCAGACTGCGCCACCGCCGCATCCACTGCCGCCTTTGCGGTCCCAGGACCGCTCAGCCCCTAGTGTCCAAGGGTTTAGGGTTTAGCACTACAGGATGCACACACCAACAAATCTGCGTCTGATGTGGACGAGGGGACCAAAATGTGCGCAGGACACTTCTGTGAAGAAGGTACTGCTGTTTGGCACCACAAAACGCGGCAACACGGCACCTCGGTGACGATGTCGGAGATGAAGTCGATGCACTCCTGAGGCCCCCCGTCCCGCAGAACGCATGCAGCATCGAACAGCGGCCGGAAGGTGAGGGACATCGCGGTGAGGTCCGGCGCGCAGGCTTCCTTCATGTGCCGCAGCAGCCCTTGCTACGAACATGGCATCACCTCAGTGGAGTGCTGCGGCCAAGACCACTGACAGCAGGGGAAGGGCAGCCAAGACCACTAACAACAGGAAAAGCTTTAACTAAAACGAGGAAGGCTCCCCCATTACCTGGAAGGCAGAAAGCAGGTCGTCCCCAGACATGGAGCGGCTGTCCGGAGAGGTGACCGCCAGGATTGCTTCCACTGCAGTCGGTGTCATGTCGGTGAAGCCAAAGCTGGGCGTGAAGACGTTGGAGGTGGCAAACACGCACTTGTAGGCGCCTTTGACGTCCTCCTCCTTCACCTGTGGGACGCAAACATGCATGCACAATGAGAATCGCATCGTAAGCACCAGCTGATGGCAGACCACTTGCGAGACATTTTTAGGCGACATTCTTAGACAGTCGTGATAAGAGCGGTATTGGTAGCAATGACAGATTGCAAAGCGCTTGCGCCAGCGATTTCGGGCAATTTGCCAGTATCGGGAGTGTCATATTCACCTTGTGCGCGTTCTGCTTGCCTCTGTAGTTTGTGCTGATGTACCCCACGCACTCCTTTGTCAACGTGCACTCCATGATGAGCTGCGGGCACAGCCATGTCAGTGAAAGTTCGCAACCCACTGCCCGCGCGAGGCTGCAGCAGGCGCCCAACTGTCTCCAGGCCTTTTCGCGACAACTTACCATGTAGTCCGGCGACAGTAGCACAACGTGCACCGTCTGGTGCACCCCGCAGCACGCGTTGAGTACCTGGGCGATGAAGCCTTCGCCCAGTGCCTGCGACGATAAGGAAATGGCAGCCAGTTTTAACACAACATCGCATCATGTGCACGCATATGGCGGTGTACATCAGGTCACATTGAGCATATTGCTGAAACCTCTGACCTGCAGGACGAACTCGAAGATGTTGTCGTTGGCGATGTGTTTCTTGAACTCGACGAGCGTGGAGATGTAGTGCGTGCGGGCGTCCTCGCAATATTTCTCGACTTTCAGCTCCAGGGTGGCTCGCAGGCGCTGGGACTGCATGCAGATGTGGAAGCATGACATCTCTGCCCACAGATGATCTCTGCACCAGACTGAAACCAGAAAGTGCTTTGGAAGACATCATCAGCAGGCTGAGGAAGTCTGGCCACCCTGCAGTGAATTCCTTCCAGATGTCAATGTACCTTTGCCGGGCGCTGGTGGTAGTGCTGGTGCCCGTGCGGGGAGCCCGACTGCCCTGACAGCTTCTCCTTCTGCGGGCTGGGCGTCGCAACGTTGTTGTACGCCTGTGCTTGAGCGCCGCCGCCGCCGCCGCCACCGCCGCCGCCGCCGTCCTGCTCCGTCGGGCTGCCGGCGCCTGTCTCTGCCTCCAGCTGAGCATGCCACTCGACAGCCGCTGACGCTGGTGTGCCGTCGCTGCCCGCAGAATGCAAGCTCGACGATGGGACCTCAGCGCGCGCCGCCGGCTCTGCTGGTGCCAGGCTGTCCTTCGATATTCTGCCACTGCCGCCGATGAGGCTGCAGAGTGCGATGATGCAGTTGAACAGCGGCACCAGCGCCGCCTCTGGGCCTGCCCTCAGGCCGCTGGTGCAGAACAGCCTGCCGAAGCTGAGAAACTTCATGAGCAGCGGCAGCAGGACGCTGCCGTGGGTGAGCCGCACTGTGGAAGCTGCTGGGACATCGACGAGCAAGCTGCTGTGAGTGTCACCAAACTCGGGCCCGTTGCGTATCACACCCGACAGCACTTCCTGGAAGTCGTTTTTATCACCGTGCTGCAGACCGAGACCATTGACTGCAAACTGCTCATCCGAAGACTTGGCTGCGTTGCTGCCGCCAGCTGTGCGCGGCCGCTGCGCAGTCGGAGGGCTACCAGTCTGCTGTTCGTCACGCTCGCGCTTGTGGCCCTGTGTGTCTGCAGCGTCAGGCATAGCGGCTATGAGACCGAGCGTTTCAACTCGCAAAATCGAAGCGCATTGAAGCTCGGCAAATTCAAAATCCACGTCCACCCGATTCCCAGCATTTTCGGCCTCTGAGTCCCTTCATGTTAGAGGTGGCGCCGCTCAGCACAGCCTCTGCACGAACACACGGCCCCGCTCAGAGCTGGTCAGGCAGCTGATGCGATTGCTCACCACCATCCCGGCTACAGAGTATTCACAGGTCAATATTTGATATATTACATGCAATATCGCCCGCTCGCCACACTCAACAGAAGAAGGGCCAAAGCGGCATCTAGCTGTGCACATGCTCTCAGTAATTAGACTGGAAAAAGAACTGGTAGACGCAGGTCGCTTTGTATCTGCTTCATCGTGTGTTGTGGCAACCTGGTCAATGACCTTCGCCGCAAAACAATTCTGTCCACAAAGAATACCCACTAGAGACTACGTGCATGGTGGCAATCTTCTGCTGATCGGTGCAAAAGCTATCGAGTTCACATCAGTTCGGACCTGCATGGAGCGACGAAGCCGCCAGCTGTGGAGCACAGAACCTGCTGGAGGTGGTGACAGCCTTCCCTGTATGTGTCTGTCTACTGAGATTCACAGATTGGTCGGATGTGCAGATGAATTCGGCTCCGATGGGACACACGCATTTGCACTGCGCGCTGCGCGACCTCGCAACAGCTTCAGTAGCCGCCGCCACCGCCGCCACGGCCGCCGCCGCCACGGCCGCCACCTCTTCTGCCGCCGCCGCCGCCGCCGCCACCTCCACCGCGGCCGCCGTAGCCGCCGCCGCCGCCACGGGGCGAGCGCATGCCTCCACCGCCGCCGCCGCCGCCGCCCTCAATGTTGAGGCCCGGGACGCCTTTGAGCCCCATCTTGCCGACCGTCTTCTTCTCGATGGTCGGCAGTCCGTTGCAGCCTGCACAAGGTCGCCATCTAGTCGTCATCTAGTGGCCATCTAGTCGCCATCTAGTCGCCATCTAGTTGACAAGATGTCGGCCTTGTCGCAAGCTGTGTAAGGCATGGGGCAGCCATCATGCCTTCCCAGCTCCCGCCTCGAGGCTGCAATTCCTTCAGGCTGGGAGGACTGCGAGCGGCTCAAACCCTAAACCCTACACCCTAAACCCAAGGAAAGCTTCAGAGCTGTGGAAGCTGCCACTGATTTGACAAAGCAAGGCCTCATGCAGGGCGACCGACACGCGCAATGACAAGAAGTCAGCCTGCTGCACCAGCCGGTCAAGACCTCGGAGGGACAGCAGTCTCCGTCTCGACATTCCTAGCTCAGTCCCTCGCTTGGTTGGCAGCAAGGCGCACCGATAGTCGTGGAGAAAAAGTTGGCCTGCTGCACCAGCTCCTCGGCCGACCAGCCCAGCTTGCCGGCAAAGCCCTTCATGAAGCCCAGCCAGGTGCGGTACGCCGCCGCCTTGGTGTCCTCGGACACACCCTGAGGCGAGAAGTTGACGGTCAGGATGATTCGCCGGACAGCACGATCCGACATGCTGGAGCACCCAGCAGGCAGCCTCGACATCCGAGATTGCACTTCACTTTCACGCTGCAGCCTGGGCGGCGCCCCCGCCGGTGTGGCCCAGCATCGCTGCAGATCTCTGAGCGGCACGAGGCATCGAAGGGAGAGTGTGTCGCACGTGCAGCGCCTTCTGCACGCTCGGCGCGATGGCGGCGGCCGCCGCGGGCGGCGCCGGCGGCGCGGCCTTGACGTCAACGTCGCGCAGCTGCCGCAGGAAGGGTCCCGACTCGTAGTCCGACAGCAGCAGCACGCCGCGGCCCTGCAGCAGACATTTGCAGTGTTCGGGAGACTGTCCTGGGAAGACGTGACCTCACCGAGCAGCGCAGAGTGAGGCTGCGGAGGCGTGCACGGAAGGGTTTAGGGTTTAGGGTTTAGAAGCGTCATACAAGTGATGTGAGCAGCACGCGCGACCAGGGCGATAGTCTTGACGAAAGTCATCCTGGATTCGGAGACCCAGTTGACTTGCCTGCTTGCCGGCACGGGCTGTGCGGCCGACGCGGTGGATGTACTGCGCCTTGTCTGCTGGCATGCCCACCTGGAAACGTACCAGGTTTAACTTTCGCTTAGGGTTTTTTTTCATCTTGCTTAATTCTGCAATTCTATTTAAAGTTTTTTTTCCTACTATCGCTGTGGGAAATCCTGACACGGTTGCCGAAGAAAAGACCCTGTGTAGGACAGCACCTCGCATGTGAAAAGAGGCACAGAAATCCAGTGGCCAACTGCTTGCTTGATCATATTGAAAGGTATGATCTTCTTCTGGGCTTTGCTGGAGGAGCCTTTGAGCATCGAGAGCACTGCGCGTGCACACCTGGATGACGAGACTGACATTAGGGTAGTCTACGCCGCGAGCAGACACGTCGCTGGTGAACATGATCACCTGCAGGCGGCACAACAGGGATCGAAACCACGGCAAAAAGCCGGGCATTGGGTTTAGGGCTTAGGGTTTAGCGGCCGATGAAAAGCCTTGCGACAACAGTGACGACAGCCTCCGTTCACAGAAATAAGATCAAAGCTCTCGCAATGTGGCCAGGCCGTCCGGGAGGCAGTTGCGGCCGCAGTGGAGCCCAGGGTTTGCAGTTTCAGGGTTTAGCAGGGTTCCAGGGTTTAGCGCACCCTGCTGCCGGCGCGGAAGGCGTCGGACGCGCGCGTGCGCGCGGGCTGCGACTTGCGGGAGTGAATCTCCAGCACGGGGCAGCCCATGGCCTCCATGAACTCGGCGTAGAACTGCGTCAGCCGCGCCGTCACGCAGAACACAATGACCTGCGCCGCGGCAGCAGCAAGGCAGTAGTAGCAAGGAAGTAGCAGCAAGGAAGTAGCAGCAAGGAAGTAGCACCAACATACAGCTGCGCTGTGCACCCGGCCGTAAGCGGACTGTGCCGCTAGATGTCTTTGCAGGGTCTCCAGAAACAGGGCTGGAGCCGTCGCAGCCGCACGACAGAGCAAGCTGCGTCTGCCCTCGCTGCCCAGCAGGCACGGCACCCACTCAGCAGGTGCGGGCGGCAACCGCAAAACGATCTGTCCAGAAGCAGCGAAACACCACTGCGTTTGTGACAGCCTGGACACACCTCCTGCAGCGTTTCCGTGCCCAAGGTATTCGAGGTTCAGTGTTCCAGGTGCTCAGGGGTTAGAGCACACCTTGTAGTCCGGGTCTTCCCGGCCGCGCGTGTCAACGGTGGCCCACTGGTTGGCGCAACTCGTGCGGGGATTTGACCTGCTGGGGTTCAGGGTTTAGTGCGCACCTTGTAGTCTGGGTCGTCCCGGCGGTGTGCGTCGATGATGGCCCACAGGTTGGCGCAAATCGTGCGGGGATTTGACCTGCTGGGGTTCAGGGTTAGTGCGCACCTTGTAGTCTGGGTCCTCCCGGCGGTGTGCGTCGATGATGGCCCACAGGTTGACCAGCTGCGCCTCCATTGGGCACGCCACGTGCCACTGCTCCACCTGCTCATCGGCGCCGGGAAGCACAAGTCACGGAACAGTTGTGCATGTTTCACTGCTCAGGCTGGGCATGCAAATAGAGGGAGCGCGATGACGCACCTGACGCACTCCAACACCTGGGCAAGCAGCCGACAGGGGGAGCGCACTGTCGGCGGCCCGCGGCGCGGTGCGCTGACGGGCAGCTGAGTACAGCAGGTTGTGCACATTCATTCCCATGGAACCCGAGTCCACGAGGTTGGAAAGTCGTGCGAAGACGAGTGTACCTTGTCGGCGGTCTGCTGCGCGGTCTCGCCGACAGTGTCGACGGTTTCGTAGCCCGGGCGCAGCGCGTAGGACGCCAGCGACGCGATGTTGGCCGGGAAGGTGGCGGAGAACAGCACCGTCTGGCGTGTTGTGCGCGGCGGCAGCGCCCGCAGCAGCTCGTCGATCGCCGGCCTGCGTTTCGGCACAGGGAGATGTGAGGAGACGTGTGTGCCTTACTCTGGGGACGGTCTCGGTATGATCGGCCAGCATTTCGTTTGGACCGCAGGGTTTAGGGTTAGGGTTTACACGCACCGGCCGCCACAGCCGATGGTAGTCTCGGCAAGGTCGCTGCCAAGCGCGCGCGACGGGAGAGCCACAAAAGCGCTGCCGCCACCAGGCTGCCCCCCGGTTTCCCAGAGCAGCATTTCAGGGCAAGCCTGCAGATCGGGCTTGCCGCACGGATCCGCAGTCCCCAAAACCCCCCGGAAGCACGGGAGGCACAGGAAGCAGCGCACCGGAAGCCCATGTCCAGCAGCCGGTCGGCCTCGTCGAAGATGAGGCTGCGGGTGCCCTTGAGTGCGTTGGACACCGCCGCATTGGTCAGGTTGTCGTTCAGGCGGCCTGGCGTGGCAACCAGAATGTCGGGCGCCCGCGCGCGCAGCTTGGACAGGTCGGAGGCCTGGTTGGTGCCGCCCACCATGACCTGTCGGCCACACGCAACACGATGGTCAGCGTGAAAACGAGGGTTCAGAGAAACCTGGGAATGTCGGGCGCGCGCAGCTTGGGCGGGTCGGAAGGCGTAGTCGGCGCTGCCCACCATGACATGTTGGCCGTGTCAAGCACACTCGTCAAGGACTGAGCATGGATGTGAGGGTTTATAACCAAATCGGTTGTCGCAACCGCTGGTCGGTGCCATCCAGCATGACCTCGCGAAGGCGAACACCAAGGCGAGTTGATCAGCAAGTAGAAAGTTGTTGAGACGCACCGCCGCTACCGCTGCCGGCATACAATGCGCTCGGCGTCGGCGCAAACTCAGGCTCTCGTCGAGGTGCACATGGCAGGGCTTTGAAGGCATTTAGGGTTTAGGGTTTAGGGTGCATTTCAGCCACACGTTGATAGGTCCTCACAGCGCACCTGGGTGGTGAGGCCATGGAAGGTGGACAGCGCTTTGGCCTCCACCGCAATTTGCGCTGCCAGCTCACGCGTCGGCGAGATGACCAGGATCGCCGTCTCGCCGCGCCGCGGGCCCGTGCGCATCAGCTGCGCGACAGAACCCTTGGCGGTGGACATCCGTGACTCAAGCCAGACTGACAGCAGTATGATGCGACGGATCTTCTGCAAGGCAGCCCTGGGCCCGGCGTCTGAGAGGCCGAAGCATGCGCCACTGCAAGCGGGGCAGTCTTTGGCTGTAGACGGCTGAACAACGGCTACTGAGCCAGGGAACATCTGCCAACCTGCTCGATGGCGGGAATGAGGAAGGCGAGGGTCTTGCCGGTGCCGGTTTTGGCCTTGCACACGACGTCCTGGCCACGCTGGCATGCGGGAATCGCTGCCGCTTGCACATCGGTGCACTGCGAGTAGCGCAGCACCTCGTCCATGGCCCTGCAGGACAAGGGCGGGTCCAGCTTGGCGATGTGAAGCGCGCGGGGATGGCTCTCTCTTCACAGGCGAACAAAGTGCGGCGAAGCGCGGATGAACGCACACGGACGCAAGTGTGGACACAGGATCATCAAGAGCTGACACATGCGGGCTTCCTGCAGCCCCTTTCAAAGGGTTTTGATCGAAGCGCAGGCCGGAAGACGTTGATGGTCACCGCTGGGTGTTGGGCGACAGGCCCAAGCTAGAGAACTGCACGCCGGTAAGGTGCTCCGAGGTGGTGCTGCTGACCGCCGGGCCGCCGACAGCCGGCGCGCCGACGCGCGGCTGCTTAGACACGTGCTGCAGGCTGTCGCTGCTGGCGTTGTTGCTCAGCGTGTACGGCGCGCTCCCGTTGCCGTTGGCGGCTCCGCCGGCGTCGCCGCCGGGCGCCACTCCGTTTGCGGCGCCGCCGCCCT
>JAABUM010003834.1_pt1 | contig 17784 bp, 19 predicted proteins | sample 5559161 | NCBI WGS metagenome assembly JAABUM01 (sample SAMN10711868, study PRJNA513369) | rock metagenome | isolation source: Antarctica rocks | place: Antarctica: Victoria Land, Siegfried Peak nord | reverse complement strand
ACCTCTTCGCCAAGCTCAAGCAGTTCAGGGCCATCGCGACCCGATATGACAAGACCGCCCGCAACTTCCTCAGCGCCGTCCACCTCGCCGCCGCAACCATCTGGCTCAATTGAGGACACGCCCTAGGTTGTGGAACTCCTTGTCTGAGGGATTTTTATGACCCCCGCCACCACGCGTCTCCACTGGCATCCGTTGTCCGGACACTCGCACCGCGCCCAGCTCATGCTGTCCCTGCTCGACCGTGAGTTCGACCTCATCGAAGTCGATGTCAGAAGCGGCGCGCACAAGGTGCCCGCCTTCGTCCAGCTCAGCCCGTTCGGGCAGGTGCCCGTCCTGGAGAGCGAAGGCGAGGTCATCGCTGACAGCAACGCCATCCTGGTCTACCTCGCCATCCGCTACGACACGTCGGGCCGGTGGTATCCGCGCGATGCTGTCGGAGGTGCAAAGGTGCAGCGGTGGCTGTCGGTGGCGGCCGGCCAGCTTGCCGCAGGACCAATGACCGCACGCCTCGCGAACGTCTTTGGCCTGCCCATCGACCAGGCCAAGGCGCAGGCTGGCGCGGCGGCCCTCTTCTCGGTCATGGAAGCCGAGCTTGCTAGAGGACCGTTCCTCGTGGGCCATCATCCGACGATCGCGGATGTCGCCCTCTATACCTACACGGCCCACGCCCCGGAGGGAGGCATTGCACTTGAGCCCTATCCGGCCATCCGCGCCTGGATCGGGAGGATCGAGGGCCTGCCCGGCTTCGTGCCCATGACGAAGACCACCGTCGCGGCCTGAGAACAGGGGCCAAGCAGGAAGCGCCGACATGGTGGATACCCCGAGCGGCTGGGGGCGGGAGAGCTCGCCCTATCATCCCGGCGAGATGGCCGTCCAGGAGCGCGCCGGGGCGCGCGCGTTCGCCGAGCGGGTCGGACGGCAGGTCATCCGTGACTCCATGCCCGAGCAACACCGGACCTTCTATGCGATGCTGCCCTACGTCTTCATGGGCAGCCTCGACCGTCAGGGTCGCCCCTGGGCCTCGGTTCTGTCCGGTGCCGCCGGCTTCCTGCAATCGCCCGATCCGCGGCATCTCATCGTCTCGGCGCTGCCCCTACCCGGCGATCCGGCGCGCGGCAACCTCCGCGTCGGTGCACCCCTCGCCTTCGTGGGCGTCGAGCTGCATACAAGGCGCCGCAATCGCCTGACCGGGAAAGTCGAAAAGCTTGACGGCGAAGGCTTCGCCTTCAGGATCGACCAAAGCTTCGGCAACTGCCCGCAGTACATCCAGGCCCGTGCCTCCAGGGAGACTCCTCCCCCGACCTCCCCAGTCGTCCGGGTACTAGGCTCTGGCCTCGACGACCGCTCCACCGGGATCGTCAGTCGCTGCGACACGCTGTTCATCGCCAGCGCATCACCGGGGGCCGGTACCGACGACCCGGTGGAGGGCGTGGACGTCAACCACCGAGGCGGCCGCCCTGGTTTCGTGCGCGCCGAGACGGGCGAAAGCGGGAGCGTCCTGACCTTTCCGGACTTCGTCGGGAACTCGGCGTTCAACACGCTCGGCAACATCACCCTCAACCCCCGTGTTGGGCTGCTCTTCATCGACTTCCAAACGGGCGATCTCGTCACGCTGACCGGGCAGGCGGAGGTGATCTGGAACGGCCCTGAGTTGCAAGGCTTCGTCGGCGCCGAGCGGCTGGTGCGCATCCGCGTCGAGGAGGCCCACCACCTCGCAGCCGCCCTCCCATGGCGCTGGACGGCTCCGGAGCAAGCGCCCCAAGTCCAGGCCACGGGTGACTGGCAGGCCGTCGCGACGGCCGAACATGCACGAACCCAAGCCCGCACCGACCGGCGCTTCCGGGTGGCGCGCGTCCAGGCCGAGAGCCCGACGGTCCGCTCGCTTGATCTCGAACCGGCCGACGGGGGTGGCGTCGCGAGCTACGAGCCGGGGCAGTTCCTACCCGTCGCCATCCGCTCCGCGGAGGCAGAAGCAACGTTGCGCCGGACGTACTCGCTCTCGAAGATAGCGGATGGCGAAGGTTATCGCATCAGCGTGCGCCGCGAGCCCGGTGGTTCGGTCAGCGCCTACCTGCATGAGGCAGAGGTCGGGACCGAGATCCTCGTCCAGGCGCCTCGCGGGAGCTTCCGGCTCGACCCGGACAGCCAGCGGCCCGTGCTGCTGATCGGAGGTGGCATCGGCATCACACCGCTGCTTGCGATGGCGGAGTTCCTCACCGGCGGCACGGACGATCGCCTGCGCTTCCCCGACCGGCCGGTCTACCTCATCCACGCCGTCCGAAACGGCGCGGACCACCCGTTTCGCGACCGGCTACGCGACCTCGCCCGGAGCCGGAGCAACCTGACCTGCTTCTTCGCTTACAGCGCTCCTCGGGCGGAGGACCGGCCCGGCAAGGACTTCCAGGTCGCCGGGCGCCTGGGGCGCCCGGAACTGCGCGCCCTGCTACCGCTCGACGGATATGACGCCTACCTGTGCGGCCCGCCCGCCTTCGTGCAGGCGGTCTACGACGCCCTGATCTCGCTCGGCGTTGATGACAGGAGGATCTTCGGCGAGACGTTCGGGCCGTCGGTGCTCAGGCGCGCCGCAGCGGTCCAGCCGAGCGAACGCCAGCGCAAGCCGGCCGTGGCAGGCGCGGCCGTGACGTTCGCCGCAACCGGCAAAACCGCCCTCTGGCAGCCCGGTTCGACGCTCCTCGAGCTCGCCGAGGCGGCGGGGATCGATGCGCCCTGGTCGTGCCGTGCAGGACGCTGCGGCACTTGCGCGACGCGTCTCGTAGAGGGCCACGTCACCTATCCCGATGCTCCCGAGTTCGCCATCGAACCAGGTCAAGTCCTGATCTGCCGGGCCGAGCCCGCGGACGCGACCATCACGCTCGACCTATGACCCTACCGCAACAGGAGAACAGCATGAAACTCGCCTTGATCGGAGCGACGGGCTACACGGGATCACGCATCCTCAACGAGGTGCTGAATCGCGGACATCGGCTGACGGCGATCGTGCGCGACGTCGCCGGCTTGCCGAGCCACCCCAATCTGATCCCACGCGCGATCGACGTCACGGACACCAAGAGCTTGCGCGATGCTCTGGAGGGGCATGACGCGGTGATCAGCGCCTTCAACCCAGGCAAGGACGCGACCGGCCGGGGGCCGCGCTCGATCATCGAGGCCGTGAAGGGGCATCCAACGCTTCGGCTGCTCGTGGTCGGCGGCGCGGGAAGCCTTGAAGTCGCTCCGGGCCGGCGCTTGGTCGACGAACCGGACTTTCCGGCGCAATGGAAGGACGGCGCCCTGAGGACGGCGGAGTTCCTCGATTTGCTGAGAAGCGAGCCCGATCTCGACTGGACCTTCGTTTCTCCCGCCGCGATGCTCTCACCGGGCGCGAGGACAGGGCATTACCGCGTCGGCGGTGACCAGCTCCTGACGGACGAGCGTGGCGAGAGCCGCATCTCGGTCGAGGACTTCGCGGTCGCCCTGCTCGACGAAGCGGAGAACGGCACGCATCACAGAGCTAGGATCAGTGTCGCATACTAGGTGTTTGATCCTAGTTGGCCTTACATAGGTTTTCCGTTTGCTTGCTGATACCGTTGGCGAATTCGCGGGCGGCCCGTTTCAGGCAGCCATGAGGCGGACTAGGCGTGAAGTCCGTGTGGCTGCGCGTGCTTCGCCCTGCACCCAGGCGCTGACCCGCACGACGTTCAGGGCGGCTGCGGTTGCGATGTGCTGCAAGTGGGTTTTGGCAAGTCCGACATAGCGCGAGCGGCGCAGCCCGCAGACGCGCACACCCTGTGACAGGCAGCCCTCGATCCCAGCGCGTGCGCCGTATAGCGCTCGCCATTCCGGCGTGTCCTGCCGCCCTCGCGCGGCCTGGATGGCCTCGTGTCGGCCTGCGCGCCGGAGCGTCAGCTCGCGCGGCGCTTTCTTGGCGCGGGTACAAAGGGGCCGACTGGGGCAAATGCGGCAGGTCCGATCTTTGAAGCCCACATGCACGGTGCCCGTGCCCCAAGCGTCATGACTGACCACCCAATCCACGCTCTTGTGCCCCCGCGGGCAGGTGACGGCGCGGGCATCCCAGTCGACGCTGAATGCCGAGATGTCGTAGCCTTCGCCGGCCTTGGCTTGCCAGCTCGTGTCCGGACGGACTGGGCCGACGAGCTCGATCCCGTGCTCGGCTTTGGCATCGACCAGCAGGTCGGCATCGACATAGCCGGCATCGACCAGGTGAACCTCCGGCAGCAGGTCCTTGGACCGGAGCGCCTCGTGCACCGGCGCGGTCATGGCCACGTCCGGCACCGGCGCCGGTGTCGTCTCGACGTGGACCACCAAGTGCGGGCAATCCTCATCACAGGTCTCGGTGAGGTGGGTTTTGTAGCCGTGTCAGGCGACAGGGTAAACCCATCCGCGCATTGCCTCGCGTTGATTGCTACCGGACCGCTTCGTTGCCTCAGGTGATTTGCTACTGGGGGAGCGCGGGCGCGGGAGGCAACTTGTGGCGAGGCGGATCAGCATGGCAGCACGGGCGGAGCTTTTGGGGGCGGTCGGCGCGCGGTATCGGGGCGCTACCCGATCGGAGCGGTCGCGCATCCTGGACGAGTTTGCGGCGGTGACGGGCTACCATCGCAAGCATGCGATCCGGTTGCTGTCGGGAGGGGGCGACCGGGAGAAGGCTGGACGGGTCGAGGGCAGTCCAGAGGTGACGGTGTTCCGGAGGCGCGTTTACGGCACGGAGATCCGGGATGCGCTGATCCAGCTGTGGGAGGTTGCGGACCGGGTTTGCTCGAAGCGGCTTCGGCCGATGGTGCCTGTGTTGCTGCCGGCGCTGGAGCGGCATGGCCGCGTGGTGCTGGACGATGCGACGCGGGCCAAGCTGCTGATGGTGAGTGCGGCCAGCATCGACCGCTTGCTGGCCGGTGTGCGCTTGGTGGCTGGTGGTGGGCGCCGGCGACCGGCGGGATTTGGTTCGGCCGTGCGGCGGAGCGTGCCGATCCGGACGTTCAACGACTGGGGCAACCCGGCTCCGGGCTGGGCCGAGGTGGACTTCGTGGCGCATGGCGGCACGACGGTGTCGGGCGCGTTTGTGCAGACGATGGTGCTGACGGACGTGGCGACGGGGTGGACGGAGTGCATCCCGATCGTGGTGCGCGAAGCGGAGATGGTTGTGCATGCGCTGCGCCGTGCGCGTGAGCTGTTTCCGTTTCCGCTGCGCGGGGTGGATTTCGACAACGACAGCCTGTTCATGAACGACCTGGTCGTGGGCTGGTGCCGGACGGAGGGGCTGGAGGTGACGCGCTCGCGGGCCTACCGCAAGAACGACCAGGCGTGGGTTGAGCAGAAGAACGGCGCGATCGTTCGACGGCTGGTTGGCTACGGGCGGTTTGAGGGCGTGCTGGCGGGCGAGAGCCTGTGCCGGCTGTATGCGGCGGCGCGGCTGCACGGCAACCTGTTTCAGCCCTCGTTCAAGCTGCGGGAGAAGCGTCGCGAGGGCGCCCGGGTGATCAAGCGATACCATGCGCCGGAGCCGCCGGTAGCGCGGGCACTGGCGCATGCGGCGGTATCGGACGCGGACAAGACGCGGCTGCGCGACATGCTGGGCGATGCGGACCCCGTGCTGCTGCTGGCCGGGATACGTTTGGCGCAGGCGGAGTTGGGCAAGCGGGTGGACGAGCGCGGGTTGGCTGCGGGACGCAGCGACCCGCCGGCACCGATCGACCTGACGCAGTTCACGGCGAGCCTAAAGGTGGCTTGGTCGGACGGGGAGCGGCGTCCGACGCACCGGCGGCGCTACGTTCGGGTCAAGCCGGTCGTGCGGACGTCGATGCTGGACGCGGTGCGGGACCAAGTGCTGGCCTGGCTGGAAGCGCAGCCTGCGTTGTCGGCGGTGGTTGCGCTGGAGCGGTTGCGGGAGCTGCATCCTGACCGGTTCAGCGCGGACCATCTGCGCACGGTGCAGCGGTTCATGAAGGTGCGGCGGGTGACGATGGCGCGTGAGGTCCTGCTGGGCCCGTTGCCGGCGTCGGCAGGGCTCGTGCTGGACGTTGCTGTCGCTGAGGGCGGGATGGCGGTTGGTGGCGACACATGAAAGCTTGGTAGCACCACGTCATGAGGCAACACGCCGGATGGGTTCCTGATGTCGCTTGACAGCCGTTCCAGGTGGTGGTGCGCTTGTTGCCGAAGCGAGAGTCCGGGTCATACGGGCTGTCGAAGCGCAGGCTGGCCGGCGGCAGGTCGGTGCGGTCGCGCCAGGCGACCCGGTCCGCCTCGACGTAGAACTGGCTCACCCAGGCCCGGCGCAGGACCTGCACGGCCGGCAGCTCGCGCAGCCACGGTGGGGCGGATGAGCCGTAGGCAGCAGCGAGGATGCGGTGGCCGTCCGTGCCGATCACCTCGCCCAGCACCTTGCGCGGCGCCTCGCCCTTGGGCAGCCGCCATTCCTCGAACGCCCGGCCGTAGCGGTCCGGCCACTCGGCATCGGCGTGCTGCATCAGCCAGTCGGGCGCGGCCACAGCGAGGGCGTTCAAGGCCGCGCGCAGCGTTTCGCCGACGCTTTCCAGCCGGTTCAACGCACGAACAGCGGCCAGCACGTGGGTGCTGTCCGTGCGCTGGCGCCCCCGGGCCTTCAACAGCCCAAGCTCGCGAAAACGCGCCAGCATGGCGTCGAGCAAGGTCTGCTCAACGCCGCCCGCAATCAGGCGGGCGCGGAACTCGCACAGGATGGAGTAGTCGAACCCGGGATCAGCGAGCTCCAAACCCAGCGCATACTTCCAGTCAATCCGACCCCGGACGGCATTGGCCGCCTGCCTGTCCGGCAAGCCCTCGGCGAACTGCAGCACGGTGACGAGCGCCAGGCGCCAGGGTGGGTGCGCCGGCTGGCCACGCGCGGGGTAAGCCGCTGCGAACATCTGGTCGTCGTAGATCACGCCCAGCTCGTCGCGCATCCGCATGGCCGGGCAGCCCTTCGGGAACGCGGCCTTCGCGACCTGCACGGTGGCAGCGGGAACAGGCGCGATCTCGGTAGGGCGTAACGACACGGCGGCTTCCCCCTTGGCTGACCCTACGACGAGCCAGACTTACCCAGAGACGCCGAATTCGCCAACGGTATCCGTTGCTCCCCAGACCTCGGATCGTGCAGCCCTCGCGACCGGGGCGGCTCTCGCCTTGCGCTACGTCGCCGAGATTGCCTTGGGACCTCTCGGCGGCGCCTTAGCCGGCCGGCACGGGGCGTGGCGGCTGCCGGTGCTGCTGTCGCTCGCCGCGGCGGTCTGCCTCGCCATAGTGGGGGTAGGGCTGTTGTGGAGCGGGGCGGTGCTGGTCATGCTGCTGCGCGGGTTGATCCAGCCCCTGCCCGCACCGGTCGCTGCGGCGGACAATCCCGGCCCAGCACGTGTGCCGACGCTGGCCAAGATGGCGACCTGACGCGATCTCGGCGCGGGCGCCGGTCCGCTGCTGGCGGGGTGGCGAATTCGGAGTCGTGCGTGTATTCATGGGCTAGACGGTCTGTCCAGCCCGTTTGCTCCAGAAATTTCGGTCCTGCGGGGCGCGCGAAGGGGAGCCTGCCAGCAGGGCCGTCGAATTCGCCCTTAAGCAGGCTTCCTCGGGTTTGCACACGAATGATAACGTCTGGTTGTTGTTGACGTAAGCTTAGGTGGTTGTCACGGCGGGCCGGTCCCCTTTGGTTGCGACGCGGGAGCAGGAAGCGGAGTCGCGGGCACTGTCGCGGTCTGACGTGCGGGGCGAGGCGGACCGGGCGCGTGCGATCCTGCTGACGTTGCAGGGCTGGACGAGCCTGGGATTGCCGAGGCATTCGGCGTCACGCCGGAGGCGGTTCGGCACTGGCGCGGGTGGTTCGGCGAGCGCGGGGTGGACGCTAAGCGGAGAGTCCTCCGTATATAGCGGTTGAGCTCACCCTTCGTGAAGAGTGCCGTCAACCACCGCGGAGACAGACCATGACACAACCGGACCGCGAGCCGAACAGTATCGGCGAGGAGCAGGCCGACCAGATCGTGAAAGGCATCGCAGACGGGTTCAAGAACCAGTTGCGCGCGCCGCTTCTTCGCACACCTCGGGACGCAGGGCTCGATTTCGAGGACGTGGCGTTTCCTTCGCTCGACGGCGTCCCGCTGGAAGCCTGGTTTATCCCTTGCGAGGGGTCGGACAAGCTGATCATCGTGAACCACCCACGCGGGTTCAACCGCTACGGCTAGCCCTCGCATCTAGAGCCTTGGAAATCGATGTTCGCGGCGTCCGGCAACGACATCGAAGTCAACTTCATCCTCGACTACAAAATCTTGCACGAGGCGGGCTACAACGTCCTAACTTACGATCTGCGCAACCACGGACACAGCGGTGCCGGCAACGGCGGCATTGTTACCAGCGGCAACTTCGAAGCGCGCGACGTGATCGGCTCGCTTCACTATGCCAGGGCGCGTCGTGGGCTGAGCGGGATGACCGTCGGCCTGTTCAGCCGCTGCCTTGGCTGCAATTCGACAATGTTCGCCATGTCGCGCCACCCACAAGAGTTCGCCGGCGTCCGATGCCTGGTCGGGGCGCAACCGCTTTCGCCGAGGTTCTTCTACGAGCGCCTGCTGGCCTTTTCGGGCGTCCCGGCCAAGCGGATTGCCGACCTCGACCAAGCGATCAAGATCAACACCAGCTTCGGCTTCGACCAGTTGTTGCCGGTCGGGCCGGCCAGGGCCGTGACGGTTCCCACCTTGCTCTACCAGGTCCGCAATGACTCCCTGACCCAGCCCATCGACGTACAGACGATCTTCGACAGCTTGGCTACGGCGGACAAGAAGCTTTTCTGGATTGAGGGAACCAGCAGACGCTGGGATGGGTACAACTACTTCGCCAAGGAGCCGCGGCAGATGCTTGACTGGTTTGCGAAGTACATGGGCTGAGGAGGCCGACATGTGCGCCTTCGTGGTGGCCATGGCCGGGCTGCCACCTGCGACCTGAATGGTCCGGTCGTCCTGGTCATCGGCATGGTGGAACAAGGGCTGGACGGCGCCACGCAGGAAGCATTGATCGCCCGTCTGCGCTGTCGTGGGCCTGTCGGACGTCCGTTGTTCCTGCTCAGGCGACGGGCGGCGGCGAGTGTTGGTGGGCTGTGATTGGCTGGACAGAAGCCGAACTCGGCATAAGCTCGAATCCTTGCCATGGTAGGCCGACTTCGTGCCTGAACCGAAGCGGCACCCCAGGGTAGCGCGACATCGGCAAATCAGGCCAGGGAGTGCAGGCGGCTATCCAGGTAGCTGGCGAGCATGGGGGCAGCCATAGCGGGTCTCTACGACGTTCTTTGCCATAGCGGGGCCGGGATCACATCCTTGCAGGCATCGCGCATCCGCCGCGTGAGGTATGGCGACACCACTATTGCGGTCGACTCCGCCGACGAAGTCGGCCTGGTGCTGAACCTCACCGAAACCCACCATGCGCGGTCATTCGCCGAGGGGCGGTTCACCGCGGCGCAGCCCCGGGTGGGCGCGGTGACGATCCTTCCGCCTGGCCGCCCCACCACATTGTTGCTGGACGGAACGGCCACGGTCCTCTTCCTGCAGCTTCCCTGGGTGGACCTTTGCGACGGCGCAAAGGAGCACGGCCTTGATCCAGGCCGCATCGAGTTGCAGCCCCGCCTCGCCTTCCTTGACCCGGTGCTCGCCCACTGGCTTTACGCTGCCGGCGGCGGGGTGGAAGACGAGGGCGAAGCAATACGGGTGATCGTCGAAAGGCTGCTTCAGGCGCATGCCGGGCGGGGGAGCCGGTCCGGTCCGGTCCGGCGCGGCGGCCTTTCTCCCGTCCGGCTCCGGCGGGTGCAGGACCGCATCGAGGCTGAACTCGACCAGCCCGTGACGTTGGCTGACTTGGCGGGGGAGGCAGGCGTCAGCGTGTTCCATTTCGCCCGGGAGTTCAGGCGCATGACCGGCTTACCGCCCCACCGCTACATACTCCAGCGCAGGCTCGGACGCGCGATCGCCCTGCTCGCGGACGCACGTCTTTCGGTTGCCGAAGTTGCGGCCGCGGCTGGCTTCTCGGACGCCAGCCACCTCGCGCGGCACCTGCGCCATGCGGCCGGGATGGCTCCGGACGCGTTCCGGTCGAGAATCCTCCTTTGAATGCAGCAAGAACGTCCGCGCGTTCCCGCACGGAAAGGGCCAACTCCACATCCGCGACAGCGAATGAGGAGCCACGATGCCCCGCCATGACGATACGAGCTATCCTGCCCGCGCCATCATCAACGGGACGACGCTCGACAACGAGGCCATCCGCGGCATCGAGCTGACCCGAGCGCGCCGCGCGCTCGCCTACCTCAAGGCGAAGATCGGCAACGACGCGATGCGCTTCCTCTTGAAGGACGAGCTCGACCGCTCCGCCGGGCGCGTCCGCGGATGGATGGACGCTTCCGGCGGTGCCTGGAAATCAGGAACGGTTGAGCTGATCGTGCCCGGGCCAAGCGCCCACGTGTTCCACGCCTGGTTCCTGGAGGTCATAAAGCATGACCGGCAAGTGGAGCTCCGGGCGGCACATCCCGAGCACTTCCTGAACCGTCCGCTGGGATCCCATGCCGAGGTCATCGAGAACATCGGGCACGACCAGGACCCCTGGCACATCATGCTCGACTTCACGCCGCCGGACACCGAATTCCCGACGCCTTGGGACCCAGCCTACCCCGCCTCCGAGCGCCTGGGGGCGATCATCAACGACGCCGGGGGACGGCGCATCAGTTCGGCGATCCATGAGATGCGGGACTCCGAGAACGGGTTGCACGTCAAGCTGACCATCCACCTGCCCGAGGCTGCGCCCGACGAACTCGTCACCGGTCACCTGCACCATTTCGCTGTCGAGTTCAGGAACTGGACGCGGATGGCATTGGCCGCCTGACGACCGGCCCGTCTGATCCCGGCCTTGCTTCGGAGGAGGGGGAATCACGCTGCGCGCAGATGGCTTTCCCGTGTGGGTGTCACGGCGGCGAAGAAACGCCGCTCGTTGCGACGCGAACCGCGGGCTGGCCCTCTGGGCCAGGGACGCGACCACCAGCATGACAAGCCGCACCACCCCCATCCAAGGACCGAACACATGACGCACGAGTACATCCTCTGGATCGCCACCGCCGCTTATGGAGTGCATATGATCGAAGAGACGATCTACGACTGGCACGGCTGGGTTCGGCGGGTGCTCAAGCTGAACGCCGAATGGAGCGAGTTCTACCTGGTCAACGCCATTGTCGCCCTGCTGGGCATCAGCTGCGCGATGGTGGGATGGCGGCTGCCCGCGGCGGCACTGGTCTTCCCCGCTTTCATGCTGGTCAACGCCATCCTGTTCCACATCGTTCCGGTCGTCGTCACGCGGGTCTTCTCGCCGGGCCTGTTCACCGCCGTCGTCCTGTTCCTGCCAGTTGCCTCTTGGGCTTATTGGGGGGCGTGGCGCGACGGCGTGCTCACCGCAGGCGCGGTCATCATCTCCGGCGCGCTGGGCTTCGTGTTGATGCTGTTCCCCATCGTCCTGCAAAAGACGAAGGGAATGCCAATCTTCCGCCAGGACAGCGGACCGGCCTGAACTCGACTGGCACTCTCCCGCCTTGGTGAACACCGAACAACGCTTTCGCGTGAGGTGTTCGCTTGTGCCCAAGACACGCCCATCCCGTGCGCCGGAGTTCCGGGGTCAGATGGCCGGGTTGGTTCTTGCCGGGCGGCGGCGCACCGGTGTTCCCAAGCCCTGGGCTGAACGGCCCAACCTTTCTTGCCATCGAGCCTACCGTAGCTGGCCCACTGACCGCGAAGGTGTGCGGCTTGGCCATCTACGACAGAATTCACTTATTTCAGCATAGCATTCCGAAAGGATTGTCCACTCGCCATGACAAGCTCAGCAAATATCCTCGCCCCGCCCTACCACGTCCAGTCAACCGCAAAGGAAACGTGCGACGGGTTCCCTTGCTTCTCCCATCATGGGTCCGTGTCGGCGTTGTGGGCACGGAAGTGGCGCAAGCCGTGCGCGGCCGGCATCTACCCGTTCACGGACGCGGACGTCGCCGACTTCGACCCGATCTTCGAGGAGCTGGTCAAATGGTCGAACGACGACGCGGACGTGCTCTATCGGCCCGACGACTACGCCAGGCCGTTCTTCCCGATAGCCCAGCAACTCGTCTCGCAAGCGGAGGCGGCCGCGACGAAAGGCGACAACGATGACGCCAGGAACCTGTTCCTGCGCGCGGCGGCGGTGTACCGGATCGCCCGCTTCCCGATCAACCGCTCGCCGCTGACACAGGAAGCTTGGGAGAAAGGTAAGGCGCTTACGAAAAAGGCGGCTGGCTGCTCGACCCGCCAAGCGTGCCGGTGGCGGTCCCCTTCGATCATGCCGACACGTCAGCCGGCGACAGCGACGGCGCCATCCCGGCCTACCTGCGCCTGCCTGGGGGCGAGAAGCCGGCAGACGGGTGGCCGGTCGTGCTCTTCATCTGCGGGCTCGACGCGTACAGGACCGACCACACGCCGCGGACCCAGCGGCACGTCGACCATGGCCATGCCACGCTGAGCTTCGAGATCTCGGGCACCGGCAACTGTCCCGCGGCGCCGAACGACCCTGCGTCGCCCGATCGGCTGATGAGCAGCGTACTCGACTGGGTGGCCGCGTCGGCCGCCCGATATGGCTTCGACGCGGACAAGGTCATGGCGCGCGGCATCAGCACCGGCGGCTACTACGCGTTCCGCACCGCGCACACCCACGCCGACCGGCTGTTCGCCGTCGTCGCGCAAGGCGGCGGCTGCCATCACATGTTTGACCCGGAGTGGATCGGCGCCCAGGACCAGATGGAGTACCCGTTCGCGCTCGCTGAGGCGCTCGCGTACAAGTTCGGCTCCTGCGACGACGATTATCCCGCCGCCGTCGCCCGCTACGCGACCGAGGTCCGCAAGTTCAGCTTGGTGGAGTCCGGCATCTTTGGCACGCCAACCTGCAAGCTGCTCGCCATCAACGGCATGGAGGACTCGATCTTCCCCATCGAGGACACGCTGATCGTGGCCACGCGTGGCGTCAAGAAGGACCTCGTCGTATGCGGCGACCGCGGCCACATGGGCAATCCCGGCGCCGAGGACGTCATCTATCAGTGGATCGACAACGCGGTCGCGGGCAAGCCGCCACGGCTGGCGCAGGGTTCCGGGCAGCTCCGGCGCAAGGACGCCCCCGCACGCCAGCCGCCGCCGTCAGGTGTCGAGAAGGTAAGGGACGAAGAGGTCCTCCACGGTGAAGCGCCGCCTCGTCAGGCCTTGCTCGTGATGGTAGCGCAGGATGGCGTCGAGGGCGGCGCGGTTGGCCTTTATGCCATAGGGCCACCAATCCTCGCCCAGGATGTCGCGGTTCTCCTCGACGCGCTTGGTCAGCCACGGCACCATCATGGCCATGTTGTTGAAGGTCATGCCCCTCACGAACTGCTCCATGGTGGCATCCTTGGCGGCGCAGAAGCCCCGGTAGACGGCCTTGACGACCTCTGGATGCTCGTCGGCCAACTGCTTGCGGACCACCATCGTGTGCATGATCGGGAAGATGCCAGTGCGCCGGTGGTACTCACGCTCGGCCGCCTCATAGTCTTCGAACAAGCGCCCGATCTTGGGCGACCTTTGCAACACGCATTCCGGGATGTCGGCGGAGATCAGGGCGTCGATCTCGCCTGCTTCGAGCATCTTGCCCAGGTCGTCATCCGGGGCAGCCCAGCTTACCTCCACGTCGGCGGGATGCGGCTGCGGCACGAAGTCGATTGGCTTCATAGGGAAGTCGATCCCGCCCACGATCCAGCGGCACTGGTTGGGCGTCACGCCATAGTCGTCCGACAGCATGCCCTTGGGCATCACCCCGGCGTCGTGGCCGTAAAGCGCCAGCTCGCCGATTGTCTTGCCAGCAAGGTCTTCCGGGTGCTGGATGCCGCTGGCCTTGTTGACGTAGATCGCCGAGTGCCGGAACGCGCGGTTCGGGAACACCGGGATGGCGAGGAACTCCGGGTCCACCTCCATCGCGCGCAGGAAATACGTCATGCCCAATTCCGACACGTCGAACGCCCTGTGCCGGATCATCTGCTCGAAAATCTCGGGAACGATGCGCGCGGTGTGGAAGCTGGCATTGACGCCGGCGATCTTGACCGTGCCATCGGCCAGTGCGCGCGTGCGGTCGTAGTTCCAGAAAGCGATGTCGAGTTTCAAGTCGTTCATGGTGCAGAGTCCTGCTCTTCGAGCCTGTTGGCTCTTGTTTGCGGCTGCCTGCCTGGAGAGCATGAGTCCCCGTGCAGCCGGCAACCCCACTCCTACCATAAATGCGTTTACTATGGCACGGCCGCAGACGCCAGCGTAGAGATGTGCTGCATGGGAACCGACACGCGCGCCCTGGAGGACCTGTTTGCCACCGCATCGCTCGGGGCGCCGGAGAACGCCGTGGGGTTCGTCCTATGGCGTGTCGTTCATCGGTACGTACGCGAGATCGACAGGGCTCTCGCACCACTCGACATCACGCACCTGCAGTTCACGACGTTGACCTTGGCAGCCTGGCTCGGCAGGTCCGGCGATCCCGTGACGCAAGGGGAGCTGGCCCGGTTTGGCGACATCCACCCGATGCAGGTGTCGCTCATGCTGAAGGCCTTGGAGGGCAAGGCCATGGTCACACGGCTGCGGAGCCGGTCAGATGTCCGCGCCAAACACGTCGAACTCACGCGAGCAGGCTTGGAGACGTTGCATCGGGCACTGCCGATCGCCATCAACGTACAACAACGCTTGTTCGGCGATCAGGGCCGTCCGGGCGGTGCCCTGCTGGCTTCGCTCCAGCAAGTGGAACACGACCGTTCCCCAGGCTAAGCGCGAGCACCTTCCGGGCCTCATTGTTTAAGGGACATGGCTCGCCTGACCGAGGTGCAGGTGGCTGTCCACGCGCTCAACCGCATGCTGGAATTCGGACCCTCGATCTCCGTCCGCATCACCTAAACTCAAACCGGGGCTGGGACAATTGCGCCTGTTTTGCTGATCCCTGCAACACGGCCGTGGGATGATCGACGGACCGTTTTCACCCGAGGAGCTCTGGCGTTCATGGCTGCATTCGACTTGATCAACCTTTCCGGCCTAGTATTGTTTCTCGAAGGCGGTCCTCATAAAGGCTTCTGGCCCCTGCTCCGCTCTTGGCTCCACTCGCACCGTGACATCTCGCAAGGCAAGTTGCCGGACCATCTCGGCTTCTTCCAGTTCGTGCACGACGCACGCCGACGCGGCAAAGCCCTGCTCGGCGCCCTTGTTACAGCTCTGGTAGCATGACCTCGGCCTACCACTACGGAAGCGGACAAGAGCGGCCAACGGATGCGGACGACGGGAGGGCTGCGGTGCTGTGACAGGCCTCTTCGATGCAGAACTCGGTCCGGGCGCCCGTGTCACGCCAAGCCATCTCGGCCTGCTCCGGCGGGTGCGCCACGCCGACACGTCCTTCGTGGTCGATGCGGAGGACGAGGTCGGTCTCGTTCTCAACCTGAGCGACACGCACCTCGTCGAAGGAAGCATGGCCAAGACTGCAGGCCGTGAAGCACCGCGCGTCGGCTCCGTGTCGGTTCTCCCGCCCGGCTGCCGCGCGCGTTTCACCATCACCGGCACGTGCCGCGTGATGCTGCTGCGGCTATCCTGGTCCGGCCTGGTTCGCACAGCGGCAGAACACCTCGGCCTCGATCCGTCTTGCACAGAGTTGCGACCGAGCCTGAACACCGACGATCCCGAACTAGCGCGGCTGATCTACTTGGTGGCGCTCGCGGAAAGGGAGGAGCAAGCGGCATGGAGCCTCGCGGGTTATCTGGTCTCGCGATCCCGGCAGCAAGGTCGAACGCCGTCGAGCATGCCGGCCAAGGGCGGTGTCCCGCCAATTCGCCTGCGTCGCGTGCTGGATCGGATCGAAGATGGTTTGCAGGGCGCGCTCCCATTGGCGATGCTTGCCCGCGAGGCGGGGATGAGCCCCTTCCACTTCGCGCGCGAGTTCGCCCGCACGACCGGCCTGGCGCCGCACCGATACGTGGTCCGCCGCCGCCTCGACCGGGCGGTCCTGCTGCTGGCTCGGCGCGACCTGTCCATCGCAGACGTGGCGCGCAGGACGGGGTTCACCGACGCGAGCCATCTCGCCCGGCACATGCGCCACGCGACCGGCGCGACGCCGGAGGTGTTCCGGGCTTGCGTGCTGCCCTGAGCTTTCAGGGGCAGCAGCAAGAACAGCAAGAACGTCCTGTTCGGGGTCTTCCCGTGGCCAGCCCCATGGGGTCCTGTCGCGAGGTGAAAGAACCGCAGATCAGGAGGGATCATGATATCCAAGCGAACGTCCCGCGCCTACGCGACGCACGCGGACACGGCTCCAGGATACTGGATGATCGGCGTCCTTTGGCGCATGCTCGCGACCGGCGTCCAGACGGGCAACTCGATGTGCCTGTGCGACCAGTTCTGTTCCCCGGGATCGGGACCAACACGGCACACCCACACCCAGGATGAAGGTCTCTACGTCGCCAGCGGCAAGGTAAGCTTCAGCGCCGGCGGCGTGGAGTTGGTGGCCCAACCCGGCTCGTTGGTCACCGTCCCCCGGCACACGGAGCACTCGTTCGTCGTCGACGAGGACGCGATCCTGATCAACTTCTATTTTCCAGCCGGGTTCGATCTGTGGCTGATGGGATCGGCCGCGCCTGCGCAGCGCAACGAACTTCCGCCGCCTGACATGCCGCTGCCTCCGTATGATCTCATAAAGAAGCTCTCCGAAGATTACTGTGGCATGCCGATGACCGAGGAACGTTCAACCTCTGCGAACCCCCATGCCGCCGCGCTCCCTGCGATGACGTCCCAGCAAACCTCCGAGAACGTCTGGTTCAATCGCGGCTGCTGGAGCATCCTGGCCGACGCGGCATCAACTGGCGGCAGTTACGGTGTATTCGAGGCTGAGCTGCCGCAGGGACTTGCGGACCGGCCGCACATCCATGACCATGCCGACGAGGCCTACTACATTCTCGACGGAGAAATCGAGTTCCTCGTGGACGACAAAGTTCTCAAGTTACACAAGGGATCGTTTGTCTTCGTTCCGCGCGGCTCGGTCCACGCGTTCCGCATCGCAAGCGGGACCGCGCGCTTCCTCAACATCCATACGGCGCCGGGCTACGAGCGGGTAATCAGGGCCTTTGGAACAAAGGTGAAAGAAGCTGCCCTGCCTTCACAGGATTGGCGGCAGGACGATGCACCGGTCGAGCGGCTCAGGGATATCTACGCTGATGTTGGCCTGCGGAACGTCGTGGTTCCGGCTGGCTTCCAAGCTTAGCTGTCAGGTTGCGGAGCATTGTTGAGACTCTATGGGGCTGGCCATCGTAGAGCATGCTCAACGGTTCCAGCGTTTGCCTGCCGTTCTACCATCACAATTGCATCCTGGACGTCACACGGCAGCGCTGCGCAACGGCTTAGTGCGCCCTTTGCCTGAGCGACTATGCAATGACGTGAGCGAAGAGGATGCAGGTTTGGGCGGGGCGGCTGGCAACGCGGCGGAGTTCTTGGACTGACCATAAGCCGGCACAATCGATTGGGCGGCAGTTACCAGACCTGAAATGAGCCATTAGAATCTAGGGACAAAGTTGGTCGGAGTGGCAACGACTCAACATGCCCTGCCTACGACAGCTCCGTGCGACAAGGGCTGCAAGCTCCCCAGCACCGTAGTAACCGGGGCAGATCCCCGGGCAATCAGGCTGGCGTTGCGGCCTGACGGACGAGGTCGGGGAGCGGCGGGATGCTGACGACGCCCGGCACGTGCAGGCGGTCG
>JAABUM010003833.1_pt1 | contig 17785 bp, 16 predicted proteins | sample 5559161 | NCBI WGS metagenome assembly JAABUM01 (sample SAMN10711868, study PRJNA513369) | rock metagenome | isolation source: Antarctica rocks | place: Antarctica: Victoria Land, Siegfried Peak nord | reverse complement strand
AAAACAAAAAGTACAGGTTATTTATTTACATGTCCTTAGGGGTGGGGGTGCCGACCTGCGGCAGGTCTGGGCCGCTCGTGGAGCGGCCAGGCGGTTCGGAGCCCACCGGCAGAGGCTACCCCGACGCCCTAGTGGCATCCCGGACGGGTCGCCAGCCGGCTGCGCGGACGGCTGCTCAGCTCAGAGCAGCCCTCGACCCCCGAGGTTCCTCATCAGGGACCCGATCCCGAACGACCACGGTTCGCAGTCCTCGCAGAACCTCACCTCGTTGACCAGGGTCCCCAGCTCTGCCGCGGAGATGGCCACCACGTCCCCCTCGGCGTGGGTGAACCCCATGCCGGCGACGCCCCGGTCGACGGTGGGCGCGAACATCGTGCCGAGCATCAGCACGGCTCCGTCCGGGTATTGGTGGTGCGGCCCGAGGAGCTGGCGCACCAGGTCGAGCGGGTCGCGGCTGATCTGGCTCATGTGCGACTCACCCTGCAGGTGGAACCCGTCGGCGCCGTCGATCTGCAGCCGAACGGTCATAGAACGCACGGCGTCGAGGTCGAAGGTGTCGTCGAACAGCCGCAGCAGGGGACCGACCGCGCACGAGGCGTTGTTGTCCTTCGCCTGGGGCAGCAGCAGCGCCGAGCGGCCTTCTACGTCGCGAAGGTTGACATCGTTGGCCAGGGTTGCCCCGACCACCGCCCCGTCGGAGCGGACCGCCAGGGCCACCTCCGGCTCGGGGTTGTTCCAGCTGGATGACCTGGGCACGCCGACCGGCGTGCCGGTGCCGACAGCGGCCAGGGTCGGCGCCTTGGTGAAGATCTCCGCGTCCGGGCCGATCCCCACCTCGAGGTACTGGCTCCACAGCCCGCGCTCGACGAGGAACCGTCTCAGCCGGGCTGCCTCCTCCGTCCCGGGCCTGACCTCGGCCAGGTCGGCGCCGATCTCGGCGAGGATCTGCTCGCGCATGCTGGCCGCAGCATCGGCGTCCCCGCGGACGCGTTCCTCGATGACCCGCTCGATCATCGAGACCGCGAAGGTGACCCCGGCGGCCTTGAGCGTGTGCAGGTCCACCGGGGCGAGCAGCCACGGCCGGCCCGGGTCGCGGCCCTCCTGCCTCGTGTTGGCCACGATCTCCTCGAGCTTGCCTACGAGGGCGCCGTCCGCCTGGGCTGCCGCGGCCGCTGGCTGGGGCTGCTCACACAGGTCCCGGATGGTCGCGAAGCTGGTGCTGATGTCGAAGACGCCGTCCGGGCGCACGACGACCGGCGACGGGCCGCCCGCCTCGGGGCTCCAGACCCGGCCGACCAAGGTCCCGGCATACGTGTCGGTGGGTAGGAGTGAGCCACTGCCCGAACCGGTGACGGACTGATCCGTAGTCATCGTGCTCCTTCTGCGTTCCCGGTCTGGCTCATGGGGTGAGCTGACCGCCGTTGACCTCGATGATTTGGCCGGTGACGTAACCGCTCAGCTGCTCGGACGCCAGGAAGAGGACCGTCCCGACGCACTCCTCGGGTGTGCCGGTGCGCCCCATCGGTATGCCGGCCACCATGGCGGCCATCTGCTCCGCACCGGTATGCCGCTCGTGGAACGGGGTGGTGATCACCCCGGGAGCCACGGCGTTCACCCGGATCCCGTCGCGTGCGACCTCCTTGGCCAGCCCCCGGGTGAACGTGCTGACCGCCCCCTTGGCCGTGGCGTAGGCGACGGAGCCCCCGGCACCACCGGTGCGGGCTGCGATCGAGGTCAGGTTGACGATCGAGCCCCCGTTCTGCCGCTGCATTACCGGAACGGCGCGGCGGCAGGCACTGAACACCGAGGTGATGTTGAGGTCCATCACCTGGTGGAAGTCCTCGTCGGACATCTGCGAGATCGGCGACCTGCGGATCAGGTCGCCGGCGTTGTTCACCAGGATGTCCAAGCGTCCGTGCTGGTCCACCGCCTCGTCGACCAGGTCGGAGGCGGCCTGGCTGCTGGTCAGGTCGGCGGCCAGGATCGTGGCGCTGCCGCCTGCCTCCTCGATCGCGGCCTGCTCGGTCTTGGCACCCTCGGCGTTGCGGTTGTAGTGCAGGATCGTCCGCGCGCCCAGCGCCGCGAAATGCCGGGCCACGGCCGCGCCGATGCCGCTGCTGGCTCCGGTGACGAGGACCACCTTGCCTTCGAAGTCGAGCTGAATCCTCTGCATGTCCTACCTTCCGTTGTGGACCAGATCTGAGAGTTGCCGCGCACCACGTCTGCTTATTCTCCCGCCTCCGCAGTGACGATGGCCTGGGCGATGCCGCGGGGGCGAGGTTCACTGCCAGGGTGAAGCCGACCAGCACAGCGCCCAGGACGCTGATCGCCATCGCGGCGTAACGGCGCTCCGAGCGCTCGAACTTCGCCATTGCCACCAGCCCCACCAGGAAGCTCATGAAGACCGACACCGCATAGAACAGCACCAGCTCCTGGTCCCGTCCACCGGCCGCCACGACGACCGCCGCAGAGACGACGACGAAGACGAGCACGGCCCAGTATGGCGTGTGGTGCCGGTTGGTGACCCCCAGCCGCGCAGCCATGATCCCGGTGGTCTGCCCGTCAGCCTGCGGCCGGCGCGCCAGGGCCTTCAGCAGCCCAGGACCGGCCCGGAACGAGGAGCTCGCCGCCGCCAGCAGCAGCAGCGCGGTCAGTAGCTGGAAGAGGGCGAAGACCCGCGGGCCTGCGCTCACCCTCGCCACGTCCGCGATCGGCGTGGAGTCGTGGTGCGGGATCCCGATGCCCAGCCGGACGCTGGTCGCCGCCAGGCCGAGGGTCAACGTGCCGACCACCCCCAGGGTCAGCCACAGGGTCACCCGACCGAACCGGCGCCGTCCGGCGTCGTCGAGCTGGGCGAGCTGAGCGATCGCCGAGGACGGCGCCTCCACCCCGGTCGCCAGGGCCATCGCCACCGGGAAAGCCATCAGCACGGCGAGGAAGGCCGCCGACCCACCCGGGCCGGCCGGCGCCGAGGCATGGACAGCCTGCGGAGTGGCGTGCACCCCGCTGACCAGCACCAGCGCGGCGACCACGACGAAGGTCAGGGTCATCGCGGCGAACACCGCCCGACCGAGGTGACCCAGCCACGTCAGCGCGGCGACGGCGAGCAACGCCCCCAATGCCAGCGGGATCCGCAGGCCGGCAAGGGCCGGCACGTAGGCGATGACCGCGGAGGAGGCGGCCGAGACGCTGATCGCAATGGTCAGCACGAAGTCCACGATCAGCGCACCGATCGGGATGAACGCCCAGCCCTCGCCGAAGGACACCCCCGCCGCCCCGCCGCCCCGCCGCCCTGCGGGAAACGCGCCACCAGCTGGTGGTAGTTGCTGATGACCAGCGCGACCAGTCCCACGACGACCGCCATCGTCGGCAGCAGCAACGCCAGGTCGCCGTGGAGCGCCCGAAGCGCCGCCTCAATCGCGTAGGCCACCGACGAGACCGGGTCCGCCATCACACCGCGAACGCAAACGCCACCAGGAGGACCGGCCGGCTGAACAAGAGCCGCCGCGCCCCACCGCGGCCCCCGCGGCGCCTGGTCGGTGGGGAGACGGTTATCCGTGGTCACCTCCGCCTCGCGCGGCCCAGGAGCCGGTCGATCGGGACCACACCCTGCGCTACGGCAAGCGCCAGCCCGTAAAAGAAGTCGCCCCAGGCGGTCGCGCCGCCCACCCCGCGGCGGTGGGGCACCGAGTAGCAAGAGTAGAGGAGGATGCCGTCGACCTCCGGGTCCCGGTTGAGGGCTCGCTCGGAGAGCGTGACCAGGAGCCGGCGCGCGGCGTCGTCGAACCACCCGCGCCGCGATGGCAGCGGGTGCACTGAGGCCAGCACCAGATAGCCCAGCGCCATGGCTGCGGCCGCGCTCGCGTCGCGGGGGGCCTCGGGGGAGGTGTCGGAGAAGTCCCAGGACGGCAGCTCGCCGGGGCTGGTCATCGCCTCGAAATGCGCCGACGCGCGCTCGGCAACCGCGAGCAGCTCGGGCTCACCGGTGGCGGCATAGGACCAGGCCAGGCCCGCGACCGCCCAGCCGGCTCCGCGGGACCAGGAGGAGCGCGCGGAGGCGCCCTGCAGGGTGGACTCCTCGCGGAAGGCCCCGGAGAGCGGGTCGAGGTGCATCAGGTGGATGGTCGACCCGTCCGGGCGGACCAGGAGGCGGGCTGAGGTACGCGCGTGCTGGCGGGCCACCTCCAGCAGCCGGGGCTCGCCGGTGTGGGCGTGGGCCCACCACAGCAGCGGCAGGTTCATCATCGTGTCGATCGTGCTGGTCGGCGCCGACCGCAGCTCGCCCACCGGGCCGAAGGCCTGGATGTAGCGGCCCTGGTCGTTGAACCGGCGCGCCGTCATCCGCGCCGCGGCCACAGCCGGTTCGACCTCGTCGGCGCCGAGGTAGCCGAGCAGGTGGCCCAGCACCAGGCTGGGGAAGAAGAGGAAGCCCAGGTCGTGCGTGGTGTGGTCCTCGGCCCGCTCGAGGAGCTCGGGCAGCCGTGGCCGCACCGCCTCGAGCGGCCAGCGGTCCTCCCCGTGGCCCAGCCCGGCGAGCCATGCCGTGCCGAACCAGAACCCCGCCGTCCAGTTCCCGTGCTCGTAGTGCTCGCCGTCCCAGTGGCTGCGGGTCCCCACGTCGAGCTGCTCCCAGGCGCCGTTCTCGCAGTAGTGCGGGAAGAGCCGGGGGTCGCGCGCCCCACCCCGCTCGACCTCGCGCCGGGCCGCCTCCTGGTAGTCCGCCCACTGCTTGTCCATCAACGTCCTCTCCACGCTTTCTCTGTGCGGCTCATCCGGTTATGGTCGGTGCCCCATCGGTGCCTCACCGGTGGCTGAACACCGGTGCCCGGGACTCCAGGAAGGCCTGCACGCCCTCTCGGGCGTCGGCAGAGGTGAACAGCTCCCCGATCAGCTCCACCTCCATCGCCTGTCCGGCCCGGGTGCCGTGCTCCAGCCCGTGGTCGAGCGCCCGCTTGGCGGCACGTACCGCGAGCGCCGGCTGCTCCGCGATGCGGCGGGCCAGCGCCATCGCGGCCTCCCGGACGGTGCCGTGCGGCACGACCTCGTCGACCAGCCCGATGGCCTCGGCCTCGGCGGCGGCCACGGTCTCCCCGAGGAAGATCATCCGCTTGGCCCGCGAGGCAGAGACCACCCGAGGCAACCGCTGGGTGCCCGCTCCGGAGGGGAACACCCCGAGCTTCACCTCCGGTAGCCCGAGCCGCGCGCCGTCGTCGGCCACCCTGAGGTCGCAGGCCAGGGCGAGCTCGAGGCCGCCGCCGAGGACGTGCCCGAAGAGCCCGGCGACGACCGGCTGGGGCAGGTTCGCGATGGCGTCGTAGCAGGCGTGCTCGGCCACCGCCCGCACCCGACCGGCCTCAGCGCTGCCCGGGAACTCCCCGATGTCGGACCCGGCCGAGAAGGAGCGCTCCCCTGCCCCGCCAAGGACCACGGCGCGGATCGAAGAGTCCCCGGCGATCTCGCCGGCGACTCGGCGCAGGTCCGCCCGGATCTGCATGGTCAGCAGGTTCAGGGGCGGATTGGCCAGCTCGATGACCGCCACCGGGCCGTCGGAGGTGACCCGGACGCTTCCGGTCATGGTTGTGCTTCCTCTCCTGCTGCGGCTCCTGAGGCGTTCACCGGCACGTCCAGCCGCCGTCGACCATGAGTACCTGCCCGGTGACGTAGTCCGATGCCCGGCTGGCGAGGAACACGAAGGTGCCGTCCAGGTCGCCGGGGGTGGCGAACTGCCCCAGCGGGATCCGCTGCAACATCGCCTCGGTGCGCCGGGCGTCGCCGTGGATGTACTCACCCGCCATCGCGGTGTCGACGTAGCCGGGGGCGATGACGTTGGCCCGTATGCCGTGCCGGCCCACCTCCGAGGCGAGACTGACGGTGTACATGGCGACCGCCCCCTTCGTCGTCGCGTATGCCGTGCGCCGCTCCAGGCCGAGGACGGAGCCCAGCGAGCCGACGTTGACGACCTTGCCGTAACCGGCTGCGATCATCTGCGGCAGGAAGCGCTGGGTCACCGCGACCGTGCCCCGGACGTTGACCTCCCAGAGCGCGTCGAGGTCCTCCAGCGCCATTGCCTCGATGTCCACCCTGCGGATGATCCCGGCGCAGTTGACGACGATCGAGACTGTCCCGCACTTCTGGGCAGCTTGGGCGAGGCGGTCGAGGCCGCTGCCGTCGGTCACGCTCCCGGCGGCGACCTCGACCGTTCCGGCCCCAGCCGCCTCCACCTGAGCAGCGGCCCGGTGGAGATCCTCCGCGAGGACGTCGAAGAGCACCACGGAGGCGCCGTGCGCGGCGAGGGCGGTGGCAGCGCTCAGTCCCAGACCACGGGCTGCTCCGGTGACGACCGCGACCTGCCCGCTCAGGTCGAAGAGGGCAGCGGGCCGCTCCTTCCGGGTCAGCGAGATATTGCTGGTCAGGGACATATGTAGCCACCGCCACCGGGCTTGGGGAAGCAGCCGACTGCCTGCGGCACGATGTGTCTGGGCAGCCACAGCGAGATGTCGGGCACGAAGATGAGCAGCAGGATCACGAGGGCGAAGACTCCGTAGATCGGGATGGAGCGCACCAGCCCCCTGGTGAAGGAGATGCCGGCGAAGCTCGTAGCGAGTAGCAGCGACAGCCCGTAAGGCGGGGTGATCAACCCGAACGCGAGGGTGACGACCACGACGACGCCGACATGGACCGGGTTGAGGTTTCCCAGCTGCTGGAGGGCCTGGATGACCGGCATGAAGATCACGATGGCGGGGATCGCGTCCAGGAAGTCGCCGGCGATGACCAGCATCAGCACGAGCAGGAGCAGGATGATGCTGCCGTTGTGCCCGGCGATCTTGGTGATCGCACCCGAGGCCATCTCGGGGGCCCGCATGTAGGCAATGATGTAGGCGAACGCCGACGCTGCAGCCACCGCCATCAGCGGGAGGGCGTAGAGGATCGCGACCGCCTTGAAGTCCGTGAACAGGCGGCGCAGGCTCCCACGGGCGATCAGCGGGAAGAGGATGAACACCGTGTAGGCCACGCCAGCCATGCCGCCCTCGGTCGGAGTGAACTGACCGGTCAAGATGCCGCCGAGGATGATCACCGGCACGCCGAGCGGAAGGAGGCTGCGCCACACCGCGCGACCTACCTCGCCACGTGTCGCCCGACGCTGGCGCAGCGTGTTGGGGAAGCCGAAGAAGTAGCTGTAGCCCATCAGCCCGAGACCGACCAGCACGCCGGAGGCGGCACCACCGAGGAACAGGGCCGTGATCGACACCCCACCGGTCGCCCCGTAGACGATCGCCATGATGCTGGGCGGGATCATGTTGGCGATGGTCGATGCAGCAGCGATCAGCGCCGCCGAGCTGGCCATGTCGTAGTTCTCCTTGCGCATCGCCGGCAGCATCACCTTGCTGATCGCGGCCACGTCAGCCGTGGACGAGCCGGAGATGCCGGAGAAGACCATGCTGAACACCGCCACCACCTGCGCTAGGCCGCCCTTGACGTGCCCGACGAACACCTGAGCCAGCCGGATCAGCCGATCAGTGATGTTGGACGTGGTGAGCAGCTCACCGACGAGCAGGAAGAACGGGACGGCCAACAGGGTCTGGGAGTTGACGCCGTTGAAGAGCTGGTTGGCCATCGACTCATAGGCGATGTCGGTGTACCAGGTGCCGAAGATCACCGCCGCGATGATCGAGAACGCGACCGGCACACCGAGATAGCCCAGTCCGAGGAAGAGACCGATCATGATCAGGACGACGGCTGCGTCACTCACTCCCGTTCACCTCTCCCTCTGCGTCGGCCGGGCGCCCTTCGACCCCACCCCGGCTTGTTCCAGCGTCAAAGAGGTCCGGCCGCGCCCACACGTGATAGAGCCGTTCGATCGAGAAGAGGATGATCAACAGCCCCGTCACCGGGATCGCTGCGGTCACGAACGCCAACGGCACCCCGCTCGGCTGCAGGTAGTTGTGTCTCCCGCTGAGCACGTTGAGGTAGCCGAAGTAGGCCATCCAGACCGCGACCACGAGTACCACGAGATCCTCGAGAGACTCGAACAGCTGCTGCCTCAGGCCGGTGAAGTGATCGGCGATGGCCGCGAGCCGGAAGTGCTCCCGGCGCCGCTGCGCCACCGCGGCACCGAGGAAGATGCCCCACACGAAGGATCCAACGATGAGGTTCTGCAGCCAGCTGACCGGCGTCCCGATGGCCCTGGTGACGACATCGAGCAGGACCGCCGACGTGAAGGCCACCAGGATCACGCCACAGACGAAGGCCAGGGCGCCCTCCAGCACCGATACCGCACGCCACTTCAGCTCCGGCTCTGCGATGTGGTCCACCAGGTCCCGCGGCGACACGTCGGCGACATGCGGCAACTGCGGTTCCTCAGTCATGCGCCATTCCTCCTTCTTCTGCTAGTCGTGCCGGTCGCGCGCCCCGCTAGGGTCACCGGGTCCGGGGCTAGCCGATCGCCTTGCGCGTGGCCTTGAGGATGGCCACTGCGTCCGCCCCCAGGCCCTGGGCGATCTTGTCCTGCAGAGGCTGCGAGATGGAGGAGAAGCTCTTCTTGTCGACGTCCTCGATGAACTTCACGCCGAGGTCGCCATACTTCTTCTTCAAGGTGGTCTGCAGTTCGAAGGCCTGCTTGGGCTGGTCGCTGCGGACCTTGGCGGCGGCCTGGGTAACGGCGTCCTGCTGGTCCTTGGACATCGCCGACCACGTCTTCTCGGCCACCCAGATCACCTGGCAGTTCCCCTCATGCTCGGAGAAGGACATGATCGGGGCCACCTCGTAGTGCTTGTTGAGCCCGTAGTAGGTCAACGCGTTCTCGGCGAGCTGGACGGTCCCGGTCTGCAGCGCCGTGTAGAGCTCGGGGAAGGGCATGTGGACCGGCTGCGCACCGTAGGCGCCGAAGGTCAAGTCCTCGGTGTTGGTGGCCTGCACCCGGATCTTCTTGCCCTTGATGTCGGCGACCGAGCGGACTGGGAACGCGGCGTAGAAGTTGCGCAACGGGAGGGTGAACAGGGTGAGCGGCTTGGCGCCCTTCATGGTCTTGTCGGCCATGTCGATGTAGGCTTGGTTCACCTGGTCGTCTCCGATGGCCGCGATGACGGCGTCCTTGTTGGGGAAGAGGTAGTGCACCGACAGGACCCCAGAGGGGGGCGCGATCTGGGCCGCGTTCGCGGTGGAGGAGATGATGAAGTCGATGTCCCCGGTGCGGATCTTCTGCAGCAGCTCCGGCTCGCCGCCGAGCTGGGCGCCCGGGTACTGCACCGTCTTGAGCTTGCCGTTGCTGGCCGACTCCAGCTCCTTGCCGAAGATGTTGGCGGCGATCTCCTGGGCGGTCCCCTTGGGGCCCTCGTAGGCGAACCTCAGGGTCCGGGCGCTCTGCCCGCCTGATGCGCCGCTGCTGCCGCCGCTGCTGGTGCTGGGGCGTGAGCAGGCGGCGAGGCCGAGCGCGCCGGCACCGACGGCGCCGAGCAGGGTCCTGCGAGAAACGCTGGAAGTGGTCATGAGTCTGTCTCCTGTATTGCGGTGTGGGTCGTGGGAGCGGGGTCGATGGGGGTGGTCGAGAGGGGGACCGGCGCAGTGACGCGTGGTTCGCCGACGGCGCCGGCCGAGATCAGAGCGTCGATCCGCGCCTGCTCGTAGCCGAGCTCGGTGAGCACGTCGCGGGTCTGCTCGCCGAGGCCAGGGGGGGTATGCCGGACGGCACTCACCCCTGAGCTGTAGGAGACCGGGTGCCGCAGCAGACTGACCTCGCCGGCTTCGGGATGCTCGATCCGCTCCACTGGCTGCAGGTGGGTGATCAGCGGGTCTTGCATGGCGGCGTCGTAGTCGTTGACCGGCGCGCACCAGATCCCGTGGCTGCGGAACAGCTCGAGCAGCCCGGCCACCGTGTGCTCGCGCAGCAGGGGGCTCAGCGCCCGGTAGATCTCCTCGCGCTGGGAGAACGCGAGGGAGGGGTCGAGGTAGGGCTCGAGCTGGGCCGGCTCCCCGAGCGCCTCGCTGATCGTGCGGATCGGGGAGAGGGAGAGCGCGACGTAACCGTCGGCCACCTGGTAGAACCCGTAGGGCGCCTCGTGGAAGGCGGACGCCAGCGGCACGCTCGGACGCTCCACCGGGGCGCCGTTGAGGTGGTAGAGGAGCGGCTCGGTCTGCAGGTCGAGGCCGGCCTGCACCATGGTCACCTCAACGCGCTGCCCCCGGCCGGTGCGGAACCGTTGGTGCAGGGCGCCGAGCACCCCCATGGCCAGCAGCGACGCGCCGTGCTGGTCGACGATGGCCGCGCCGGCTGCCACCGGCGGCCCACCGGCGGTGCCGGTCACGGCGGCGAGCCCGGTCGTGGCCTGCAGCAACAGGTCCTGTCCCGGCAGGTCCCGGAACGGGCTGTCGGAGCCGTAGCCGGAGGCGCTGGCGTAGATCAGTCCCGGGTTCTGCGCCGAGAGGTCCTCGTAGGAGAAGCCCAGCCGTTCCATCACTCCGGGCCGGAAGTTGACCAGGGCGACGTCGGCCTCCCGGCACAGGTCCAGCACGACCTCCCGCGCCTGCGGGTGCTTCAGGTCGAGGCCGAGGCTGCGCACGTTGCGGTGGGCGAGCATGAAGAACGTGCTCACGCCGTTGACGAAGCTGCCCGCCCCCGCCCAGCGCCGCTCGTGTGGGCCCTTGGTCGGCTCCTCGATCTTGACCACGTCGGCACCCATGTCCGCGAGGTACTGGGCAGCGGCCGGCCCGAGCAGGAACTGGGTGAACGCGACGACACGCACGCCCTCGAGGAGTCGCAGCGACTCGGTCACGGGGTGGGCCTCCTTCTTGGTCGGCAGGGGTCGGGTAGGGGTCGGGTGGACAGCATGCGTCAGGTCGGCGACGGGGCAGCGCGCGAGATGATCACCCGCTGAATCTGGTTCGTGCCCTCGTAGATCTGGGTGAGCTTGGCGTCGCGGTAGATCCGCTCGACCGTCGCGTCCTTGGTGTAGCCGTAGCCACCATGGACCTGCACCGCGTTGCTGGCTGTCCTGACCGCGACGTCCGAGGCGTGCAGCTTCGCCACCGACGCCGCCGTGGCGAAGGGCAGGCCGGCGTCCTTCAACCGGGCCGCCTGGTGGATCAGCAACCGCGCCGCCTCGGTGTCCACCACCATGTCGGCGATCATCAGCTGAACCGCCTGGAAGCTGCCGATGGAGCGGCCGAAGGCCTGGCGCTCACCGGCATACCGGAGAGACTCCCGCAGCGCTCCGACCGCAAGGCCGAGGGCCAGGCAGGCGATGACGATCCGTCCGTTGTCGAAGGAGCGCATGACGTTGAAGAACCCCTCGCCGGGCTCACCCAGCACCGCGCTGTCGGGCACGAAGGTGGCATCGAGCTCAATCCCCGCGGTGGCCAAACCGCGCATCCCCATCAGCTCCTCCTTGTGGCCGACGAGGAAACCCTTGGACGGGTCGCTGTCCGGGCTCCGCTCGACCAGGAACGTGGTGAACGAGCGGTGCCCGGAGTCAGGGTGCGAGCGAGCCAGCACCACCGCCACGTCCCCGACCGCCCCTGCGGTCATAAAGGCCTTGGTCCCGGTCAGCAGCCACCCCCCGTCGACCCGCTCGGCCCGGGTGGTGATGCCGCTGACGTCGGTGCCGGCACCGGGCTCGGTGACCGCGATGAGACAGATCCGCCGGCCCGCGGCGATCTCGGGGACCTGCTCGCGCTTCTGCTGCTCGCTACCGAGCCGCAGGATCAGCTCGCTCTGCAGCTTCGCCAGCAGCAACGCGTTGGCGACCGTTCCCGAGGCGCTGGCCAGCTCCTCCATCACCAGAGCGTTGGCCAGCTCGTCGGCGCCGACGCCGGCGTACTCCTCAGGGACGTTCAACCCCAGGAAGCCGAGCTCAGCCATCTCCTGGTAGAGGTCGTCCGGGAAGCGGTCGGTGCGGTCGATCTCGGCCGCCCGAGGAGCGACCCGCTCCTGGGCGAACCGACGTGCCAGGTCCCGGGCGGCCCGGTGGTCCTCGTCGAGGAAGGCGTCGGTCGAGGGCTTCACGTCAGACCCGCTTGAGGATGTGCGTCGCCACACTGACCAGCTCGCCCCGCTGGTTGTGCACCTTCACCTCGGAGAAGGTTCGCCCGCCCTCCTCGTCCACGGTCTGCACCGTGTACTGCGTGGTCAGGGTGTCCCCGATGAACACGGGCTTGATGAACCGCACCCGCTCGTAGCCGTAGGAGACGGTCGGAGGGTTGCCCAGCGCCTCGATCAGCTTGCTCGAGCAGGTGGACATGAACGCCATGGTCAACACTCCGTGAGCGATGCGCCGGCCGTAGCGGGTCTTGCCCATGTACTCGTCGTCGACGTGGTTGGGGCTGAAGTCGCCGCTGATCCCGGCGAAGCCGTAGACATCCGACTCGCCCACCGTCTTGGAGAAGGAGACGCTCATCCCCACCGTCGGTTCCGTCATCTCTGGTCCTTTCGTCGTTCCACGGTGCGCACGCTGCGCAGGCTGCTCTCGCGCACCTCGAGCCGGTGCTCGAAACGCGTGGTCTGAGCCACCGGGCGCCCGGCGATCAGGTCGAGGGCGCGTTCCATCGCGGCCCGGCCGAACTCGTACTGCGGGAAGCTGACGCTGGTCAGGCGGGGCGAGACCAGCTGGGCGATCGGGATGTCGTCGCACCCCACGACCGCGACCTCGTCTGGCACGTCGACCCCCAGCTCGAGGAGCGCCTTGATCGCCCCGATAGCGGTGTAGTCGTTGAACGCCATAACCCCGTCGAAGTCCACCCCCGAAGCCCTGGCCTGCTTCGTCGCCTCGTAGCCGGACTGCACCGTGAACGCGGCAGGCCACATCAGCGCGGGGTCGGGATCGAGGCCATGGCGCGCTTGCGCACGCCGGTAGCCCTCCAGCCGCTCGGCGTTGATCAGCCAGTTCGGCTGCCCGGCCAGGCAGAGGATGCGCTGGCAGCCCTGCTCGACGAGGTGCCCCACAGCGAGCTCGATGGTGGCCACGTCGTCCACGCCGATGGAGGGGAACGGAAGCCGGTGCGGGCCGATGGTGACGACGTTCATATGCTTCCAAGGGAACCCCTGCAGGTGCGTCTCATCGTCGACACCGCCGCCGGCGAAGACGACAGCGTCCACGCCGTGTTCGTAGAACGTCTCGACCCCGGCCCGCTCCTTCGCGGCGACCCGGTCGGTGTTGAACAGCACCACGCTGTAGCCGGCGTCCTGGGCGGCATCCTCCAGGCCCCTGGCGATCTGATGGAAGTAGGCGTCGGAAATGTCGGGGACCATCAGCCCGATAGCCCGGGTGTAGCCCTTGCGCAGGGCGGCGGCGATGGAGTTCGGACGGTAGTGCAGCTCCTCAGCGACCTGCAGCACCCGCTCACGGGTTCGTGGGGAGATCGAGTCGTGTCGCCCACTCAGCACCCGGGAGACCGTCGTGACCGAGACACCGGCGTGCGCGGCCACCGCCTTGGCCGTCGGCTTCGCACTCAAGCTGGCGAGGTCCGGCATACGGCTCACGGGTGGAGGGCTTCGAGCAGGCCCGCCTCGACGAGCGCCTGACGTAGCTGTCGGCGCTCCGGCTCGCCCACCTGCCGCAGTGGTGGCCGGACCACCGGGGTGAGCTGGTGGCCGAGCATGACCAGCTGCTCCTTCATCCGGGCATACATGTTGGGCATCGGGTCGCGGTAGACCACTCGGGTGAGCTTCTGCAGGCGGCCGTAGAGGTCTCCTCCGGCAGCTAGCTCGCCGCGGGAGACGGCGTCGAAGAGCTGCGCCTGGAGCCCGGCGACGACGCTCCCGTGGCCGGAGAGTATGCCGTCGGCGCCCACCGCGAGGGCCGGCAGGAGGTGGGTACTGAAGCTGGTCAGCATGGCGACGGGGTGGTTCGCGGACCGGACCACCTCCAGGTTCAGCTCATGGCTGCGGATGTCGAGGCTCCACTCCTTCACCGCGACCACGGAGTCGATCTGCAACAGCCGGCCGAGCAGCTGCGGGGAGTAGTGCAGGCCGGTCCACTCCGGGTACTCGAAGGCGACCAGAGGGAGCGAGGTCGAGGAGGCGATGTGCCTGAAGTCGCCGACCACCTCCTCCAGGGAGTCCTCACAGGTGAGCGAGTTGGGCGGCATGATGAGCAGCGCGTCAGCACCGTCGGCCTCGGCATCGCGGGCCTTCTCCGCGGCGTCCCGTGCGTCCTCTGAGTAGATGCCGCAGATGACCGGCACCCGGCCGGCCACCGTCTCCACCGCGATGGCGGTGGCCCGGCGGCGCTCCGAGCGGTCCAGGGCGGAGACCTCGGCGGCGTGACCGTTGCAGGTCAGGCCACCCACCCCGGGAGTGGAGACCAGCGACTCGAGGTGGCGGCGGTAGGCCGGTTCGTCGATCTTGCCGTCCTGGTCGAACGGCAGGATGTTGGCCGGAACAGCACCTTTGAGGAACATGGGGACAGCCTCCAGGAGAAGCAGCGCAATCGATTGCGCTATCGATTGCGGTATCGATTGCGCGAGACGCTATGGCACTGCGGTCCCGGCGTCAAGAGTCCTCAGAGGACTTCTACAGGGGTAAGGCCGGAGCGCACGAAGCGCGAGAGCCGGGACCAAGGCGCTTCCCCAATGGACCTGGCGCTTCTCCCCCGGTGACCGTTAACGCCGTAGCGGTAGCGGGGCACGCAGGGGTAGAGCCGGGTGCCTAACCCGTCGACCGGACAGCAGTGAACGTGGGAACCGTCCAGAATCGGTCCATCTTCGGGCCCCAGCCAGGGGCGCGGGAATGGTGGATAGGCGCTGAGGCTGGCCCGACCTCAGCAAGACGCCCTCACCGCCGCGTACGGGTCTTCGCTGTCGCGTGTCGTTGACAGGGCATGCCTGTTCGCGTACTGTCCTCGAAACATTGAATGAATCTCCGAGGAGTTCGTATGCCCCGTGTTACCGCCGTCGATGTCTTGGATGTCCGATTTCCGACCTCGCGAACGTTCGACGGCTCGGACGCGATGCACGGGGATGGGGACTATTCGGCGGCCTACGTCGTCCTGAAGACTGATGAGTCAGCCCTGGAAGGTCATGGGCTGACCTTCACCCTCGGTCGCGGCAACGAGCTCTGTGTCGCCGTCGCGAGGACGATGGCGCGCAACCTGATCGGCACTGAGATCGACGAGCTCGCCGACGGCGGCTGGAAGTGCGCCTACCGGTCGGTGACGGGCGATTCGCAACTCCGTTGGGTCGGCCCAGAGAAAGGTGTCGTTCACCTCGCAGCCGCCGCTGTGCTGAATGCGCTGTGGGACGCCGCCGCCAAGCGCGCCAACAAACCGTTGTGGCAGCTACTCGTCGACATGACCCCCAAGCAGATCGTCGACGCGTGCGACTTCCGTTACCTGTCGGATGCGATTACCCCGGAGGACGCCATCGCCATCCTGTCCGCCGGACGGGACACACTCGGCGTTCGGCTCGCCCGACTTCGCGACACAGGCTACCCGGCGTACACCACGTCACCGGGATGGCTCGGCTATTCCGATGACAAGCTCCGCCAACTCTGCCGGCAAGCAGTCGCCGATGGCTGGACCCACGTCAAGCTCAAGGTCGGCGCCAATATCGAGGATGACATCCGCCGATGCGGAATCGCTCGCGAAGAACTCGGACCCGACCTTGGCCTCATGATCGACGCGAACCAGGTGTGGGACGTTCAGACCGCCATCGACTGGGTTGGGCAGCTCGCACCATTCAATCCGTTGTGGATCGAGGAACCCACTAGCCCCGACGATGTCCTGGGTCACGCCAGAATTCGCCGCGCGGTGAGCCCAGTCGGCGTAGCTACCGGCGAACACGCTCAGAACCGCATCGTCTTCAAACAGCTTTTCCAAGCAGAGGCGTTCGACTACTGCCAAATCGACAGCTGCCGTCTGGCGAGCATCAACGAAATCGTTCCAGTGCTGTTGATGGCAGTGAAATTCGGAATCCCGGTATGCCCTCACGCCGGTGGTGTTGGCTTATGCGAATACGTACAGCACCTCTCGATCTTTGACTACTTCTGTGTCAGCAAGTCGCTGGACCGCCGAATGATCGAGTACGTCGACCATCTACATGAGCACTTCCTGGACCCGGTTTCCATTGACAAGGCGGCCTACGTGGTGCCGCAGAAGGCTGGCTACAGCGCGGAACTGAAAGCCGAGTCGCTGGAGGCCTTCACCTATCCGGATGGCATCTTCTGGGCAGCTGACGCCGTCAGCGCAACCCACGCTCAGGAGGCCAAGCGTGTCTCTCACTGACGATGCCGTCGAACGTATCAAGCAAATGATCATCAACGGCGAGCTTCGTCCCGGTGACCGATTGCCCCGCGAGCAGGAACTTGCCGCGATGCTTGGACTGTCCCGCGGTTCACTGCGAGAGGCGGTCCGCGCCCTCACGATCATGCGTGTCCTAGACACGCGGCAGGGTGACGGCACCTACGTCACGAGCCTCTCAGCGGCCGTCCTCATCGACGTCATGAGTTTCATCGTCGACTTCCAACGCGACGAAACCCTGCTCCACTTCTTCCACGTTCGAAGGGTGCTTGAGGCCGAGGCCGCAGCAGCTGCGGCTCGCCAAATCGGAGAGGCTGAGATACAGGAATTGTCTTTGCTGATTGATCAGGCAGGTCTGCTTGTCGGAGCGACAGTGGTCGACCACGAGCAGATGCTCTCCAACGACCAGCAGTTCCACGGCCTGATCAACAGAGCCGGTGGGAATCCGGTCTTGGCCGCCGTCGTCGAATCAATGTCCGGCGAAACGACCCGAGCCCGCATCTGGCGTAGCCTTGCCGACGAGAATGCCTCGATTCGCACGGTCCAGGAACACCGTGCCATCTACGAGGCCCTTCGCGGTCGGGACCCCGACCGAGCCCGGCTCAGGGCAGCCGTGCACGTGTGTGGCGTCGAAGACTGGCTACGCGTGAACCTGACTGCCCACTCCGAGACAGACCTATCGTCCGAGCGCGCCGCGCAGGAAAAGTTTAGCGGGACAACGAGAAAGGCATCTGTAGATGTCTGACGGTGACTTCGCATTCGTGCGACCTTCCGCGCTCCGGTCGCGCTCCATCAGCGCCGAGAACCGAACCGGTGAGCCTGGTGGTGGACGCGCGACGGAAGATACCGGCGCATATCCTGCCCTCGCGCGCACCACATCCCGGCTGGTGGGGCGAGGGCGAACTGAAGTTCTTCATCGACGATGACTAGGACTTCCCGACTATTTGTGGGACCGGCACCGAGGATTACTTCGGTGGCGCCTGGGATTTCGACGTACCTGGTGAGGAATACACCGAGTTCTACGCACTACCTGGGCCTGCATCAAGTCGTACGCCCCGACGGGCTCTACTCCAGCCAACAGTGTTTCGGCATGTAGCGCTGGCATGGGACCTATTTAATTTCACGACCGCGCTGCGCATCACGTGCAAGACCTCGGGTGGATGCGTGAGGCCGAATACCTCGTCCGCAAAGACGACGTCGCGACCACCACGTTCTGGTACGCCACGACTGCCCAGCCCTCGACATCACAGGCAACAACGATGGCGAACATTGCTCGTGACGTCCCACCCCAAGCGTTCGGTGCACAGTTGACGTGGCCGCTCGACACAAGTCCGATGAGGTGACGCTATGAAAGCAATGCCGAGGTGAACCGCCTTCTACTTGTTGACAGCCTGGGCGGCCATCACCATAAATTTCTTCATTCCGCGCCTGATGAGAGGCGACGCAATCGATGCTGTCCTGGGTCAAGTCAATGGCTCTCAAGTAGACCCGCGTGCCGTCGAATCTCTCCGCATCGCGTTCGGACTCGACAAAGGACTGCTCGTCGCCGTGGAGCAGAT
>JAABUM010003831.1_pt1 | contig 17787 bp, 24 predicted proteins | sample 5559161 | NCBI WGS metagenome assembly JAABUM01 (sample SAMN10711868, study PRJNA513369) | rock metagenome | isolation source: Antarctica rocks | place: Antarctica: Victoria Land, Siegfried Peak nord | reverse complement strand
CCAACGCGTCGCTTGCGACATGGCGTCAGGTCTTCATGGCCTTGGAGCTCACCGTGAACGTCGACGGCTACGAGACCTGCAGCGACTGTGGGGGGAGCGGATACCTGCCGCTCGAGTCTGGCCGGGGGCGGGCTTGGCCAAAGACCTGCACACTCTGCTTGAAGGGCCGACTGCCGCGGCTGACCATTGCGCTCGACGACGTCTCCACTCCCCTAATCCATGGGTCGCAGCCGCCAACCTAGGCCGACTCACGCCCTTCAGACGGCTTCCTCGTCCTCCGCTGGGCGCCTCGCGGCCCGTGCGAAAAGCCGCTCGCGCTCAGCTGCGATGACGTCTCGGGCCAGGTCGGCCTCGGAGATGTCGAATGCTTCGGGGGCGCTGTCGGCGGTCTCGCTGACACGGGCGAATTCGTCGAAGAGTTCGCGCTTCCGAGCGAGGATCTCCGTGACCCCTTGGTCGATGCCTCTCTCGGAGAGGAGCCGATGGACCTGAACGGACTGCATTTGTCCCATTCGGGGCGCCCGCGCGATTGCCTGCCACTCGGCCGTCGCTTGAGTTGCGGCTCGCAGATCACGACCACGGACGCTGCCTGGATGTTGAGGCCGACTCCACCTCGGATGAAGCAAGCCTTACGCGCCTACGAATCATCGCTCGCAGCGTGGCCCTGTCCGGTCCGCCGACATGCTGTTCGGCGTTCTGTCTTGGTGTGCCCTCCCGCGAGTCGCGTTCGGTTCACAGTACTGCCGGGTCTGGCTGTCCTGCGCGGACGCGGCGTCGAGGAACGCGGCCCCGCTCATCGCTGTCATGTTGACCTCGATGAGGCTGTCCGCGGCCGCCGTGAGGCCGAAGCGGACATGGTCGGGCAGGGCGACGGCTCGGTTGGCGAGGAGGTCCCCGGTTTTGACCCACGCGGCGAGTGGGCTGTCGTCGATGGTGTGGGCGTCTCGCGGGTCGTGGCGCTGGGTGGCGATCGCCAGCGTGTTTACGGCCCGTGCGGCTCCGGTCAGCTCGGGGTTGGTGGTGGCCTCCTGGGTGACGTGCGCAAGATCGACGTTGGTGGCCAGGACATGCTGGGTGAGTCGGCCGATCCGGCTCAAGTCGGTCCTCTGGGCGATGAGTGAGGCGTGGGCGATGGTTGTGCCGTCGCGGAGAAGTTCGTGCAACGCGGCCCGGGTCTCGAGGGCCGCGCGGGCGAGGTCGGGGTCGACGCGGCGTGAGGTCGGCGGTGTGAGGTCTTTCCACAGGCCGGCCATGGCCTCCCAGTGTTCTTGGCATCTCTCGAGTGCCGGGGAGAGGCGGGTCGTGTACTGCTGCCGGTCGAGCTGTCCGGAGTCGGCGGCGACGCGCGCCAGGGTGTTGCCGGCGGTGAGAACCAAGGATTGGGTGCGGGCGGTGAGCATGAGGTCGGCGGTGTTGACCCCGCCGACGAGGGCCCGGTGGGCCTGGACGTCCCAGGTGGCCAGGGCCTGCGCGAGCCGTCCTGCGGCGGGTGGCTCGCGGTGTTCCCCCGTCAGTGCGCGGGGGTAGGTGCCTTTGACGACGGCGCCGGCCTGCTGCTCGAACGCGGTAATCCGCTCGTGGGCGGCGCGGGCTTGCCGAAGTGAGTCCCCGGTGGTCAGTCCGCCCCGGGCAGCCATTCTCATCTCCAGCTCGCCCACACGCTGGCCGACGGCGACGGCGACCCCGTGGGAGCCGAGGTAGAGGGTGTGCATGATCCGGGTCCTGGCGGCCTGCAGGTCGCGCCGTTCGGGTTCGCTGAGTGGCGGCCGAGCAGTGGCGTGTCGGCTGATCAGGTTGGTTGCTCCGGTGAAGCTCCCGGCGATGCGCAGGAGGCGCTGGTCTGCGGGCCCGTCTCCTGGCCACGCTCGCCCATGTCCGGTGCGATGCATCGCTTCGCTCATCGCCTGAAGCTGTTGGATCGCGAGGTCTGCAGGGTCGGGCAAATGCTCCCCGGTCCCCGGCTGGGGAGGAGTCGCCGGCGGCAGGACCTGCCAGAGTTCGCCTGCCGCCTGGACGACTTCACCCCAGGTGCGCAGCATCGCGGCCGCGTCCATCTCGTCGACGTCCATCAGGATCGCTCTGGCGGTGTGGTCGGACTCGAGGAGGAGTTCGCCGACGCTGCGTTTGTCCCTGCCGGTCATAGCGCGTGTCCGTTGAGCAGGTCGCAGATCGTGACGATCAGCTGCGACGTTCCGGGCGGGAAGTCCTCGATGGGGTGCAGCCGGGTCAGCTCTTCGGCGGCGCGCAGCAGCTTCAGCGGGTCGGTCTCCACCGGCACGATCGCGTCGACGTCGTGGCCCGCAGGCAGCAGCTCGAGTGCCTGGGAGGTGGCCACGTCCAAGCCGAGGCCCAGGAAGCGGAGCGCAGGGTTGGGATTGGTCGAGGCTTGGTCCCAGGCCATGTCCGAGGCGCGAGCCAGCAGTCGGGCAACGGTGCTCAGGCTGTCGGCGGCGTCCAGGTCGGCGGGGCGGCGGTCGGTGCTCATCATGGCGTTCTCCTTGGTTCGTGAGAGGCGGGCTGCACCCATGCACGCAGATCCCTCTGCGGCGCTTCAGGCCTCCTCCCGAGCCTGTGGATTACGCCGCCGGGGTGTCGTAGGTGGGGACGACACTGCTCTCGTATGCCTTATGGCCACCGGTGCCCCTCTGGAGGTCAGCATCGCCCGCAGTCGAGGTGTTCGCACTAGTGCACATCTCGCCTTGAGGAAGATGTGACAGTGGTGATGACGACGATGAGGAAGGTGCTCGCGTACGGGCCCCCGGTCGTGGTCAGCATGGTGCTGACGTTCGTGGAGGGCGCGGTGCTGCCCGCGACGGTGGGGCTGGCGTTGTTCGTGGGTGGTCTGGCCACCATGGTGGCGCTGCGCTCGGCGCCGGGGAATCGGCGGCGATCCGGCTCCTGTTCCGTGCCCGTGACCTCAGCTCGGCCGAGACTGCGGCGCTGGCACCCGCCGTAGCGCTGCTGTCCCTACACCGAGTCCCCATGGGCGCGCTTCGACCCCGGTGCGGGACGGCGCGATGCCGGGGCGGCCAGCGGAGTTGGCCGCAGGACCTTCGTGGTCTCGGCCGGCCTGGTGGCCGCGGTCCGGGACCGGCAACTGCCCGTCGACCAGGCGGCAGCGGTGCTCGGCCACGCTGCGGGCGTCGTCCTCAGTGGCGCTGTGCGTTCCGATCCGGCGCTGGAGTTCTGGACGCTGCCGTGGCAGGTCCTCCGTGCAGTCGCCGAGGGCGTCTCGCGCGCCTTCCGGTGGTTGCCGCTCATGTGGTGGGCATGGAAGTGCCGGTTCATCCTGGCGGCGATCGCCGCAGCGCAGGCGGGAGCGGCGCACCAGTGGCTCGTGGCCGCCGTCATCACCCTGGTGGGCGCGCTGTCCTACCTGGTGAGCGTCTGGGAGCGGGCCTGGGCCACCACGATCCGCGAGCTCGGCGACGAGCGGGTCCGCCAGGCCGGCCTCGCCGAGGCCCTGTCCCGGTTCCTCCTGCGCTGCTCGAGCTCACCGGAGGTGCAGGAACGAGTCCATGCGCTGACCGGCCACACGGAGCGGCCTCAGATTGCCCTCGAAGCCTCTCCGGCGTAGCGCTGTCAGAGCCGCGGCCGTCACGCAGTTGTCGTGCCAGCGCCGCGCGGCCCGTTCCAAACTAACCCGGTTCATGTGCAACGACTTCACCTTCACCCCGGCCGGCCGGGTGCTGGTTGTCACCGGCGCCAACCAGGGCGGCAAGACCACCTTCGCCCGGATGGTGGGCTGGGTCCACCACCTGGCCCGGCTGGGCTGCCCGGTCCCCGGCCGGCGCGGCCAGGTGTTCCTCTGCGACCAGATCTTCACCCATTTCGAACGGAAGGAGGACCTGCACCGGCTCTCCGGCAAGCTCGAGGACGACCTGACCCGGATCAAGACCATCCTCGACGAGGCCACCGGCGACAGCCTGGTCGTCATGAACGAGATCTTCACCTCGACCACGGTGGCGGACGCGGTCTACCTCGGCAGCCAGGTCCTGGCCCGGCTGATCGAGCGCGGGCCGCTGGGGGTCTGCGTCACCTTCGTCGACGAGCTGTCCCGCCTCGACGAGGCCACCGTCAGCCTCGTCGCCGGCGTCGACCCGGACGAGCCGACGACGCGCACCTTCACCGTCGCCCCAAAGACGGCCGACGGCCTCGCCTACGCGGAGGCGATCGCCGGCAAGTACGGGCTTTCCTATCCCCGGCTGTGGGAACGGATCGGGTCATGAAGGCGCACCTGATGTTCCGCGACCGCGACTTCGACCCCGCGGCGGCGCTCGCCCCGAGCCGGGCCGTGCTGGCCCAGGACCTCGAGCTGGGGCCCCTGCTGGCGGCGATGGCGGCCGGCGATGCGTTCCTGCTCGCCGCGTGCCGGGTCGCGGTGCTGACCGGGCACGCGGCGATCCCGACGCGATCACCTACCGCCAGGACGTGCTTGGCGACTGCCTGCAGAACGAGGACGTGGTCCGGCAGATGTACGCGCTGACCCTGGACGCGATCGACGCCGACCGCAAGACCTGGGGAGGCATCTCGCGAAGCGAGGGGCCTTTACAGCCCGTGCCTGGCCATGATCAAGGGCGAGCCGGTCGTCGGCAACGACATCGACGCCGACGGCGCCGCCCTGGTGGTGATCACCGGCGCCAACCAGGGCGGCAAGTCGACGCTGCTGCGCAGCGTCGGGCTGGCGCAGCTGATGATCCAGGCCGGGATGTTCGTCGCCGCCCGGTCGGTGCACGCCGACGTGCGGGGCGTCGTGTTCAGCCACTTCAAGAGGGAGGAGGATGCGGGCATGCGCGCCAGCAAGCTCGACGAGGAGCTGAACCGGATGAACGACATCGCCGACGAGGTCAACCCCGGCGACCTGGTCCTGTCCAACGAGTCGTTCGCCTCCACCAACGCTCCCGCATCGCCCACCAGGTCGTCAGTGCCTTGGTCGACTCGGGGGTGAAGGTCGTCCTGGTCACCCACCTGTTCGACCTGGCCGACCGGCTCTTCACCGCCGCGCCGGCACCAGCGGTGTTCCTGCGGGCGGACCCCGGCCCGGGCGGCCGGCGGACCTTCACCCTCGGTCCCGGCAGGCCGCTGACGACGGGCCACGGCGAGGACGTCTATGACCGGGTCTTCGGCGACGCCAGCCCCCACGACGCGCCTGCCACTCCAACCGCTGGGGTGGCAACGACCGGGGGGACGGCGGCGCGTCATGACCGGTGATGACCGACCACACCCTGGGGTTCTGAGCGACGTCGCCCGGACGACCTCCCGGACGGTGGCTCGGGACCTTCAGGAGATCCTCAGCCGGGCCCTTCCGGTGGCCACCACTGGCGAAGCCCGGAAGCTGGAGACACTGGCCCGCCGGCTGCGCCGCCGGCGGTTGCGGGTCCTGGTCGCCGGTGAGGCCAAACGGGGCAAGAGCACCCTGGTCAACGCGCTGCTGGACCGGCCGCTACTGCCCACCGGGGTGACCCCATTGACCGCCGTCACGACAACCGTGACCACGGCAGCGGCCGGCGAGGGCGAACACGCCGTGCTGACCCTGCTGACCGGTCAGAGCCGCCCGCTCGCCCTCGAGGACCTGGCGGGCGTGGTGACCGAGACGGGGAACCCGGGTAACACGCTGGGGGCGGACTTCGTCACCGTGCACGTCCGCAGCCGGCTGCTGGAGCGCCACCCGGTCGACCTGGTGGACACCCCCGGCACCGGATCCGTCTACGCACACAACACGGCTGAGGCCGGCCGCGCCCTCGCCAGCCTTGACGCCGCCGTCCTCGTCCTGAGCGTGGACCCCCCGGTCACGAAGGCGGAACGGGACCTGCTGGGTGAGATAGACCGGCTGTCCGTGCGGACCTTCGTGCTGCTGAACAAGAGCGACCGGCTCACCCCCGAGGAGGTCAGCGAGGCGGAGGCATTCACCCGGGAGGTCTGTGCTGCGGCGACCGGCCGGCCAGTGTCCGTGCGGGCCTGCTCCGCCCGCGCCGGCCAGAACGATCCCGGGTTCACGGCCTTCACCGCCGAGCTCGGTGACTACCTCGACGAGCGCGCCGAGCTCGACATCGACGCCGCCGCGAACGCTCACTTGACCCGGACGCTGACCGGGATGCTCGACACCCGCCTGGTCCGGATCCGCACGCTCGAGCTGGCGGCCGATGGTCAGCAGCGCCGGGTGGACGAGCTGGCGGCGCGGCTCACCACGATCGCCGGCCGCCGCACCGACATCGGCGACCGCTGCGCCGGCTCGCTGAGCAGGCTGCGCCAGGACCTGGACTGGTCAGCCGCAGCGGCCGTCTCCCCCATCGCCCGCGCCTGCCGCCAGTCCCTCGACCGACTGTGGGACAACCAGCTGGCAAGTCTCGACCCGGCAGCGGCCGAGGACCAGGCCCGCGAGGCGGCCGCATCGTTCATCGCCGCCGCCGTGGACCGGTGGCGCACCGAACAGGTCCGAACCCTGGAGGCGGGACTGGCCGCCGTGATCGAGCAGGCCGAACAGGACGTCACCGTCCAGGCCCAACTGGCCCGCCAGGCCATCCAGGACCTGCTCGACCTCACCTTGCAGGTCGGGACGAGCCAGCCCCGGCTGGTGGTGGACCCGTCCTTCCGATACGACTTCACCCGAGCCCAGGGCTGGGCCCCGCCGCTGCACGGACTGACCTCCCGGGTCGGCACCGCATCACGGCGCCGCCGCCGAGCCCGACAGCGCGTCGCCGGCCAGGTGGCCGCCCTCACCGACCAGCAGATCGGCCGGGCCCGCTCCGACCTGCAACGACGCCTCGAGGAGACCGGGCGAGCGATCCGCCACACTCGAGAGCCTCCTCGCCGACGCGGTCGACGCCTTCCAGGACATGCTCAGGAACGCCGGACCCGACCCCCGCCAAGACGGACACCTCGCCTCAGACGAGCCGAGGGCCCTGCACGAGCAGACCGCCCAGCTGCGGCAGCTGCTGGCCCGGCTTGGCGAGCCCCGACCCGAGCCACACGGGCGCTAGCGACCAGGTTCGAGCCCGGCGGTGGGCCGGGCGGTCCGGGGGCGCAGCCACCCGGACGCGAGCACCGACAGCGCCATCCACGCCGCGGCGTAGGCGAACGCCACGGTGGGCGAGAACACCGCCCACAGCAGCCCGGCGACCAGGGTGGCACCGAGGTCACCGAACGCCTGGACGAGCCCCAGAACGCCGAACCCGTTGCCGCGAAGGTGTTCCGGCAGCAGTCGCGCCACCACGGTCGACTCGGCCGTCTCGGCGAACCCGATCCCCACCCCGGACAGGAGGAACCCCGCCAACAGGACCGGCCACGCGTGCTGGTCCCAGGCGAACACGGCATACCCGAGGACGTAGACCGCGGCTCCCGCCGCGAACACCAGCCGTGGGCTGGCCCGGTCGGCGAGCTGCCCACCGCCCAGGGAAGCCAGGGTGGCGGCGCCGTTGTGCGCGGCGTACAACAGGATGGCCAGGCTGGTCGCCGCAGTGACGGAGCGCCCGTCCGCGGTCAGCAGGCCGGTCGCCCGCAGGATGAGCAGCGTGGTGGCCAGGTTGCCCAGCTCGAAGAGGGCCGCCGGTGCCAAAGCTCGGGCCAGGCCCGCCCGGCGCAGCTCGCCCAGGTTCAACGCCAACGTCCGACGACCCGCTTCGGCGCCCAGGGTGGAGCGGGCCTGGCGGGCGGCGATGGTGATGCTGACCGCGGCGAAGATCCCCGGGATGAACGCGAGCAGGATCGTGCTGCGCACCCCAACCACTGCCACCAGCAGGGAGGCGAGCAGCGGTCCGACGATCGCGCCGGTGTTGTCGCCGGCGCGTTCCAGACCGAACGCCCGCCCGTAGGCCGCCTTCGGGGCCAGCGAGGTCAGCAGCATGTCCCGGGCCGGCGAGCGGATACCGCGCGAGACCCACGCCCCCGCCCGCAGCACCGCGACCTGCCAGACCCCGGTGGTCAGGCCGATCCCCGCGGTCAGGACCGCGGTGCCGAGGTACCCGCCCGAGGCGAGCCGGCCACGGCGTGCCGGGTCGTTGGCCAACGGCCCACCGGCGAGCTTGCTCAAGCCGACCAGCGCGTCCGAGACGCCCTCGATCGCGCCGAGCGCGGCCGGGCCGGCGTGCAACGTCGAAGTGAGGAAGGTCGGCAGGACACTGGTGACCATCTCGTGCCCCGCGTCGCTGAACAGCGACGCCGCGCCCACCCCCGCCACACCCGGCGACAACCATCGCGTCTCTTGCTCCTTGTCCCGGGTCAGTTCCGGGCTCGGGTCCGGAATCGGCTCGTCCGGGGACGTCGAGTTGCTCATGTCCACAGGGCCTGGCTGATCGCGGCTCCGACGAACGCGGCCCCGAGGCCGGCGACGATGCTCGCCACGACGTTCGCGGCGGCGAAGAACCGGGCCCCGTCCTCGGCCAGGCGCAGCGTCTCGTACGACAGCGTCGAGTAGGTCGTCAACGCCCCGCAGAACCCCACCCCCAGGCCGAGCTGCACCTCGTGCGGCGCCGCTCCCGCGCGGGCCGCGCCGATCACCGCCCCCAGGATCAGCGACCCGATCACGTTAACGCTGAACGTGCCCCACGGGAAGATCGTGTCGTGCCGCCGCTGCACGGCCCGGTCGGTCAGGTACCTCAGCGGCGCCCCGACCGCGGCGCCGAGCATCACCAGGACCAGCCCCATCAGACCGCGCCCGGGATCTGGTGCCCAGCGCCGACGTACCGGATGACCTGGCAGTCGTCGAGGATGACCAAGCCCTCGGAGGCCAGCTCCTCCAGCTGCGGCAGGAACGCGTCGATCCGGCCGTGGGTGTCGACCATGATGATGACGACCGGCAGGTCGTCGGACAGGCTGAGCAGCCGGGCGCTGTGGATCAGGCTCGTCGCGCCGAACCCCTCCACCCCCTGCAACACCGTCGCGCCGGCCAGCCCCGCCTTATGGGCTCGGTGGACGATCTCGGTGTACAACGGCTTGTGCCAGCGGTCGGACTCGCCGATCATGATGGTCAGGCGCAGCCCGGTCCCGGTCAGTCTCATCGTGTCCTCCAGGTGATCAGTCGTCGGGTCGTCGAGGCCGTCGCCCACACCGCGAGCACCGCCCCGACCGGAGTCACGGCCAGGTACAGCAGCGCCGCGCCCGCGTGGCCCGTACTGATCAGTGTCTGGATGTCGACAGCGAAGGTGGAGAAGGTGGTGAAACCGCCCAGGACGCCGGTGCCCAGGAACGGACGGACCAGGCGGCGACGGGTCCACACGTCGGTGACCAGGACCATCAGCACCCCGATCAGCGCAGACCCGGCCACGTTGATCACGAGGGTGGTCCACGGGAACGACCCGGGCGGCTGAGGGAACGCCAGACCCAGCAGATACCTCCCGCCAGCGCCCGCGGCGCCGCCGGCCGAGACCACCAGCAGCAGGCCCAGCTCGTCACGGCGATGAGCCGGCTGGCGGCCCAGGTGCAGGTCGACGTCGGAGTCGACCGGTTCCCGAGACAGTGGACGGGCAGGAGACTGCTCGGCCATCCGGTCGCCTCCCTACCTGTCCAGGGCGCACGGAAGGAAGCGCCACTCGAATGATCAGGTAGGGACTGTTGGCCACCCGCGAGGGTGACGGTTCGGGTGCGGCGAGCCCCACCGCCGCTGCTTCGTTCTGGAGTGTACACAGGCCCCCACCCCAGCCTTGATGCGCAACACAAGCCACGACGACCTGGCGCTGGCCGGGCACGTCCACACGGGTGGATACTGGTTCAGAAGGCGATGGGCCCCGCCGACACCACCGCGATTAGCCGGGTGAGCCAAGCGGCAGGTAAGGACATGTTCAGCAGGGTGCTGGTCGGCTACGACGGGTTCCCGGGCGCGCGCCGAGCGCTCGAGCTCGGCACGGATCTGGCACACCCGAACCCGGATCGCCGACACTCAGGGCCTCTGGCGGCCGAGGGCCTGCGCCAGCTGTCGCGGCACAGACCCCCAACCGGGCCATCCGGTCGCCGAGCCTGCACTGCTTTGCTGCCGCCATCTCCTGGAACAACATCACCTCGACCTGGACTCCGCCACAGCTCACGCCTACGCGGCGCACGTGACCCGGCTAGCGACCCGGCTGAACCGACACCTGCGATCGATGACCGACTCCGGGTTCACCAGCACCGCCGACGATCAGACGGCCTGGATCGAGACACTCGGCTGGTTCGCCGGATGGGCGCTGCCCCTCGCCCTCGTGTCGGCCGACGTCGGCACTCCACCCGCCGAGAATCTTCGCACCGCACCGGAACCCCAAACCAGCCGCACGAGCCACGTCAACAGAGACATTGCACCGCAGCCTCCAGCGGATCATCATCCGAGGTAAGGAGAAGTGCCATGGCCCAAGACCGCACGTCCTCATCGCCACATGATGGCCACCAGACTGGCCCGCACGGGGTTGTGGTACGTCCAGACAAACCATCTCCCTCTCACGGCGACACACCATGCCTGCTCGTCGGCGTCAACCGCTCTCCCTCGTCGTACGTCGCGCTCCAGACCGCAGCCAGGCTGGCCACAAAGCTGCGGGCGAGCCTGAAGGTGGTGCACGTCGTCGACCTCTCAGACTTTCCCATCGACCCCGACAGCTTCGACTGGGACACCGCCGCCGAAGCAGCCCAGGAGGAACAGCGCAGGCAGGTCACTCGGGAGTTGGCCCACTTCGGCGGGCCATGGACCTTCAACCTCCAACGAGGCGACCCCGCCCGGGTTCTGACCGACATGGCAAACCAGAGCGCCGCCCTCATGGTCGTGATCGGCTCCGGACGGAGCGGCGCCCTGGCATCCCTTCTCCGAGCCCTCGAAGGATCCGTGGGCCACTCCCTCATCGGCCCCCATAGGCGGTGCCCGCTTCTCGTCGTCCCCGCAGGCTGCGCAGCTCTGCCTGATGACTCTGAGGAATCCGACAAGATGGTGAGACCGGATCGCTGACACGAACCTGAGACGTCACAGGTCAGAGCGTCGTCCTGCTGACAGATCGGGTGACTTCCTACACTTCGACAGCTCCAATTCTCATGGCGTAGGGCCTGATGCTGCACTTCATCGTGATGGGGGCCGTCGTCTTCGGCCTCATCTACGCCTGGCTCTTCACAGTCAGTCTTTGGCTCTGCCGAGTGGTGGCTTGGAGCGCTGATCTCGGAATCTGTCGGCCTGGTTCACGGTCTGCTCGTCGCAGGGATTAGTGAATGCCGATGATGCCGGCGATGGATCCACGGATGGACCCGGTACCGGCTCACGCGACCACACCGTCGGGCGAGCTGCAGACGGTGCACGAGGAGCCTGACGGAGAGCTGCGCTTGAGCAGCCCCGGGTTCATGGGCAAGGACTGGGGCGGGATCACGCCGGCCGGTATCGTCGTGGCTCACGTGGTCTACGGACTGGCGCTGGCCTTCGTTTACTACTTCTGGGGGGTGAGCGTGTCCGGCCCCGCGTGCCGGGTCCGATGGAGAGAACGATTCAGGAGAACAGATGCCACGTCATGACGAGACCTCGTTGCCCCTAGGAGCGCTCAGCGTGATCAATGCTGACGACGGGTCGACGTATGACCTCGGACGGCTCCACGGCATACACGCCCTCGTTCTGATGCGGCACCGGCATTGACTGCCCTGCCAGCAGCACCTGGTCCAGGTGCGCCAGCAGCACCACAACCCCTCCGTCGGACTCGTCCTCGTCGGGTTCAGCCCGCCGGAGAGACTGGCGGCGCTCGCCACGCACCTGCGCTGGCCGGGGCTCGTGCTGACCGATCCTCCCCGGCGGCTCTACCACGCCTTGGGCCTGGGTCGAGCACCGCTGTGGCGGGTGTACTCGCCTGGGACCATGCTGACCTACACACGGGCGGCACTGGGAGGCAGCCAGCTATCGCGACCGGTGGAGGACACCCACCAGCTCGGCGGCGACGCGATCGTCGAGGACGGGACGGTCATCCGGCTTTGGCGGCCCCGGACCCCGAACGACCGACCGGCCGCGTCGGCGGTGCTGGCCGCCGCGGACGAACGGTTGCGTGGACGGCCTTCGCGGTGAAGACCGGCGCTTGGCGCTGTCCATCCAGCCAGACGGGTCTGCTTCCCGCTGATAGCTGCCCCAAAGGGACGAGGAACCGGGTCTGCTGCAGCCGAGCCCGACTCGCGGCTGGTTCCCGTTGAAGGGCGAGGCCACCTACTGGCACTTGAGCCTTCCCGCTACCTATGCCTGGGCCCGGAAGGCGTCGACGTGGACGTCGAGTCCTCGCCAGCCTTCTCGGCAAGGGTGAGGCAATGCCCGTGACATCGGGCTCAGCCGGCTGCTGGACCACGACGCGGGTCACTGGTCGATCCGGCCGCGCAGCCCTTGGGCTTTCGGCGCGGCTAGCTCGAGGGCAGCATGGTCGACCAGACGGAGGTTCACCACCGACGGCGGTGTGCTGCGGCTGGCCGATGTCCTGGCCCTCGGCCGGCAGGGGCGGGACATCAGATCGGCTCCGCCTCGCCCCACTCGCTGTTACGCCGGGTAGAGATGGCCTGCGGCCCGGTCGACGTCGACGTCGAGGCCTTCGCCTGAGTACGGCCTGGTCAGCCCGTGGATGACTGACACCCCTCTCGGAACCGCGCTTCGTGGTGGAGCCGATGAGCAGGTCATAGCCCTCAGCGGAAACCGGCAGGCCTGAGCCTTGCCAGCACTCGAGGCGGGACTTTGCAGGCGCGCACCCTCCGCCGGAGGCGAACTATGGCAGCTGCGTCACGCTCTGAGTGATGGTCGCAGCTCAGCTACGCGCCGTCACAGCACCGCCATCAGCCCGGCCGACACCACCCCGGCGAACGCCACCACCGCGGCCGTCATCATGGTCACCCGCCAGCCGTAGGCTCGCCACACCATCGCCATCCCGGGCAGGCTCACCGCCGGCAGCGTGATCAGCAGCGCTCCGAGTGCGCCCTGGGAGAGGCCGGCCACCGCGAGGCCCTGGAGGATTGGGATCCCTCCCGCCGTGGGGATCACCAGGAGCGGGCCGACCACCGCAGCGACGAGCACCAGCAGCACCCCGGAACCGAGGACGCTACCACCGATGAGGAAGAGCCACCCCGCAGACCGCCGACGAGGAGCACCACGACGAGGTACTCCGGGACGAGCAGCACGGTCAACCGCACCAGCGCCCGCAGGAACCTCCAGGCAGCGCCCCTGGCGGTCAGGGTCACCGCCGGTCTGGCCGTGGCCGCCTCGTCAGTCACCGGCATTTTCACCGGCGTAGTCCCCGGCCCGCTCACCGGCTGCGGCCTGTCGGCGAACCTGGCGATGAACGTGGCGCCGAGGACCACCACGAGGATCCCGACCACCAGCCGGGCGGCCACTGCCACGGCGCGACGAGCAGCAGGAAGACCACGACGGTGGGGTCCAGCACAGGGTTGGCCAGCCAGTGGGCCACGGCAGCCGACGTCGGCACCCCGCTGCGCCGCATTGTCGCCGCGAGCGGGGCGGTGCATCAGGTGCACATCATCGACGGGGTGCTCACCAGGCCGCCGACCATGGCACCGCCGAGGGCGGTGCGGCGGTTCATCACCCTCAGCAGCCAGCGCCGGGGCAGCAGCGCCTGGATGGCCGCGCTGATCAACAGGGCGGCGGTCAGGGCCTTCCAGACTGCCAGGCCCGAGGCCAGGGTGAAGCTGGTTGCTGCCTGCCAGCTGGGCCGATCACCGGGCTGGACCCCGCCCGCGCTCAGGATGCTGCCACCGGCCCACTCGTGGCGGGCGCTGAGCCCGAGGATCTTGGCGGTGTAGGGCAACCACTTGGCCCAGAACAGCGCGACCACGAACCCCCAGCCCGGCCAGCACGGCGCCGGCCGCCGCCCTCCGGCCGTTCGTCAGCGGCCCCGGGGACGACGAAGAGGCGGGTACGGGCAGTTCCGTCACAGGTACACCTTCCGCTGCAACGAGGCTCACCTAGGACGCTACCGGAGGCGATTCTCCTCTGCTGGGGCCCAGCGCCGGGGATAGCCGGTGTGGCGGCGGGCGGCACATCGGCACCGCGCTGGATCGAGGAGGGGTTCGAAGCGCAAACCCCTCCCACCTACCGGTCCTGTCCGCCTGCCGTCGTCGACGTCCCGCGGTCAGCCGGTTCGATGCCACCGCTCGACAGGTAGCCGAGCGGATTCCCGGCGAACGCATCGTGACAGCCTTGGGAGCAGAAGTAGTAGGTGATCCCGTCGTGGACGTGGGTCGCGGCCGGGTCAGCCCTGTCCACGTCCATGCCGCACACCGGGTCGACGGCCGGGTCGCTGCCCTCCCCCACGTCCTGACCGCCCTGGCCGCCCGGGGAAGCGTGTTCGGCCCTCGGAGCGGCGCCGGGGTCGGCGAGGTACTTCGCCGGCTCCTTGGCGAACTTCTCCTCGCACCGGTCTGAGCAGAAGTAGTAGGTGCGGCTCTCGTGGACGTGGGTGGCCGGCGCGTGGGCGCGCTCCACCTGCATCCCGCACACCACGTCCTTGGCGTAGCCGCCGGCGTCGCCGAACCCGGCCCGGTTCCGGTACAACCAGTACACCACCGCCGCTACCAGCAGGAAGACGATGTTGAGATAGGTGGTGTAGTTCCACTGGAAGTGCGTGGCGGCGATGACCGGCGGCCGGCCGGGCGCCGGGATGCGCACCGCCCGGAAGAGCAGGTCCGTGACCAGGCCCGCGGCGCTCATCACCGCCCAGAACGAGAAGAACAGCCGCAGCGCGAGGCGCCGCCCGTAGAACTTGCCGTAGATCACCACCAGCGGCACGGTGATCAGGTCCGCAAAGATGAAGGCGATGGTGCCGCCGAAACTGAGCCCGCCCTTGAACAGCGCCGCAGCCAGCGGCACGTTGCCGATCGAGCAGACGAAGCTGATGAACGCGACCAGCGGCCCGACGATCACGTTCTCCAGCTCGGTGAGGGCGCCGTGCCCGGAGACGAAGACGACGTTGTATACCCAGGACGGCACGGCTACGGCGAGGACACCGGCGACGAGGTAGCCGATCAGCAGCTCCCGGCGCAGCATGGTGACGTCTGAGACGGCGTAGCCAGCCGCGTCCGCCCACCGCGCCTTGGACCGCAGCCGGGCCCCCAGGCCCAGCCCCTCCCGCTCGGCCTCGTCCGACCCCCCGGGCCGGCCCTGCGCCGCTGCCCTGGCCTCCAGCCGGTGCCGCGCGCTCTCCAGCTCCGCCGCGGGGAACACGTGCGGGGCGATCAGGACGAACAGCGTGATCATGATGGCACCGCCGACGAACTCGGCGAGGGCGAACTGCCAGCCGATCAGGAGCCAGAGCACCACGCCGAGCTCGATGACCAGGTTGGTCGAGGCGACCATGAATACCATCGCCGAGGTGAAGTCGGCGCCCCGCTGGAACAGCGACTTGGCCAGCGCCGTCGCCGCGTAGGAGCAGCTGGAGCTGGCCGCGCCGAGGAACCCGGTCCGCACGACGGTGGCCGGCTTGTGGTCACCCATCGCCCTCTGCATCTCGTGCCGGGACACGAAGGCCTGGACCACCCCCGAGAGGGTGAACCCGAAGATCAGCGCCCACAGCGTGGCCCAGAACATGAAGAACCCCTCGGCCAGGCTCTGACCGATCGTGCTCAACACCGTCATCTTCGCTCTCCCTGCTGCTTGGCCTCACCGGCCGCGGACCTGTGACGTCGTCTCGCCAACGCGGCACGCAGCTCGCGCAGCACGAACCCCGCCCGCTCTCCTGGGCCCGGCCCGCACGTCGGCACCTCCTCGCCGGACTCGCATGCCTGGTGCGGCTTGTCCATCGTGTGTCCTTCCCGCTGCTCCCCAGACGTATGCCGGCTGGTGCTCCATGACACCGTAGACATTCCACCAAAGTGGAAGGTCAACTCGGCCTCGCGCATCCCCGAGGAGGGTTCAGGAGCCAGGACCGGCGGGCTCGAAGTCCCAGCGGGTCTGGGGCCCGGGGGCCTCGACGAGCAGGCGCAGCGCAGCCTCCACCACGTCTCGCTGGCGGCGGACGTCGCCGACGGGTCCGATGGTGCGGCCACCCAGGTGCGGGGTGACCAGCACCCGCGGCACCCGCAGCCGTCCGGCGACGTGGGCGAAGGCCCGCACGAAGATCGACACCGTGGCGATCCCGGCCCCCTCCAGGGCTCTGGCGACGAGTCCGACCGACTCGTGGCACACCGGTCAAATAGCCACCAGCAGGCAGGCGTCGACCTCCTCGGCCCGCAGACGCTCCACCCACGCGGGCGCCGCCTGCTCACGAAGCCGCACCTGAGAGGTCGCGCCCGTGAAGGCGTAGTGGTTCTCGGCAAGACCCACCCGGCCCTGGGCCTCGAGCTCGCGCAGCACCGCGAGCGGGAAGACCGTGCCCGGGTCACGCTGGGCCGTGCGCGCGTCGTAACCCGGGTGCCGTGCGGTCAGCTGCGAGCTCGGCGTCTGCCTCGGGATCACGGACAGCGTCGGTGCCCCGCGCAGGAACTCCTTGATCAGCGCGAGGCTCTCCTCCTGGGTCGGTCCGTCCGGGCCCATCGGGTCGTCATCGACCCGGAAGACACCGCCGGCGGAGACCAGGGCGAGCCGCCGAGCCGACAGGTCCCCAGCCAGCGGCGTGAACGGTGAGTCGTCGACCGTGGGCTGGTCGTCCTTGGTGTATGCCGTAACCTGCGCGGCCCGCGCGGCGTCCCGGACCGGGGCAAGGTCCCCCGTGTCGAACGCCTCACCGAGGCGGGCGAGCACCTTCGCCACCGCGTCAGCGGCCTCCTCGTCGGGCATCGAGGCGAGGAACTTGAACTGCATGTCGGCGCGGCTGCCGTAGTAGAAGGACCTGCGGAAGTCCTCGAAGCTCATCGGTCCGCTGCCCTGTGGTATCTCGCTCATAACGCTCCTTCGAGGTCCAGTGCTACAGACCATAGGCCTCCAGCAGCCGCAGCCACACCTCGCTGATCCGGTTGTCGCAACGCTGCCCCAGCACCTCGGCATCGTCCAGGACCTCCACGCCGTGCACCTGCCCGAACCCGAAGCGGTGCGCGATGATCACCCGGCCGGGCGCGAATCAGAACCGCCCGTGACCGTGCCCGCTCACCTGCACGCCATGAGCACTCACTGCCGGGCACGTGAAGATCTTGGCGTCGGCGACGAGCCACCGTCGCAGGGTCTGCCAACTTCGCCCGCAGAAGCCCTACCCCCTGCTCGTCAAGCCGTCGCGCTCCCACCGGCTCAGCCAGCCGACCCCGCGCCGTCCGTCGCGGACGACGAGGTCGCCGCCGTCACCGGCTCCGACCTGCTCCCACCGTCCACCAGAGCGCGCAGCCTGCTCGCCTCTCGCCGCGTCATCCCCTCGCCGCACCACTGCACCGCCTCGGCCAGGCCCATCCCCTCGTCCTCGGTCATGCCCCGCAGCGCCTCCCCGGCCCGTCGCTCGCACCGAGCGACCACCTCATCGCGTTCGCCCAGCGCCACCATCACCTCCACCCCCAACGCGCTCAGCCGCTTCTCCCGCTCGACCCGCTGTGCCCGCATCTTCGCCTGCGCGTTCAACGCCGCCCGCCGCGCCACCTGCCGCGCGCTCTGCTTGCCCACCGACTTCACCTGCGACTCACCCATCGTTCTCGTCCTCTCGTCGTGACTGACCTGTCACCCCACGTATGCCACGAGCCCCTCCTCCAGTGGACACCCGGACCGTACGACCCAGCACCGCCAATGTCCGGACCTCACCACCTCCATTCTCCGACCCTGTACCCCCCGAAACCGCCCACCGCCATGTCCCACACACCTCATGCATTTCCGGTAGTTGAACGCGCAACGAGTGACCATGAGGCGCGCCTGGCCCGGCTTTCTAGGGGTGTGACCATGTCGATCCACAAGTTGAC
>JAABUM010003830.1_pt1 | contig 17788 bp, 8 predicted proteins | sample 5559161 | NCBI WGS metagenome assembly JAABUM01 (sample SAMN10711868, study PRJNA513369) | rock metagenome | isolation source: Antarctica rocks | place: Antarctica: Victoria Land, Siegfried Peak nord | reverse complement strand
CGATCCGCTCTGGGCGCTGGAAGTGCTGCGCTACTGGCAGCACCGCAACCTGGTGGCCTACCACGCCCATCGCAAGCGCCGCCTCGCGCGACGCCACGGGTACCATGAACTCTCGCTGTAGTACTAGTATGAAGGGGCCAGCTCTTGTCCGATAGGCCCGGTTTCGATGGACATCCCCGCGTAAGGCTGGTAGAGTGGCCGTACAAACATATGCCCTCACTCTCGCCACTTGTTCGCGCCGTTGCCAGGGCAAAATGCGGGGAGGCCCGTTCGCGGGTGCAGCGCTGGCTGCCCGTGAATCGCTGCGTCGATGCGCGATCGGCACCGGACGGAGGAGGGACACGGTGGGAGTCATGCCGTCGGTGGCCGTGCCCGAACAGGGCCAGATCGTCGAGGTGCGCCAACGCCGCTACGTCGTCAGCGACGTGCGCCAGGGCGCGTTGCCCGACGATCCCCTCGCCGCGGCCGACGGCGCCCCCCAGCACCTGCTCACCCTGGCCTCGGTCGAGGACGACGCGCTCGGCGAGGAGCTGCGGGTCATCTGGGAGATCGAGCCCGGGGCGCGGGCGATCGAGCGCTCGGCCCTGCCCGCGCCGACCGGCTTCGACGACCCCGCCCGCTTCGACGCCTTCCTCGACGCGCTCCGCTGGGGTGCTGCGGCGAGCGCCGACATCAAGACCCTCCAGGCGCCCTTCCGTTCCGGCATCGCGATCGAGGATTACCAACTCGACCCGGTCGTGCGCGCCGTGCAGATGCCGCGCGCGAATCTGCTCGTCGCCGACGACGTCGGCCTCGGCAAGACGATCGAGTCCGGCCTGGTCGTCCAGGAACTCCTGCTGCGGCACCGGGCGCGGACGGTCCTGATCGTCCGCCCCTCGTCCCTGCAGATCCAGTGGCGCGACCAGATGCGCGACAAGTTCGGGCTGGAGTTCCGTATCGTCGACACGGAGCTGATGAAGACGCTGCGCCGCGAGCGCGGCCTGCACGTCAACCCCTGGACCCACTTCCCGCGCCTGATCACCTCGATCGACTTCCTCAAGCGCGACCGCTCGATGCGCCTCTTCGGCGAGACGCTGCCGGCCGGGGACGAGCCGACCTACCCGCGCCGCTACGACATCCTGATCGTCGACGAGGCCCACAATGTCGCCCCGTCCGGGCGCGGCAAGTACGCGACCGACTCCTTGCGCACGTCGGCGATCCGCCGCCTCGCGCCGCACTTCGAGCACAAGCTTTTCCTTTCCGCCACGCCGCACAACGGCTACCCTGAGAGTTTCACGGCGCTCCTCGAACTGCTGGACAACCAGCGCTTCGCGCGCGGCGTCGCGCCCGATCGCCGGCAACTCGAGGCGGTGATGGTGCGCCGCCTCAAGTCCGAGTTGCCGCCCCGGTGGGACGGCTCGCCGCGCTTCCCGGTGCGCCGTCTGGAGGCCCTGGAGGTCGCGTACACGCCCGAGGAGGAGCAGATCCACCGCCTGCTGCGCGAGTACAGCCGCTCGCGCGAGCGGGGAGCGGGCGATGCGACCGAGCGCGTGGCGACCGAGTTCGTGCTGAAGCTGCTGAAGAAGCGCCTCTTCTCCTCGCCCGAAGCGTTCGCGCTGATCCTGGCCCAGCACGAGCGCTCCCTGGCGACCGCGCGGTCACGCGCGGCCGCGTCCCGCCCGACCATCGGGATCCTGCGGCGGCAGATCGAGGGGATCGACGAGGAGTTCGGGGACGACGACATGGCGGATGAGGCCGCCGTCGACGCGGTCGCGACCGCGACCCGCCTCTTCCGCGAGCCCTCCCCCGCCGAGCGCGATCTCCTCGACCGGATGCGTCGCTGGGCCGATGACGCCCGCGGCCGACCCGACAGCAAGACCCGCGCGCTCCTGACCTGGTTGCGGGAACACCTGCGCCCGGGCGGCGTCTGGAATGACGAGCGGGTCATCATCTTCACCGAGTACCGCGACACACAGCGCTGGCTGGGCGAGATCCTGGCCGGGGAAGGCTTCACGCGGGATGGGCGGCTGCTGACCCTCAACGGGGGCATGCAGGCCGAGGACCGCGAGCGGATCAAGGCGGCCTTCCAGGCCGACCCGACCGTGGCGCCGGTCCGTATCCTGCTGGCGACCGACGCCGCCTCCGAGGGGATCGACCTACAGAACCACTGCTCGCGGCTCATCCACGTGGAGATCCCCTGGAACCCCAACCGCCTCGAGCAGCGCAATGGCCGCGTCGATCGCCACGGCCAGCGCGCCGCGACCGTCGACATCTTCCACTTCGTCGGCGCGGGCTGGCGCGCGGGTCGGGGCGGGGCGGCGCCGGGCGAACTGGCGAGTGACCTGGAGTTCCTCTGGCGCGCGGCCCAGAAGGTCGACCAGAGCCGTGAGGACCTGGGCAAGGTCGGGCCGGTCATCGCCAGCCAGGTCGAGGAGGCGATGCTCGGTCGCCGGCGGCTGCTGGATACGGCGACCGCCGAGCGCGAGGCCGAACCGGCCCGCCGCAGCCTGACGTTCGAGCGTCGCCTGCGGGAGCAACTGGCCGACCTGCGCGAGCAGTTGCAGGAATCGAAGCGCGAGTTGCGCCTCACCCCGGACAACGTGGAGACGGTCGTCGCGATCGCGCTCCAGTTGGCCGGTCAGCCGCCGCTCCGCGAGGCTGCCGTGCCCGGCCTCTGGCCCGATGAGACCGGTCGGCGTCGGCACAGCCCCGCGTTCCACCTTCCCGCGTTGACGGGCAGCTGGGCCGCCTGCACCGACGGCCTGGCCCACCCGCATACCGGCGTCATCCGGCCGATCGTCTTCGACCACGATCTGGCCGACGGGCGCGACGACGTGGTGCTGGCGCACTTGCAGCACCGCCTGGTGCAGATGGCGCTGCGCCTACTGCGCGCCGAGGTCTGGGCACCGGAGGGCCAGCGCAAGATGCACCGCGTCGCCGCGCGCCTCATCCCGAGCGACGCCTTCGAGCACCCGGTCCTCCTCGGCCACGCGCGGCTGCTGATGCTCGGCGGCGACCACCAGCGCTTGCACGAGGAGCTGATCGTGACCGGCGGCCTGCTCCGCGAGGGGCGCTTCGCGCGCCTGAATGTCGGCGAGGTCCAGCGCGCGCTCGCCGCGGCCGGGCCAGACCCCGCACCGTTGTATGCTAAGAATATAGTTTCCCTCTACCTGACAGATTTTTGGCTTGCGCGCGTGGCCTTTTTGCAGGCGGCGCGCATGTATGGTTTCCCTCTCGCGTACCAATCGCCACGCCCGTTGCACGCGCGGTTTAAGAATATAGTTCCCCTCTGTCTTGCACCCCCCTCCGGCAGGGGGCATACCACCCGTACGTATCCGTGCGTGTCGATGGCGGACTAAACTCGCGTTCGACGCCCTCGGCATGGCCCTCCGCGCGGCACCCGCCGCCGGGGCTCGTCCACCACACCGATAGCGGCGGTCAGTATACCGCCGCCGCCTATTGGGCGCGCCGCGCCGCGCACGGCGTCGTCTGTTCGATGAGTCGGGCAGGTGAATGCCTTGACAACGCCATGGCGGTGCGCTGCTTCGCCACCCGCAAGGCCGAGTTGCTCGATGACCAGCCCTGACCGACGCGCGCGGTGGCGCGTACGGCGATCTCCGCACGGCGCGAGGTCCGGTACAACCGCCAGCACCCCCACGCCGCCCTCGGCAATCGCCGCCCCGTCGCCCATGAGGAGCAATGGCGTTGTTGGAGGATCTGGCCGCTTCGCGTCACACTGTCCGCGAGGACGGGACAACTTCACCCCCCGGATGGGCCGTCGTGGCGCAGCATCCGCACCAATGCGTCGAGCTCCTCGGGCGCCGCGAAGGGCACCTGACCGTACACCAACGATGGCTGCCCCTCGAGCTTCGCCAGGAGATGCCCGCGGCCGAGCAAGCGTTCCGCCCCGCGATCGCCCAGTGCGAGTTCCGACGTGCCCTCGGAATCCACGCGCAGGATGAGGCGATTCCCCAGGTTCGAGCGGAGTTGCATGGGCATGACGCTCGCCTCCGGCCGTTGCGCTGCGAAGACGAGATAGATACCCGCGGCGCGGGCCTTGACGCCCAGCCGTTGGACGGCGGCGGAGATTTCCTGCTTGTATGCATCGTCCAGCATCCACTCGGCGAACTCGTCGTGGATGAGCCAGAGGGTCGGCAGCCGCTCCGCCTCCCCGACGCGCTCGTTATAGGCGCGGAGATGCTGCGCCCGCGCCTGCCGCAGGCGGACGTAGCGGCTGTCCATCTCCTCGACGAGCGCACGGATGCGCGCGATCGCCGCGTCCTGCCGATCGATGATCCCGCCGTCGAGATGGGGCAGATCCTCGAACGCGAAGTAATCCACACCCTGTTTCGGATCGATGATCGTGATACGCGCCTGGGTGGGCAGGTTGGTGGCCGCGATGCTCAGCACGATATTCTGCACTAGCACGGACTTCCCGCTCCCGGTCGTCCCGGCGATGAGCGTGTGCGGGGCGTGTTCCCGGCCGGGCGAGAGGATGAGTAGCCCCCCGTCGTCCTCGCGGACGCCGATGAGGAGATCCTGGTTGCCCTGTCGCGCATCGGGGCTCCAACGTTGCCAGAGTTCCCGCAGCGGCACGGGTCGGCGATGTGGCCGCGCGATCGACAGCGCGACGACGCCGGGCTGGGGCTGCACACCGATCAGGTCGAGGCCGTGCGTGGTCAGGAACTCCGCCCGACGCCGGAGAACCTGATCGACGGTGAGGTTCGCGCTCCCCTGGAACCTGAGCAGCGCCGCGTTCGGCGTGAGCACGACGTCGAGGAGCTTCGCCTGCAACTGGAACTGGTGGAGCGCGGTCTTGGTCGCCGCCTCGACTCGCTGCAGCCAGCGACGATCCTCGGCATCCCCATCCGTCCGCGCCGACGCGGCACTCACCCACGCCGCCACACCGGGATAGGCCCAGCGCCCGTCGGGGTGGTCCCCCGCCCCCGCGACCCCCGTGGAATCCCGCTTTTCGTGCGGGTTAGGATCCGGCGTGGGAGCCGGGTCGCCCACGCCGGGGCCCCGCCCGGCACCTCCAGGCTCCGCTGCTCCCGATCCATCGCCGCGCGGGGGTGTTCCGGGAGGGGCGGTAGCGGTGTCGTCGACGCGGTCCGCCTCGAGGCCGCCGCGTACCGGGTCCGGCGTCGGTGTCTGCGTGCCCTGCCGACCCGTGGGCTCCGCCCGAGCATCGCCCTCCTCGCCGTGGCGGATGGCGGTCGGATCCTCGCCGCGGTAATAGCGCAGCACGAGTTGCCGCACGCGGTCGCGTGAGTAGACCTCCTGATAGGCGTCGAATCCCGCGTCATCGGCCTCCGGCAGGCGGATGCGGGACGAGTGCTCCGTTGCGTCCGCCGGGCCCGACACGAAGACGTGCGAGTACCCGCGGAGTTCGATCGCGCACCGCCCGTCGCGGACCGCGCGCCGCCACTCCCCCAGATCGAGCGTCGACCCCGCGGGCAGCACCATGCCGTCCACGAGCAGATCGGAGAGTCGTGCGAGCCAGATGCCGCGGTCCAGCCTCGCCGGCTCCCCGGCCACGGCACCGGCGACGCGCCTCAAGGTGTCGCGCAACTGCTTGTGCGACTCCCCGCGCTTCGCCGAGAGGCCCGCCGCATCGATGTACTTGGCTTCGGTCACCACCGCCACCAAGCGCATCGCGCCGCCGGGATCCGTTATCGGGCTCAGGGCGAGCAGGTCGGCGATCTGCTCCTCCCGCTGGCCCAGCCAGCCGGCATAGTCGTCGAGGAAATACCAGCCCGGATGGCGATCCCGGCCCAGTTCGTGCCGGACCAGGTAGCGGCTGAGGACGAGGCCGATGAGCTCGCTCGCGCTCCGCCCTCGCTGCGCCGCGCGCAGGGCGATATCCCCCGACACGTCGTTCGCGTCGTCGATGAAGCGGTCGGCGAGGGTGTGGAGCGCGGCGTCGGCGAGCTCCAGCTCGAGATCGCGGAGTCGGCCCACGACCATGGAGCGTAAGAGCCCCATCGGGGCGCGCGAGGAGATCACCAGGTTGCGCCCCTGCGTCGCCACCTGCTTATAGCGGATGACGCGCACATCCTGCTCGACCAGCTGGCGGCGGTCGAGCAACTCATCATAATTCGCCACCCACGCGGCCAGGTTATGCGTCTCCTCGAAGATCTTCTCGGTCGTGCCGTCCCGGAAGTCGAGCTGGCGCGCGGGGAGCAATCGCGTCTCGCGGTCCCCGTCCCAATCGCCTTCGAAGAACGACGCGAGCGCCGTGAGGAACGCCCAGCCCTCGGCGCGCTGGACGGGGCAGCACAGGTACGACACGGACTTCATGTCGCCCGTCGCGATCGGGCGCCGGCGGGACCATTGTGCCGGGTTGAGCGACTCCCCGTCGATCGGCCGTGCCGCCGTCGGATACCAGGCGAGGCGGGCGTGGCGTGCGATCACATCCTGCGAGAAGACGATATCCTCTGGGCAGCCGTCGCGCGGGTCCGGCGTCGGGGCCTGGTCGGCGGAAATCCCGATCCGCAGTCGGGCCATGAAGTCGCGGGTCGCCTCGCTCGCGACGTAGGCATCGTTGTCGCCATCGGACGCGTCGACGATCTCCTCGTACAGCGCGTTGAGTTGCTGCGGGTCGCGGTGCCTGAGCACCACCTGGCAGCGCGCGTCCTCATCGTCCTGATGCAGCGCGCCCAGCCGCTCGACCACGGCGAGCGGGAGGCGCGACGAATCGCAGTTGTAGAGCACGACCGACAGGTTCGCGCGCTCGTGCGGGTGGAGAGTGAGATAGCGCTGGACCAGCTCGACGACCCGCCTGGCACCCTCCGTCGGGTTCTCGTTGGTGCTGTCGGCCCCCGCGTCGGCGGCGAGCGGCGACTCGTGGAGCGAGTAGTCACCGACGGTGTCGGTGTGGGCGAGCAGCTCGGGTTGGTTCCCCTGCCAGCCGAGCGTGACCTCCGGATAGTGCCCGTGGGCCAGTTCGTCGCGCAACTCGCGGAAGTAGAGCCGGGGGTCGCCGAACCGCAGCTCCGTCGTGGTGAGCAGCTGCCGCACGAGCCGGGAGACGCGACGTGCCTTGCGCGCCATCGCGGCGAGGCGCAGCGGGTGCCAGGGGGCGACGATCGCGACCGGTCGCCCCCCCTCGATCGCCACCGTGCCGATCTGGAGGAGCGGGCGGAGCAGCAGCTGGCGGTTGCGGTCCCCGCGCGCCTCGCGGCAGATCAGCTCGAGGAGCGCGCCGTACGGCGCGAGTTGCCCGTCGAGATCAGGGGACGCCAGCCCTTCCCCGACGAATCCCCGGATGGCCGCCGCATAGCCCTCGGCGAAGGCGGCGAACGCGTCCGCGATACGGTCCGCCAGGGGTTGGTCGAGCAGCCCCCGCTCCCGGGCCGCCGCGAGGTTGTCGCGCCACGCGCGCGTCAGGTCATTCGCCGTCCGATATACCCCGACGAGCGAGCCGCGATCCTGCCCGTACGCCGCCATGAGCGTCCGCACGTTCCCGAGGTCGACGCTCGTCGCCGTGCCCTTGCCGCTCCGCATCTCACGGTTGGCGCGGCAGAATACCAGCGGGTGCGCGAGCAGGCGATCCCAGTCGCCGACGAACTCGCTCGTCACCCACTGCGGGTTGTAAAGGGTTCGTCAAAGAATAACCTATTCGTTTACTCCGCTTGAATCCGCAGCAGAATGCGGTTTTCGAGACTTAAGACGGCTAGGTTATCTGTAGACAGACCCTAACGCCAGACGAACTGCGAGGCGGCCCGCTCGATCGCCCCGTCCCCCGTCTCGAATTCGAGCGCCACGATGAACTTCAGTTGCAGCGCCGCCTTCGCCTCCGAGCGGTTGGGCGTCTGCCCGCGCCCGCGCCACGACTCCGCGAGGGCGGGGAACTCGAAGAGCTTGCCGACATGCCAGGCGACGTCGCGCCCGAAGAGTCGGGTGAGTCCGGCGTAACGCCGGGCGAAGTAGAGCCCCGCGTCGATGTTCAGCTCGCGGAAGTCCTTCGGCTGGTGGCCCTCGCAGCTGATGGTGAGCGTCCGGTGCGGGCTCGGCGTGTCCCAGCTGAACCCCTCCAGGCAGGTCACCAGCCCCGTGAGGAAGTCGTACGTTTCCTTCGGGGCACCGAAGACGAAACGATCCCAGGCCGACTTGATCTTGCGATCCTCGCGCAACTCGTCGCGGTGCGCGTCGTGGAAGAGGATGTCGTCCTCGAGATCGGCCTCGGTGGTGCGCCGCGCGCTGAGCCGCTCCAGGTAGTCCCGCTCTGCGGCGGTCAGCAGTCCCGGGTCGCGCTCCCCGTAGAAATCGAGCGTCGCCCGTCCCAGGTTGAACTTCTCGCGCTTCAGGCCGTCGAAGAGCGGCTTGATCCCCTCCCAGTCGCACTCCGCCAGGCGCGCGGAGGCGGGCGTCCAGCCGCCGGGTGCGGCGATGAAGTCGCGCACGAGCGGGTGGTAGTGCTCCGGTATATCGTCGGCGACGCGCGCGAACGCCGCGACCAGCTCGTCTTCGCCCAACACCGTGCCGGCGGGCGACTGCTTGCTCAGGAACGGCGCGTATTTGCCCTGGACCGTCGCGAATTGCGACCGCCAGCGCGCGGCCTGCCCCCGGACGCGCGGCGCGATGCCCCTGAACTGCGCCGCGTTCTTCGGCAACTGGAGTGCCGGCAGCGCCGCATTCAGCGCGTCATCGATGGTCAGCCCCTCTTCCTCGAGCAGGGTCCGGGTGCGCAGCACGTATTCCGCGAAGCGGTCGAGCGGCGCGAAGTGCAGATCTTGCAAGCCGCGCAGCGCCTGGATCCACCACTTGCGCTCGTCGGCGGTGATCGGGGTGTCGGCGCCCGCGACCTGCACCCAGAGCTCCGCCCGGGCCTGGAGATCCGGCGCGGTGATGGGCGTCAGCTCGCGCAGCGACTGCCCCTCGTCGTCACCCGTATTGGCCAGCAGCAACGCGGGCTTCGCGCATGGCGCGTTGCGAAAATAGGTCGCCCGCTCCGCGGTGAGGATGTCTTCCGGGAGTTCGCAACCCGCCAGGAACCTGGCCGGTAACTTGATATCGACCTGCCGGGACAGCCGGTCGTCGGCCAGGATGGCACGCGCGACCGCCGCCGTCTGGCCCGGGGTGAGGCCGTCGACGATGAAGCGCGCCGTACCGCCCGCTTCGTCGTCGCCGCGCTCCTCGTCGGCCAGCTGGCCCTGCAAGAAGAGCGCGGCGACGCGGCCGAGTAGCGCCTCGCGCGCGCGGGCTGGCCCGCCGGACGGCGGCGCCGCTGTCCCTCCGGGGGGGCCGTCCGATCGCGATCCACCGATCCCCATGCCCGTCCCCTGCCTATCCCCCATACGGGTTCTCGACGTATGCACACGCATCCGACAGCCGACGCAACAGGCCCAGGCTCGCCAACCGCTCCTCCAACCGGCGCGCGTTCGCCTGGAAGGCCTTGCGATCGAAGTCGTCGGTCGGGAGGGCAAGTTCGGCCTCCCGATCGCCGATGACCAGCCCGTAGCGCTCGTAAAGCAGGCCCAAGAACTCCCCGAACTCCATGCGACGCCCCACCGACGCGAACAGGAGGGTCTTCATGAGCTGATCGGTCGGGGCGTAGCGGAAGCGCGTGGTGCCCCGCCGGGATACCAGCCCGATCTCGCGGCCGTAGCTGCGGTGGACCTGGGCGGCGTGTCGCTGGTGATCCTTGCGCGCGTCCCGTTTGAGCGCGGCGAGGAGATCCTCGGGGTTGTTCGCCCCTTCGTAGGTGTCGCCCCACCAGCGCCCCGTCCCGTTCCCGAAGACGGCCTCGCGCAAGACCCCACGGCAGCGCTCGAACGCGTCCTGGCTCGCCGTGGCCTCGCGCCACGCCGCCGAGCGTCGGATGCGCTCGACGAACTGCTCGACGGCCCGGGTGGATAGGCCGTCGTTCTGTCCGTAACTCCGCACCGCGAGGTCGCGCACCAGCGTCTTCTTCGGCGCGACGATCTCGCACACCAGCGCCGGCCGGTCCCCCTCGCCCGACCACGTCCCGGCGATCGCCAGGTGGTACCGCAACAAGTGCAGCGCACCGAGCGTCACGAGGTGCGGGTAGCCGTCGAATTGGGGCAGCTGCAGACGGGAGATGGCGAGCCAGTCCCGGGCGAGGCTGTCGAAGATGGGATGGCGGAGATACGGCAGGTAGCAGCTGTTCCCCTCGTCCGCCCGATCCTCCTCCCCCTCCGGTTGGAGCGTCGCAACAAGCCGATCCCAGCGATTGGTGCCCGCGACCATGCCGCGGACGACCGGGGCGATCTCGGCGCGCCGGGCCGAGCGGCTCAGCATCATGTAGAGCAATTCGCCGCTCCGTCCGAAGTTGATGTATTCGCGATTCGGTCGTCCGGTGGCGTCGTTGTAGTTGAGGTCGACGTAGAGCGCGTGCGGGCCGAACGGGAAGACGAAGCGCGACGACCAGCGTTTGTTGCTCTGTCGCTCCACGGCCGCCCCGCGGACGAGACGCACCACCTGTGCGAACTCGCCGAACGAGAAGAAGCGCTGGCGCAGATACGAGAAATCCCGGCTGTGCACCCCGCCCGCCGACTCGGGCATGCGGGCGAGCCAGACCTCCCACGCGCGCGTGCTGTCTCGCTGTTCCTCGGCGACACGCGTCGCATCGTCGCTATTGAAGAGGATGTTGCGGAGGGGCATGCGCTGCCGGGGTCGGTACCGCAAGGGGTAGGCCGCGTCGCCCTCCAGGAGTCGCCCCTCGCGCTGGCACGCCTCGGCGACCGTCAGGAACTCGAGGAAGATTAGCCACGGGCTCTGTGCATCCCACAGCCGGTGTCCCCAGATCTGCTCGTCGAGCCACAACGCGATGCGATGATCGAGGTTCGGGTGTATCCCCGCCGCCGCGGCGGCGAAAGGGAGCCCCGCCGCCGCCGCGGGCCACACGCCCGGGGTGAGTTGCACGGCGGCGGCGCCGAGGGCGGGGGCAGGCTGAACCCCGCCCCCGCCCGCGTCTTTGCTCATCAGCATCCCTCTACCTCGCGGATCTCGAGATCCCGCACGGAGGATCTCCCCGTCGCCTCGACCTGCAACAGCCTGAACGAGAGCGCGCCGCGCTCGTCCACCTCGCCATTCGCGGCGCGGCGCTCGCCGAGGGCCGTCAGGAGTCGGCTCTTGAAAGCGAGCGCGTCCTCGTAGCACTCGCGCGAGAAGCTGCTGGGGAGCGCGCCCTCGGCCACCCGGCTGAGGAACTCGTAACGCGTGAGGTGGAGCGGAAACACGCACCGGAGTTCGCGGCTGAGCGTCACCTCGAGGCCGGGTATGCCGTCGCTCTCGTCGCGGATGAGTTCCACGCGCTCACCGAGCCGGGGGATGACCGACACGCGATCTTCCAGCAGATGGCTCACCCGCCCCTGCGACACGGCCAGGCTCGTCGCCAGCAGGAGATCCCGTTCGTCGGCGACCAGCATGCCGGTGAACACGCGATTGAGCCCGCGGACCAGCCGCTCGAGTATCGGTCGATCGACCCGGCGTCCCGCCTCCAGGGCCCCGACGACGCGATCCAGGTACTCGCCGGCGTAGCGGAAGACGGTCAAGTCCCACAGGTGCATCCCCGCGGACTCGCTGTCGTGGATCTTGAAGAAGAGCCCCTGGCGCTGCGCGACGAGCAGGCGCAGGAACGCGGTGCCGCGCTCCTCGTCCCCCTCGGCGCCTTCCACATATTCCCGCTGCGCCGCGCGATAGCTGGCGTCGGCTCCGTAGAATTCGTCGCTCGCCATGTAGCGGGCGAAGTATGGTTGCAGCCCCTCGTCCGCTTCGCCGAAGATCAGGATGTTGTCCACGCGGTTGGAGGTCTCGAAGCCGATGCCGAAGCGATTGAGCGCATCGAAGGCGAGGATCGACTCGCGCCGGGAGGTGGGCAGATTACCGCCGAAGATGTTGCTGTAGAGGCTCGCCCGCGCGAGCGTACCGGCCCGGATGACCCGCGGCACGTCGGCGGACGTCATCAGCCGGTCCCGCACCTCGGGGTGCCCGAGGACGGCGTTTGTCAGGAGTAACAGGATTTGCCGGATCGGCAGGTGGAGGCGGTTGTGGTCGCATAGCGCCAGCAGCGCCCGCAGGCGCTGCCGGACGAGGGGGGTGCCGAGCAACGCGAGGTTATGGCGGATGGGGCACCGGGGGCCGAAGAACTCGTGCGGCCCGGCGGCGAGCGCGCGGCACGTCTCCCATGCGGGATGATCGAGGAACGCCGCGAGGGCACGGTCGAGGATGTCGGTCGACCGCTGACGACTGAGGTTATAGAAGCGCAGGCGCACGTCGGCCAATTCGCGCCGATCCTCGACCAGGAGCGTCTCGATCACGTCCCGCGCCCGAACCACCGCCCCCGACTGTCCGAGCCGACGCCACGACTCGACGAGTTGGCCATCGTTCGCGGCGATCAGGAAGATCTCGTCGCCGACGGCACCGACGTCGGCGAATATGGAGGCGCTGAAACGCTGGAGTAGTCGCTCCCGCTCCGGATCCCACGCCACCCCACGCTGCGGCGCCCACGCGCTCAGGTCGCGCACGACGTGCAGCGTGCGCACGCCCACGCCGGCCTCGCCCGGGCTCGGCAGGGGTGTGGAGAGATAGGGGCTGGGCGATTGCCACGCGACCTGGTCGCCGCCGATCGCCTCCCAGACCCGGCGGCACAAATGGGTCTTCCCGTCGCCTGCCGTGCCGGTCAGCACAACGGAGACGGGGTTGGCGCCCGTTATCGCCCCGAGCACCTCGTTGGCGGCCGGGTGCTCGAAATGGAGCGGCGCGACGCCCGCGCGGTCCGCCGACCGCCGGATGAACTCGTCGTACATATTCTCGTTCTGCGGCACAGGGCCATACTGTCGCAGGAAGCGAATCCAGTCGCGGGCTTGCTGCTGGTCTGTTCGCATCTCATACATCCCCTCTCCGAGAGGCACAGCGGATCATGCTTCGCGTCGCACGAGCGAGCTAGTACCTGCCCTAGCGATGGCACCGTAGCTGCTGGATGTTGCGCCATTGTCCCGCGATATGGGTCAATGCGCAAGACCCACGTATTCCTGCGGCCTGATGTGCGGTACGTCTCACCCGCCCATTGGTTGGGGACCTATGCTGGCGCGCAGGTATCGCGACGCGAGCGGTGCCACGGCACCCCGCTCGCCCCGGCGTATTCGATTGTCCCCCGGTTATCGTACGGGCGAGGAGGCCCCGGGCCAATAGGCCGACAGTCCCCATCCCTTACCGACGAAAGTCTGTCTCACCAGTGCGTCGCGTGTCGCCGTGATGAGTCAACCGTGGTGTCGCAATGTGCCACCAGGTGATTTGATGGTTACGAAGCGGCAGCGCAGCGTCCTGCCGTCAGGCCAGGTGAGGGCGGTATGGTGCGGACAAGAGGATAAGCCTTCAGCGTGATGGCGATCAACTGCAGAAGGAGCAGAGTCCGAGCCATCCCTGAGGGCACCATCACCCATACGCCACGTTGCAGGGGTGATGTGCGCCGAGCAAGGCGTCGCTGCTATCCGTTCCGGTATTCGGCACACCGCGATCGCGGTGTGCCGTTGGACAACGGCGTGTGTCGCTTCAAAGAGAACAAATGAGACAGCCCTCGCGCTCGTGCGGCTCGTCATCGACCGCCAGGCCACCGAGGGTTTCCACGAGCGGCAGATTCTTCCGCTTCGCCCGCTTGCGCGCCTGCGAGACCTCCCAATTCGCTTTGATTTCATCCATACGTTCCGGACGTTCCAGTTGCGTGAGGGACTCGCGCTCGCTCCAGAAAAACTCCCCCCCGTGTTGCGCACTCTGCGCCTCGTAAGCCTTCGCCTCCTCGAAGAGATTCGGATGGACCTCCTTGAGACGCACCCATTCGATCTTCTGCTGATAGAAGCAGAAGAAACAGCCTGAGCGCGTGCGGCCCCATTCCATATATGTCGGTAAGCCCAATCCCGATTCCTCGAGGATCCGCATGATGTCGGCGCGTATCAAGCCATCCTCTTGGAACGGATATACCGCGGTGATGTTCGGCTTGGTGCTGATGTAGCCCGTGCGTTTCTCATCGGCACGCAGGGCCACATAATTCACCACCGGGTCGCTGCCGACATACGACTCGAACGGTTTGAGCTTGAGCATCTTGGTACACCAGCGCCGATGATTTGAGGGAATCATCCCACCGTAGATGGTCAACCAATGGTCGAAGCTATCCGTGGTCGACGTCCTGGTGATCGGCTTCCCGAGGATAGCTTCGAGACGCGCGAGGTAATCGAGCGTCTCCGGGAGTTCCTTATCCGTATCGTGGAAAATGTACTCCATATCAGGCACGCGATCGCGCATGTAGACGGCGAGTGCGGCGCTATCCTTGCCACCAGACAGGCTCAGGATGTGGCGGATGGTAGCGGTCATGTGTGCTCTCCTCATTCACGCTGATCCAGGCCAGCGGCGCACAGTGGTCATTACCTGTATTCTCAGCTGCCGCGTAAGCTCACTACGACAACAGCGGGTTTGTCTGAGGTGCTGGCGTCCCCCGCTGCCTTGCCGCGAACAATTTGGACATGCCCCCCGACGAAGGTCCGTGGGGAGGCTCCTGTCGGTATCGCGATCGGCTCGAGCAGCTTTGCCCAAGCCGAGTAATTATCGAGCGCACGACGCAAGGCGGCGATTTTTGGCGGCTCTGCGTCGGGGGCCTCCCCCTGCTCTTTTTGCTTATCTAAGGCAGCGAGGCTGTCTCGCAATATCTGTTGGAGACGCTTGACAAGCGGCAGCGTGAGCACACACTGCTGTACCATTCCCTCCTTTTTGCGCGACAGTACAAGGGAGACCTCCTCGCCATCAGCGGCAGCTTCGGCCGATTCAAAAACCTTCTCGTGGATCTTGAAGAGGTCGATGGAGATCGGTTGATAGATCGGTGGCGCGACAGGCATACCAATGCGCGTCAGATCGGCGGTGAAAGCGCGTTGTACTTCGAGCGCATACGGCAAGCGCAGGCGCGCCATCCGCTCATACCGGGCTACCCGATCATCGGCGTAAATACCCTCGCCGTTGCACCACTGGTGAAATGCCCCGTACGGGATTGATTTCACTTCTTTCGCGTTCCATAGAATGCGGTAGCTCTGCCCGTTGTGCTCATAGAGCTCGGTGCGCGGGCGCTCGCGATAGCGGTCAGGGAGTGTCGCCCAAATTGGATGCAGGTTCCCTGGCAAAAGGAGGATCGACCGGCTCGGCTCGATCGAGCGCGACCCCTCGGGGGTGAATGCCAGATCACACTGCGCGTTGATGATCATCAACAGCTCGGGCAGCGGGGAGATCGAGGTGGTGTCTGTGGCAGCCCCTCCTGACGGGTCTTCTGACCGCTGACCCCCCCCATTGGCCCCCACGTTGCTATCGGCGTCCGATGCGACCGCGACGAAGATATCTCCTAAAGTCAGCATCGGGTCATGGACATCTGCAGCTTGCGACGCTGAGCCCCCATCGTCTTCGTCGCTCGCGGGGATAGGTTTGACGTGGGGGTGTCCAGCAACGGGCCCGACGGTCGTGTCGAAGAGTCCAGTGTGGTACATCTTAGCGAGTTGCGGCGATGGCCGGGTCTGGAAGGGGAGTGTGGTGAATTGTGAGGCATCTAACAGATCCCGCTGCTCGCGTAGCGCTTGGCCGAAGAGAAGATGCCCGAAATAGGCGCTGAAGAGCCACATGAGGTAGTCTCCCAGTGGCTGCCCGTCCTCTTGCAGGCTCAGGCTCTGGATATACGCGTAGTCGCTGAGGGTCAGTGCGCTGATCCGCTCGACGAAATCGTCACCGATGGACCGCACCTGTTTCTGGAGCGCTTCCACGAACGCCTGCACATTGTGCCCCGCTGGGAGTGACATCGCCAGCGTCTGGAGATGCATTTGCAGGGAAAACGCATTCCCGAGTTCGGACTTCGGCACCGCGTGGAACATCCCTGCCACAAGTCGCGAGCGTTGCCGGAATTCCTCGGCGCGATCGCGCACGCTCGGTTGCGAGGACATCAGGATGATCAGGGGCCGTGGTCGGTCATCCGGCCAGTTCCCATGGAGGTCCTTCGCCTTCTGCACGGCTACCTCGACCGGATCGTCGGCGTCGTCTCCGAGGAACCAGTCGAGGAAGAGCAGCTGCACCCCATCGTTTACCAGGGTCTCGACGGATACATCACGGCCATAGCCCTCGACCGTCAGCCCTAACATCTCGCGGAGGTGCGCGGTGATGCGCCCGAGTTGCCCCGCCTGTTCCACTCGCCTGGTCCCGGCGAGCGACTTCTTCCAGGCGGTGTCGAAGTTCGGGCACTTCGCGATGTTGGCTAGGAAGGTCGCGACGGCCCCACCGGAGAGATCACTACGCTTGGTCATAGGGTGATCCAGCGCCGCGAGTTCGGCGAGCGCCTCGGGCGCGAATTCCAGATACTTCCACAAATCGTCGGCGTCTGCGGCCCCGAGCGCATACTCCTCGATACGGTCGTAGTAGTCATCCACAAGCGCGACACGCTGCAACCCTTTGTCGCGCAGGATCGTCGCGAGGGGGTAAGGCTCCGGCGCGGCGGCCCTATCCGGGGACGTGACTTCAGCGCTCATTACACCCCTTCTAGCGTGAGGATGAACGTGTGATACGCCCCGCCGGGATCCCCCGGCGTATCGGCGAGGAAGAACTCGATCCCGTGGACCTTGGCGATCTCGCGCGCGATGAAGAGCCCGAGCCCCTTCCCGAGCCCTGCCGGCTTCGTGGTGAAGAATGGCTCGAAGATGCGCTCCTTGAGTTCCGGGGCGACGCCGGGGCCGTTGTCGGTCACCGCGATCGACCGCGTTTCCGTATCGATGGCGACGCGGAGTTCGGCGCGGTGTCGCGGGTCGAGCGTCCGCTGCTGGCGGAGCCAATACACCGAATTGGCGATCAGGTTCTCGAGGATCTGGACGACCATGCCCTTGACAGCGCGGATGGGCAATTGTGCGCGCGCTGTGGGTGGCTCGATCACCAGTCGCACATCGATGTGCTCGCGGGCGAACTGATCATGGTGCGACTCGATGGTGTCGCGGACGAGCGCGATGACATCGAAGCGCTCCTTGCGTTGTCGCCCGGCCGTGCTCAGCGGATCCAGGATGCGCAAGCGCTTCTGCAGCGTCTTCAGCTGGGTTTGGAGGGTGCGAACAAGCGCCTCAACCTGTCGGGGTAGCCCGAGTTCCGGCGCATCCGCGAGCGTCTGGAGGGCATGCTCTGTCGCACGGTTGAGCTCATGGGCGAGCATCTCCACCGTGAGGCCGACCCCTGCCAGATTGAGGAGTTGGCCCCGGCCCGCTTCGTATTGCGACGCCAGCTCCCGTACGTCGTCCATCAGGGCCTGCAAGCGGTCGACGGCGTTGCCGATGGCGTCGAGGAGCGGCTGATGATCCTGGAGTGCCGGCACGCGCCGCACCATCTCGGTGAGGTTCTGGCGGATCTCTTGCTCCTCTTCCTCAACGCGCCCGGCGAGCTCGTCGACCGCGACCGGCTCGCGGGATTTATCGTCCGCATCCGTCCGATCGAGGAACGTACGAAACTCTGTCCGGATGACATATTGCAGCAATTTGACCAGGGCGTGCTTCTCGCGCGAGTCGCGCAAACCCTCGCGGTTGGTCTGGTCGGTGAGCGCCGGATTCCCCACGCTGGAGATGTTCAGGTGCCCGATCAACTGGGTACGGTTGACTTTGTACCCGCGCGCCGCGAGCGCCGACCGGTCGAGCCCGAGCCAGTCGTTATCTGGGCCTCCCTAGTACTACAGCGAGAGTTTGGTGTGGTAGCGTTCCTCCAGTGGCAGCACGATGGAGGAGGGAGCGATGGCCCCGATCGAACCGGTGGTGACCGCGCCGACGCTGGACCTGACCCCGCAGGACGT
>JAABUM010003829.1_pt1 | contig 17792 bp, 14 predicted proteins | sample 5559161 | NCBI WGS metagenome assembly JAABUM01 (sample SAMN10711868, study PRJNA513369) | rock metagenome | isolation source: Antarctica rocks | place: Antarctica: Victoria Land, Siegfried Peak nord | reverse complement strand
GCTTCCCCGGGTCGCCCTCATCTTTTCCCCCGCCATTCCCTCATCCGGGCGATTCAGCGCACACGCCAACCAGCCGGGCAGCGCCAGCGCGCGGCCCGACGAGCATCGTTGTCAGCGCTCAGGCGGGAACGAGGGCGAGGCGGACTGCGCGCTGGCGCGAGACGAGCGTGCCGCCGAGCAGCACCAGGGCAAGCGCGCCAAGGAGCGGCTGGAGCGGCGCGAACCCTACGGCGCGCCACCCCAGGCGAGGGGCAGCACGGCCAGCCTACTGCGGACCGGGCAGCCGATCGCGAAGAACGAGAGGAGGCCGCCCGCCGTCAAGCTCCGCTCGCGGGTCGGGCAGGCGACCGGCTGGGCATAGGTGGCGGCCAGCGCGGCGCAGAGGAGCGCCGTCAGGATGAGGAAGACCCGGTCGAGCGGGCGCGGCGGAAGCGCAGTCGGCACGCCGATCAACAATGCGGTCGCGAGGCCACCACCGAGCGCATAGCCGACGCCGAGCCCGTAGCCAGGGCCATCCGATCGCGGTGCGCTCAAGGCGCCGCATCCGAACCTCACAAACAGCGCACAATCATTGTATGCGAGCGCCCATCTGGGGGGGGATCAGCGCACCTCGTCGGGGAGGAGCGCCGTGGGGGTGCCGCCGCGCAGGTGTAGCTGCGCGCCCGCCGCGCTGAGCGTCACCTGCTGACCGGGCACGACGAGCAGCAGTTGCGTGGCCGTGGCGGGGGCGCTGCCGGTCGGCGCGGCGGGCGCCACGAACAGGCGTGGGCTGCCGGCGAGCGCCGCGCGGCACGATCGCGATCGCCGGGTCCACGACCGCCGTCTCGGTCCCGGTGATGATCGCGACGCTCAATTCGCCCACCTGCACCGCCAGGAGCGGCGCATCATCCGAGGGGCCGGGGCGCAGATCAAGGCGCAACGCCCCATCCCGTCCGATGGCGATCCTTTCGCCCGCCACGATCGTTCGCAGCGGGATGCCGTTCGCCGCGCAACGCTCGCGCAGGGCGATCAGGGCGGCGGCGCGCTCGTTGGTGAGGCCGATGGTCGCCACCTGGCCGACCCGACCGCGCCGGACCAGTTCGGTCGCGCCGGGGAGATCGCGCACGTCGGTGACGAGCAGGAGATCGAGCCGATCGCGCCAGGGCGGCGCGGTGCGCGCGAGCACGGCGGGGAGTTCGGCCCCGCCCGAACCGCCACCGATCAGCACCCGCCCTCCCCCCGCCCCTTCGAGCAGGAGGCTGAGCGCGCCATCATCGCCGCTGGTGGTGCCGATGATGGTGAGTTGCGGCGCGGAAGGCGGACGCCCGATCAGCAGGGCGGGTGGCAGTAACAACGCCACGGTCAGCGCGGCGGCGAGGAAGAATTGCATCACCCGGCGTCTCAGCGGCGCGAGGGGGGCGGGCGTCGGAATATCCGCGCCGACGGGCAGCGTCTTCATCGCGCCAACGGGCGGCACGGGTGCCACGCCCACGACGACCCTACCGTGCCCGATAATAGGCGATGGAGATCGCCGCGCCACGTGGTTGGAATGACCCGGCGGGGAGGCTCTGACTGATCACCTGCCCATCCTGCACGTTCGGATTGGCGGCGAGGAAGGCCGGATTCTCCTGTTGGAGTTGCGCGCGCGTCTGCCCGTTGACATTGCTGACGACGAAGCCCGCGTCGGTCAGCCGCTGGCGCGCGGTCTCAAACGGCACCCCGGCGAGATTCGGCACCTGGGCCACGTCGCCGAGGCTGACGGTCAGGGTGACGGTCGAGCCGGGACTGGCGGGGTTCCCACCGAGCGGATCCTGATCGATCACCGTCCCCTGCGGCACCGCGCGCGAGGGCACATCCCGGCGGGCGGCGACGAGGCCGAGCGTCGCGAGCTGGTTCGCCGCCTGCGTGTAGCCCTGCCCTTTCACATCGGGCACCGCGAGCGTCTGCGGGCCGCGACTGATGATCACCGCCAGCGTGCTCCCGGGCGCGACCCGACGTCCCACCTCCGGCTGCTGGCTGATCACCTGCCCGATCGGGCGCGTGCTATACCCCTCGCCGACCTGCTCGGCATTCAGTCCCACGGCGACGGCGGCATCCTTCGCCTCCGCCAGCGTCTTGCCGGTCAGGTCCGGCGCGGGCACGGTCGCGGCGGTGGCGGTGAGCGCCACGGTCGCCGTGACGGCGGCGGTCGGGGGGAGGCGTACAGTCGGCGGAGCGGGGGCAGGCAGGGTCATGGTGGGGGCGAGGGTCGGCAACGGCGTCCCACCAGGCGTCGTCGGGCGGATGGTGGGCGTCGCCGTGGCCGCACCCACCACCGGGGCCGTCGCGAGCGCGGCGGTCGCGGTCGCCTCCGCCGGGGGCGGCGTCTCCGTCGGCGGTCCGGCGGTCTCGGTCGGTGGCAGCCCGGCGATCGCCGAGGCGGTCGGGCTCGCCGCGACCGCCCCGAGCGACGAGAGACGATACCCGGCGACCAGCACCGTGACAAGCAGCACCAGCGCCGTGATCCCGAGCAGCCAGGTGAGCCAGCCGCCCCCCCCGCGCGCGGCACGCCGCCGCACGACGGGTGGCGGCACATAGCCAACCGGGGCGCCAGCGGCGGCGGTGGCGCGACGCGACGCGCGCGGATCGGGAGGCGGTGCCGCGCGACGATCGCGCCAGCGGGGCCAATCTGCGAGGGCGGCGGCCATCTCGCTGGCACTGGTGAACCGCTCGTTCGGATCCTTTGCCAGGGCGCGCAGGGCGATCGCCGCTAACGGGGCGGGGATGCTGTTGTTGAGGCGTTTCGGCGAGAGGGGCGGCTCCTGCACATGCTTCAGCGCCACTGCCACGGTGCTATCGCCGATGAAGGGGAGGACGCCGGTCAACATCTCGTAGAGCATCACCCCGACCGCGTAGAGATCGGAGGCGGGGGTGGCGGGCTCGCCGCGCGCCTGCTCGGGAGAGATGTAATGGACCGTCCCCATGCCGAAGCCGGCGTCGGTCAGGGTGGTGTCGGCCAACCCCTTGGCGATGCCGAAATCGGTCACTTTCGCCGTGCCATCCTGCGTCAGCATGATGTTCTGCGGCTTGATATCGCGGTGGACCAGGGCGCGCGCATGGGCGTAGCCGAGCCCGGCGAGCACCTGGACGAGGATCGCGACGACTTCCTCGGCGGGCATCGGGCCGCGCGCGCGGATCAGCTCCTTGAGGTCAGGGCCATCGATCAACTCCATCACGAAGTAATGGCCGATGCCGCGCCCGTTGGGGTCGTCGCCATCGAAGCCGACATCGAAGATGTTGATGATGTTGGGGTGGTTCAGCGCGGCGACTGATTGCGCCTCGCGCTCGAAGCGGGCGACGAAGGTACGGTCGGCGGCGTACTGATCGCGGAGCACCTTGATCGCGACCTGCCGCCCGAGGGCCGAATCGAAACCGCGATAGACGACGGCCATCCCGCCATCGCCAAGTCTCGGCCCGAGTCGATACCGCCCGTTGAGCAACCGCTCCATGCACCGCCCCTGCCATTAACCGTCGGCTGCCCACGTCGCCAACCCGGCACGGTACACCACCGACCGGCACGTATCGTAGCCGGTCGCAGCATGGTCAATATACCATGCGAACGCGCTATTACGCCTACCAACAACTACGAACGAACGCCCCTTGCGGTGCCAATGGCGCCACAGAACCGGACCCGTGGGGGATTGCCAGCACAGCAAGGTGGTGCTAGTGTGTACGCACGCGAAAAGCAGCCTGGAATACTTTTTGCGTGCTTCGCTCCGGTCGCACGTCGCACTTGGGGTATTTTGCAGGCCCGTTTTCGATCGCGCACCGTGGATTTGACCCGCAGCGGGGGGGCGACGATGGCACAGTGGCGCGACTACAACGGACCGGATACCTGGGGGCACGGCCACGCGATCGTCGGTGGTTCCCTGCACGTCCTCCACGGCGTGCCCAGCCCGCAACTCGGCGGGGAGCGCGACATTCTGGTCTATCTGCCCGCCTCCTATGCGAGCGGGCAGCGGCGCTATCCTGTCCTCTATATGCACGACGGGCAGAACCTCTTCGACCCGGACACGAGCTTCTCCGGCGAGTGGGGGGTCGATCATGCGCTGGTCGAGCTCAAAGACTGCGACATGGAGGCGATCGTGGTCGCCATCCCAAATGGCGGCGCGCGGCGACTCGATGAATACAGCCCCTTCTCGGATAATCATCACGGCGGCGGCGACGGCGATGCCTACCTGCGCTACATCACCGACACGATCAAGCCGCTCGTCGACGCCGACTTTCGCACCCTGACCGACCGCGAGTTCACCGGACTCCTCGGGGCCTCGATGGGCGGGCTGATCTCCCTCTTCGGCTTCTTCGAGCGTCCCGAGGTCTTCGGTTTCGCGGGGGTGATGAGCCCCTCGCTCTGGTTCGCGGAGGGCGAGATCTTCAGCTATATCGAGGCATCGCCCCACGTGCCAGGTCGGCTGGTGGTCGATGTCGGCACCGGCGAGAGCCCGATCATGGTCCACTACGCCCGTCTGCTGCGCGACACGCTCGTGGCGAAGGGGTACGATCAGGGCGAGCTCTGCTACAAGGAGATCGAGGGCGCGGGCCATAACGAGGCGGCGTGGGGCGCGCGCCTCTCCGAGAATCTGCGCTTTTTGCTGCCCCGCCTCGCGGCGCACCAGCCACAGGCATTCGCGGCGGATTAGCGCCACCGATCCTCGGATTCGCTTGCGTCCAGGCGGTCGGCGTCCGACCGCGCGATAACGAGGAGGGGCCATGATCGATACCGGGCCACTGACATTCCTCTGCCTCGCCGGGTACGAGAAGGGCCACGAGTTCCTGCGCGAGATCAAGCGCCAGGGCTGCCGCGTCCTACTCATCACCGCGACGAACCTCGAAGGGGCCGACTGGCCGCGCGAGAGCATCGACGAGATCTTCTTCCTCCCCGACATGTACGATCTTGCCACGCTGATCAACGGTGTCAGCTACCTGGCGCGCAGCCGCCGCATCGACCGCATCGTCGCACTCGACGACTTCGACGTGGAGTCGGCGGCGACGCTGCGCGAGCACTTTCAACTCCCCGGCCTCGGCACGACCATCGCGCGGCGCTTCCGCGACAAGCTGGCGATGCGAACCGCCGCCGCCGCCGCAGGCTTGCCGGTGCCGGACTTCATCGGGCTCTTCAATCACGAGGCGTTGAGCGCGTGGATGGGGCGTGTGCCGGGTCCGTGGGTGCTGAAGCCGCGCGGCGAGGCCGCCGCGTCCGGGATCACGATCCTGCACAGCGCGGAGGAGTTCTGGCCGCGCCTCGAGCCGCTCGGTGACCGCCAATCGCTGCATCTGCTCGAACGTTACCTCCCCGGCGAGGTCTTCCATGTCGATTCGGTCGTCTACGCCGATGCCGTGCAGCTCGCCGAGGTCCACCAGTACGGGCGCCCGCCGCTCGACATCATGCACGAGGGCGGGCCATTCGTGACGCGGCGGGTGCCGCGCGGCGCGGCGGACGAGACGGCCCTGCGCGACCTCAACGCGCGGGTGATCGCAGCGCTCGGGTTGCCACGCGGCGTCACGCACGCCGAATACATCAAGTCCCATGCGGACGGGCAGTTCTACTTCCTGGAGATCGCCTCGCGCGTCGGTGGCGCGAATATCGCCGAGACGATCGAGGCGGCGACCGGGATCAATCTCTGGCGCGAGTGGGCCAGGATCGAGATCGACGGCGGCGCGGGCGGCTACCGATTGCCGGAGACGCGCGCCGATCATGCGGGCGTGGTGATCTCGCTCGCGCGGCAGGAAGAGCCGGACACCGCGCAGTTCGACGACCCGGAGATCGCCTACCGAATCGTCAAGCGGCATCACGTTGGCTTCGTCGTCGCCGCGCCCGACCACGAGCGCGTCCAGGCGCTCCTCGACGATTACGCCCGACGAATCATGCGCGACTACGCTGCCAGCCTCCCCGCGCCGGAACGCCTGCGGATCGCGGCGGATCAGCGGCAATAGCGCCGCATGCGTGCTGCTATACGAGAGGGGGACCGGCGATTTGCCGGTCCCCCTTTGCACTTGCCTTGGCTGCCGCGTCAGCGGGCCTTGATCAGCGCGTTCCGATCGACGTTCAGATGCACGTCGTCCCCCTCGACTCGCGCGATCTGCTCCGCAGTGGCGAAGCGGTCGGCGGTGAAGAAGCCGCTGCTGTCGATCTGGATGTAGCCCTTATTGAGAAGATCCTGCCGCTCTTCCTCCGGGAGATTATTGCTACTCGAGGTGAAACCCTCGGCCACGCCATCGAGTAAGGTGGTGGCGTAGTCGCCTCTATCGGGATTGGTGGTGCCGACCCCGGCCTCATTCGCCTGCCGCTCGGCATCGACCGGGTCGTTGCCGCCCATGCGGACGGTCCGCACCTTGCCGATCCGGTCGCCGTCACTGTCGTGGACACTCATCCCTTCGATGATCCCCATCAGCGGAGTCCGCTCGTCGCTCGTCGGGCGCATAATCGGCGTGGTATCGCCATTGATCGGATCAGCCATAGCGGCACACTCCCTTCCAAACAGCATACAGCGTCAACGCCTCGACGGGGATCATCCCCGCCCTTCCCAACAGCGTAGATCGCAGGGGGCATGCCAGCCCGCCCATCCACGCCTCCTGATGCCGGAAAAGGTGGCATGGCCCGTGCAACGATAGTGGCAAAACTGCGTAGTCGAAGGGGTGCAACATGGCTGATTCGGGACCGGCGCAACAGTTCACCGCGCTGCGGCGAGCGCTGATCGAACAACTGCAGCGCCGGGGGGCGCTCGCGGACGAGCGGATCGCCGCCGCCTTCGACGCCGTACCGCGCCACGTCTTCCTCCCCGGCCTGCCACCGGAGCAGGTCTACCGCGACGAGGCGATCATCACCAAGGCGCACGACGGGGTCAATCTCAGCTCTTCCTCGCAGCCGGCGATGATGGCGGCGATGCTCGATCAACTTGCGGTCGAGCCGGGACAGCGCGTGCTGGAGATCGGCGCGGGGACCGGCTACAACGCCGCCCTCCTGCGCTTCCTCGTCGGCGCGCGCGGACAGGTCACCACGATCGACGTGGACGACGACATCGTGGCGGCGGCGCGCGCGGCCCTCGCCACCGTCGGCTATGACGACGTAGCGACGATCCTCGGCGATGGTGGCTACGGCTACGCGCCCCACGCCCCCTACGACCGGATCATCCTCACCGTCGGCGCGGACGATCTCCTCCCCGCCTGGGTCGAGCAACTCCGCCCCGACGGTATCCTGGTCCTGCCGCTGGACCTCGGGGCGGAGATGTACTCGGTCGCCTTCCGCAAGCTCCCCGATGGCACCCTGATCAGCGAGTCGCTGACGCCCTGCGGCTTCATCCGCCTGCGCGGCGCGTTCGCCAGCGCCACACGCACCCTGACGATCGACGAATGGGATGTCCATTGTGTGCCGGGGCCACGCCTCGATCCGGCGGCGCTCCCTGAACTACTGGCGACGGAGATCGCGCCCGCAGTGCTCCCTGCCGACGCCCTGGCGGCCTCGTTCTTCCTCGCCTTCTGCGACGAGCCGCTGGCGCAATTCGTCGTGCGGGCCAGCCTCGCGGGCGTGCCGGACGTTCGCCTCGCCCTGCTCGATACCGCGGCGAGCAGCGGCTGCCTCCTCCCGGCCTGGGGCGGGCAGGACACCACGGTCGGCCTCGCCCGGCGTTTCGGCACGCCCGCTGCGCACGCACGCCTCGACGACCATCTCGCGCGCTGGGCCGGGTTCGGTCGCCCGCAGGTCGCACAGCTCCGCATCCGCGCCCTGCCACACACGCGGACGAGTCCCGCACCGGAACGCGGCGCGATCGCGCGGCCACACGTCACGCTCCACCTCACCGAGCGCGATGGGCGCACGCTGACACCCGCCCCGCGCTGATCGCATGCGCCCATCGTGCCGGGGGTCGGACCTTTTGGCTATGCCTTCCAGGGGAACAAGCGCTTATGCTGATCACAACAGCAGTGCGTGCGTCGCGACCAGGGATAGGATCGATGTTCGACTGCCAGCGCAGAGACGGACGCAGACGGTTCACGCTCGCCAAGGTAGTCCTGGCGCTGCTCGTGCCGTTGCTCGTCGCGTGCGGCGGCGACCCGACCGCCACGGTGCCGCCACCGACAAGCAGCGCCGCGCCGACCGCGAGCGCCGCGCCCACGCGCGCCGCGACCACCACCCGTATCCCCACCGTTGCCTCCACGGTCACCGCGATGCGCAGCCCGACCTTCGCGCCGATCCCCACGTCCACGACCCCGCCCGGCACCGCCGGCCGCGAGAGCGCCACGCCAACGCTCGATCCCGGTTCGATCGTCGTCGGTGGCACGGCGCGCTTCGCACGGAGCGGGCTCGATGGCAATCTGCTGAGCGCGCTGGCGGTCGGCGGTCGCGACGGGCAACTCCTCTTCGCGGGCGGGCGCGGGCTCTGGCGCTCGACCGATGGCGGAGGACACTGGGACGCGGTGCGCGGCGCGGCGGAGGCCCCGCGCGTGACCGCGATCGCGATCGCGCCGAGCGACCAGCAGGTCATCTACGTCGGGGTCAGCGAGGGGTGCGGGCGCGGGAGTCGCACGCCGGGGCTCGTCTCGACCGATGGCGGCACGCGTTGGCAAGGGAGCGGCCAGGATATCAGCGGCCTCGCCGTCGACCCCTTCGACGCAAAAAAAGCCTGGGCGACGACCTGCACCGGCGTGCAATACACCAAGGACGGCGGCGCGACCTGGGAACCGGCGACCCGCGCGCAACTCGATGGCTACACCCCGGTCCAGATCGCGCTCGTACCGGGGACGCCGCGCGTCGTCTATGTCGCCTACGCCTCCGAAGGGGGCACGGCGAAGATCCGCCGCACGATCGATGACGGCGCGACCTGGCAGGACACCCAGCTACCGGCGGCGGCGTTCGGCCCGCTTGCCCTGGCAACCGATCCGGGCAAGGCCGACAACGTCTTCCTCTCCACGCTGGTCGGCGTCTTCCGCTCGCTCGATGGCGGACAGAGCTGGGCGCTGCTCGGCGACGGCCTGGAGGCGACGCAGCCCGCCCGGTTGCCCGCGAACGCCCCCGACGGCTTCCGCCTGACGACCGCGATCGTCGCCGCACCGAACGCCTCCGACACCGTCTGGGTCGGCACCGGCGCGGGGGCGACGAAGGGGATCGGCGTCTTCGCCACGCGGGATGGCGGGGCGACCTGGCAACGGCTCAGCAGCGGCATCGAGGGCCGGACGATCGGGGCGCTCGCGGTCGGCGTTATCCGCAACCGCAGCATCCTCTACGCCGCCACCGACGATGGCGTGTGGCTCCTCGATACGCCATAGGCAGAACCCGCCTCTCAGGTTCCTCTGCCGACTATCATCACGGTCGGGCTGCGTCGAGACACCGCGCACCACCCCGGAACACGCTGGCGGTGCGCGGTATCAGCGCGGCAATCTGGCGCGTGCAATGGCGACCAACGCGGCGATTAGGGCCGACCACGACCAGAATTCCTGCGACAATAGCGTTGTATGGCGCGAGAGCCACGCGCCGATCCGCGCGAAACGATGGAGGTCCGACATGCTCCTGCAAGCGGCGCTGAATGGCCCCTTCACGAAGAACGAGCATCCCGCCATGCCAACAGCGGTCGAGGAGTTGATCCGCGACGCCGTCGCCTGTGTCGCTGCGGGGGCGCGCGCGATCCATCTGCACCCGCGCGACGCCGCAGGGCGCGAACAGTTGGACGCAGCGACCGTCGATCAAGCCGTGATGCGGGTCCGGGCCGCGTGTGGCGTCCCGGTTGGCGTCACCACCGGGGCCTGGATCGAGCCCGATCTCGCGCGCCGGATCGCGCTGATCCGCGACTGGACGGCCCCCGACTACACCTCGGTCAACCTCTCCGAAGAGGGGGCGGTCGCGGTCATGCAAACGTTGATCGCGGCGGGGATCGGCATCGAGGCGGGCATCTCGGACGTCATGGACATCGAGATCCTGGCGGCCTCCGGCCTGGGTGGACGGCTCACGCGCATCCTGATCGAGCCGGTCGACGTGCGCGCCGAGGACGCGCTGGGCGTGGTCGCGACGATCCACCAGGCGCTGGATCGCCTCGGACTCACGGCCCCGCGCCTCCAGCATGGCGATGGCGCGACGACCTGGATTCTGCTCACGGACGCGGTCCGGCGCGGCATCGACACCCGCATCGGCCTGGAAGACACGGTGATGGGGCCAGACGGCACGCAGAGCACGGGGAACGAAGCGCTCGTGCGCGCGGCATCCGCCCTGGGAGCCGGGGCGGCGGGTCAGCAGGGATAGTCGGCGTATCGCACGCTAGGCGAGCGTCTATCGGATATCAAGCGGTGCGATGGTCGCCGCTTAGATCAGCCCGACGAAGGCATCGGGGAAGAAGATCAGGGAGAGGAGGCGTGCGGCGACGTAGAGGCCGCAGAGCGCGGTGAGGAAGCCGAAGACGAGGAAAATCTTCTCCTCGGCCCAGAGCATCGCGCCCACGCCGAATTGCAGCAGGCCGAGCGCCATACCGCCGAGCGCCAGATAGAGGAAGATCATCGTGCCGTCCGCCCTTTCATCGGGCAAGTATACCCCCTGACTACAACCCTCGCTGCCCCCTGTCAATACCTTTACCGGCCCATTCGGCGCATGCTACCCTGGGGAGCGCTCGGGATGCGTCGGGACTTCCCAGGGTGGCGATGCGAGCGGAAGGGGTACGGGCATGGGCAAGTCGATCGGTAAGGGGGCAGCGCTCGCCGGCGGGGTGTTGGCAGGACTCGTCGGCCTCGCCACCGCGACGGGCGCGACGCTCATCCAGCGCCCCTTGCCGCAGACCGCTGGCACACTCGCCGCGCCGGGTTTGCGCGCGCCGGTCGAGATCGTGCGCGACCGGTGGGGCGTGCCGCACCTCTACGCCGAGAGCAATGCCGACCTCTTCTTCGCGCAGGGATATGTCCACGCCCAGGATCGCCTCTGGCAGATGGAGTTGCAGCGGCGCACCGCGCTCGGTCAGCTTGCAGAGGTCTTCGGGCCGGTCGCGCTCGACTCCGACCGCTTCCTGCGCGTCCTCGGTTTCGGGCGGGTCGCCCGTCAGGAGGCCCTGGCCCTCGGCGAACCGGAGCGCGAGGCGCTCGTCGCCTACTGTCGCGGCGTCAATGCTTTCCTCACGGCCAATCGGCACCGCCTGCCGATCGAGTTCACGATCCTGCGCTGCCGCCCGCGCCCCTGGGAACCCGCAGATGTCCTGGCGTTCGGCAAGGTGATGGCGCTCGATCTATCGACCAACTGGACGAGCGAGATCATCCGCGCGCGGATCGTCGCCACCCTCGGGGCGACGCGCGCGGCCCTCCTCGACCCCCCCTATCCGCACGCCGACCCGCTGACCCTCCCCGCCGACGCCACCTACACCGCCGATTTCGGCGCGGGCGCGCTGCAAGCCGCCGCTGCGGCGGAGCCGTTCGCGGGGGAACGCGATGGCTCGCAGGGGAGCAACGCCTGGGTGGTAGGCGGGGCATGGACGGTCAGCGGCGGGCCGCTGCTGGCGAACGACCCGCACCTGGCCCTGACGATCCCCGCCCTCTGGTACGAGAACCACCTGGATGGCGGCGACTACGCGGTCGCCGGCGCGTCGATCCCCGGTACCGTCGGTGTGACGATCGGCCATAACGCGCGGATCGCCTGGGGTGTCACCAACGGGATGAACGACATCCAGGATCTCTACATCGAGCGCTTCGATCCCGCCGACCCGACCGGCACGCGCTACGAGTTCCGGGGCGCGCGGGAGGAGGCGACGCTCGTCCGGGAGGAGATCGCGGTGCGCGAGCGCCCCCTGCGCGCCCGCACACGGACCGAGACGATCACCGTACGACTCACCCGTCACGGACCGATCGTCTCCGATCTCCTGCCGTCCGGCGCGATGGACACGCCCGATGAGGCGACCCTGGCGCTACGCTGGACCGCGCTCGAACCGGGTCACTTGCAGCGCGCGATCCTCGCCCTCAACCGTGCGGGGGACTGGACAACGTTCCGCGCCGCGTTGCGCGACTGGACCGTGCCGCCGCAGAACTTCGTTTACGCCGATGTCGCGGGGCACATCGGCTACGCGCTCGGCGGGGCGATCCCGGTCCGCGCGCAGGGGGATGGGCGACTCCCGGTCCCTGGCTGGACCGGCGAGTGGGAGTGGATCGGCACGATCCCGCCCGACGAGAACCCCCACGCGCTCGATCCGGCGGCGGGTTTCGTCGTCACGGCGAACAACCGGATCGTCGGCGACGAGTACCCCCGGCCCCTGTCGGGCGAGTGGGCACCCGGCTACCGCGCCGCCCGTATCCGCGAGCTGCTCACGCGCACGCCGCGCCACGACGCCGAATCGTTCGGGCGGATCCACGCCGATCGCCTGAGCGCGCCCGGTCGCGCCCTGGCGGCGCTCGCCCGCGCGGGGCGGCTGCCGCTCCTGCCGGATGAGCCGCTCGCGCCGATCGCGCGCGATGTCCTGGCGATCTGGGATGGCAATCTGATCGACGATAGCGTGGCCGGGGCGATCGCCGCGACGCTGCTCACCACCCTCCAGGAGCGGGCGTATCGCGCGATCGCCGGGCCGCTCTCCACGCCGGTCGGCCTCGGGGCCTTCGCCACCCTGCCCGGTCGCGGCTACCTCCAACGCTCGCTGCCGCGCCTGCTGGACGCGCTCGCCGGGGGTGATACACGCTGGCTCGCGCCCGACGACACCCCGGAGCTGATCCTGCACGACGCCTGGCGTGCCACGCTCGCTGCGTTGCGCGCCGAGCAGGGCGCGGAGATCGCCCTCTGGCGCTATGGGACCATGCACACGCTGACCTTGCGGCATCCGCTCGGCGCGCTCGGGCCGCTGGGTCGGCTCTTCAATCGCGGTCCCTTCCCGCTCGGCGGCGATCTCAACACCGTCTGCATGGGGAGCAGGACGTTCAGCCCCGCCGGGGTCGAGTTCTACAACGGCCCCTCCTACCGCCAGATCTGCGACCCGGCCGATTGGGACGCCAGCCGCAGCGTCTATCCGGGCGGGCAGTCGGGGCATCCCGGCAGCCCGCACTACGCCGATCTCCTCAGTCTGTGGCTGAACGACGCCTACCACCCGATGCTCTGGTCGCGCCCCGCCATCGACGAGGCCGCAGCAGCGGCGCTGACACTGACGCCGTAGCGCACCGGGAGACACAGCCGACCATCACTCTTCTCGCGCAGATACGCCAACTATGACTGTCAGACGCCGCCGCGCCCCCTCGCCCACAACAGGGAGAGGGGGCGCGGCGTGTATTCGATCGGTCGGGAGGCTCATCCGTGACTAATCGTGGCCCCCTTGCCCGTTGCCATTGAGCACCAGTGCGGGTGCCGGGGTCGCGGGCGTTGCGGCCACCGGGGCGAAACCGGGGAGGTTCGCCGGGTCGAGGCCGAACTTGCTCGCGAACTCGGCACGCTCGCGCTTGCCGATCCCGGCCCAATCGCTCGGGTCGATCGGCTCGCCGCGCAACGCCCGCGCCACGATCTGCCGTTCCGGCGCGGAGAGGTGCGTGGCGTCCCGCGCATAGTCGATGAACGCCCCGTAGGCGACCGGCGCGAGGCGCTGCACGATCAGGCAGATCGCCTCGGCGAAGATGCGGATCTCGAACTGCGCGTGCGCGTCGGTGCGGAGCGCGAGGAAGTGGAAGAGGTTGTGGAGGTTCATCTTCCAGTACCACTCGGTGTACACCGAGACCGGCAGCGCAACCCGCGCCAGCTCCCGCGCGATCTCCGCGTCGATCAACTCCTGGTAGGCCGCGTAGGACTCGCGCTGCCCGTTCAGCAACAGCTCGCGCACGCGCTCGCGTACGGCGTCGGGCACTTCGTTCGTGCTGCGACCCTGCTTGTTGTCGCTGCTCTGGAAGCTGATCTGCGTGTCGTCGGGCAGGTACATCTCATCGGAGAGGATCGAATATCTCCCCGAAATTTCATTCGCGCTCGCCGTACGATGCCGGACCCATTGTCTCGCGACGAAGATCGGCGCCTTGATGTGCAGCTTCACCTCGACCATCTCGAAGGGGGAAGTATGTTTGTGGCGCAGCAGGTAGCGGATCAGCGCCTTGTCCTCGCTGACCTTCTTCGTTCCGGCCCCGTAGGAGACGCGCGCCGCCTGGACGATCGCGGCGTCGTTGCCCATGTAGTCGATCAGGCGCACGAAGCCGTGATCGAGGACCGGGATCGGCACGCCGAGGATCGCCTCGACCTCCGGGACGGTCGGACGCGGCAGGGGGCCGACCGATTCGTCGAAGCGCAACGCCTCGATGCTGCTCACGCTGCTCATGTGCTTCCCCTTCATGGCATGGGATGGCGCAGCTGGCGATCACCCTGGTGCTGTCGCCATCGCCACAGAAAACTGTCAGCATAGTGTATGTACACAAGAGAGATTCGTCAAGATCGGGTGACATGTCCCCGTGGTACGAGAGACGATCTATCGGGCACGAGCGTGACTTAAGCGCATGGGGCGGCGCGCAGCAGCGCACCGCCCCGCTGGTATGGACTGTCTAGCGATACCAGCCGTTCGTGTTGAGCACTTCGGTCCCCATCAGGCCGAGGAGCACGGCATAGGGCGTCCCGGCGTTCTCCGGGTGGTATTCGAGACGGGCGCGCTCGAAATACTGCACCGTATAGTCCTTACCGTCCGCCTGGTTCTTCTCGCGCAGCTCCTCCGAGATCGGATAGCCATACGAGGAGAGGCCGCCGGTCGTCCGCCAGTAGGTGTAGAACGATCCACCGAGGTTGTGCCCCGTCTGCGAGAAGTAGAGCACGGACGGGGTGGCGGTGGCGGTCGGCGTCGGCACGATCGTCGCGGTCGCGGTCGGCCCGGGGGTGCAGGTCGCCCCGGTCGGGCAGGGGGTCGCGGTCGGGGAGGGGGAAAGGGTCGGCGTCCCGGCGGGGCGCGGGGCCGGGGTCGGCGTGATCGGTGTCCCCTTCGGGAAGGAACGCCCCTGCGTCAGGAAGCCGGTCAGCAGCCCCAACTCCACCTGATGGTCGGCATCGTTCTTCGGGTGATACTCGAATCGGGCGCGCTCGAAGTACTGCATGCGGATGCCGCCCGACTCGAAGACGCTGGTGATCGGGTAGCCGAAGCGATCCAGCCCCCCATTACTCTCCCAGTATTGGCGGAACGCGCCGCTGATCGTGTGCCGCGTCTGCGGGAAGTAATAGCCACTCGCCGGCAGACCGGCTGGCGACTCGGGCGCGGTCGGCAGCGCGCCCGGATTGGCGATGCGCTGGAAGGTGCCGAACGCGAGCTTCCGGGGCGCGGGCGGCTGCACGTAGCCGCCGGTACCGGTGATCGGCAGGCGCACCATGCCGTACTCCGACCAGCCGCTCTGGGTCGGGAAGTCCTCATACTTGAACCAGAAGACGTTAGCGACGAAGCCGCGCGTCTCGGTGAGGAGCAGCGGGAAGAGTTCGCGCATGAATTCGGCCTGCTCCGTCTCGCTCTTGGTCGGCGTGGCGACCAGATAGCTCGGATCGACGGTCGGCGGCGTCCCCTGCTGCCCGATCTCGGTCAGCCAGAGCTTGCTCGTCGTATCGTTGGCCGATTCCATCACCCCGCGCAACTGCCAGTAGTGATCGACCACCTCGCGCGGCGTCCCGGCGAAGTAGGCATGACTCGCCACCCCATCGAACGGATAGCGCCCGTTCGCCGCGTGGTACGCCTGGATCCGCTGGCTGTTGTAGAGGACGTAGAGATAGTCGTAGTCGGCAGAGCCGCCATTGGGGCGGAAGCCGTAGAGGAGGCCGCCGACGATCACCTGCACCTTCGGATGCGCGGACTTAATGCCGCTATAGACATCGGTCAGCAGCGCCCCGTAGTTCTGCGGGTTGAACTCCACTTGCGTCCCGGCACTCTCGGTGTGCAGGATATCGCTGATGTTCGCCTCGTTCAGGATCTCGTAGGCGGCCACGCTATCGCCGAAGTGATCGGCGATCTCCTTGGTCCGATCGGTGTAGAGGCGCACGTAGTTGTTCGTGCCATCGGGACGGTCGGCGGGATCGTTGATCCGCGAGAAGGAGACCGTCGGGTCGACCGAGCTGTGGTCGATGACCGCCGAGCCGAGCAGCAGGAGCACCTTCAGCCCATACTTCGGCGCACACTCCTTGATGAACCAATCCCACTTGCGATAGTCGATGTAACCGGGACCACCTTGCGCGTTGACATCGTGGTCGGCGCGCAGTTCGATCCGTACCCAGCCCGCCCCGGCGAATGCGAGATCGCGCGCCATCCCTTCGAGGGCGGCGCGATTCACGTCGTTCGGGTAATTCACCTTGTCAGTGCCCCACTCGAACCAGGGATCGCGCCCGACGATCCCGAAGAAATCGGCATCGGCACCGCGCGTCTGCGGCGGCAGGCTGGGGGCCTCCGCCGGGGCCGCCTGTGTCGGCGACGAGCGCGGCACCAGGGGGATCAGCAACAGCAAGCAGAGGATCGGCAACCAGCGTTTCGCCAACAGCTGTGGAATACCGCGCGCCATCGATCAGCCCCACCCTTTCACGCACGCCACCGGGCTGGCGGGCACACGCCCGGCAGCGCATATCGATCGTGCTCGACCCACGGCCACACGCACAGCGCCCCGTACCGATCACTTCATTACACGGAACATGCATCGAGAGCACGCCCGCAGTGCGGGCGTGCAGTTCGCAACAACACAACGCGCAACCCGGCGCAAGGTTGCGGGCTCGCACCTGACTTCTCGACTGTAGAATAACAGCCCCGCCGAAGACCGACACCCCACCGGGACAAACGTCTCGCCGTGGCATCGGATCGGCAAGTCGTCTGGGTCATGGTATCCGCAACGGGCACCTGATAGAGTGCGTGGTAGCAGAGGACGCGGCACGAGCCGTGATGCGGGATGTGGGGCGGGGCGGATGCAGTTGGGCGAACACGAATCGGAGGCTGGCGGCACCTTCCAGCCACGCGCCGCAGCATCCGGCATCACCACCCTCCCGCTCGCCATCCTCCTGCCGATCATGGACGCCATCGAGGCGCGCGAGCGTTACCCGCGCAGCCGGGTCCGCAATGTCGCCATGTACGCCGTCGCCCTGGCGCGCGTGCTCGATCTCGCCCCCGCCGCGGTGGCGACGATACGTCTCGGCGCGCTCCTGTGCAATCTCGGCATGTTGCGCGTGCCGGAAACGGTCCTCCGCAAGGAGACCCCGCCGACCAGCGAGGAGCAGCGACAGATCCGGCACCACCCCGTGTACGGTGCCGAACTGCTGGGGGAGGCCCCGGAGGTACGCGACATCACCCCGATCGTCCTCCACCACCACGAAGACTGGAGCGGCAACGGCTATCCCCTCGGCATCAGCGGCGACCGGATCCCGCTCGGCGCGCGGATCGTCCGCATCTGCGAGACCTACGACGCCCTGACCTGCGAGCGCCCCTACCGCTCCGCCTATCCGCCCGCCGAGGCGTTGAAAGCCCTCCACGCCGGCTCGGGGCGCCAGTTCGACCCGCGCATCGCCTACGAGTTTCGTCAGATGATGCGCCAGCAGCCGGAGCGCGACGCCGTCCTCGACCCCTGGGACGAGTTCCAAACGTCCGATCTGGCCTGGCGCGTCGTCGCGGCAACGACGACAGGGTTGCGCCCCTGAGTGGCCGGGCCGAGCAGACGATCCACCCACCCCATGAGTACTATCGCGCGCGGGCGGCGACCGTCCCGCGCGCACGATATGCCCCCCGAACGTCTCAGAAACTGTCTGATAAAGGGCCAGAGAACGGCCTGCTGCCGCACGCCCCATCGGCTACGCCAGTACGGACGCGGGAAGACAACGAGCGATGCGGCGAGACGGCGACCTTACCACCCTCGCGCCA
>JAABUM010003828.1_pt1 | contig 17812 bp, 20 predicted proteins | sample 5559161 | NCBI WGS metagenome assembly JAABUM01 (sample SAMN10711868, study PRJNA513369) | rock metagenome | isolation source: Antarctica rocks | place: Antarctica: Victoria Land, Siegfried Peak nord | reverse complement strand
CGCGAGATACCGGAGGTCATGCGGCCGCGCCGGATCGAGGTTGGCCGGAAAGCAGCCGAGGCGAAGCCGCAGGAGATTGAAGGCCAGCGCGCTGCTTAGGCTTTTGGCCATCGGGGTGGGACGTCGGCGTTCCACCCCGCTTCGTCGGGCTGTGACGCATCATAACGCTTCAGACCTGGCTTGATATGGAACACGACAGGCTCGTAAGTGACTCTCCTCGTTGCGAGGGTGCGGTCAGGGCTTGGGTGAAGGTGATGAGCGGGCGATGGCGACCTGGACGCGCGTAACCGACCCCGACACCGCTGTTGCTCTGCTGCCGGCTTGGTTTGCCGCCCGAATGATGGGAGCCCGTGGGTCCTACGGGTTTCTTCTCGCCACGGGCGACGTCGTGCGGGTGAGCCGGGTGACCGCGGTCCATGTTTCGTCCAGCGGATCGATCCTGATCGATGTTCTGTTGGACCATGCGGGCGTGCCAGGCGAGGTGGACACGGCGTGGCAGCCGAAGCACTTTCTCGGCGCGCCGGTGCCGGGCGCAAGTCTCGCGACGCTGAACCTCGCCCAGGTAGTAATGGCGATCGAGTTCGCGGTCGCTGAAATGGTCGAAACCGCGGACAACACCGAGATTCCTGTTGGCGATGCGGTTCCCGTTGATCGGCCAATCACGACCGATGCGGTGATCGCAAAGGACGCCGCGAGCGCCCTATGACCGCGTAGTCACCGGCCTGACTGGCTGGTCCTCAGCTGCAAGCCGGGCTAGGGAATGGCTGAGCGTCGCACAGCCGAACGGGCTTGTGGCAGACCACGGCAACTGAGGACGGAACATGCGCGCCTTCGACGGTCAACGTTCGGACAACCAGCCGGTCAAGCGGTCGCCGAAAGAAAAGGAGAAGCAGCTTCGCGATCTGCGGGAAACGCCGGCTGGGATGAAATCACACACGGCTCCGACCCTACGGCAGAGCGTGCAGAAGCGGATCGCCGAGTTGGAAGCGGAGCTTCGCGCCCCGGTTCCGCCGCGGCGCTAACCCCGTATCGCAACGGCACCGGCCCGGTGTTCGGCTCGGATAAATCATACTGCGTCACCTTTGCGACCGTGCGCCGCATCAAAAGGGGGTTCCCATGAAGGCCGTGAAGCTTAGCAAACCCGGCGGCCTCGATTGCCTGCATTTGGTCGACCTGGACGAGCCAGGCGCACCGGCTGCTGGCGAAGTCCTGGTGCGTATCCACGCAAGCTCGCTCAACTATCATGACTACGGCGTTGCATCGGGCAGGATGCCCACCGCAGACGGCCGCATCCCCATGTCGGACGGCGCTGGCGTGGTCGAGGCCGTTGGCGACGGCGTGACGGAGTTCGCGGTCGGCGATCGTGTCGTGTCCTGCTTTTTCCCGCTATGGAACGACGGGCCGCCGACCATCGCCGACTTCTCGACGACCCCTGGCGACGGTGTCGATGGCTATGCGCGAGAGAGGGTCGTACGCCCGGCTAACTGGTTCACGCGCGCACCAAACGGCTTCAGCCACGCCGAGGCGGCGACGCTCACCACTGCCGGTCTGACGGCATGGCGCGCCCTGGTCGTCGACGGCGGCCTAAAGGCCGGGGACAGCGTGCTGGTGCTCGGCACCGGTGGCGTATCCATCTTCGCGCTGCAGTTCGCGAAAGCGATGGGGGCGCGCGTCATAGCGACGTCCTCATCCGACGCAAAGCTCGAGCGGGTCCGCGCCCTCGGGGCGGATCACCTGATCAACTACAAGACGCACGAGGACTGGGGAAAGCGTGTCGTCGAGCTGACCGGGGGACGGGGCGTCGATCATGTCATCGAGGTCGGCGGCCCCGGCACGCTGCCGCAGTCGATCACGGCCTGCCGGACCGGCGGCCATATCGCGCTGATCGGCGTGCTGACCGGCCGGGCCGGCCCCGTGCCGACCGCTGCCTTGATGGCCAAGCAGCAGCGGCTTCAAGGGTTGATCGTCGGCAGTCGCCAGAACCAGGTCGACATGGTCCGCGCGACCGAGGCCACAGCGCTCAAACCGGTGATCGACAGGACATTTGCGCTGCGGGACATCTCGGCCGCATTCCGCTTCGAGGAGTCGGGCGCCCACTTCGGGAAAATCTGCCTTGAACTCTGATGGCGGCTGCCGTGGGGGATGGGTCGGCGCTATGCCGAGGTCTTGCCAGACGGCATCATCTTCGCGCCGTTGAAGGACAAAAGCATGGCGAATTGGATCAGGTTCGAGCAGGCGGAACAGGAAGAATTTGGCCTGCTCGATCCGGAGAGCGACCGGATCGCGGTGCATGAGGGTGACCTGTTCGACCAGCCCGTCGCGACCGGGCGGGGACGGCACCTGGACGAGATGCGGTTGCTGGCTTGCGGGTGCGGACCGTGCTGAACGGGCGGGAGCGGCAGAGCTATCCGGCGGCCGACATGATCATCCCTCCGGCGCGCATCGTGAGCCTGTTGTCCCGGGAGATGACGCTCGAACCCGGCGACCTGATCGCCTGCGGCACCTCGGTCGGGGTGCTGCCGATGCGGGCGGGCATAATGGTCGAGGTCACGATCGACGGAATCGGCACCCTGCGGAACCCGGTCGCGGGCAACGAACCCGCATAGCGGCGACCATGCTGCGGCGTCGATGGGCCCTAATCGCTGGTCCTCGCGCGGATCAACGCTTGGTGTGTGGCGGTGACGACCGGCGCGGCAAACGCCATACCTTCCGTAGTCAGATGACGCACCGTGACCGCAGCGAAAAAAGGTATCCATGCCTCCCACCACGCAACAGCTAAAATCCGACATCGACTCCGGCAAGACTGGTGATAGGGCCGTCGAAGGCTTCGACCTTGGCCTGTCCACATTGGGCACGGATGACGAGGCGGCCGGCTCGCCCAACACGCCGGAGCAGGTGGCGATGGCGCGCGCACTGGAAAAGCGCAACGCGCCAAAACCTCCCGCCGAGCAATCGGCGAACGTGTCCAAAGCCGGCCGGCCCGCGCTTTGGATTATCGTCGCGGTGTTCGTAACCGTTCTTGCGATGTTGGCCGTGGCGGTCCTGAACGGCCGGGGCTGAGCCGTACGGACCTTCGTTCACGCCGTTCCGCGTTGTATCAGCAGCGGCGGAGCGCATTGGGCCATCGCCGCTGCCTGCAAATAACCATCATGGAGTGGACCGATGGCGGACCAAGTTCCCGACCTGCCCGGCGGGCCGCATTCACGCACGATCGCAATGCCGCGCGACACGAACGCGAGCGGCGCCATCTTCGGCGGCTGGACGCTGTCGCAAATGGACCTGGCAGGCGGTACCTTCGCCGCGCAGCAGGCAAAAGGGCGAGTGGCAACGGTCAGCATCGAGGCGATGCGCTTCCTACGTCCTGTGTCAGTTGGGGACGAAGTAAGCTGCTACTGCTCGTTGGAACACAAGGGCGGAACATCGGTCGCGATCAAGGTCGAGACCTGGATACGCGATCGAACCGGCGGTAACCCCGAGAAGGTCACCGAGGGCGTATTCACCTACGTCGCCCTGGACGAGGATGGCAAGCCGCGTGAGCTCGGCCAATCAGCATGATGCTGAGCAGCATTACCGAGGATGTCGATCCGAGCCGCCACCATAATTAGCCGCGTGAAGATCGGGACCGCGGGCTGGAGCATTCCTCCACAGTTCGCAGCCGAATTCATGGCGGCCGGCACTCATTTGCAGCGGTATGCGCGACGGCTTCGTGCGGTCGAAATCAATTCGTCGTTTTACCGGCCGCACCTGCCGAAAACTTACCAGCGTTGGGCCGAAGCCGTACCGGACGATTTTCGGTTCGCGGTAAAGGTGCCCAAGGAGATCACCCACGTTCGGCGGCTCGTTGCCGTGGAGCAACTCCTGGCGCAGCTCGTGTCGGAGGCAAGCTTGCTTGGCGCCAAGCTTGGCCCGTTGCTCGTGCAGCTGCCGCCGAGCCTGTCTTTCGAGGAAACGACGGCTGTGACGTTCTTCCGTCAGCTTCGCGGCTGCTTTGCCGGGCTTATCGCTTGTGAGCCTCGCCATGCGAGCTGGTTCACCGACGAGGCTGACGTCCTGCTATCGCGCTTCCAGGTCGCGCGTGTAGCGGCAGACCCGGCGTGCGTTCCGCGCGCTGCGGCACCTGATGGCTGGCCAGGCTTGGTGTACTACCGCCTCCACGGCTCTCCGGAGATGTACTACTCCGCTTACACCGCTGAATACGTCGCCAACCTTGGAAAGAGCATCGCCGGGCTCGCCGCAAATGCCGAGGTATGGTGCATCTTCGACAACACGGCGCGAGGCGAGGCGACCAACGACGCCCTGTCCCTTCAACGGCGAATGTAGAGGCTTGCTGCGGCGACACGTGTTGGTGACAGCCGATCGAAATCGGTTCCGGGCTCAACTATCTCGCATCACGTTGCCGGTACAGGCATGCCCCGAGCATGGCCCGCTCGTTAACCTCTGGAGACAGGAGAAGTATGATGACCGATCAGAACCGCCCCAAGCCGCCGCAGGCTGCCCAGCAGCAAGACGTTCCCGGCTACACCGGACAGATGGATCCCAAGCCCGACCATGGCGAGCAAAGCTACCGTGGCGCTGGCCGGCTGGAGGGTCGCTGTGCCGTGATCACCGGCGCCGACAGCGGCATCGGCCGCGCGGTCGCGATCGCCTTCGCCCGCGAGGGTGCGGACATCGTCATCGGCTACTTGAGCGAGACCACGGACGCCGAGGAGACGGCGCACTGGGTGCGGGAGGCCGGGCGTCGTGCCGTGCTGTTTCCTGGCGATCTGTCCCAGCCTGGCATCTGTGAACGGCTGATTGAACAAACCATGCAGGAGTTTGGCCGGCTGGACGTGCTGGTCTCGAACGCCGCCCATCAGCGTAGCTTCGAGAAGTTCGAGGATATCGACGTCGCCGAGTGGAAGCACACGTTCGAAGTCAACGTGCACGCTATGTTCCGCCTGTGCCACGCCGCCGTGCCGCAGATGCTGGCCGGCAGCGCGATCGTGTTCACAAGCTCGATCAACGCCGACGACCCGTCGCCGGACTTGCTGCCGTATGCCACGACCAAGGGGACCATCGCCAATTTCACCGCAGGTCTCGCTGACAGCCTCGCCAAGCGCGGCATCCGGGTCAACGCGGTGGCGCCTGGGCCAATTTGGACGCCGCTGATTCCGTCCACCATGCCTGCGGAGAAGGTAAAGACTTTCGGCAGCAACACACCGATGGGCCGTTGCGGTCAGCCGGCCGAGTTGGCCGGGGCCTATGTGCTGCTGGCCTCCGACCTCGGCAGCTACATGACCGGCGCCGTGATCCCGGTGACGGGCGGGCGGCCAATGATCTAGCGTTCGTGGAGATGCACTCAGGGCGCGGGAGGGTTGGAAAGCCGTGCTGGTCAGCAAGCTGCCTCGAATGCGCCTGCATCGCCGAAACACGTTGTGGCGCAGATCGCGGATAGCGGGCCTGCCTCGCCGTGGTCGCTCGTCATTCGGGCGACCTAGTTTAAAGCGCTGAACCTTTCGAACCCACGGCTCCGACTACCCGTTGACTTGGCTTAAAGTCGCCAGTCAACGGGAAAGGTAGAGCGCGTTGCCATAGGTCTGATGAGCATATTCCAGCGCCTTGTGCAGAGCGGCATGACCGGTGAACATCTTGAGCTCAACGGCAGCAGAGGCGTCATCCGCGGGTGGTTCGACGACCCACTTCTCTGCATCCTCGCACGCTGGATAAACCTTGGGTGGCGCAGAGCGGCCTTCGGCGTCGCGCAACAGGGTCATATCCATCCTTCCCAATAATCGCTGCACTGCACCATAACGGAAAGAGGGCGGTATGGCTACGCACTTTAGCAGGCTGTTAGGTATAGGCGCGCATCGCAGGATCTTAGGCGCGCGGCATGAGGTCGGTCGTACCTGTAAGGTTTCCTCTCACAGCAGGATGTTGATCAAGATACTTTGACCGATAGAACAGGCGACATTTTGCTGCCGATTTATACCGTTAAGCCGCACACTTTCAGAGCATAGAATTTTCTGGCCTACCAAGCTAGTCTCAGCCTTTTGGCTTGGATCATGCCCGGCTGTACGTTCCACGGGCAACCGCGGGGATTTCGGAGCGGCAGAGGCCAAGGTCGGCAAGCTGACGGTCGGTGCAACTGGCAAGTTCATGCGTGATCCGAGCGATCTCCTGACGCTCCGACCTCGCTTGCTGCCATTCCAGGCGGAATTCGCGTAGTTTGGTCCTGAACGTGGCCAGCGCACTGATCGGTAGAATGCGTGGAGAGAAGGCAAATTGAGTGTTCATACTAGATTCCTTGTTGATTATGAATGATTTCCTCCCGAGAGGCTCTGTCGTTATCAGATATTCTTATTGGACCTGCTATGTGAATACAGGCCGGATGGCACGCGCTATAACTTACGCTGTGACCCGTTACCTGAGAGGATGTTCACCTGGCACATGGCGGCGCGTAACAACCAACAGATTGACGAAGCGTCGAGCCAATGCTTGTACGCTGCCGGCCAGCGCGGATGCGAGCTGACGATTGCCTTCATGCTGCTGGAGCATGATCTCACCATAGTTTTCGAAGATATTCATTATCACGGTCCTTCTATTTGCGGCCGGATGCCGGTCGCATTGAAAAGACGTTTCCGTTCTTATTTGATTTAAGATATCTAGCGCCACTGACGAGCAATGCGGCCTTAGTCGGACCGTGCGCCCGTTGCCGAGGGCTTCGTGGCTCCCATGCCAAGCCGAGCCATGCAGCGGGTCCAGAAAGCGGCGAACTCACGGACCCACTCCTGCCGGCCCTGCACGATCAGCTTCGCTTCATGGTATAACTGACGTTGATACACTTGCTTGTCCTTCCTGCATCGGGCTTGGCCCGGTTCAATCGAAGGACGTCTCCACCTATTGTGCAGTGCAACATGAACCTGTGAGACCGGATGTGCAAGCGGCCGAACGGCCTGCGTCGGAGACGCGCTTCGAGTGTTGCGAAGTCGCAACACATCGCCCGGCGTCGATCCGTCCGCTGAACTGGAGATGGCCGATCGCTTATGCTCGCGCCTTGCCGGGCCAGCGTGTAGCGTGTGGGCCGATTGGGGAGGACACGCATGACTGAGGCGCTGCGCATCGGCGAGATCACGATCGACCGGATCATCGAGCAGGAAGGCCCCTTTCTGCCCGTGCTCGACCTGCTGCCCTCGTTAACCCCGGCGCTGCTCGAGGAAAACCGGCATTGGCTCGAGCCGGCAGCGCTTGGCCGGGATGGGATGCTGCGCCTGTGCCTCCAGTCCTTCGTTATACGCACCCCGCATCATACGGTGCTGATCGATAGCTGCATCGGCAACGATAAGCCGCGGCCGACCCGCCCGGCCTGGAACATGAAGTCCGACGGCCGCTTCATGCGCGGGCTGTCCGATGCCGGGCTGGGCGTTGCGGACATCGACTTCGTCCTGTGCACCCATCTGCACGCCGACCATGTGGGCTGGAACACCCGGCTGCAGGATGGCCGCTGGGTGCCCACCTTTCCCAATGCCCGCTACGTGTTCGCGCAAACGGAATACGCCTACTGGGAACAGCAGCATGCGCTGGCGCCGGTTCCAGTGTTCGCCGACAGCGTGCTGCCGGTCGTGGAGGCCGGCCGGGCCGAGCTGGTGGGCAGCGAGCATATGCTGGGGGACCACGTGCGGCTGCTGCCGACGCCGGGCCACACGCCCGGCCATGTCTCGGTGGCACTCGGGGCGGGCACGACGGATGCGGTGGTGTCGGGCGACCTGATCCACTCGCCCCTGCAGGCGCGCTACCCCGAGCTGTCGATCCGCTTCGACGTGGACATGGCTGCCGCCGCCGTAACCCGGCGCGCCTTCCTCGAGCGGTTTTGCGACACGGAGACCGTCTGCTGCATGACCCACTTCCCGTCGCCTTCGGTTGGGCGGATGCGGCGCTGGGGCGAGGGGTTCCGCTGCGAGGCGCTATAACCCCGCCGGCCGGACGTCGTTGGGGCATTCACCTGCGTCCGCAGCAGTTCAGAGGTAAGGGTGTGAAGCGACCCAGATGAGACCGCCTGCCTAAAGCGATCGAACGCCGCGTGACAAGACGGGGACAACGTCGAGTGCTGCGGCGTCACAGCATACTCTGCCCAGCACGATATCTACGATAACTCGTCCGTCCGGGGCCAGGGCGATGGCGCACCCGTGCAGTCCTGTCCAGGCTGCCAGATGGTGTGCACGGGAAGTTATCTGCACCTCGTGACCGACCAGCTCAGCGGCTGTCGCGCGTAAGACCGTCATGAACACGCCCCTTTGGGGCAGTGCCCCGAAGCACCACCGTGTCCAAAAAAGCCGGTGCAATGCCGCTAGTTTCTAGTCAAAGGACGTGTATTTGTCTAAAGTTACTCACTTATTCGAGACGCTTCACATAGCGTCTGCATCTACGCCCGCTTCCCGGACCCACTTGCCTGCACCATGATCGATGACCGCCAAGTTTTCTATTCCCGCGAGCTCGGCTTGGACGCGGCCGAGTTTCGCCGCGTCCTGGTGGAGTCCGGCCTAGGGGCGGCGCGCCCGATCGAGGACAACGCCCGGCTTGCGGCGATGCTGTCGGCGGCCGACCTGATCCTGACGGCGCGATCGGGGCGGCTGGACGGACCCTTGGTCGGCGTCGCACGCTGCATCACCGACTTCACCTGGTGCTGCTACGTATCCGAACTGGCGGTCGCCGCATCGGCGCAGGGGAACGGCATCGGCAAAGGCCTGCTGGACGAAATACGCCGTCAGCTCGGCCCGGGCGTCAGCGTGATCCTGGTGTCCATGCCCGGCGCCGTCAGCTTCTACGAGCGTATCGGCATGGCCCGCATAGCTGACGCCTTCTGGCACCGCCGCGAGCAATAGCCGCAGGTCACTGAGTTCGGCATTGGGAATTCAGCACTGGCGCAACCCCACAGCCCGGCCGGGGTTAACGCCCCTCCCGACCCGGAGAACCGACATGCCGCACCAGAAGACCAAGTCCGACAACGACACCAGCACCGCGCGCTCCGCCAAGGCGCAGAAGGCCGATGAGGTTCAGCAGGCAGGCAGTGCCAAGGCCGGCGCCGGCCACGCCGAGGTGTACGAGGGCGGCAAGGCGCCCGCCCCGACCCACGCCAAGGGCGCGCCGATGCCCGCAAGCTCCCGCGCCGCCGCGGAGGGCACGATCGAGGAGGGCACCAGCTCCGCGACGGTCGGCAAGGCCGAAAAGGAGGCCGCCGCCCAGAATGCCGCGCTGACGAAGGAGCAGCATGGACGCGGGCGTCGCAAGGCCGAGTGATCGCACTCAGCGAGCCAAGGCCGCTGCATCCGTTTCAGTCGGCCTTCTCCAGCTCAATGCGCGCGTTCTGGTCCCGCCTGATCTCGTTGGAGGCTTTCACGGCGGCGGCGCGCAGCGGCCCCGTGCATAGCGGCTGGTCCACGCGCGATGCGAAATGCCGGCTTACGCGTACCGTGTCGTCGTCCAGCGACCATCGGCTCTCGAAGGTGAACGCCTCGCCGTCCACCCGCCGGTCACGCGGCAGCCGCGCAGGGCGGTAGCCAGGCGGCAGCGACAGGCTCAGTTCCTCGTCCTGCCGCCCGGCATAGCAGGGTGTCGGCGCGTTCCCGGCCGGCAAAGGGCCAATCAGTCCGTCGCCGAGCCGCGGCAGCAGATGGATGCCCGCAGGCATGGCAAGGCTTTCGCCGTCCAGCAGCTCAGGCCGCGCATTGAGGGTGAAGCGGGCGGAAACCTGGTACTCCGGCCCTATGGGGTCCAACGGCGCCGGGCTGATCTCGCCTTGGCCGGGCTGGTTGAGCTGACGAAGCCGCTCCGCCGCTGCGCGCTCGCCACCCTGCGCCATCGCCCGGTTCGCGAACTGGCGCAGGATGGTCGCGTAGGGGCCAACCGCATCGGTCACGCTTTCGCCGGTGATGCTGCCGTCCGGATGCAGCTGCATGGTCGTCCGCAGCCGCTCGTTGGCCAGGTCCGGCGGTATCACCGCCATACGGCCCGGCGCCGCGCCGTCGGCCGTCACATGCAGGATCGGCTTGCCATACTCCGCGGACTGCAAGGTGCCGAACGGCGCGCCGCCCGCCGTGGTATCGGCATACAGGCCCCAGTCCGGCATGTAGGTGATGACATGGTTGAACGCGGTGAAGGTCGGCGGGCCGCTTAGGGTATAGGTCAGGTTGAGGTTCACCAGCACCGGCTCGGCCGCAATGCCGCGGGCGCGCAGCAGCGTCATCAGCAGCACGACCTGGTCCTTGCAGTCGCCGTAGCCGTTCGCCAGCACCTCGTCCGCCCGGTGCGGGACGAAGGCGCCGTCGCCCACATAGATCGCGACCCAACGGATATGCCGGCTGACCCATTCATAAAGGCGCTTGGCCTCGTCGCGGCGGTCGGCCGCGCCGTTGGCAATCTGGTCGGCAAGCGCCTGGATGCGCGGCGTGACTCCCGTCCTTGGCGCGACGAGGCCCGCATAAATCCGGCTGAACGCAGCCCAGTCCGGAAAGGTGGAGGCGAACAGGCGCGGCACGCGGTCGAGCGGCGAGAGCACGGCCGGGTCGTTGGCCAAGGCGGCGGCGCTCCAGTGCCAGCGATGGACCCGGCGGCCGCCCGCATCCGCCTCCCGGTGCTCCGGCCCATACGCCTCGGTGTTGAGTGCGACGCCCTCGGGCACGCTGATGGACATTTCCATGTCGTCCCAGGGAACGCTGCGCGGGTAAAGGCTGGTGAAGGCGAACTGCCCGGGGAACAGCGGCTGCAGGATGGTGCGCCGCCAGGTGACCGCGAGCACGTCGCCGCCGGCCACCTCCGGCAGCACCGCGATGATCTGCTTGCGGCTGGTGTACTCCGGAACGTTGGGCGTGCCGGGCGCAAGCTGGACACGGACCGCGCCCGGCAGCACGGGCACGCGGCGGCCATCCGCTTTCAGCGTATAGGCCTCGACCAGCTCGACCGCCTCGATGCCGTCGGAGTAGGTGATCGCCTGCTGGGCCTCCTGGCGGGCGGCTGCGTCGTTGCTGACGGCGATCTCGATATGCGCGGTCTGCACGGCGCGGCCGTCCGCCTCGACGGCGATGTCGGATTGGAAATGCAGAATGCGGGAGGGATCGTCGGCAGCGAAAGCGGGTGCGGCGAGCGGAAGTCCGGTAAGCGCGATCCAGAGCATATGACGGACGTTGCGGCGCATGGATCTGCCTTTCACTCTTGCATCGTTTGACAGTTTTCTGCCCGGCTACGATCGTTGGGTCAATTAGGATGGGCGTTGGGTCAAATAGGACGGGAGGCGGTGCATGCGCGCGATGGTGGTCGGGGAGAACGGGCTCGAGCTGCGGGACATTCCGGCGCCATAGCCGGGACCGGGCCAAGTGCTGGTGCGGGTGCGCGCGGCCGGGCTGAACCGGGCGGAGCTGGCGATGGCCGCCGGGCACGCGCATGGGGCGCTGGGTGGCAAAGGCTCCACCATCGGCCTGGAGTGGGCGGGTGAGGTGGCCGGGATCGGCGCGGGCGTGCCGGGCTTGCAGGAGGGCGACCGGGTGATGTGCTCCGGCAACGGCGGCTATGCGGAATACGCCGTCACCGACTGGGGCCGGATTAGCCGCCTGCCGGACGCCAACATGGGCTGGGAGCAGGCCGCCACGCTGCCGATCGCGCTGCAGACCATGCACGACGCCGTGGTGACCAACGGGCGGCTGCAGCCGGGTGAGGCGGTGCTGATCCAGGGCGCCAGCTCCGGCGTGGGGCTGATGGGGCTGCAGGTGGCGAAGCTGATGGGCGCGGGGCTGGTGATCGGATCGTCCACCAGCGCGGACCGGCGCGCGCGGCTGCACGAGTTCGGCGCCGATCTGGTCGTGGACAGCAGCGACCCGGCCTGGCCCGACACAGTGCTCGAGGCGACCGGCGGCAAAGGCGTGGACTTGGTGGTGGACCAGATCTCGGCCCCGGTCGCCAACGGCAACCTGCGGGCGACGCGCGTGCTGGGCCGCATCGTCGACGTGGGCCGTCTGGGCGGAGCCATGGGCGAGTTCGACTTCGACCTGCACGCGGCACGGCGGATCAGCTATATCGGCGTGACCTTCCGCACCCGCAGCTTGGAGGAGGTGCGCGAGATCAACCGCCGCATGCGGGACGACCTTTGGGACGCGGTGGCGGCCGGCCAGCTCCATCTGCCGATCGACCGCAGCTTTCCGCTGGAGGAGGCGAACGCCGCGCAGGCGCACATGCGGGCGAACGCGCATTTCGGTAAGATCGTGCTGACCGTCTAGATCGCGAAAGGAGCCGCCATGTCCCTGTTCGACACCCTGCAGCCTGAAGCGATGGACCCGATCATGGCCGGGTTCCAGGAGTTCGGGGCCGATAGGCGGGCGGACAAGATCAACCTCGGCGTCGGCATGTACTACGACGAGGACGGCCGCATCCCGATCCTGCGCGTGGTCGAGGCGGCGGAGCGGCGGCTGGCCGGGCGCGTCGCGAGTTGGGGTTACCTGATGCCCGACGGCCTGCCGGCGCTTCGGGACGCGGCGAAGCGGCTGGTGTTCGGCGACGCGCTTGTGGACAGCATGGGGGACCGGATCGCGACGGTGCAGAGCCTGGGCGGCACCGGGGCGCTCAAGCTCGGCGCGGACGTCATCCGGCGGGTCGCGCCCGACAGCACCGTGGCGATGAGCCGGCCGACCTGGGGCAACCATCCCAGCATCTTCCAGGGCGCCGGGCTGCGGGTCAGCGAATATCCGTATTTCGATCCGGCCACCGGCGGCGTGGATGGGACGGCGATGCGCGACGCCGTCGCCGCCATGGCGCCCGGCACCGTGCTGCTGCTACACGCCTGCTGCCACAACCCGACCGGCGCCGACCTTTCGGCCGAGGACTGGCGGACGCTGGCCGGGCTGATCCAGGAGCGGCGGTTGGTGCCGTTCCTCGACATGGCCTATGCCGGGTTCGCGGAGGGGCTGGAGGCGGACAGCCAGCCGGCGCGGCTGCTGGCGGAGCTTGGCGTGCCGGTGTTCGTGGCGACATCGTTTTCAAAGTCGTTCGCGCTGTATGGCGAGCGGATCGGCGCGCTGTCGATCGTCGCCGCCGACGCGAAGCAGGCCGGTTTGGTGCTGGAGCAGGTCAAGATCGCGATCCGCACCAACTACTCGACGCCGCCCTCGCATGGGGCGCTGCTGGTTTCGACCCATCCTGGGCGACACAGCGCTCCATGCGCAGTGGGTCACGGAGCTGGACGGCATGCGGCAGCGTATCCGGCGCATGCGGGAGGGGCTGGCCGCCCGGCTGTCCGGCAACAACGCCTTGGATTTCGGCCGGCTCGTGCGGCAGAAGGGGCTGTTTTCTTACTCGGGCCTGAGTGCGGCGCAGATGGCGCGGTTGAAGGAGGAGTTCGCCATCTATGGCGTCAGCGACGGCAGGCTGTGCATGGCGGCGCTGACGGAACGCACGCTGGACCGGGTGGCGGCGGGGATACGGGCGGTGGTTTAGGCTGTGCTGGCGTTGGAAGAAGCAGCAATTTGGCGGCACCTGCGCACGTCCGACTGCACAAAGGACAAGGCATCGCCGCAGAACGTAACTGGGCGATGCCGGCAAGCCCGGGCCGGCTTGCATTCCTATAGCCAACACTCCAGCTTACCATCGTCTTACAGAAGGGCGGACATGGCTGCGACCGGCCTCACGACCATCCTATCGACCAAGGGGCAGGTGATCCTGCCCAAGGCGATCCGCGACCGGCTGTGGTGGGACGCCGGGACCCGTCTGACTGTGGAGCACACGGCTGACGGCGTGCTCCTGAAGCCGCTGACGACCGCTTTCGCGCAAACCCGGCCGGAGGACGTCTTTGGCTGCCTGCCCAACAAGGGCAGCCCGAAGTCGATTGAAGAGATGGGGGCGGGGATCGCGATGGAGGCCAAGCGTCGGCATGCACGGGGTCGATACCGATATCATCGTCCGCTACCTGACCGGCGACGACCCGGCCCAGGCGGCGAAGGCCCGCAGCTTGATCGGCCAAAAGCCGGTCTTCGTGCCAAGGACCGTGCTGCTTGAGGCGGAGTGGGTGCTGCGCGGCGTCTACGACGTGCCGCCGGAGCAGATCATCCCGGCGCTCCGTGCCCTCGCCGGGCTTCCGGGCGTCTCGGTCGAGGACGCTGTGCTGGTCGCGAAGGCGATGGACTGGGCCGAGGCAGGCATGGACTTTGCCGACGCCCTCCATCTGGCGGCTGCGGCGGAGTGCGAAGGTTTTCTGACTTTTGATAAGCGGTTTGCGCGGTCCGGGACGCGTTTAAGCGGCTTTCCGATTACGGCACCCTGACGGTGCCAAACTCCAAACTGCACCGCCTTTTGTCTTGTGATGGCCGATACCCGACTGCCAGGTTTGCAGCATTCAGCTCTTGTGAGCTGCCATCCGCAGATGAGCAATTAGTGTCTGGGCGCCTGAAGTCGCCGGGATTCGAGTGCAGGTCATAGAACCGAACGACTTACACCTTAAAGTGGAGAGACGGGATGATGGTGCGATTGATCAGGCGCCAAGTTCGGCCGCCACGATCGTGAAGTAGGACGGAACGCCGGCGAGGACCGCCCGAACACCCGCGCCTTCATTGCGACAGACGGCCCGGACACCAGCGCGATCGGCGACATCGGACCAAGCGACCGCGAGCATCGAGGCGACAAACCGGTCGGCGAAGCCGGCCTCGAAAAACGCGATCGCCGCTGAGTCGGTCAGGCCATATTTGACCTGTTTCTGCAGCAGCGCGACATCCGCGTAGAGGTTGGCGTCCAATGGTTCGAGGAGGTCGGCGAGCGACGCGAGGACCATCGCGAGATCATAACCGAAGCCACTTTCGCACAGCGATACCGCCGCTTCGACTGTAGGATGGTCTCCGCTCACGCGTACCTCGGCGGCCTGTAGGGCAGCGAGGATCACCGCAAAGGATCGCCCGGCGATCCACTCGGCGAGCGCGCGGGGAATGACTGCCGGATCCGATATCGCGCGTATAGATTTGGAGGTTGAGAAGCCCAGTATCGTCGGCGTGATCGCTTCGAGCAGCCGGTCTTCGGCGGCGGCTGTGGTTAGTGCAGCAAGATTTTCGCCAAGCCAGGCCTGGAGCTCTGCCACAGTGGCTGGCGGCAAGGGCGATCGCCGGATCAGCGCGCGCTGATTGCCGTCGGTGTTCTCGATCACGGAGTTTGCGATCGCCTGGAACACGGCGACGAGCCGCGTGCGTGTCACCTCGTCGGCGAGGTGATAGGCGAGCGTGTTCGCGGCAAGTTCGCCGACCCGGGCTACGGCGGCCTCGCCATCGGCAAAGGTCATGTTGGCGACGAGGAAGGCAGCGATGCTCTGGACCGCGCGGGCGCGACCTTCGATAAATTTGCGGAACCCGCTAGCGCTAATGTTCGGCTGGATGGCGAGGGCCGCTGCAACCACCGCCTCGATCTGGTCCCGATCGGCAAACGCCAGATCCAGCCATTCCGGCAGGATTGCCTGGATGATCGGCGGTGTGCCACGCTGCGCATAGTCGTCGAACATGGCCAGGATGCTGCTGCGCGACGGCTCCGAATTGGCGGCATCGAGCAAGGCGGTCACGTCCGCCCAGCGCCTTTGCCCGCGATACTGCCTGCGCTGATCGTAGATGGCGGGAGTCGAGAAGATCACGCTGCCCTCGGTGTGCATGCCCGCGCGCCCGGCCCGTCCCATGAGATTGTGAAAGTCGCGCACCAAGATCTTCTCGCCGCCCTGACGGGTCGAGGTGACGATCAGATATTTGAGCGGGAAATTCACCCCCTGTGCCAGCGTCGAGGTGCAGACGACGAATTTGGCGAGATTTCCCTTCATTGCATGTTCGATGGCGAGCCGCAGACCATGCGGCGTGTCGGCATGGTGCGCGAAGATGCCGAGCGCGGCGGCCTGGGTCGCGGTCGCGTCAGCGCCCAGGTGCACTTCGGACAATGCTCGAATTTTCTCGACCTCGGCGGCATCCGAAACTGCCCACGGCCTCGGCAGTGCGATCCCGCGATCGAAGATGTCGACCGCGCGCCGGCAGATCTTGGTGACGCTGCCCTTCAAGCCACAGAAGATCGCGACGCTACCATTACTGACGACATGCAACCCGAGAAAGAGACCGACGTCGCCGCCGTCATTCTTCTCGGGAAAGCGCTTGTCGGTACGCTCACGCGGCTTCCGCGCGAGAAGTGTGTCGGCGATGATGCGTGGTACGAAAAACTCGCGCTCTTTGGGATCGACGGGACTCACATATTCCAGCCGTCCGCGCGCATCCTGCCAGCTGGCGAATGCTATGCTCTTGGCCGTCGGCAATAGTCCTGCGCCGCCAACGACCGCATTCGGATCGCCGATCAGCCAGTCGGCAACCTCGGCAGCATTGCCGATCACTGCCGAGATCAGCACAATTTGGGTTACGGGCGGAAGCGGCATGCGAAGCGACGTTAACAGCAATTCATATGTAGGGCCGCGCGTCATGCCGTCAAACTGATGACCTTCATCATAGATGACGAGCCCGATCCGCTCGGCGAGATCTGGTGCCCGGCGCAGCATGTAGAGAAGCTTCTCCGGGGTAACGATCAGCACTGAATCCTCGGCCAGCAAGGTTTCAAGAACGACGTCGAACTGGTAGCTGTCGGATGCCTCGTCGAGGCGGATGGCCTCCCCGGCGAAGGCGGTGGAGAGATCGCCCCGAATGTCGTGGCAAAGCGATCGATAGGGTGCGACGATGACTGCGAGTGATGCTCGTTTTGACAGAAAAGCGGAGCGAATAACGAGCTCGGTCGCTCGGGTCTTGCCCGCGCTAGTCGGCATCTGGATGAGCGCCGACCTGCCGGCGAGGAGGCCGGCGTCAGCAATGCGCTGTTGAGCGGGCCATAACTCGATTGGGAAATGGGCCTTGGCAAGCGCCGGCTGCCAGAGCTCGGCGTCTAGTCCAGATGCCTTTGGCAGGATCATACGCGCGGCATTGCGCATTTTGTGCGCGCAGATCGCTGCGACCAGATCGCTATACAGCAGCTCGCGCGGCGAACCGTATTTATAAAATTTGTCACGCAGGTTATTGGAAGCGTCTTCGACGGCGGTAGCTATCAGCTCGGACCGCATAAACCCGCCCAATGCGCCGAGCACGACGCTGGTAAAATCAGCATGCGCATGGTTGCCATCAATGGGATCGAATCCGTTTCGGAGGATTGTATAGACCAGGAACGCCAAACCACCCGCGAGTTCGAGCGATGGCGGCTCCATGTGGCGTACAATCACGGCAGCACTGCCGACATTTCCGGCAAGATAATAGGCCGACGCGCAGAGAAGCGAGAACTCCGTGGTGATGGTGGTATCGAGGCGTGCATTGAGAAACGCATCGAAGAAGACCGAGGCGAAGCGCAGGCCTTCGAGGGGCGTCGGATCGCGCTCGCCCCAACCAAAGGGAACAGGAAGCGGATCGATCGCTCCGATGTCGGCGCCTTCGGCTATCTCGTCGGCAATCTCGGCGGCAACGTCGCCCAGGATGCCGATGGCGAGCGCGAACAGAATCGCCGGATGCCGCGGCATCTCGATGAAATCCTCGGGCGCGACCCGAAACTCATGCATTTTGGCAGTCGCGCGCGTCGTCGACAAGATGTTGAGCGCATTAACTTCAGGCCTCATTGGCCGCTCTCTCGTAGAGTGCGTGAACAAGCGTCATCAGTGACGGCCCCTTGATGACGATCAGCCGCAGATTAGCCCATCCTATTCAGCGCTCTGAGGCTCATTTCGAAAGCTGAGCGCCGGACATGGTTCGGCACTGCGCTTGTTTCATCGCGATTTCGGTCGGAAGATGCTGGGTGTCGGGGTTGGCGAGACGGG
>JAABUM010003827.1_pt1 | contig 17813 bp, 21 predicted proteins | sample 5559161 | NCBI WGS metagenome assembly JAABUM01 (sample SAMN10711868, study PRJNA513369) | rock metagenome | isolation source: Antarctica rocks | place: Antarctica: Victoria Land, Siegfried Peak nord | reverse complement strand
GCGACCTACCGTCCAGCAGTCCGGGCAGCTCGTGTCCTATGGTACGATCGTCCATGAGGCAAGACCCTGCGACAAGTAAGATTCTTTGCTGAGGCAAGACGGCGGCGATTCTAATCATCGTTCAACACCTACGCCGCGCACGCCAACCCGTTCGCCGAGGTCTACGTCGACTGATGCCGTTGTGGTGCCGCGCGGCCCCGTCAAGGCCGTGCGGTGCTGTCACCCTATAGCGATGGAGCGTGGACCGTGAGGATCAAAGAGGTACAACCCGGCTGTGGGCTGCTCGTGGAACTGCTGCCCGACGACTGCTATACCCTGGCGCTCGCGTGTAAGGAGGCCGCGTGTACCCAATCCGAGGCGAGCAAGGGCCACGACAACGCCGCCGTCCAAGCCCTCCTGTTCGACACGTTCGCCTGCCTGTTCGAGGCGTGCGCCCTGGCCGGGGCCGCGCCGGGCTTGCTCGGGAGCAAGGAATCGGCGACCTACACCGTGGAGGGTGTCCGCGCGCTCTGGGGGGTGGCGTCGTGAAGAGCGAGAGGATCACGCCGCTGCGGGTCTGCGTGGAGTTGGAGATCGCCGATTGTATCGCCCTGTGCGACGCCTGCCTGTACCGCGCCGACGACTGGGACGCCGGGAACGCCTCGGCGCTCCTGCAAGCCCTGGGGATGGGCCTGCGCGGTTCGGCGTTCGCGGCGCATGACGCGGACGGCGACGAGCACCCGACGCTCCGGCAGATGTGGGAGGTCTGGGCCCCGATCGTCTGCGTCGGCGCGCACGACTATCGGCGGATGCCGGTGCCGAAGGAGTACGCCGAACAGCGGGGGTTCGAGGATTGAGGACCGACCGGGGCGGCGGCCACCGTCGGCGCGACCGGGTTCAGCCGCCACACATGCGCGCGACCACGCCCGCGACCAGGGCCAGCCCGAGGAGCAGCCCCGCGAGGGCGAGGCAGAGCAGGCCCCACACCCCGCACAATTGCGCGTAGTCGTGGGCCCAGCGCCGCGTCGTGCCCGCGCCGCCGATCAGCAGCAGGAGCGCGCCACCGGCGGCCAGCGCGAGGATACCGGGGAGGAAGAAGCCGCCGCCGTCATCGGTCATGATCGCCTTTCCCGCCGCGCCGCGCCCCATCCGCACCCGGACAGAGACGCAGCGCGGCGGACAGCAAGGATGGGGCGCGGCTGGGGCGAGTCGCACGCCCATCGCGGGGGAAGAGTGAGTGCTAGTCCCGCTGTGCCACTCGCCACCGCGCCTATGGCAGCGTAGACGATCGCGAAGAAGCTGGTATGAAGGCGCTCTGGTGGTGGGGGCCAGATTCGAACCGGCGGCCTCGGGGTCTCGCGGCCCCGCGCGCTGCCACCGCGCCACCCCACCGCTGGCGCTGTGTCGGGCCCCGGCGCTGCCAGGGTCCAATCCGGTGTGTACAAGAACGCGGCCACCGCGCGGGCCGCGCGACGCTTGGGCTGATCGTACCGCCCGGATGGCCCTAGGCGTTCCGCGCCTGCGCGGCTATGGTGGAGTTCTCTTCATCCCTCCTCTTCCCCCCTCTTCCCGGCCCCGTCTGGTTGGCACCGACGGGGCCCCTCTTTGCGCGGAAACTCCACGTATAAACCCTCCGCGTGCCCCCCGCGCGCGTGGGCCAGCGGGGCGCGACCGATGCTTAGATGTTCTAATACTACAGTTGTAGTTGTAAGGTGAGGCGGCGGCGATAGTGGTAGAAGCGGGCGACGGCCTGGTGGCGGCGGCGCCAGCGCGACCATCGCCAGACAGCCCCGCCGTCGGGCGGTGCCGCCGCCCACAGGCGGGCGAGCAGGCGGCGGATCTCCGGCACGGTCAGGGGGAGGAGCGCCAGCGGGTCGCCCTGAAGGCGGTCAAGCTGCCCTGCGGAGCCCCCCCTTTTTGGCCCGCCGCCAGCGGGTCGGCGCCATGGGCGCGGACGACGGTCAGGAAGGCGTGCGCCAGGCAGGCGAGCGTGACATGGCGGTGCCAGCCGGTCCAGCTGCGGACCTCGTACTTGGCCAGCCCGACCTCCTGCTTGGCCGCCTCGAAGCAGATCTCCACCGTCCAGCGGCGCCCGGCGACGCGTACCAGATCGGTGAGCGTGGCGTCGGCGGGCGCGAAGCAGACATACGCCGTCAGGTCGGTCGGCTCCGCGACGTTGCGCCGCAGCAGCACCCAGCGCGCCCAGCCCTCCACCAGCGGGTCGATGAGCGGCAGGCGGCAGTCGCTGATCGTGATCCCGGCGGTCGCCGCCTCGCTGGCCCGTTGATAGAGGCGCAGCGCCGCGGTCAGGTGGCGGTGCTCGTGCGGCACGGCGGCGGCGGTCAGGTCGGCCCCCGGCGGGAGCACGTGGTGTACCAGCATGGCGTGACAGTCCTCGGGTGCGGATGCTACGACGCGCGCGGCGTCCCGGTACCGAGTATCCGCGCGGGTGGCGACGGGCACCATAGCGTATTCATACCGGGACCGTCCCAACCCCGCACGCCGTAGCGCCCCCTGCTACGCCCACAACCCCCGCCCCATTGGCCAAGGCCGGAGTATAACAGGCGGGGGCGGGGGTGACGGATAGGTCACGCTACCGGCGGCCGGCGAGGCGACGCCCGAGCCAGTCCAGACGTAAGAGCGCGCGCTCGATCGCGTCGACCGGCGCGGGGCGACCCGCCAGGTACGACGCGCAGCTGTGTCGATGCGGCTGTTTTCGCGACGTTGCGAGCGGGCGGGCGACGGGAGGCAGGCTGACCATGCGACATGCTCCTATTGTGACGAGGCGGCGGCGCCCCCGTTGCCCGGCGATTCGCCGGTATGCACAACGATAGCCGCAGGAGCGCCGGGCCACGATAACGAGAAAGTACCAGACCGGCAGGGACGATGCGCTCAGTGCCGAGCGGCGTGCGACCACAGCCATGATCCTGCCCGCGCCCCCCTGCGTATCAGTCTGCATAGCGGTGGCTGTCGGTGCGGACACGGGGGGAGGGGACGATGGCCTTGACACATGAGCAGGATCGTCGCGTGCGCGCCGCCCCGGTCGGCCCTCCGTCCTCGAACCCCTCGGCACGCCCCTTGCCTACGCCTTCGTGGCGCGGTGGCGAATGGCACAGCGGGGGCCGGGGTTGTACATGCCCTTCCTGCCCCGCGATGGGCGTGCGACTCGCCCCAGCCGCGCCATATCCTTGTTATCCGCCTCGCTCCGCCTTTGCCCGGATGTGGGCGGCGCATCCCGACGCGCCGACGCTCCGCGACCTGCTGCTGGCGGCGGGGATCGACCTGGACGGGCCAAGGATTCAGTTGGCGAGTTGAGCCACCGCACCGCGACATAGTGCCACGCAACCACACAGACGGCCCCGGCGCAGTGCCGGGGCCGTCGCTCGCGTGGTTGGGACGGCCGGATCGCCGCGCGTCCTGGCCCGAATCGCCCGCCGCGAGCGGGCGGGATTACCCCCCGGCGCGGGACGTGGCGTGGCAAGGCTCCTGCGCCTCCAGCCGGTGACCGCGCGACGCGGGCCGCACGCCGGTGGGGGGCCGCCGCGCAGGAAGGACCGGGGCCCATGATGGATCACGACACCGGGCGCAAGCGCGTCCAACGCGAGGCATACGACGCCTATCAACGCCTGCAGCACCGCCTCTATCGCCTGCCCGTTGCCGATGCCGAGTACGCGGCGTTGCAGCTGCAGACCCGGCTGGCCGAGGCGTACTGGCGCGACCTGCTGGATCGCCCGCCCGTCGCCGTGCCGCCGCCCGACCCGCCGATCACGGCCTACCGGGACAATTTGCGCGTCTGGGCCGATACGGTGGTCGGATAAGCCCGACCCGCCGCCCGGCGAGGCGCAGGCGGGACTTCCGGCGCAGGAGCACGCTATTGTACCTGCGTGGATCAGGACCGGCGGGCGATTGCCTCGGCGTCCGGTTCGCCGCATACTGGCTGCACGACGACGCGTCGCGATAGATAGCGGAGGCCCGACCAGCATGGAGCAATTCGCGGTGGCCCGCCACGGCCTCTACGCCCCCGCCGACGAGCAGGAGGGGCAGGGGCTGGTCGAGTAGGCGCTGCTCATCGCCTTCGTCGCCGTGGTCGTCATCGTCGCCATGGTCTTCCTGCGGACGCGCATCGGCGCGCTCTTCTCCAAGGTCGGCAACTCGCTGTCCTAGTGCCCGACGCACCGGGGGCGGGACGCGCGACGGATAGGGTGCGATCAGGAGGACCGATGGCGGTGGCGGTGGTCGACGAATCCTTCATCTATGCGCGCGTCGGCGTGGCCGGCGGCAGTCCCGCGGGCACTGTCAAGTTAAGCCTTTTGGGCACCGACGGCGGTCCGAACGTGGGGAACGAGCGGCGCAGAGGAGACCGGATCCGGCTCGTACAGGCGCTCGCGCCGGCCAGCACTGGCCCGGTGCGGGGAGGTTGCGTGCAGTCAAAACTTATCGGGACAGTACCCCGCCACCCGTCCGCATCTACCCAGGATTGCCGAGCCGCGGCGTGGTCCCGGTCGTAGCGGAGACCGCCAGCAGCCCTTCGTGTGCCACTTCCGACCGCTGGGGTTATCCCGGTCGCCGCGCACCAACTTCTCGGGAGAGCCGGAGACCCCGCATCATAGGGCGAGGGGTGCACCTGGGATCCCCTCCTGAACGTCGGCGACTTCATCGGGCACACGGCGCGCGCCATCCTGCGCGACAGGCGCGGGGCCGCCGACACCGCGCCGGATAGCCGCTCGGCGGCGACAGGTTCCTGGCCCGCTACGGGCCGCACAGCGCCTGCGCGACGATCAGGGTCGGAGCACGGTCAGCTTGAAGGGACCACCATTGGCGGCGGCATGCGCGACGGCTTCGTTCGCGTCGTCCAGATCGAAAGCCGTGACGGCGAAATTACCCAGATCCAGGAGGCCGGACCGGATGAGCCCGACAAGGCGGGCGTTCGCCTCGGGCGGATACATCCACTGGCCGCGGATGGTGATGCCATTCCGCATGATCCAGGGATACGGCAGTTCCAGCCCGGCCCCGCCCAGCATCCCGACACCGCCCATCAGTACGATGCGCCCGTATGGCCGCACCGCCATGATCGCCGCCCGCACCACTGTCGTGCCGACCGCGGGTGGCAGGATGTCCAGCACGCAATCGATCGGACCCGGGGCCACCTGCCGCATCCGCTCTCGATCGTCCTCCTCCGCGCCGTGGAGCACGACGGTGCGCACGCGCGGACCAAAACGGCTCGCCAGCTCCGCCAGCATCGTTTCGTTGCGGCCTGGCGCGATGACGCAGCCCGCCCCCATCGCCAGCGCGACGGCGACGGCGGCGCTCCCGAAATTGCCGGTCGCGCCGCTGATCAGGACCGTCTCTCCGGCCTGCACTTTCGTCGCCAGCAGGCCGCCATACGGCACGAGTAACGTCCCTAGCCCGCACCAGCGACCCGCCTCCGCCGGATCGAGCGTGCCGATACGGATGGCGTTCTCCGTCGGCACCATCATCCGTTCGGCGAACGAGCCGTGCCGGAAGTGCCGCTGCAGACGCAGGCCCCCCTCGCCGCGCGCGCTCAAACCCTGGAGCGTGATGTCGGGGTCCAGCGCATCGTCGCGCGACCGCACGGTCGGATCGCAGTAGACCCAGTCGCCGACGACGAGATGCGTCGCGTCCGGCCCAACCGCACGCACGCGACCGATCGCTCCGGCCCCCGGCACCAGCGGCAGTTCCAGGAGATAGCGCCGCGCGCCGCTGAAAACCTCGTTCGCATAGGACAACACCGGGGCGGCCACGACATCGACGATGACCTCGCCCGTACCCAGGATCGGGTCGGGCACGGTCCCGACCGCGAGTGGCGTTCCAAACTCCCTCAACATTGCCGCTCTCATCGCCTGCCTCCTCTCATGGGCTGGGATCACCCGCGCAGACCCCTCACGCGCCGGGTCTGGTAGTACCCTAGCGGTTTGCGAGAGCCTATCCAGTCCTGGTATTATCCTGGGATAGAATAGACCCACGATAGCGAGAGCGTGCAGATGACGCCGAATCCAAGTCGCGGCGCATTCGGCGCTTTCCTGCGCTCGCGACGAGAACAGTTGAGCCCGCAGGCGGTGGGTCTCCCGAGCGGGCGCAGGCGTCGTACCCCGGGACTGCGCCGCGAAGAAGTGGCCGAACGCGCGGACATCGGCGTCGACTGGTATGTCCGGCTTGAGCAGGGCCGCGCTGTGCGCCCCCCCGCCGCCACGCTCGATGCGCTGGCCCGCGCGCTACGCCTCGGGGCGGTAGACGACGCGCATCTGCGCGCGCTGGCACGGAATGCCGACCACCGGGCCTTCTCGCGCGAATGCGTGCCCGCAACGGTCCGTCGCCTCGTCGAGAGCCTTGCTCAACCCGCCTATGTCACCGGTCGCCGTTGGGATATCCTGGCGTGGAACGCCGCCGCAACCGCCATCTTCACCGATTTCGGTCGGCAAGCCGAGGAGGAGCGCAACATCCTCACCTACATGCTGACCGACCCGGGCGCCCGACAGCTGTTCGGGACGGCCTGGGCCGCTGAGGCGAAGCGGATGGTGGCGCAATTTCGGATCACCTACGACCTGTGGGCCGCCGATCCCGCCTTCCTCGCGCTCGTGGACCACCTGCGTCAGAACAGCCGCGAATTCGTGCACTGGTGGGAGGCGCACGATATCCGCAGCGTCGTGGACGGCCGGAAATGTTTGTATCACCCGACGAGAGGCTTGATCTGCTTCGCGTATGCGAGCTTTCAGGCGAACGACGATCCCGCGCTGAAACTCGTCATCTATACGCCATGCGACCCGTCGGCGCCGCGACCCGGTGTTGGAGCCTGAGCAGGTTGCGGCAGATCGCAGACAGCGCCGCTGGCAGCCCGTGTCGTGGTCTGGTAGCGTTGCCCCCCTGATACGCGTACGAGGAGGAACGGGTGCCTTGTCCCGACTGTGCCGCAACGCCGTTCCTGAGCAGGCGAAGCGGACGGCCCTGGATACATCAGCAATCAGACGAGGACTGGTGGGACTGGCGGCACGCTGGTAGCGTAGCGGCGTTGGCTGCTGCGTGAAGGAGCCGTCCATGCCGTGCCCTTACTGTGCCGCGACCGCGACCGCGACCGCCGAGCAGCACCGACGCACCGCACTCGGGTAGCGTACGTGCCGCTGCGGTCGGTGCCGCTGGATCGGCAACGAGCGCACCGGCACGTCGTTTAACCACCGGCCGTACCCGACCGACCTCATGCTGCTCGTCGTCCTGTGGCGACTGCGGTACACGCTGCGCCTCCGGGATTTGGCGGAGCTGTTCTTGGAGCGCGGCATCGTGTTCACCCACGAGACCATCCGCGACCGGGAGGCGCGCTGCGCCCCGCTCGTGACCGCCCGGCTCAGCGCCAAGCGCCGAGGCACGGCGGGCACCAAGTGGCAGACGGACGAGACCGACCGCAAGGTCGACGGGCGCTGGTGCTACCGCTATCGCGCGATCGGCCGCGAGGGCAGCCTCGTCGAGGCCTTGCTGCGTGAGCAGCGCGACATGGACGCGGCGCAGCGGTGCTTCGCCCGGGCGCTGGACACCGCTGTCCACACCCCCGCGCCGGTGACGACGGAGGGGCACGACGCCTCTCCCCGGGCCATCCGCGCGACGCTGGGGCCAGCGGTGCAGCACCGCACCAGCCGGTACAAGAACAAGCGCATCGAGCAGGACCACCGCAGCAGCAAGCAACGCCTTAGCCCCTGCGCGGGTTCGGCTCCTGCGCCTCGGCGGCGCGTTTCTGCCCGGCCTGCGAGGAGCGGTGCCAGTACTTCCGGGCCGTCACACGGTGCGGCGAGCACATCGCCCTCGCGGAGCGGCGGTGCCTCTTCCAGGACCGCCGGGCGACCGTCATGACCGCACTGGCCGTCGCCTGATGGCGGGGAGGGCCCCATGCGCACCGCCTGCAGCACCTCCTGGGGACGACCGTCGTCCCCTTCCTGACGCAGCCGGTCATCGTCCTTTGCTCGCTGGTTTGCCGCGTGCGCGACACTGTCAGTCTAGCGGCATAAAATCCTGTCATACGGCTTGCGATCTCAATGAGTCGGTTGGAAGCCGATCACGTCTCCGATCGACGTCAAGGTATGCATTATCGTGCCGATAGGGAGTTCGAGGACGAGATCAGCGTATGTCGGCGCGACCCGCAACGGCCGCAGGTTCGCCCGAAGCCGCGTGGTAACCTCGCCCTGACCGCACCTCGCCATGACATCCTAGACCCTCGACCATCAAAAGATCGGGAGAGCCAGCATGCCATGGCGAGGTGCGGTAGCATTTAGTGGTGGTCGAGGGCACGCTTCAGTCGGCGATCGTGCTGCATGGCCAGGAGAGCGACGGAGGGCGCGATGACCGAACACCATGACCGCGACGAGCTCGTGGAGCTCATGAGCCGCTACGCCACCATGCCAGACACTCAGAACTGGGACGAGCTGCCGCGGTCGGTGTTCTGTGACGCATTCACCGCCGACTTCAGCGCATTCGGCGCACCGGTCACGACGCTCAGCCGCGACGCCTGGTGTCGGCGATCGAAGCAGGCGTTCGCCGGTTGGACGGCGACCCACCATGCGATCACCAACCATCGGATCGCCATCGACGGGGATCGTGCGACCATCCGGGCCCACGTCCGCGTCGAGCACTGGGCCCCCCCCGAGGTCGCGGCCGGCGGACCGAACTGCTGGCTGGTCGTCGGCTTCTACGACGACGTCGCCGTGCGCACTCCCGCGGGCTGGCGGCTGAGCGCGATCAAGCTGACCCTGACCCACCAGGAGAACGAGGCGCTGCTCGCGGCCTCGATGGCGGCGGTGAAGGACTGACCTCGCCGCCGTACGGAGATGCACGCCTCGCCTTATGATGTGTGACACCGGCGTGTGATCAGCGTGGCAGGAACAGCACCCCGCAGGCGAGCGCGAAATGGCATTCCGGTGCCAAACCTGCCGCTCGTGCCTGCCCGCTATGCTGCCATCTCAGGTACACGCCGACGTCACCGATGATGGGTCTTGCCGATATTCGCTGATCGGGTCTGCCGCAGTCCGCACCGTTTAGCAAGGCTTACCCACCGTTACGCCGAACACCGCGTTTCGATCGCTCTCGTGCAGCAGACCCATGAACGGCGATCATCGAATGTCGGCAAGACCCCGCATCATGTGGCGAGGCGTGACCCCGAGGTCCTGCAGGTGACGCCTCGCCGTAGATCATCGGTGACACCGACGTGCAGTGAGCATGGCAGGAGGATACGCCGAACGGTTTGACAGTTATCGAACTTTTTGCTACAGTATCTGGGCAGTTTGACGCCCGTCGAGCCACCCTCCGCGATGTCGGGGGCATCGCGCGATCATAGAAAGGGTGCACATGGCCAAGATATGGTTCATCACCGGTGCCTCTCGCGGCTTCGGGCGAGAATGGGCGGATGCCGCCCTGGCGCGGGGTGACAAGGTCGCCGCGACCGCACGCAAGCGCGAGGCGCTGGACACGCTCGTCGCGCGGTACGGCGACGCCGTCCTGCCGCTCCAGCTCGACGTCACCGCTCGCGACGCCGCGTTCTCTGCGGTACGGCACGCCGCCGACCACTTCGGCGCGCTCGATGTCGTCATCAACAACGCCGGCTACGGCCACTTCGGGATGGTCGAGGAACTGACCGAGGACGACGTGCGCGCGCAGCTGGAGACGAACTTCTTCGGCGCGCTGTGGGTCACGCAGGCGGCGCTGCCGATCATGCGCACGCGGGGCGTCGGCCACCTCATCCAGGTGACGAGTGAAGGTGGCGTCACCGCCTTCCCCGGCATCGGGGCGTACCACGCCTCGAAGTGGGCGCTCGAAGGATTAAGCCAGTCCTTGGCCCAGGAGGTGAAGAGCCTTGGCATACGCGTGACCCTGGTCGAGCCGGGGCCGTACGCCACTGATTGGCTCGGCGTCGGGGCGACGCGCAGCGAAGAGCATCCGGCCTATGTCGGGGTTCGTGAGGCGCTGCGGCATTCGTGGGACGGCGGCGACGTGGGCGACCCATCGGCCACGCGCGCCGCCATATTGAAGGTCGTCGACGCGGCCTCGCCGCCGCTGCGGATCTTCTTCGGCAAGACGCCGCTCGCCGAGGTGACGGCGGACTATGAATCGCGCCTCGCCGAGTGGAACGCATGGCAGCCCGTCGCGGTCGCGGCTTTCGGCAAATAGCGAACCAACCGCAACCCTCATCGCGCCGACGACAACGGCACAGCGTCCATATGAATGGAGAGGCACATGAGCGGCTCGAACATCGCCATCGCGCGGGATCTCATCGCGCGGTTCTTCAATGGACACGATCCCGACCTGACAACCGAGTTCTTTGCGCCCGACTTGGCATGGCATGGCGGCAGCGTCGGCTCGGTTACCGGTGCCGAGAATTTATGCCGACGTGATGCGCCAGTTCTTCGCCGCGCTGCCCGACGTGCATGCCGCCGAGCAGGAGGTGCTCGGAGACGGCGACCGGGTCGCGATGCGTTTCATCGTCGACGGAACGCACAAGGGCAATCTCTGGGGTGTCCCGGCGACCGGCACGCACGTCACGTGGAATGCCATCATGACCTATCGCTTCGTCGATGGTCAGGTCGCTGAGCAGTGGGCAGCCGAAGACTAGGTCGCGATCCTGCATAGCATCGGTGTACTCACTCCGCCGTGGCTTGTACGGGACTGATCGGATCGGTCTCGCGCGTTGAAGCGCTCCAACGCGGCGAGTGGAACGGTAGCCCGCGCCGACCCACGCCGCGCCGTTGCATTGCTGGCCTACCCGCGCGTGTTGGGGTCGTCCAGGGCGTTCGCCGCGATCAGCGCGTCGAGGAAGCCGGGAAACCGATCGTTGAGGTCGGCCCGCCGCAGGCGCATGTCGTAATTGCGCCCCTGTACACGCGTGACGGTCAGACCAGATTCACGCAGGATCCTGAAGTGGTGCGACAGCGTCGACTTCTGGAGGTCCAGGCCGAACTCCTCGCGCCGACAGGGATGGAACTCCCCGTCGGCGAGTATCGCCAGCATGCGCAGTCGGCCCGGATCGGTGAGCGCCCGCAGGATGTCCGCGAGGCGGATGGCCTCCGCTGCGGGCATGGGCAACACATGACTTTCCACCATTGTTTCTTCGTGCCAGTCTCCGCGCCTGGGCCGCGGGCTCCCGAATCGGGCGCGGAGACATCTTGCCTCCCCGTAGAATGATACCTTGACTGCTCGTTGCTGCCCATGCGGCCCTGGCCGAGAATGGTGTTGCTGTGGCACCGGACCCACGGCGGGAGGGGCGCATAGACGACGACTTCATGGTGATGGCGTTCGTGGTGCTTGACAAGGCATTGTCAACTTGAGGGCGAGGGTCGTCGGCATGCGATACTTGCTGCATGAAAGAAGCTGACGCGCTCCCATCGTACGTCGGTTATCGCTTCCCTCGCGCGAGCATCGCGCACGCCGTCTGGCGCTACTTCCGCTTCGCCCTGCGCTACCGCGACGTGGAGGAATTGCTCGCCGAGCGCGGGGTGATCGTCACCGACGAGACGGTCCGGCAGTGGTGCCGCACGTTCGGCCAGACCTATGCCAATGAGCTACGCCGTCGGCGACCCCGGCCGGGTGACAAGTGGCCTCTCGACGCGGTCTTCATCCAGATTAATGGGCGGCAGCACTACCTCTGGCGGGCCGTGGATCAGGACGGGCAGGTGCTCGATATCCTCGTGCAGGCCCGTCGCGACAAGCAAGCCGCCACGAAGCCCCTGCGCAAGCGGCTTAAAGGGCTCGCGTATGGGCCACGCGTGGTGCTCACCGACAAGCTCGCCAGCGACGGGGCGGCGCTGCGGGAGGGGCTGCCGCGCGTCGAGCAGCGGCAGCACCAGCGGCTGAACAACCGGGCGGAGCATTCGCACCAGCCCACGCGGGAGCGCGAGCGGCGGATGCGACGCTGCAAAGACCCGGGCCACGCCCAACGCTGCCTCGCCGCGTCTGGCCCAATTGCCGCGCACTGCCGCCCGCGCCGCCACCGTCTGACCGTCGAAGCCTATCGCGAGACCAGCGCCGAGCGCTGCGCCACCGGGCGGGCGGTCACCGGCACCCCGGCGCTGGCCTGACCAGCCGCACCGCCTCATGGCAGCGCGCCCTCATCGCCTCATTGCCCCACCCGCCCAAGTTTAGTTGACAGTGCCTTACCGATCGATCCTCAAGGGCGTGTGCTCCTTCGCTTTTTGGACGGCACTTCGGGTTGGGCAATACGTGACCTTGGCGTCTTCGATGAGGGTAACGCTCGCCGTGGCCCGATACTATGGTAATATATATATTAAGTACGTGTATATTAAATTTCTGCATAGGAGCCCTTGTGTTCTTCGATCGCGACCGCGAGATCGCGCAACTGGAGCGCTGGTGGGTTGAGGATCGACCCGAAATGATCACCGTCTATGGGCGGCGGCAGGTCGGCAAGACCGAACTCCTGGTGCGTTTCCTTGATGGAAAGCCGACGATCTATTTCTATGCCGACCGGCAACTCCTGGTCGATCATCTGCGCGCGTTCACCGAGCAGGTATTAACGCTCACCGACGATCCCGTCCTGCACCTCCAGCCCTTCTCTTCCTGGGAAGTGGCGCTGACCTACGTCCTTAGGCTGGCGGCGGCGCGGCGCATCGCCATCGTCATCGACGAATTCTCCTACGCTGTCGACGCCGACCCGGCGCTCCCGAGCGTCATCCAAAGGCTCTGGGATGGGGCGCGCCGCGCCGATAGCCGCGCTTTTATTATCCTCTGCACCTCCTTCACTGATGCTGTCGAGCGGCATTTTCGGATCGACGGGCCGCTGTACCGCCGTCGTACTCGGGAGATGCGCATCGAGCCGTTCAGTTACCGCGATGCCGCGCGCTTCTTCCCGGACTGGTCGCCGATCGATCGCCTGCTCGCCTGGGGCATCGTCGGCGGTGTCCCGTCCTATCTTCAGGCGTTGCGCGGGGCGACGTTGGCGGAGGCGGTGATCGACCATGTACTCGACAAAAGCGCCCTCCTCTACCGCGAGGCCGAGACGCTGCTCAGCCAGGAGGTGCGTGGGATCGGTCCGGCGCTCCTGCGCGGGATGCTCGGGGCGATCGCCTATGGCAACACCGAGCCGAACCAGATCGCTCAGCGTGTCGGACGGCCGGTCACCGCGCTCTCGGGCGCGCTCGGCTTCCTCGTCGAGTACGGGCTGATCGCGCGGCGCTATCCATTCACCGTGCCGAACCCCGAGCGGACCCGGCAGACGCGCTACGCGCTCGCCGACAACTACTTGGCCTTCTGGTTCCGCTTCGTCCTGCCGAACCGCTCGGCGCTGGAGCAAGGGCAGGCGGCATACGTCTGGCAGGCCAAGATCGCACCGCAGCTCGACCAGTATATGGGTGGGCGTTTCGAAGAGGCTTGTCGGCAATTTGTTCGACTGGAGCCTGGGCGCTGGACACACCCGGTTCCAGAACTCGGTGTCTGGTGGCGGGCGACGGACGAACTCGACCTCGTCGGACACGAGCGTGGGCACGTCATTCTGGCCGCCGAGGCGAAATGGACGAACGAGCGGGTCGGACTGGAGGTCTTGCGACTACTGGAGCGACGCGCGGCGCTCCTGCCCGATGTTGCGCCCGATCGGCAATTGGCGCTCTTCGCCAAGGCAGGGTTCACCCCCGAGGTCGAGGCGCTGCACGGCGACGGCTTGCTCCTCTTCACGGCGAGCGATCTCCTCGAACGGTAACGTCGTGCACGACCTCGAAAGCCTGGCTAACCTACCGAGCGGCCGTCTCAGTCCGGCACAAGAAACAAGACCGTTTAGATAAGCAGCACGACAGCTTCGGCGAAGGGTTTGGTGGGTTGCGGCCAGCGTTGGTGCTGGGCGGTCTTGACGCGGAAATTGGCCATCTTCTGTTTGACGACGCGCGGATTGCTCCGCTCGGCGCGGCAGGGCAGCACCTGGCCGGCGATGGCGAGTAGCGCTCGTTGATAGAGGCTGCGGCGCGCGTGCTTGCCCCACAGCTGCGCGAGTGGGAGGAGATCGCGGAGCAGGCGCAGCGTCCCGATGAAGCTGAGGCGGAGCGGGGAGCACGCGGCCGGGGCGGCCTGCGCCATGGCGGCGCGCAGCAGGTGGTGCGCGACGAGCAGGCCGTAGATTTCTTGGACGACGCCGACTGGCTTGCGGCTGCGCAGCGGTCGCGCGGGCCGCTGATGGGTCTTCAATTCATCCAGTACCGATTCGATCTCCCAGCGCTGGTGATACGCCGCGACGAGCTCGCGGGCCGGGGCGGCGCGCGGATCGAGCAGGGAGGTGACGAGGCGATGTTCGACGCGATGCCCCGGCCGCTGCGGGTCGTCCAGGGTGTAGCGGATGAGGCGCACGACGACGTGGGCACCGCGATAGCGGCGCGGGTGGTCGAAAGGGCGCAGGCGGACGAGCGGCGTGCCGTCGGCCAGCACCTGGGCGGGGACGGGGCGCACGGTGGCGGGGAGGCGGCCGAGGAAGTCGGCGCCGCGCGCCTGCACCGCCTCGACCATCGCGACGTTCTGGAAGCCGCGATCCCACAGCACGAGCGTGCCGGGCCCCGTCGAGCGGAGTAAGCGCCGCCCCGCCCGCCGCTCGTCGGTCAGCCCCGGCCAAACCCCGGCGTCGCAGACGGCGCGGGTGCCGCACGCGACCAGCAGTACGACCAGCGCCTGCGGCCAGGCGCTCCGCCCGCGTGGCGTCGGGCGGCGCCCGAAGGCACGCTCGTTCGCCGGGGTATCGGGCAGGTCGAGGTGGCTGCCGTCCAGCGCGAGGAGCCGCAGGCCGAACAGGAACGCGCCCGGCGTCGCGGGCGTGGCCAGCGGGCGACACAGCTGCCGGAAGAGGGCGACGACCGGTCGCGCGCCGAGCCGGTAGCGCGCCTGGCACAACGCCCCGGCGGTCACCGCCGCGGCACCACCAACGCCCCAGTACCCGGCGACGCGTCGGAGAACGTGCGGCAGCGCCTCATCGGCGTACAGGTTCATCAGCACGCCGAAGAGCAGCATGAAGCGGGCGGGGAGCTTGCGGCGCCGGCGCGGGCGCGCATCGCTGGCAAGCGCGGCATCGAGCGCCGCGAGCGGCAGCAGCGGCCCGAGCGCGCCGGTGGTCAACCGCTCGACAGCGGCAGCGGCGGGACAGACGCTAGCCATGCGCGGACTCCTCTGGCGAACCGGTCGGTAGCACCACCAGTATCGCCGGAAGGGTCCGCGCACGCCTTATCTAAACGGTCTTGTTTCTAGCTGCGTCCCGCGGCCCGCTGTTCGGCCTGGTAGGCGACGAGTTCGGCCTGACGGCGGGTCAGCTTCCCTGTCACCGCACCGATCTGCTGCGTATCCCCGCCTTGTTGCGCCGCCTTCAGCTCATCGGCCAGCACATCGACCAGCCCTTGCAGGTCGTACACCTTCTGCCCGACGAGCGTACCGTACGGCATCCCGGCGACCGTGGCCTGCTGCTGCATGTCCCGACGCGCGGCTTCGGGAATCGTGAAACTCATCCGCTGCCCCCTCTGTCGTCGCGTTATTTGCCGATCTTCAGATAGACCGCGTACCAATCCGTGCGGATCTGCTCCTGCGCCTGCTGGAGCGTCATCGCGTTCTTGCAGACCGCATCGTGGAGATAATTCTCCACCTTGTCTTTCTCGTGCGCGCCGATCACGTTCGGGGCGTCCGGCGTCACATAGGGCTCGGGCCAGAGGTTCGTCAGCAGGTTGCTGCCACCGAGCTCGAGGGAGATGAAGTGGTCCACCTCGTGCTTCCCCGGTTCGTTCGCGAGGCCATACCGCTGGTAGGCCGCCGTCTTCTCGTCAGCGGAGACATTCCGGACGCTCGTGCTATAGCCGGGGGCGCAGACTTCCTGCGCCGTCACACCGGGCAGGACATCGCCGGGGGTGCGCGCCGGGTCCGGGTACAGGCTCGGCGGGCCGACCTTCCCGCCCGGGGCCGCTGCCGGGACGGTTGGCGCTTTCCCGCCCGCACCGACAGGTGCCGGGATCGATATGTCGGCGCTCCGCGCGGTCGCCGTGCGGGCGGTCGCCGACCCCAGGCCGCACCCGCCGAGCGTCATACTCAGGAGCAGCGCCAGCGCACCGATCGTCAGGCCACGCCCCCCCCGCCCTCGCCGCATCGCCGCACTCCCCTTGCGCCACTTCGTCCGCGATACCGTTATCCCGCAAGCATGCAGCAATCGTGCCACGGTCAGGTGGCGGACATGCGCCCCAAGAGCCCTGTCGAGGTCAGGGGTTCCGCAGTTGGGGCGAGGGTGTAGGCTGGAGCGGCGAGGTAGGCGCGGATGGCGTCGCGGATGCTAGCGGCCGTGGCTTCCCACCAACTGACGCCGGTGGCGAGGCGGCGGGCTTCCAGGCGCAGGAAGGGGCGCAGGGCGCAGGTGACACGGTTGCGCTACGCGCGGGCGGCGCGGACCTATGCCCGTTCGACGCCGCAGTGCTGCTTGAGGCCCCGGTGGTAGACTGCGATGCACCAGGCGAACTCGGCGTACTTGCGAGGGGCCAGCGCGCCCATCCCCAGGTCGCTCGTCGCCCAGTATTCCCTGTCCCCGTCTCGGGCGACGATCAGGAATGGGCTTGCGTTAGTTTCGTGGATACCGAGATACTTGGGATGGCGATTCTCGGAAAGGAGTCCACGATGCCGAAGACGCATCCACCTTACCCCCCGGCGTTCCGGGCGGAGGCGGTCGAGGCATTGTCAAGTTAGTGTGCTACTCGGGGAGAGCGGCTGAACGAGGGCGCGTTGCGGCCGTGCGCGTGCGCGCTCAGACGACGGTCAGCGTCCCGGTCACGTCGTGCCAGGCCTGGAAGCATTCGGCGCGGGTCGCGCGGTAGGCGGCGGCGGTGAGACGATGGCGGCGCGGGCGGCAGTGGCCGGCGATCGGGCCAGAGGCGGCGAGGAAGCGCTGCGCGTGTCCCGGCGACGTGAACCGCCGCATCCGGCGTTCCCGTGCTCTTGTCGGTTGGTGTGCATGCTCGGCGCGATTGTGCAAGCCCTTATGGCGGCGGTGCTCGACGCGCGGGAGCACCTCGAGCCGGGCCGCGTCATAACTGGCGAGCTTGTCCGTGATCACCACGCGCGGGGCAGACGTCGAGCGCTTCAGCAGCCTGCGCAGGAACTTCACGGCGGCCGCCCGATCCCGGCGCGACTGCACCAGGATGTCGAGCACGGCGCCATGCTGAGCGACGGCCCCCCAGCGGTAGTGCTGCCGCCCGTTAATCTGGATGAAGACCGCATCGAGGTGCCACGTGTCGCCCGGCTGCAGACGGCGGCGGCGCAACGCGTTCGCATACAGCTGGCCGAACGTGCGGCACCACTGGCGCACCGTCTCGTCGGTCGGCACCACGCCGCGCTCGGCCAGCAGCTCCGCCACGTCGCGGTAGCGCAGGACGAACCGGAAGTACAACCAGACGGCGTGCGCGATGATCGCGGGCGGGAAGCGGTGGCGCTCGTAGCTGGGAGCGGAAGCCTGGTCTTTCATGCGCCGAGTAGCGCACACCACGCCAACCACGAGGCCGACCAGTTATCTTGACAGTGCGCGTGCCGAGGCTACCGGACCGGGTCAGCGCAACTGCCAGATTTGCGCGGTGCCGGGCTGGCGTCCCGGGTTCGACGCGGTGGCGAGCAAACGGCCATCAGGCGAGAACGCGATGCCCACCACCTCCCCGCGCGCCGTGACGCGATGCACGACCGTGCCGTCTAGCCGCCGCACCTGCGCCTCCGAGCTGCGGGCGACCGCAAACGTCAGCCCGTCCGGCGCAAAGACGGGGGCCGCCGCCGCGCCTACCAAAGGGAACTGGCGCGAAACGCCGTCGCGCACGCGCCAAAAGTCCACCAGGTCGTCCCCA
>JAABUM010003823.1_pt1 | contig 17831 bp, 23 predicted proteins | sample 5559161 | NCBI WGS metagenome assembly JAABUM01 (sample SAMN10711868, study PRJNA513369) | rock metagenome | isolation source: Antarctica rocks | place: Antarctica: Victoria Land, Siegfried Peak nord | reverse complement strand
CCCGACCACCGGCCCGACCGCCGCGCCGGCTGGCACGCCGACTGCCGCTCCCACCAAGGCCCCCACCAAGGCGCCGACCCGCGCGCCCACCAAGGCGCCGACCCGCGCGCCCACCAAGGCGCCGACCCGCGCGCCCACCAAGTCGCCGACGCGGTGCACCGCCGAGGGCGAGTACGTATTGAACGGAGGCTGCGCCAAATGCGTGTCGCGGTGCGCTACTTCTGTGATATCGTCCTCGGTTCTCCTCACGTTCATGGATGTTTCTCTGCGTGGTTTCGGTTGTCTGTGTCAGCAACTTACCCGAGGTATGTAGTCTCGCACCATGTGCACGCACAGGACGCATGTCCGCGTGCCACAAGGTTTGCTCTGCAGCGTAAGCACCCTAAGAAAGTAAAATCGTGCTAAACTTGCAATGTGGTTTCCTGCTGCAGGTCGTCGCTGTTCAAGCAGTTCTCCACGCAGAACACTGTCTGCTACCCACCCATGACGCTGTCCGCCCGATCTACAACCTGCAGTGCGCTTCTCATTCCACATCCCGGTTTGGTGTCCCTCTCGCATGATGACGCACCCCCACTCAGATGCCAGCAATTTGCACGAGCTTTGAGTCGGCTCAGCCTCCCTTTACACGTCTTGCACCGTTGCCCAGCTGTGAGGATGCGAGCTGACGCTGTGGATGTCCGTGTGCCGCAGCGAACGCCGTGCTGCCAGCGTTCATCCTGAGCAACGCCAACAAGAAGGCCACGGTGCGGTGCATCAACCCGCAGAAGCCGCTGGTAACGCTGCTGCTGCCCACAAAGAGCAGCAAGTACTCTTTCCTGAACAAGTACTCGTATGTTGGTGCCTCTCTGAGACTCGACGGTGAGTCCGCCGCTTCCTCCTGCCGCGCGGACACTTCCTTTTGCATGCCCCTGCTGCCGTCACTCCACGAAACCTGTTGACACAAGCCTCACAGCCGCTCGTGCTTGCCCTGCAAAAGCTCCCCCACTGGGAACCTTGTCTGAGTCCTGGTTTCCACCGCCCCGACAGGCACCATCCCTCGCGAGGGCAACGGCAACGGCAGCCAGGTCTTCCAGGGCTTCAACCACCGGCTGCGCTTCCGCTTTGTTGACACCGACCGGCTGCTGCTGAAGAAGTGGGGCCAGACGGTGCAGCTGACGGGCACGATCCGTAGGCCCGGGCCGCTGCTGGACTACTGCTTCGTGGTGAGTTCTCTTTTCCTGTCGCGGGATACCTTTCCTTCAATACTGGCGAACCTGCCGGCCGCTGCCGAGCTACTGCTTCGTGCGGAGTTTCTCTTCTGCCTGTTCAATATACTTCCCAGACATTGATGGACCCGCCGCTTACCAATGCAACATGACATTCGGGCTGCCTTGAGCTTATTTCATGCATACACTGACGTGCACCTTTTCGCTCTGGCAGTCGTACCTCAAGGTCTGCCCCGTCTGAGCGGCGGCTGCGCCTTGATCCAAGCACACGCCGCCGTCGCCTGGGCTGCGCCGCATCCTGCCTTTCGTCTGACAAGGCAGAGGGAGCACATGTGTTTCTTAACCGCCGCGCGGCGGGCAGACGCTGGATGACTGACCAAGACATGGAATTGTCACACATAGTGTAGATCGTGACCTGACGGAACCTCTACCACTGACGAACCACCCTGACCTGAACACATTTGTGGTTTAGCCGACAGAAGTATGTACCTGCCTGCAGTTTACCGTGCGTCAGCAAAAGTTCATCTGGGTTCAGAGTTGAGTGAGGTCTCTAGTCCATTTGACTGGTGGCATCCTCGGTATGCCAATCTATTCACTGTGAAGTGACAGTCGGGGTCGAAGTTTCGTGCTGATGGTTGATTTGTGAATGCCGCCATTGCGGAGTGGGTTTTAAAACCCGTGGTTGACTTCAATATACGATGGCGCAATCACTCGTCTCACCTTTACAGAGTCGACACGACTTGTGGCAGTTATCGTACAAACAAATGACGTCCTTGCATAGTGCAAGCAGGAGGCCCTCCCAGATATTGATTCAAAACTGAGCGCACACCCAAACTTTAAGGCGCATTCTCGCAGCACCATTTCTCATGTTCTGGTCCTGCTTTGATGGCAGAAGCGACAACACTTTCTACTAGTACAATTGCTCTCTAGAGATACATGGCCAACACGCTGCACCTGTCGCTGCATCTATTGCGGCCTACGCCTCTTCTTACTGTTGCTGCTCTTCACAAGCTGCCACAACACCACCTTCACGTCGTACTTGCCTAGGAAACTAAGGCTGGAAAATGACTGGCGAACCGCTGCCGGCCGCCGGGGGAAATGCAGCGGCCGCCGCCGCCCTGCCGGCACGCGCGCGTCAGCGGCGGCAATTCATAAATGGCCGCCGCAGGCCGCACCGCCGCGGGACACTCCCGCCCGCAGCTCGTGGCGTTGCAATGGAGCAGGCGGCCGCCCGTGCTGCCAGCGCCGCCGCTGAACGCGCCGCCGCGAGGCGATTCCGCCTGCGGCTGACGAGGTTGCGGCGGCTCTGGAAACCTCGTCTGACGTCAGCAGCCGATGGGGTTGCGGTGGTACATGTGGCCGCCCAGGTAGGTCATGTGGTCGGCGACGCTGGTACACAGGCCCAGGTAGCACACGCTGTTGTGGCACGCCGGGTCCTCCCCGCTGGTGTCGCACATCCCGATGATCGTGGGCCCCGCGTCGAATGTCAAAATCCACACCTACGGAGTTGGAGAGGAAAGGGACTGTTGAGCGTCGTTTGTCGGTGAGGAGCATCGTCTCTTGGCAGGCTGGCCTCACACACAGTGAGGAGCCTAGACGGCGTTCACAGGAGGTCGCCCGTGCGGGAACTCTGGCGTGATGTCGCTGGTGACAGCCCCCGCGGTGTGCGGGTTGACAACACGTGAGGATGATGTGCAGACAGCTGGGTCCACACCTCTCGCGAGACGTGGTGGAAGCCCATGATCTGGAGCGGCACGCTGGGCACGATGTCCCGATTGTGCGTGAACCTGTAGCTCTCCTGCAGGCGTACAAACACCTTTCTTGACACACTTCTGCCAGGCGCCAAAGGTGCACAGTAGCATTACCAAGACATCCCAGCGACACGCCCCAGAGGGACCTTGTGGGCACTCATGGACCTCCCATCGTGCAAAGCAGCCTGTGATGGTCAACTCCATAGATTGCTGGACTGCCCTGTCAGCAGGCAGCACAGAAGGGACGAGACACAATGTGCAGAATAGGGCCACGCACCGCGAAGCCGCTCTGGGAGAAGGTGGCGAAGGTGTCGTTGCCGACGTGCGGCGAGCCATTGAGTAGCTCAGATTTCATGTGCACGCACTTGAGGTTCATTAAATTTTGCATCACGCACCGCGAAGCCGCTCTGGGAGAAGGACGCGAAGTTGTCGTTGCCGACGCGCGGGGAGCCCAGGGTGTAGGTTTCACTTGCAACAATAACCAACAACTCAACAATAGTATCCAATCACACTGTGTCACGCACCGCGAAGACGCTCTGGAAGAAGGTGGCGAAGATGTCGTTGCCGACGCGGGGGGAGCCGAAGGTGTAGATGCGCACATCGGGGCTGGGCTGCAGCCGGAACTTGAGGTCCAGGGAGCACAGGGTGGCCATAGCCGCGCCCATGGAGTGCCCGATGACGTACCACGGCGCGCCGGGATACTGTGCGGTGGAATGCATTGCGGTCATTCACGGATGCGCTGTTGCCTGTACTTGTGTGTATTGCCCATGGAGTGCACAATGACATGCCACGGCGCGCTCTGGTACTGCGCGGCAATATCGTAGGGTGGTTTGTTGAACGCCGGTGGAGTGCCCAGTGACATACCACAGGTACTGCGCGGCACATTGATTCAATATTATACAACATGCAAATGTGTGCTTGACACTATGACTTTGATCAAGAGCAACATGCAGGCCGGCACGTCTTAAGCTGTGCGGTTGTGAAAGGGGCTGACACCACGTGACGCAGCAACATCAAGCCAAGAAGCGCGTTGATGAAGACCTCTGTGGCGCATCAATCTGGGAGCTTTTGAGCAGAGCAGGCTGCTGCGCACCTGCTGCTCGAGGTCCTCGCCCGCAGCGCTGATGTTGGTGGCCAGGCTGCTGAAGTTGTATGAGTAGAAGAAGCCTGCGCGCAGTAGACATTGTTCATATGCAACGCCACCAAGGTTGACAACGAAGGATTGCCTGTTTCATGTTGTGTGGACCATGCGGTGCCTGCTTGCTTGATGACCCCACCCGCAGCTGCAAGTGACGGTATATACAGTGGCTTGCAACAGTCGCAGCACTGTCCATTACTGCAGCCCCGGACATGATTGTCGAGAATGCACTCGTGGAAGGCATCATCATGCCAGGCGCGCCTGGCATCACGAGGTGTCTTTCCAAGGTGAATTCTCGACACTACTTGGGAGTGGGGCTCGTGAACACCTACATTGCTTTTTTATCTTTCTTGGCTTTCTTAGCTGCAGATCAAAGATTAACCCGGCTGGTCAATGTAGGAACTCCCCTTCCCAGCTCAACACATCAAGTAGCGCGCACCCGAGTGCACTAGCGCGCCCGCCGCGCCCGGGTACGACAGCTGCATGTCCACACGCCATGCACGCATGTTCTCCGCCCAGTTGTACCTGCGGTCAGCAGCAGTACAGCACCTGACATCTTGCTGACGCTCTGGCAGGACTAGCACGCTCAAGGTTGCTACGATTCCTGGCTGCGGTCAGACAGTGCATGGTGGTGACTGCTGGGGGGCGCATACAGGCAGCTGGAAGAGGCGGCCGAATGCCTTCTGCCAGACCAGACGTGGCTGTTGGTGTTGCGGAAGGCAACGATCTTTGCGCCCAGCACCAAAGCTTTGTTCCACGGTCCCCAGCAGAGCTGCTCTCTTATCATGCGAGTCAAGCGCAGAGATGGTATATGAACTCAGTTTGTGTTTGGGCATTCGCCAATCGCACCAGGAGTGGCTGTCGGTGCCGCGGAAGGCGACGATCTTGGCGCCAAGAACCGGCGCGTAGCCGACAAAGGCACGCAGGTCCCACCCCACATCGTTAATCAGGCTGTGCAGCTGGAAGCCTGTTGCCGCCGCGTTGCACCTGTGTTGGTTGAATGTGGTCAGTAATTCGCTTCAAAGCACGCAAAGGTTCCAGTTCCACGTCGTTGATCAGGCTGTGCAGCTGGAGACCCGTCGCCGCCAAAAAGTAGTAAGCGGCATGCAATCAGTGTTCTGAGCGTGCAAAAAGGTCTCTGATTAGGCTGTGCAGCTGAAAGCCCAAGGCATTACACCTGCGGAATCAGTTCGCGAGCGTCATTCACTCTCCTCTGCAGACACATGCTCACCCTCGCCAGACATGTGCAAAGAGGCATAATGCGTCTTCAAGACGCCATGAAAGCGCAGCAGTTCTCGCTCAAGAACCTGGGTACGGTGCGGTTGAGACAGAAGTGCAGTAGGAAAAGAACCTGCCAGCCAGCCAACTTTTGCAAGTTTCGCGCAGAATCATACTTTGAACCTGTGATGGCGCAGCTTGGCGTGCAGGCAGGGTGCTTCGTCCTTCGCAGTCCTGACAGCCCTGCCACAGGTGTTGTCATATATATTGCATGTCGGCTTCAAGGGATTGTATGCCGGCACAAAAGCGTTGCGCGGAACCACTTTCAGCGCATTCACGGATGATTGAACAGGCGCTAGCTCAAAGTTTCCACAGGAGGTGCGTTCTCACCGGGTGCAATTCCAGGCCTGCACGTTGGGCGTCTCGCAGTAGGCGATGGAGTTGATATGCGCCAGCGACACCGCCAGCTCTACGTCCAGCTTATGGTGCGTCCTGTTGCCCATGCGCGCCCGCTCCTCCTATTGCAAAAGATACAACAAGCATACGATCACTGAATGAAAGTGTGAAATGTGCGCACGGGAAAATGCCACCTCCACGTCCAGCTTGTGGTGTGGGCGGTTGCACATGCGCGCCCGCTCCTCCAGGTGCGAATGAACGCGTGAATCACAGAATGAACGCGTGAATCACTAGCGTACAAGATTACAAACATCTAGGTAAAGAACACGTAGACAAATACCGCCACCTCCGCGTCCAGGTGTGTATAATTAACCACGCTGCTGCTCCTGTTGCACAACATCGTCCACGAGGGAATTAAAAAAGCTAGTTAGGCCAGCCAATGGTGTGTGCACGTGCTAGCACGATGTGTTCCTCCGCTTTTGAGATGCTTTTGGGACGTATGGCAGCTTTAGTACCTTCACAACGTCATTCTGTGCAACCGCCTCTGCAGTGGCCCGCTCCAGTTCCGCAATGTCGTTGCACAGGTGCTCTGAAGCAGCCATGCTTACATGAGCCTGTCATGGACAAGCCAAGCCTGTTTTCCTCTCCCAGCAGGCAGCATCACAGGGTCCGGAAGGCGCACCTCCTGCTCCATCATCCACGCTATGTCGTGGCTGTAGATCTGCGCCATGGCCGAGTCGTTGAAGGAGGTCCAGGGCACGCTGTCTGCCGTCGCTGCGCTGCCGGGATGCTGCGCACGCGCCTTTGCTTCCAGCTTCCGCAGCGCTTCTAGGTCCTGCGGCATCGGCGCCGGCGGCTTGGAGCGCCACCACTCCCGCGGCCGCTGGAGGATGTCCCAGAGCGGCATGCCGGCGATATATAAAAAGCGGCTGATGCTGCCGCCAGCTGATTCCTGTATACGCTGCTGGTGTTGCTGCAGCTCCTGCCAGCACTGGCCGCGGGCGGCTGCCGCCATGCCCTGCGGCCGGCTGCGCCCGTGGATGCAGTCTGGGTGCAGCGGCGGTGGCGGCGCACGCGGCGGCGGCACCTGCCGGCCGTGCCACGACGCCGGCAGCCACGAGGCCCAGCCCGGCTGCTCGCCGAGCTGCTGTGTTGCAGGGTCCGCTGACAGCTGCGCCCCTGATGCGCCTGTACCAACAGGGTTCACACGTATTTGAGCCACCGCTTCAGAAAAATACACGTGCTGCGGTAGGTCTGCTGTCCCAGATAGAGCACTGAACTGTCTGTATTTTCAAAAGCACCACGTTGCTTCCCCTTTCATTCTTAACGCAGGCAGACCTTTGGTGAGCAGCAGAGTCGTCAGCAGCAGGAAGCCAGAGGTGACCGCTGCGCGTGCGACCTCTGGACGGGATGGGCGCCCTTTGCTCCGATGACCATGCTGCGGATGTCTGGCGGCCTCCGTGGGGCTCGCAGCCTTCTCCATCTCTGCGTCAGGCCCGTCAGTGCTGGCCGCTGCCGCTGGCATGGCGGTGCACGTCAGCGGACCTCAGACCCCTCACACCCAGGACACACGTCGGATAGACTTGCGGCAACCACGGTCTCGACTCCATTGTATGCAAGATATTGCACGATGAAAGGATATAATGCGCTCACCGCATGATAGCTCAAGCCTCAGTGCAGGTGAAGGTGGGTGGGATGCTGAGGTGTCACTGGTCAGTCCGAGCACACAAAGACACACACACACACCGCACCTTGCCCGATTAGTAGTGGTTCTGCCTATTATACGATGCCGTTACTGGCATGTGCGGCTTCGTCTGCCAGCGCTGGGCAGGTTCGACTCTCTGATGGGCTAGATTGCTTGCTGGACTCCCACGTGTCAAGTCAACTGTCACGCGATCGCCTCTTACCATGAAGAAGCTGGTGTTTCGTCGCCTGTCAAACTGTGGTGTCTCGGCACTGGTTTTCAGCATACTGTCCATTCAGCAGTGTCAGATTCAGTTGACTACCCTGCCAACCTCATCCGAGCAGACGCTTTGTTGCTGACACTGGCCTGACTCCATGGCGCTAGCGAGTCGTGGCGTTGCACTTGTGGCAGCGGTTGTGCTGATGCTTGTTGCTGCCCCTGTGGCTCACGGTGAGTCATTATGCGGCACTGTGCAGTCATGGCCAGTGCTTGCGCCTCTCCTGCAGCAGTCAATGCAAAGCTGCCCCAAAACGTGCCAAGCTCTAAACACAGCTCATTTTCATCACCAGGTGACATTACAATTCGAAACCAGTGCCCCTTCACCGTTACCGCATTCTGGCGCAACCAAAACAACCCCACCCAGAATGCTGCATTGCACAAGTGCAGGCGAGCAGCGGCTTTGCCAGGAGCTAAAGGTCCTATAGGTCAAAAATTGCGTTTGCAACTTTGTGTGAAACGACAACTGCTCTGGAAACGCCGGGCAACTGCTGTTGTGCCCACGTGACTACGCACGACATGCGGGGTTCTCCGAGTTGCTGGGTTGCTCTGATGGGTCAAAGATGGATCAAGCCTGATGAGGTTCATCTCCAAACAACATGCATGCATGCATCGTCCCCACATGGACCTCACAATACTGCATCATCTGGCGGCGGCGGCGCCTCCAGTGCACCTATTCTGCGAGGTGGTGCACATGCTTATCGCATGGGTACTGCCTGCAGCGTCTCACTTTGCCGCATGTCTGCACTTGTACTAGCTTGGATGTTCATTACACTCAGGCAGTCGGCTGCTTGCATCACCGATCAAGCTCAGAATCTGTTTGCACTGCCTTCCACACAAGAAGCAAACCTCAGTTTCAAAGGATCACCTAGTCAAACATCGATTGAGCTACACTGAGCTGAGCTGCACTGAATCAGAGGCCGTGCCAGTCTTTGCCCGTTGCCTTTGCCGTCACACGGTGCGCTAACCTGCAATGCCCTCTTCTGCGGCCAGCAGGCGGCACTTGACATAGGCGTGCTCGACATGATCCCCTTGCAGCCCTGGGTGCGCCCGGAGGCCCGCCGCAGAAGGAATTTGCAAACTTTCAAACTCGCCGTGGACTCCCGCAGCTGCCAGGGCGCTGCATTCCCGGGCGAGGTCAGGCAGCCCGATGACGTCATAGCGTGCAGCAGTGGCCAGCAGCCGGTTGGTATACTCATCGCCATTGGGTGTGCATGCCGTGATTGCACACCGCTCCACGAGATGCGCGACGGTCAGGCCAAGATACACCAGCCGCCGCACTGCGTACCTGCAAAAGGCACGCCACGATTTAAGAGTGGGCTGATACCATCTGCCACAACAAGGACGAGGAGAGGAATCAGGTCGTCGGCTGCCCGGTGACGCCAACACCGTTTTACCGCATGTTGTGCAGTACTCACTTGCTGATCGTGTTGCCCCGGCCGTGCTTCCAGAGCTTCATGCAGCGTACACCACCATAGTTGGGGTCTGCAAATCCTGCGGCAGCAGTGATAGATGTCGAAGGACTCGTTCCCTGAGTGAAAGTGAGAAAGGCGCAGCTGGCGCACACTCGGTCCTTCGCGGGCTGGGGCATGTCAGAGAACGCTGCAAGAACGGCGGTTGGCTAGACACCAAACCTGCGACTTCGGCACCACATGGGGGGCACGGCATGCAGCTCGGTCTGTGCTGCCGCAGTGCACATGGCAGCAGCAACAGTGAGCTGCGAGCCCTGGGGATCAGACACACCTAGCAGCACATGCCGCCTGACCGCCCAAGTGCTGCATACAGTTGTAAAATGAGAGCTGACCACAGGAGGCCACGACAGATGTGCTGCTGCTGCCGCCGCCTTTCCAGGAATTTCTTTTCTTTGTACGCACCGTAGACGGGGATGCCAGGGAAGGAGTCACACAGCTCCTTCCCAAAGCGCAGCGATGTCGAGCCGGGCGTTGCGCCGCCGTACAACAGGACGATGTCCAGCTCCTCCAGCAGCGGCGACAGCCCCTGCGACAGACCCGCACCAAGTGTGCAGACGGTCAGTGGCCGCGTACAATGGGGTCGCCAGCCAGGCGCAGCGCGTACTTGCATTCGTGCACAAGGACACCTACATGGAACATGGCTTCATTCTCCACGACGACGATGGCGAGGATGGCACCGGTGCGCTCGAACTCGATTACGTCCCAGGGATTCATGTCGGGGACGTGTTGACCTGGCATACACACATGAGGTGCAGCATTAATGTCCACAGGCAGCCTAGCCACTCATGATGAACATGCCACCACAGACTCGGATATGGCAAGCTACCCACGGGTACTCGGCGACCACACACAGAGCACAGGGCTGCAAGAGACGAGGAACAGTCGCGGCTGGATAGACCCAGGGTAAAGTTGATACATATGGCTCGCATGGCCGGGGATGCTGGCATTCCAGCAGGGGGATGTGACGCCGCTGGAGGCGGCAGACTGCACGCAGCGATTCAGGACAGACGATGTGCTTGTGAGCTGGCGGGAACCTTTACTTCAGAGCTGCTAAGTGGTTGCGACAATGGGCAGTTCCATCCCGTCCTACATGCTACCAGGCATTGGCTGCGACGTTTTAAAAATTTGGCGAGGCATCAACTGCGGCGTCAACTGCGGCAACAACTGCAGCAAATCCATGCAGAGACATTTCACAGGTGATGTATACATACCTAACACATACTCGTCAACAACAAGCGAATCAAGCGTTCCTGCACCATTGACTGATAACGCCATGCATTTGTGGTCATAAGTGGATTTGCCGCTGAGTTGCACCATCAGTGGGAGGCCTTGGCGATCTCTTCATCCTCCTTTGCTATCCAAATCTCATTGTGCCTGCGTGACAGCATGTCGTCTTCAGCGGTGCACGGACAAGTGTAATGGTCATGTGTCCACGACCACGTCGAGGGATAGACATGTGTGTAGTTGAAAAGGGCCCAAGCTGGAGTCACCTTCCCATGAGGCGGAAGGGAGGGTCATACGAGGTGGAGATGAAGCTGGTCACAGGCACAGAGGCGCGTCCGAGATCGCAGTGTACACTGTCATAATCGATCCAGTTCTCATGTACACATTTAATTTTTCGTCCGCCCCGTTTGCGGGCGTTATGAGAAGCTGGTCACAGGCACAGAGGCGCGTCCGAGATCGCAGTGTACACTTGTCATAACTTATCCAGTTCTCATATACACATTTAATTTTTCGTCCGGGCAGCCGTGCACATGAAAATATAAATGTGTACATGAGCACTGGATCGATGCTCGTCTGTCCACTGTCATAATTGATCCAGTTCTCATATACACAATTAATTTTTCGTCCGGGCAGCCGTGCACATGAAAATATAATTGTGTATATGAGAACTGGATCACACTGTCATAACTGATCCAGTTCTCATATATGCATTTAAATTTTCGTCCTGGGTAAGGTGTACATGAAAATATAATTGTGTAGCCTGGAGTCACCTTCCCATGAGGCGGAAGGGAGGGTCATACGATGTGGAGATGAAGGTAGTCTTATCGATGGGCAGGCCCTCAGTCTCGAGCTCAGAGACGAAGGTTCTGGCCTTCACGAGCAGGATCTGGGATGGCAAGAATAACACACGTCGGAATCACGGGCTGGAGAAATGGTCCAGCAGGCACCGATAAACTCGCAACACACAGCTGTCCCAGCGGCTGTTGCATTCGCAATTTGAGGAGCAACTCACCGGGTCGATGTTGAAACCGCCATACTGCGCAATGTGAGGGACTGGTGAGAACGTCGGTCTCTTGATGTTCGATTATTGGCAGTGAAGGCAACCAGCACACGTTCGTGGGTCGAAGCCAGGTCAAGGATATGTGATCCGCGCAGAACTCTGGTCATTGCATTACTCTTACATTACACATGATATCAAATACGGCTATCGGACCAGAAAAACAAGGACAACCGAGAGAACCCAAGCTCGAGGAGACGTGGCCCACGCTTTTTCCTCGCTGCCAGTCCCGCAAGCGATGCCCAGCACGACTGTGATGCAGACAAATGGCTAGAAGAGGATGCTACGCTTGTGTGCGTGCGTCGAGGCCTTCCGGAGCAAGACAATGTCTCGACTTTGAAAACTGGGCTTGCGGCCGCAGCCAGGCGATTGACTGCTGTACGCGAGAAGCGCCGATGTCGGCAAGTTGCGAGCAGGCAAGCAGATTTTGCATTGCTGCTGGTGTGTGAGGGGGGTTTGGATCTCCTTGCGACAAAGGATTACGTGGGGCAAGGTTTTCGTCAGCAAGTAAGCAAGCTAGCAGACACACTGTACAGCAACGCAGACCAGTCGAGAACGCTTCAGTGTTTGGAGAACCGATGGCCTGAGCTGCGGATTGAACATCGCAAGTTTGATCCAAATTTCCGGAAGCAAACTCTGCCAAATTCGACCTTCAACTGGAGCTGGAAGGATCTTCATAGTAGGTTCTCATCGGTCTTGAGGCTGTAGTCAGTGTCCACACTCTGCCGGGAGCATGAGTGGCGTTGTGCGGCTGGCAGATATGCAAGGTTCTGCGCCACTGAACCCTGTTCGCATCTTGAGGCGTGAGACACAGGCTAGCTTGAGACACCAGTAGGTTCTGCAGAACAGCTACAGTACAGTGGACCAGCCTGTGCGGAGCGCGTTGCGGAGGCGCGCCGCCCCCAGGGAGGTCGCTGACTAGCCGGACTGGGGCGGAGGCACCGTCAGATAAGCAAAAAACCCACAAAACCGCTGGGTCGAACGCTGCTGCGCTGTCAGCGCTTGTGGCGACGGCCAGGGCGCGATGCCGCCGCCGCGGGCGGCGCGGCGAGGGCGCCTACCGCCGCTGATGCTGCTGCTGGCGGCGCTCATGATTATCGGTCTTGCCTCCATTTCCCATCAGAAGGTGCCAGGTCTTTCCCGGCTTGGATCATGCATACCCATGATCTTGTGCGGAAGAAGGGGTTCGAACGCATCCTCGCACGAGCCCTTGACATGGCTGCCTATGGGCCATCAATCCACCGTAGCTGCAGCCGCACATGGATGCTTGTGTGTAATGGCGTCTTATGGCTGTAAAACGCTGTGCACATGGGCGCTGTGCAGGTGATCGCCAGCAGCCAGCTGGGCCGGATGCTGTCCGCGCAACGGAGCGGCGGCGGCGTCAAGCATCATCTGAGTGACGGCGAGGTGGAGAAGCGCCTCAACGGCATTGGCAAATCGACGCGCGTGAAGCTCGACCCCGAGCTGCTCAGACAGGTGCTCACCTTTGGTGGGTGCTTTCAAGCCTCTGTACCTTTTGCTGTCGATCGTGCATGACCATGGCTGCACTGTGGATCGTGCATGGACATGGCTGCAGGTAACCATTGCATTTGCTGCAAAATCCATCAAGCTAGCCCTGGCAACACCAACACGGATGCCGGCCTGCGGTTGCGTGGCTGATACAACGAGACGTCTTGAGAACTGACGCCGTCTGATCGCTGCTGCCCGCAGATCTGGAGTGTGGCGCTGAAATTCCGGAATGAGGAGCCGCAGTTCGTGCGTTGGACAAAGGACATCGGGCTGCTGCAGATGCGGCAATACCAGCACTACTTGGTCCAGTGAGTAGTCTTCCACATTTTGACACAGAGTGAAACAAATCAGCATCTGGAAGCGACACCTTCGATCCACCGCTTTACTGGCAGCTGAACCTGCGTCAGATAGCCGCTGCTTGGGCTGGTGTGCGTGGGGCGGAGGCAAAAGTGGCTGCAGGACAAGCCGCGAGGTGGATCAAGGTGCACTCCCTCCTTGCACCCTCAGCTTGCACAGTCCTGACGTGTTGTGAGCGCAAGCTAAATGCGGGCACGCTGCCGGAGATGAGAACTGCGAGGCTTGCTGAACTACTTGCGACTCGATGCCTTCAGACTCGATTCAAGAAGCTCTGGTCTGCGGCGCAGGGCGAAAGCGGGCTCGCTGCCAGAGGTGGACCCTCAGGAGACACCTTTGGAATTGACTTCATGCCCCAACACACATTTCGCGGCGCGCTGGCGTAAAATCCCAGATCATCTTGAGCGCAGGGTGAAGGCGGGCACGCTGCCGGGAGGTGGACCCTCAGGAGAAGCCGCGGGGGATGCCGGACCTGATCTGCGGGTTACAACGTCCTTGGAATGTTACAATTCATCTGCTTTGAGCTTGCGCCGCAGTGTGAAGGCGGGCACGCTGCCGGAGGTGGACCCGCAGGAGAAGCCACGAGGATGGTTCACACCTCTGCATAACTTTTTGACCCTTCGGAACGGAACTGTAATTGTATTGCATGCGCAGGATGAAAGCAGGCACGCTGCCTGAGGTGGACCCGAAGGAGAAGCCGCGGGGGATGCCGGACCTGTCGTCTACCTTCGTGGACTTGGACCTATTGCGCCACGTGAGGCGCTGACACTATCTTCGCATGAAGGATATCTCACCTTGCGCGACCGACGCACTCCTTGTCTTTGGAACTTCGTCCACCTCCGTATACATGGACCTGCCTCTCCGAGCGAGGTTCCAGCAGCACTGCCTCAGTACTGCTGGACGCGCTGCTCTTCCAGGTTTCTGCTGCTTTTCCTTGATCCGCACACCTGCGGCATGCTCCATGAGGCGCGCCCGCCGGCAGGGACTTTACCCGTTTGCATACTTGAACTGCTGCTGTGGCGCTGCAGGCGTACCGGACGGCGCTCACGGCCAAGGCGACAGTAGGCCAGACGCAGCGCCTGCTTCACACTGAAGTCGCATTTCGGCCAGACGCAGCGCCTGCTTCACACTGAAGTCGCATTTCTGCTAAACCTTTGCCGGCCTGGTGCAGGCGTACCGGGCGGCGCTGGCGGCCGAGGCATCAGAGTTTCGCTTTGTGCAGTGGCTGCGCGGCGTGGGGCTGCTCAACGCCCACACCTATGCCACGCTGGAAAAGAGGTGCAAGCTTTGCCCTCGCATGACCAAATTTCAACGAATGAGGAGGCACATCTAGTTTAATGAGATGTGCTGCATGTTAACCTGTCGTATCGTGGTTGACGAGAGCGAGAGCGCCGGTTGATGATGTCGCACAGTGCATTCGTACAGGCTTCGCGACGATGAGATCGCGGCAGGGGAGAAGAAAGAGTGGAAAAAGCTTGATGACGTGATCTTTGAGCGGCGGCAGAATATTAGAAAACGGGAGGAGGCCGCGAAGAAGGGCGAGAGCGCAGGGAAGAATGCCGCAAGGCGGCATTAGGATAGTGATTCGTGTCTTGAGGATTTTCAGCCCTTTGATCAACAGTCACAACACACGGCCCTCGCACCCGCCCCTTGCAACCACACCGCCCCTTCACATTATATATTGCATGTCGCAACAGTCTCCTCGCCGCCGCCTGCCGTCATCACTGCTCGATGACGGTCCTGCCATCATCACTGCCTGATGATGGACCTGCCAGGTCATCACTGCTTAAGTATGGACGACCGGAGCTCCGTTAGCAGCTCGGCCTTGACGTGATCCGGCACCCGCTGCCGCCCCCGCGTCCGGATCGCGGCCACAATGTCGTCCGCCGTCACCTTGTGACCCTTGGAGCCCGCCACAAACTCTGCAGTCGACAGGAGGTGAACCTCTTGCAGCCGTCGAGTCGAATCTGACAACCGTGTCGGCTGGTGTCGTGCAGTTGAGCTGCAATCAGCTGCAGCATCATGAATCAAGCAGCTGCAGCGACATGAAAGCATTCCTGGCCAAAGCTGCGCCGCTTGAAGGGTTGCCGCGCCTCCTCCTTCCTTGCCCCCCTGCCAAGGCCTGGAGCTGGCGGACACAGGGACACTAACAAAACATATCGAGAACACAGCAGACAACAATGCACCGCGGGCGTGGCGGGTGACGTCCTCCTTCCAGCCGCACTCCACCAGCCGGTCCCGCAGTAGCGACTTCAGCCGCTCCCGCTCCCCGCTGGCCGCCAGCTGCAGCAGAACGAGAATGCGAGGTGTGGGAAAGAGTAGCGCAGCATCTTGCATCGTGTGGCTGCTCCTCCATGATGCCGCGGCAGGGCGGCCAGACCAGCCAGTCACGGTGTTCGGGGGCCACGACACTGGCTCGCACGCAGCGCTCATGCTTTTCAATGGGTCATCTGAGGTCATGAATGAGGCAGCAGTCAGGTGCGCATCCTCCGCGGCACATTTCGCTCTGCACAGGCTTGCCTGCTGCGCGACGCCGTCCTCGAGTGCAGGCTCCGCCGGCGGCGGGCCGGGCGGGCCGGTGCCTGATCGCCCCGACATGCCTGCTGCGTTCGTCAACTCCGCCTTTCTGACTTGCTAACTGTAGATGGAGGCTGTCGCTCTTGTGATGGAGCCTCTGCAGTCCCACCAGCGGGGCAGGGACGCCGCAAGGCCACTCGCCGCTGCTGCCAGGCAACTGCTGAGATCGGAGCTGGGAGCAAAGCAGCGCCGGCCGCGAGTCAGTGCGAGAATCCTGGCGGGCTTTCAAACCGCTGTCGTTGTCTGATCTCAAGATTATGAGACCTGCAGCCACAGAAAATCCCGCTTCATTGCCACCCAGTCGTGCTGCACGCAATCGACGGCAAGGTCCTGGACTGCCAAAGTTCGGGCAAACGCAAGCAACAGTGGATCAAACAGACATCGGACTCGCCTGTGAAACTGCAGTTTGGAGGGGTCGAATTGGTCGCCAGATTGGCACCTATGAAGACAGCTGCGAGACAGCACCTGGTTGATCGAGCAGGTACAGAATACCCGCCAAATCAAGTGTGACTTCTGGCAGCGGAGCGGGCGAAGCCAATGCCGGCTCGTTTTCACGATCGCAACGTCACTCAAATCTGATGATTCGTCGGGGGCGCTACAGGGTGGGGTCCAAGCCCACATTGTTGCCTGAATGCTTGGAGAAACAATCCCTGGCAGCACCAGATTCATCGGCAGTGGCAAGTGTTCGGTGGTCTGGACAAGCGCAACGCCAGACGCGAAAAATCACTAGCACAAATAGTGTCTGCACCAAAGTCGTTTGCGCATGTGCGGCTATACGCTCCCAAAAACTGCTGTCAAGATTACCCCACCAAAATTGTACGCATCATCGGCCTGTGTTGCCAGCCAGTGCAGGCCGCCTGCTTGTGAAACACGCCCAGTCCCGCCCGCAGCCCCCTCCACAGTTCACACGAACCAGCGCCGATCTTGCCTTTCAGGACTAGAGCCCTCTCAGGGCTTCAGCTCGTCAAAGCTGACCTTCGCCAGCGTCTCTGCCGTGAAGAGCACCGAGCCGTCGTCGTAGGTGTGGTCCGGCTCGTGCTTCCCCTTCTTCTGGCCGCCGCCGGACGGCTTCGCTGGCTGCGCGCCGCTGTCGCCGCCGCCGCTGCTCTGGGTGGTGGTGGTGCTGCTGTTCTCGCCGGCGCCGCTGGCTGATGCCCCACCCTCTCCAGCCTGCACAGGCCGTCGACACGTCAAGACTGCAAGGTGGTACACTCGAACATTGCGCAGGACTGACCGCGATGCACCTCATTGACGATAAAGGCTGCGTGCTGGAAAACTTCTGAGCCGCCGCGACGTCTGGTGCACCTATTCGGCCGCGGCACCATCACACCCTGGCAGCTGTGACGTCCCACGGCCACCTTTTGTTTGAAGCTTTCTTACAATTGCGATATTCTCCGGAACTTCAGGGACCCTTCTCTGTGTGGCTTGGCCTGCCGGCAATCGACATGCGCTTCCGGCCCTGAGCGCATCCACGTCAACGTCAGCAGGCCCTCACTGACACGAACACACCCTCTGCAGTCCACCAGTAATCACCCATGGTGCAGGTAGCCCCACCTTCTGACCGAGCAGGCGGTCGATTGCGCCCTGCACGTCGTCAACCGACATGAGCGGCACCCGTTTTTTGAGCTCCTCCAGCGCCTTCACGCTGGCTGTCCGCTCCTCGTCCGTTGCGGGTGCCTCGGGCTCCGGCGCTGGCTCCTCGTCCTCTGTCGACCTGCACAGTGGACACAAGAACACAACGTATTGGACAAAACTGGTCTTGTGCTAAACATTGATGGGCGTTAAGATTGGATGGTGGGCTCCCGGTCAGGGTTGCTTGCTGCTGGCTGCGTCTGCGCTGCTGCATGCGCGTCGGCCAGAGGAGGAGTCCCCCCAGCCTCCCCAGCGGGCTGCAAGCCAGTGCACGCAAAGGTGCGATGAGGGGGCAACGGCTCACGCTGCGGGCGCCTGCTCGTTGCTGTTCGAGTCGC
>JAABUM010003822.1_pt1 | contig 17834 bp, 29 predicted proteins | sample 5559161 | NCBI WGS metagenome assembly JAABUM01 (sample SAMN10711868, study PRJNA513369) | rock metagenome | isolation source: Antarctica rocks | place: Antarctica: Victoria Land, Siegfried Peak nord | reverse complement strand
CAGCTGGCAGTACCGAGTCGTGTTGCACCCAGAGTTGCCGTGCAGCTCAGCAGAGCTCATCAGGCGGTCAGAGACGGTGATTCTAAGAGGAGATGCGGCAAATATGGGTACAGCAGAATCAGTCTGCATCGCAGTGTTCAACCTGGGCAATCTCCTCGTCGATGGTGCTGTAGGCTGAACCGGGCGTCAGGTAACCTGCGGAGGCACACGATAAACCATGATCTCAGCGTTTGCGGCCAGCCTGAGACGGATACTGCGGCCCTCCGAGACAGGGCCGCAGTATCCGTCTCAGGCTGCGATTCCGACATGGTCTTCAAGTTTATTAGACGCCACGCGCACAGCAGCTGGCTGACCAATGTTAACATAAGTGCCAAATACAGCACAAACTGCACGCACCATCAATCAAGCTGCTCGTGTCTGCAACGATGAGGTTGATGGCGGTCATGCCAGAGCCAATGCGCCTGGCAAAGTAGCGCGCCGGCAGCACCCACTCCTTGTTGACCTTGCTGTAGGCGATCTGCGCATTCACGCCCTCGATGCCGCCCAGCACATCGTGGTTGCCGAGCGAGCCGTACCTAGGGAAGTAATGACATCAAACAAACACGATCAGCGCTCGAGTTCAGTTCACAGTGTGATGCCACTCCTGGAAATGTGTTGACAACAGCAACCTCTGCAGGCAGTACGGCAGAAGTGTCCAGGCCACAATCATGGTAAAAAAGGAGAATGTTGCAGGGTAGGACCAAGCAGCGCACAAGGAAGCAATAAATGCCTTCGGGCAGGTGCATTCACCAGGTCAAGGGCTTCAGTGCCGGTGTGTGCGAGGTCTTGTACACGCCGATCCAGTCGGTTCTGAAGCGGTCCGAGCAGGAGCCGCCGTTGGCGTTTGCCGTGTTGTTGCAGCCGTCTGCATAGAAGTTGTCGCTCCTGCGATTGCGCCATACAGTGTGTCAATACTGGAATGTTGCCGATAATGTTGACACGCACTTTCGAGATGCACCCTGGCCACTGATTTGAACGGCACACGGCAACCAATGAGCTTGCAATCGTTCAAAGCATTGGAAGGACCCACGTGTTGAGCACGAACTCGCACTCCTTGGCCGCGCACGACTTCTCCAGCACGTACGCTGCCTGCAGCTGCTGGATCTTGCCTGTGCAACAGTAGGGAAAGCCAACTCAGCACAGCAGCGGCATGGGCATGCAGACATGCGGTGCCGGCTTCCAGGAGGTGGGCGCATCAAGACATATGCTCTTCAGGCACATACACGGCGGCACAGGTGCATTCATTGTATGCACATGCTCACTGCAGTCTCCTGCTCGCTGCACTGGCAGCAGCTGGACTGCTGCAACAAGACTGGCGGTGCACGGGGGCGCACCCTCGCAGTTCTCCCGCTTATCGCCGTCTAGCTTGCCGCAAGCCTGCACGACGCAGGCGTCGTTGGGCTTCTTGTCGAAGGGGCCGCCACTGGGGTCGATCGTGGGGTCGATGGAAATGTAGAATGGGTCCTGCAGGTGAAAGCGCAGACATTCTCACAAGCTGAATGCGCCTCGATGTGTTCCAGCACTGGCTCCTGGACAATCGAACAGGCAGAGCGCCAGATTAGAACTGCGGTGGAACCTAGCACCCGAGCAGCATCAATAGCACAGCTCCATGTCTGGGAGAATTGCACAGGCGGGATGCACCTTGAGTGACGACGGGCAGCGCGTCGACGACGCCGGGTTGTAGCGGGTCGGCTTGAAGTTCTCGGCGCCGGTGCCGCCCAGGCGGCCCCAGTCTGAGCAGCAAAAGAAACAAAATGAAAAGTGTGCCCGTTTGGTGGGTTTTGATGCCGAGGTTGCACGCAATCGGCTGTTGTCGAAGCTGCAAAGCGGCGCCAGCTGGCTTGCTGGAATTCATCGTGCTATCGAGTGGTGAGGCTGAACGCGGATTGAATTCAATCGTGAGGGGCATCCGATTGAACAATGCTGCTATGCCGCTGGGCCCAGCCCTCGCAAGTCACCTGCACCTGAAACAGGATTGTGTTGCAAAGGCAGGTGCAGCTCAGATCTGGCATGCTGCTGCTGAACAGGCGCCGCCCATCTTGGCTGCTACACACGGTATGACATGCAGATCGAGCCTATCTGAATCGAGTCTGGCTGCGCTGTCGTCTGACCAAATTCCGTCGTGCACATGCAGCTGCGCGGCCTCCAGACAAGATGCGCAAGGCCGCTGGAGTGGCCACGGCGATTGAGCTAGAGCAGATACATTGGGAGGATAGTGCCGCTCGATGATATAATGGACTGTTTCTCGGTCGGCACGACGGCTGGTACAACAGCACGACGACGACGGCCCCCAAAGCACAACAATATAGGTCTTTCGCCAGCGGGCGCAGCGGGGGTGACGCAAACCTCCAAATATGGCGAAGACGCGCTTGTTGCTGTCCTTCGGGTCCTTCGTTGGCTTCTTGTGCTTTGCCGGCTTCGACTTGGCAAGCACATCCGATGCACCGAGCGCGAGCAGCAAGACTGACACCAGCAGCGCTGTCCTCATACCGGCCGCCATGTTGGCGGTGATGTCGCTTTAGGGTAGGATGAGGCGCGATCGCTGAATTGGCGGCACCTGCTTGACTTCAAGGGCGGAGGGCGAAGTTACGGCTAGAGGAATATTGGAATAAGCCTAAGTTTATGCGCAGATGGGGCTCCCTTCCAGCTGGCGCTGCAGCGTTATCATTGATCTAATCAGCTATCAGCAATCTGTTGCGTCGTGAGCCTCCATCTGCGGCTCCGTCCGGCAATTGCTCGCTGCTCACGAGGCAAGTGCGTCGAAGATTCAGATGGCGATCCGTGTGACTTGATCATTTCTGAGCGATGCTGGCTCAACCCAGCATCCAGAGCTGTGAAATAGCTGTGCAAATGCCGCCTGCACCTAGTCCACCCCAAACAGCCCACACTGTTGGATCAGACTAGGGGAGCAATCCACTGAGGTGCAGCCAGGCAGAGACATCGACTTTTGTACGTGAAACGGTCACAAATCATCGAACCTGATGTTTCAGGTGCCTCAAACAAGTCTGCACAGGCGTCACGTGGCTGCAATGGCTGCGCCGCCACAGCGGCAGCGGGCCCCTGGGTGCGGCCATCCGGTCATTGTTCAGCAATGACTCATGCGAGGCATATGCACTCCAGAAAGTCTGGTCAACGTCCTCACACCTACCAACTGTACCAACTACACTGTACCGGAGCGAGAACTTACTGTGGTGACGGAGTATTTCTGCAGCAGCATCAAGATCCGTGAATGAAGAGCCCAGCTGCTTTTGGGGTTGTGCACCAGCGCCCCACAGCCTGTGATGCATTTGAGGCATGCGCTGCTGGTCTACACACAATTTGGTGTTGCTGCCAAATTGCGCCCTGCTGAGCAGGGACCAGGCAATGCGTGCCAGGGTCAGGCAATGCGACTTTGGCAGAATGCACCAAACGAGGAGAGGCAAGCGTGTGGGGAATACAAGACACCCCTGTCTCACAGAACACCGCCGCTCAATTATCTGGCAGGTGTTGAGGGAGCTAGCAAAACTGCACGGGTAGCTCCGCAACCAGCCGCAGATCCTGCCGAGTAGCGCTGCCCTTGAGGCCTTTTCAGGCTCTTGCTCATCGTTCGCGTCATTGGCAACATTCGGCCAGCTAGAACCTTTGCTCGTAGAGCCTGGGGCTGCTACAGCGACACCGCCGCTGACCGCCGGGATTCGCTTACAGCTATCCGATAGATAGATAGATAGATAGATAGATAGATAGATAGATAGATAGATAGATAGATAGATTGCACCCTTTCAGTCAGGCTGATAAGGCATCAAATCACCAATAAACCATCATCTGTCATCATGTCGCAAACTGTTGATGACACTCACTGAGGAGATGAGCCGATGAGACCCACCTCCCCGAAGCGCCAACATGGATTCGGCAACAGCCATTCTGTCCCCTCCCCACACCAGCTGACGCATGCACGGCGGCACCGCCAGATCAAACAGGCAAGAAAAGCGCTGCCGGACAACGTCTGTCGCGGGACATTCCATCAGCAAATGCTTCTCGTCCCCGACTGCGCCACTGTCACAAAAGTGCAGCAGCGGTCCTGCCTGTGTATCTTTGCAAACCTACCGGTCTCCACCGGCAACGAGTGCGATCCCAAGCGGAGCCTCTGAACAGCGCGCAGCTGCGGCGCCGACAACTCCAGCTGCCAGAATTCGCCTCCCTGAGCCCAGCCAGGGTGCGGAAACCATGCTGCGCATGTCGTCCGCTTCACGCTGCCTGATAGCGCTGTCCTCGGGTTCGTGTCCACAATTTCCTGCTGCTCCAGCGCGGCCGCGGCAGCCGACGCGGCTGCGATGGCGCCCTCATCTGCAGCTGCCATCACGCTGCCATCAGCGCCTGTCAGCCTGACGCTGGCAGCGCCATGCCATGCTGCTTCGCACAAGCCAACAGTCCAGCTGCCCAGCTCAAAAACCGCAGCGCCTGCCGCTTCCATTCCACTGCCAGCGGCAGCTCGCCAAGCTCCTGCAGGAGCACTGCAGCGGGGACAGAGCGCCTAACGCCGCACAGCTCATCGTCTGTACGTAGCTGGCCTCCAGTTTGTTTCGCCCGGTTCGACACTCCGCTACCATATGCCGCAGACCCCAAACTTCACAGCCGTAGGATGCTGAGGGCGCTACTGCCGTCAGGTATAGTTGCATCATGACGTCAACGCTGTAGTGACAGTCCAGCCGATTGAAGCGCCGGCGCAGCAGCCCGGCTGCCGCGTTCTGCCGCCGCTGCATCTCCAACATGCCGCCGGCGACGCCGCGGGTCGCTGTGAAGACGAGGCCGAGATACTTCCAGGCGTCGCATTCAAGGCAGCAAGTTGCTGCAGTGGAGCGCCGTCACATGTCCAGGTGTGCTCCCACGCCGCCGGCTAGTTACCAGATTTTTCCTCGTCATCAACCCTCTCTCTCTGAGGTAGACTGTAGTGTAGATCATTGGTGCTGTATGCGTCAACGGCCGCAGCAGCAGCAGTATCTCCAAATGAATTCGGCCCTTGCACATCTCATGCCCGAGCAGTCTGTGACTGTGCTTCGCTGGCCGGGGGTGTCCTCTATCATTCAGAGACGCAAGCTTTCGTACTGGAAACGAAAGGTCCATCTGTGATCCTTCCTGCAGCTGTGTCGACAGGACATCTGCATCAGCAGACAGTGGCACCGGCCAGTTCTGCAAGGAGAGTGACATTGGCGCAGGCGCACGCCCAGACATTTGGAACCATCCTCCGCTTCCGCCGCCGCGACCAGCACTCCAGTGCGGTGCACAACAGTCCGCCACCGCCACCGCCGGCAACGCCGGTGTTGCCGCCTGTTCCTTCCCTGCCCGGTAGTCCCGGCGTACCTGGCAATCCCATCAGGCCAAGCCTCGGCACCGCCCGCATCGCCGCCAGCACCGCCGGCGCCGGCTGCCCCAGCAGATCTAGGCACATCAGCGGCAGAGGCGGCGCTTCTGGCGCGATTTGCGACGCTGCCGCCAAACCTGCTTCAGGCCAAGCTGCTGCTGCTGGCGCCGCCCAGGGCAGAGCTCTGGAACGCCGTCGCCCTCGACAGCGCCAGGTGCACATCCAAGAATGCTGAGAATTTGCTGCGAGTGGCAAGCCACAGCTGCTTGTCTGCCATGTGTGGCGGTTTGCCAGCGTCACCTTCACGAAGTTCCGCCCAAATGTCGATGCATCTGCAGCCATGAGACTCGCCAGCTCTACTAGATGTCGACATTGATTTTCTCGCCTAATTGGCTAGCCAGCGCTGCAGCGCCTCCGCCCCTTCCGATTCCAACGCCCACTGCGGCGCCGACGGCCGAGCCGGTGCAGACATTCTTCCCGTCTTCGCCGCCGCCCTCGCCCCCTCCTGCGCCGGTGGCCACGCGAGCAACCGACGCCTGGAGTCGACAACTTTTTCACGGACCTCTCCGCTGCCGGTCCCACTCCAGCCCCAACGGCTGCCCCCACGGCGCCAACTGCTGCGCCCACGACCGCGCCGCAGCCGGCCCCGGCACCGGGTGCAGGGCTGGGCGCCCCGCCGACGCCGGCGCAAATCTACGCCAGCAATGTGGCGCTCATTCAGCGTGCGGCGAGCATGGGTGCACAGCACGCCGCCGCACAGCAGGTATGCATAATACCTGCTTGGGTCAATGTCTGCCGAGGCTGTGCTCGCGTGTGCGCTGGCACAGCATGCAGCCCTCCCATCAGCATCGTGGCCTTTCGAGACGACTTGAGATTGATGAACACATGAACGGTGCTGGTCGCCTGCTGCTGTACAAGAATGTCTGCTGCTGGCTATTGATGCCTGGATGCTTTTCCTGTTTCTGCAGGGGTCAACCCCGCCGCCGCCAGTCAACAGCGCCAACCCCTGACGGCTCAAGGCGGAATCACCGGAAGCCTGACCAGTCAGATGCAGAGCTCCTCTCTAAAGATAGATCAGCACCTGTTCGTATATTTCAGTTGCCAGACTCGACGGTCAAGGTCGAGCTTATCATTCTGCAGATTTCAGCATACAGGAAAAATGTCACAGGCTGGTTGTTCATTAATGGTTCGGAAAGCGGTTGATGCAGCATCGGGGCTCGCTCTTGCGCTCCGCCACAAATTTGCATCGACCCTTCACACCTGGGAAACCGCAGCACATGTTGTCACCGCCTGCCCATCAAAGACAGAGCTACAGCTCCTTACAATCATCATCCATATGAGATTTTTGAGGTTTGGCATCCGCACCCAGGTGGCTGTACAATCGTATCCTTGGAATGACCAGAACACAGGCTATCGGGCCACTTCACAACAGCACACGGTCAGCTACGCTCCGCACTTTGTGCCTTGTCCTAACTGCAAACTGGCACCTTGAGCTTCACGACTTCAGGCTACCATGAGTGTGCATGCCGGAAACAGTTAGGCTCTGCTGCTCGGCTCGTCACAAATTTGACGCCGTCAGCAGGTCTCCGGCACAGCTGCCCCTTCGATCATGGCGGAAATGTTGGCGGCGATCCTTCTGATTGCGTTGTCTGTCTCGACCTCGCATGCCGCAACAGAAGCAGGTGGTTGATATTGCCCCTGACTCATCGGCTGCCTCCTGTTGAGTGACAACTTTGCATGGCTTTCAGTAGGTCCCTGCTTATTTGGAATGTCAAGCGGTGATCCTGCAGCATCCAGGTCATCCACACTGTACGATCTTCATGGATGCCTGATCTTTGACATGCTGGCGCCATCAGAATGATGGCTGCATGACCATCATAAGTACTTGCATTGTTGGGCAACAGCCCTACATGTTGCCTCTGCTGCATGTGCAGGTGAGAGCCTAGCGGTGGCGACAGCTGGCAGCAGTGCGCGTGGGCAGAAAGTGCATTTGAACCTGCCGCGGACCCCCGCCGAAAGGGCGGCGGCGGTGGGTTCAAACGTTGCAAGCCGAGAGCTCCTGGGAGGTACTGGTGCTGCGGTGGTGTACAGCACATGCGGATGGCAGAACCTACTGTGCAGCAGCTGTTGCACTACTGTCTATGAGCACTGCTGGCCCTGGCGCGCATCAAGCCGCTTCCTTGCTGGCTTGATAATTGCCCAAGAATGCGCAGTTGTGTGAATGGTGGCGCAGTGACACAGCAGTTCGTGCCAGTGTTCGTCCCAGGTGAGTGTTTGCGTTGAAGCAGTGCCGAAGCAAACCAAGCAAATGTTGAGCCTGACACAAATTTGAGCCTGTACATGTAGCGCCGCACGTACTTGCCCTGCGTCCAACTGTGTTTCCACGATATGATGTGTGGACATCGCACCCATAACGTGCTGCCCCACCATGGTTTCAGTCCCGGTGCCGGTGCCGGTGCCGGTCGCGGCCCCCGCGCCAGCACCTACAATAGCATTTGCGCCCGTGCCCGCGCCCACGGCGCCCGTCTTTCTGCCCGCCGTTAACTCCCCACCGCCGCCGTCGCCAGTACTTGTCCCGCCGATGCCGCCGCAGCCTGTCGTCCCTGAGCCGCCGCCGTCGCCCGCCCTGGACCAGCCTCCCAGTTTCCTGCCGCTCCCGTCGCCATCTGTGCCGCAGCCGTCGCCGCCCGCAGCGCCGCCAACGCCAGCGCCTCAGCCGCCGACTCCGGCGCCGACACCGCCTGCGCCGGCGCCGACACCGCCTGCGCCGGCTTCGCAGCCCACCAGCCCGCCGCCTGCGCCCAGCTCCCCGCCTCCTGCTCGAGCCGCACGGCCGCCGCCGCAGCCGTCTCCACCGCCGCAGCTGCCTCCGCCGCCGCCAGCGGCCCCGCCGGTCCCCCAGAGTCCTCTGCCTTCGCCAAAGACACCTCCACCCTTACCACAGAGCCCACCGCCCTTTGCAAAAAGTCCGCCGCCGCCGTCGCGGCAATCGCCGACCACCCCCGCGCCTGCGCCGCCGCCGACGCAGCCGACGCCGCCGGTCCAGCGCAGGCCCCCGCCTGCCCCCGCCCCCTCGCCGCCACTGAGCAAGCCGCCTTCACCGACAGTGTCACCGCCGCAGCCCCCCGCTCCGCCGCCAGCCAGGCCACCGTCCAGTGAGTGTTGCCTTGCAGAGTTTTGGCGGCAACACTACCGGCATGCATTGGGACATAAGCTGCAGTCGCACAGTCACGACGAACGGCCGCATGCGCATCTGGAAGCTCGGAGACATCAAATCATCCCCATGCGCTGTTGCTCTGCAGGGTCGCTGCCTCCCTCTGGCACGCCGCCGCCTCCCTCTCCTTCGCCGTTGCCCTCGCCTCCGCAGCCAGGCGCTTCGCCGGCTTCCCCGCCACCCGCCCCGCCACCTGTCAATCGGTCCTCCGAGGTCCTTCCTTCGTCACCGTCACCTCTGCAGAGCCCGCCTCCTGCAGCGCCGCCACGATCGCCATCCACATCCCCACCCCCAAGCACTCCGCAGCCAGGTGCTCTTTACGCGCTTCATTTCCGTCAGCTGACTACACAGCTGCGCGCAGCGATGGGAATTGACTGTGGCTGCTGCACTCATGCAGTGCAGCAGCCGACATGCCTGGTTATTGGCATTGCTGCTGGGTGTGCACAATCACACAGGCCAGCATGCATCTGCAGTGTCGCCTCCACCTCCAACCGCACCGCCCAAGCCGCCGCCGCCGTCACCGCCGCAGCAGCGGCAAAGCACCTCGACGTTCCGGTCGTCGCTACAACGTTGCACCACATCTGCCACCCTACTTACCCATCCTGCATTTGTCCAGACTGGCAGGCATCAACTCTGCTGACGCACAAATCCAATGCGCATGTTTTCACGATATGGGTTCTACAACTCTGATAACGAGAAGCTCTTGTGTCGCAGGACCGCCATCTCCTGGAGCTTCGCCGCCTCCCGCCGCTTTGCCGCCGTCGACTCCGTCCCCGCCAGCACCAGTGCCCCCGCCCACCCCTTCACCGCCTCCCGCCGCTGCACAGCCGCCATCTCCATCCCCGCCAGCACTGTTACCCCCGCCTACCCCTGCACCAACGCCCAGCCCCACGCCTGCGCCGCCGCTCCCCGTAAATCCTCCCAAGCCAGTCCCGACTGCGCAACCGAATGCGCAGCCGCCGCCGACTCCGTCCCCGCCAGTGCCAGCGCCCCCGCCCAGACCTGCGCCAACACCCAGCCCCACGGCCGCGCCGCCTCTCCCTGCGAGACCTCTACCGGCCCCAGCCCCGGCTGCACAGCCGACGGCAGCGCCAGTCACTCCCAGCCCGCCGCCGCTGGCGCCGCAGCCCCCGCCGGCATCCGTCAAGCGGCCGCCGCCTCCCGCGACCAAGCAGCCACCGCCTCCTGCGCCCGAGCAGCCGCCGCCTCCTGCGCCGCTCAAGAGACTGCTGGCGCCACCTAAGGCTCCGCCTCCAAGCAGCCCGCCACCCAGTACTGTGTCTCTTGCCTCCCCCTGCTGCACTGTATCTACGACTTCGGGGGATTTTTCATGCGCCGTAGTTGTCCTCTGCCAACGGACTAGGCAGTCGTGGCATGCAATGTGTAAGGTGATGGCTCGTTTCCTAGGCTGTCTTGTTCTCTAAAGTCCTGCTGAATCCGGATCACGACATCAAGTTCCTTTCGCACAGGTCAACCGCCTCCCAATATTGTCCTGCTGCCGCCCCCCGCTCCAATTCCCACCGCTGCGCCGACCCCGGCGCCCACGGCGCGGCGGACGGCTGCGCCGACGGCCGCACCGACTGCTATGCCAACGAGGCGCCCCACTCCCGCGCCAACAGCAAGGGTGACAGCAGCGCCGACAGCCGCACCCACGGCCGCACCCACTGCTGCGCCGGCTGCCCGCCCGACTGCTGCGCCCACTTCCGTTCCCACTGCTGCCCCAACAACGCGCCCGACTGCTGCCCCCACCAAGGTTTGAATCCTCTGCACCCAGCGTCTGAGCTGACGCTGCTTCATGTGGCGAAGACATGTGGCGGAGACATGGAAAGACGTTACTGCCCGGCATCCTGTTTCCTACACTGGACTCCGGACTGCCGCCCATCTCCCAGCAGCGTCCCTTCATCGTGATTGCCGATTGAATTCGGTTTGATTGCCAGCTGAAAGCGCGCCGTGGCCTCACGAGCTTGCGGCAGCGTTGCTGTATCTTCACGTATCAGGCAATTCTGACACAAGGACATCTGTTCCACAATCTCACGACTGGAGCTGGAGTAACATACAATGCCGGGCGCAGGCACCGACACCACCGCCCACGAAGGCTCCGGCAGCTGCGCCCACTGCTGCGCCGACGCCTGCGCCCACCAAGGCGCCCACCAAGGCACCCACAAAGGCGCCGACCAAGGTGTGTGCATTTCAGATGACATCCCACGGCTCCGCTGCATGGGGAGTTTGGACGCCTGCCCAAACGAGTGCTCGAAAGCGCATCCAAGGGCAGACATGCCCTGCACCCTGTCCTACTGAGCTCATGTGCAACGTAGGTATGGTAGTTGTTAAAGCATGCCACTAATGTTGCATCGTTCAATTCTAAAACTGCCGATTAAATGCAACTCAAAACAGGCGCCAACAGCCGCTCCCACAGCCACGCCCACTGCGGTGCGGCCCTAGATTATCAGACTGCGTCCCTCCTCCCAGCGTCCATTCATGTACAATTTCTCTAGTCAGGACCTCCCTGACTCCCCCTGTTCGGCAGCGCCGCTGTGCACTCCTTGAATGTCAATCTCGGCTGCCACGAATGATTCGACAGCTGGCACTGAGCTGATCCTGGTGCTGAACGCAGGCGCCAACTGCGGCGCCGACTAAGGTGTGCACGGGTTGCATCAAAATTCGCAAGACCTTGGTGGCTCTGCTGCATGTAACTTTAGGCACCTGCCGCCGCCTCCGTACCAGCATCAATACAAATGCTTGAGTGTCGATGAGTGTCATTTGCGTCATATAGGCGCCAACAGCCGCTCCCACTGCAGCACCTACGCCGGCGCCCACCAAGCTTCCAACGCCTGCGCCAACGGCCCGGCCAACAGCCAGACCCACAGCAAAGCCTACAGCAGCCCCCACCAAGGTGTGCAGCCGTACGCTCCAATCGCTGAGCTTAAAATTACATTCTATGTGGGAGACACGGACGCACATTTGATACTCTGCACAGCATTGCTTTTGCCATCCTTTTTCTTCAGTACACAGGAATACCAAATGGTGGTCTCGGAAGTCCATATGGCTCCTCATGTTGCGCACATTGAACGTTGTGCATCCAGCAACATGCTGTGACGTCTGGCCACCGAGCTGGCTGCCGTTTCGTGCCACAGGCACCCACCAAGGCGCCGACTCCAGCGCCGACCAAGCCCCCCACAGGAGTAAGAAGCTGACCGAGCGTGGAAATTCTCCTGCAGCTGCTTTGCATGCCATACCTACCAGGGACAGCCGTCCCATCGCGCCCATATGATGTTGGCGCAGTCTGCATGACAGTGCCTGGCGCCCATTAGCCGCTCTGCCAATACTGCTGGCATGCCGTCGGCGCCGAGGTGGAGGCATCTCTCAAGTGACAGCACGTCTGCGGCTGCACACGCAGGCGCCTACTGCCGCACCCACTCCGGCCCCGACAGCTGCGGTCCCAGCAGCCAAGGCGCCGGCCGCCGGACCGCAGGCGCCCCCGCCTCCTCTGGTCGCATTCGCCATTCAGCCGACAGCGGGGGCGGGAAAATCCACAAACATCAGTGAGCCCACATTGGCCGTTTGGGCATCAAACGTGTGCGGTGTGCACGTGTTGTTGCTCTGGATCGTGCATTGATCTCTTTCAGCCGGCGCCGAGGCATGCACAGGCAGTGGTACATCCAGGACCCTTCAATATCATTCAAGAGGGACAATTCCCAAGCCAGTCAATGGTTGCGTGTGGCCATGTGTACCAACTGACGTTTGGGATGCTTGACTGCAGCGGTGGAGCCACTGTGATGCAATACGCTACAACGCCACCATGCGTGGACAGCGGTGGCGCAGCACTGTACAGCACTGTTATAATATAAATGAAGGGATGCATGATTAGTGCAGCATTGATGTTCCGCTTTTCGTGTGGGAGGCCTCAGGCGTATCCAAGCACTAACCCTGAATTTTGCCGGACGATAAAACGTGCGTTGACAATGGTTGCGTGGTCTAGAGCCATTATTGGACCATCCGATTGATTGATCTGGTTGAAGGATATTGACTGCACGTGTCCCATGGAATGTTCCAACAGAGGGCACAATTGTGCGCCCAGACCTCGCACAAAAGACTGCGTTGCCCGCCGCCAGAATAAATTGCGCTCTCATTACCCACAGTCGCAACCGGGCAAGTTTCCATCAGCAGCTTCCTGTCCATCAGCAAAATGGTGAGGGCAAGGGCATGCGTCGCGGCTGTTCTCGTGGCCCTCCTAGCGGTGCAGGCAGGTGAGATGCGGATATTTCTGCTGAGACGCCCTGCTTGAACTGCTGAAGGAGTGATGTAGCAGAAACAGTGAAACCCATCACGGGCAGAGTGCTACGCTGCTTGCATCTGGGACGAACAAAAACGTGCAACGTGACGAATTCGTCCATTCGTACAAATGCAGCCGTTATGCTGCAGCCGTCGCTGGCTGAGCTCCGTCGTCAAATCATAAGCTACTGACTTGCTGCATCGCAGTCTCTGCTCAGACGCCGACGACAGCAGCGGGACCCGACCGTGAGGCCCGCCCTATCACCTGATGCGCGGATGCACTGCTTCCCCTTGCATACCTCACATGCAGCTGGCACACGATTGATTCCTGAATCAGTGGTACTGCTACCTGTAACTCTAGTGCCGAATTTGCGTGTTGCACTTCGATAGCCACTGCGGCGGCGGCGGCGGCGGCGGCTGCCGCTGCTGGGTCTGCTGCTGCCGGCGGGAGCGCCGCCGGCACCGATGGCGCCGCAGCAGCAGCCGCTGCTGCTGCAGCAGGTCAGCCATCAATAAGTATCTCGGTTCAATTGGTGCTCAAGTCTGTGCTCGAGTCTGTGCTGCTTGGATCTCTGCTCAAATTGTGCTTGCATCTATATCATTGATGCAGTTTGCTCCCTCACTTGTGAGGGGCAACAGGCGTCACCCTGCAGTTCAAAGCAAACCGAGAGAACTTGCCGAGAAACCGCAACCCTGACGTCTGTGATTCTCAAAGTGCTGTTCCGCATGTTTCAGCTGATATGCAAGCTGAATCTGCCACAGTCAACTCTTGCAATGCTTTGACAAACGCTCCAGATAGTGTATTGATGACTGCAGCGGCACCCGCTAAGGCGCCCGCAAAACCTGCGCCGGCAGTCATTCTGGCCCCCGCCAAGAGCCCCGCCAAGGCCAGCCCTGTAACCTGTGAGTCGCTCTGTGCACACGCAAGCCAAATTGACATCTGCATTCAATGCACAGCGGCAATGTACCATTGTTTGAGAACGGGCTAACTTATTTCTTCCAGTTGAAAGGCACCCGCTCTGCATCGAGCTGGTTATGTCTTCGGCACTTGACGCAGCTGATTGCCTATTTTTCAGTCCTCGTGAGTTCATCGGCAACACCGCCACCGCCACCGTCCCTCGTCAAGAAATGTGTGTGCTGCCTCGATCGTTTTCAGAAGCCGTTCATTCTGTGCATGCGGTTCTGGTGTGAGTGAGTCAGAAACACTATTGCGTTGCATTCGCAGTACTTATGCTGTTCGATCGCTCATGCCAGTTCAACAATTATACTCAGAAAACCTTCCTTTGCAGTCCTCATTGCTGCTCTGACACCGCCTCCGCCACCACCGGTCGCTAAGGTGCATCGATTTTCTCGCCATTTTGTATGTCTGAAACATGTGTCACCAGCTACTTTCGGAAACATCCGCTAGATCGTGCTTTAGCATCTGCATATTCTAGCCCCCACGCCGCCGCCTGGCAGGAGACACACACATGCTGGTGTGGAGTCCTGTCTTCTGCAGGCAGAGATCTTGCTCTTGTGAATGTGTGATCTGAAATGTGCTCCAGTCCTGATCATGCGATGTCTGATCCGTGCCTCTCCTGACCCTGCAGAAGTTCATCGTCGCCGCTCCCGCACCAAAGAAGGCCAGCCCCACTGTCATCCTGGCGCCTGCCAAGGCTGCTCCTGCGCCGGTAGCAGCCGCCGCGGCCGCCGCCGCAGCATCTTCCAGCGACACCGGAGCTGCCGCCGCTGGCGCCGCCGCCGGCGTTGCCGCCGCCGCCGCCTCCGCCGCCTCTGCAACCACTGGCGGCGCGACCGCTGGTGAGCAAACGAAACTGGCGTTGTCCACTACACTTCCGGACTCGATGGGATCCCATGACCTGCATTGCATTTTGGAGCTCTGTCAAGCAGTTCACCTCAGGATGCTGGAGGCCCACAGTCACTTGTTGAAACGGCTGCAAAAGGTAGTACCTGCCATGCGACGTGTTGAGCTCTTGAAGTTTTCATCCTGCGGCAACTTGTGTAGCCAGCGCTGGGATTGCTGCGTGCAGGCAAGTGAGACAGCAACATCCATGGCGGCACACGGCATGGGTGCCAGCATGAGTGTGACGGCGCTGCGCCACACATGATTCGAGTGCCGATGCTGCAAGTCAAGTGCCGATGCTGCAAGTCAAGAGTGCGGATGCGCACTGGCCACCAGAGGATCTACCGCCACCAGGAGCACTGTTGCTGTCGTTATCTTGAAGAAGGCATGAGAGAACCTGAATGTTCTCCGAATGTGCCTCGACTTGGATCTGTTCGAAGATCGTTGGTTGAAGAAAGGACATCTGCAGATGCATGGAACGGGTGGAATGACTGATTGATTGCTGTGCTGGTCTTGGATTGTAATATATTTGGGTGCCTTTCTGGAGCTCTGTTGCGTCGTGCGACGGCCGCATACTCATTGTACGAGACCTAAGCGGCGGTTTATATTCAGGTCAAGTTCTAGCCGACTCATGAAGTAAACAGCAGCACCAAGCAGCTTTCCTGCGGCTGTGGCTGGCGACAAACTGCTGTGCAAACGTCATAGCCTTACCTTCTTGGTGCCTTGGGCACCTTGCATGTAGCAGACGATGTGACAGCCTGTGAAGGCAGCAACCCTGTGCAGGCAGCACGACAGCGCCACCCTCTCCGGCTCATCAGTTTGTGCATCGATGCAACACTGATCTGGTCGTCCCTGTGCGCAGTGGCTGGAGACATCGGCGCCGTCCGTCGCCTGAAGGGAGTGCTCATCACGACTCCCACTGCAACTGCAACTACTGCGCCGACGCCAGGCACTGTGCCAACGCCAGGCAGGGTCACCGCACGCTGCGTGCTTCATTGTTGTTCCTGACAGCAAACGGCTGCTATGCATGATCATGCTGAGACACGACTGATGCCGCACACAAGTTGTTGCATGCTTGAGGCCGGCAGCTTGTGTCGAGCTCGATCAATGTGGGATTGCTCAGTGTAGCGTAGCCACACGTGGACGAATGATGCTCACCGCTGTGCAGACCCTGCTGCTGCCGCCGCTGCCGCCGCCGCTGCCGCGGGCGGGGCGGCAGCCAGCGGGGCAGCTGCCGACGGGGCCGCTGCCGCCGCCGCTGCCGCGGGCGGGGCGGCAGCCGGCGGGGCAGCTGCCGACGGGGCCGCCGCTGCCGCTGCCGTCGCAGGTGAAGCGCTTTATTTGCAACAGTGCAGTGATCTGTGACTGTACATACAGCTGTGCCCATGTACTTGTTGTGTCATATGTTTGTGTGCTATTTGGCAACGAGCCTGATGATCACATTGCTATTGACTGTGGATCTTCTGATACGTGCAGCCGCCGCGCCGGCGCCGCCAGGCACCATCTTCATCCCAGCCCAGCAGACCTTCGTGCCCATTGCGTCGCCCAGTTGCCCAGCAGTTCATCCTGGTCGCCGCGAAGCAGCCGCCCCCGCCGCGCGTTGCCACCAAGAAATGTAAGAACTTCTTCGCTGCGTTTTATAGAAATCATATGTTGATCAATGCACGTACACAAGTGGTCAAGTCGAGCACGGTGGCGGATTGACATGGGCAAAGCCGGTGCGTGCCTCTTGTCACTCTGTCCACTGGACAGTGGCACTTCACAGCAATCAGGCGAATCAGTCTGTTTCTCCGTGATCGGTCCGTTGTGGATGCGATGTGATTCATTGTTTGCCTTCCTCTTTGGCGCAGTCGTTGTGCGGGCGCCGCCCCCGCCGCCGGCCGCTCGTCGTGGCGAGACACTGATCGACATCCCACACATTATGCGTCAATCTTGATTGCACTGTCCAATTGCGGTCCCCCTGTCCATGCCTGTCGGCGACTTCCTGCCGTGTGCCTGCTTATCAACTCCTGCCAGCAGTCCCAGCGACCCGCACTGCAAGAACGCTCAGGGGAGATGACTAATAGAAGAGGCCTGTGAGCCGTCCTCACCGCTGGCTCGCTCGTGGCGGGCCCTATGAAGTGTCCTGAACGTTGCGTCCCTTGTGCGCTCACAGAAGAAGAAGGTCATCGATCCCAAGGCTAAGACGATCACCCCTGTCGTCATCCCTGTTCCGGTCGCCTCGTCGGCCGCAGCCTCCGCGGCTGCCACCTCATCGGCCTCCGCCGCCTCCGCCGCCGGTGCGCCCTGAACACAACATATCTGTCCAGAACAGTGTCGATTGGTGCCTGATGTGCACGCGTCATTTGTTTTGCGCCCCGGATGGACACTCGGGAAGCGAGGTTTCGTTTCGAGATCGTTGGACTCACTCATTGCAATTGGGCTCACTCACATACTGCTGTCCTGTAGGCAAGTGATACAGCAAACACCGGCCTCGCCTTCCATAAGCGCCTCCGCTCGTCTGTCAATGCCGATAGTGCTGGCGGAGGCCTGTGACGCCTGTGACGCTAGCGCCATTTGGCATTTCCCGGCGCACGTTGCGGCGTCTGGTAAAATGGGCTGCGCCCTGAAGACCGAAGAGTTACGGAACTCCAAATACACATTGTCCACTCGCTTCATATGTGCTTGGCTTGAGCTCCTGTGCACACGTGATTCACTTCACTAGTTGCTGCTCTCCTCATGTCTGCTTTATTGGACCATGCAATTGTACGCTTGCCGACCTGCGGCATTGGTGACCCTGCGTCAATAATCCAATAGGTTGCGTGAACTCAAACTGCTGTTATTGAATTTGACCAGCATTGTCTGGCAGCCGAAGCCCTCGTGTTGCCAAGCAGTGCTGAGTATAATTTACATATTGATGTTGACTCATATATACGTATCTAATGGCGCATGCGCACCAGAGTTTCCAGGACTTGCCACATATATGTGGCAAGTGTACGGCTGTTCATCGGATATCTGAGATTTGCAGCGCCGCATCCGAGCTACCCCTTAATTATACCATTTGACTACAAAACCTGAAACGTGTACAAAACCTGAAACGTGTTTTTTTATTGTGTCCGATCGCCGAATCGCAAGCCGACATGCTGTCA
>JAABUM010003821.1_pt1 | contig 17834 bp, 15 predicted proteins | sample 5559161 | NCBI WGS metagenome assembly JAABUM01 (sample SAMN10711868, study PRJNA513369) | rock metagenome | isolation source: Antarctica rocks | place: Antarctica: Victoria Land, Siegfried Peak nord | reverse complement strand
CACCCGACGTGGAAGAACCGGACAGACCGGCCGACCCGCCACGCCCAGGCACACAACGACAACCAGACCTCAGCAGGAAACATCAATAGCGGCCCTCAAATCACACCCTCGGTGGATCCGGGCTGAGGAGACGCTGTTTCATGATGACCGTCGTGCTGCTCGTCGGCTTCGCGGCCGGAGTCGTCGGACTTCTGGTCGTCACGCCCGTCCTCGAACGGTGGGCGACCTCAGCTCCGCCGCCGCCCGACGTCGCCCCGTCGGTGGGCGAGACCCTCGACGCCTCAACGCAGGGCTGACCCTCCCGCGGCGTAACCGCCCGGTAAGCCAAAACCGGGTAACGCCCTTTCCGAGCCGATGTCGCTGCCACAGAACAGGATTCGATGTGCGCAAGGCGGGTAGGCCTGAGGAGAACCGGTGCTACACGCACCATCTCTGCTGGAAAGGAAACGCCTGTGCCCATCATCCAAGCCACGTCAGAGTCTCGCCCCAAGGTGAGCCTGCACTACGAGGACATCGGCGGCTCCGGTCGGCCCGTGGTCCTCATCCACGGCTGGCCCTTGAGTGGTGCGTCCTGGAAGGGCAACGTCCCAGCGCTGCAGCAGGCCGGCTACCGCGTCATCACGTATGACCGCCGCGGGTTCGGTCAGTCCGAGCAGCCGCTGACGGGCTACACCTACGACCACTTCGCCGACGACCTGGCCGGTCTGATCGACACCCTCGGCCTCGACGACGTGACCCTCGTCGGCTTCTCGATGGGCGGCGGCGAGATCGCGCGTTACATCGCGCGTGAAGGGGAGAGCAAACTGCGCAGCGTCGTCTTCGCGTCGGCTGTCACGCCCTACATGGCCACGACGGGCGACAACCCCGACGGTCCTCTCAGCAGGATGGAGGCGACCAAGATGACGGCCGGGCTGACCGCCAACCGCGACACGTTCATGGACACCTTCACGACCGAGTTCTTCTCGGCCAACGGCACGCTCATGGTCACCGAGGAGCAGCGCCAGGAGGCGCTCGCCCTAGAGGCGCAGGCGAGCAAGCCGGCCGAGCTCGCATCGATGGCTGCGTTCGGGTTCACCGACTTCCGCGACGACCTGACCCACGTCACCGTGCCGGCCCTGGTCATCCACGGCGACGCCGACGGCACCGTGCCCTTCGAGTGTTCCGGGGCGCGCACCCACGCCGCGCTGCCGGGCAGCCGGCTGCACGTGGTCAAGGACGGCCCGCACCGCATCAACGTGAGCCACGAGGCCGAGTTCAACCGCGTCCTGGTCGACTTCCTCGGGCAGGACCAATCGGGCCGCGCCCAGGCCTGATCGAACCGCTTCTCATGTTCGGGCCACCGTGCGCTGCGCTCCTCATGATCGGGCCACCGTGCGCTGCGCTCCTATTAGGCAGATCCGGGCCGCGGGCTGGGTGCCTCCGGAGCCCGGCGGCGCGACGCATACCGTGGTGGCATGGAATTCAGATATCTCGGTAACAGCGGGCTCAAGGTCTCGGCGATCACCTACGGCAACTGGCTGACCCACGGGTCGCAGATCGAGAACGACGCCGCGGTGAGCTGTGTGCGTGCGGCGCTCGACGCCGGCATCTCGACGTTCGACACGGCGGACGCCTACGCCAACACCAAGGCCGAGACGGTGCTCGGCGATGCGCTGAAGGGGGAGCGGCGCGAGTCGCTGGAGATCTTCACCAAGGTCTACTGGCCGACCGGCCCGAGCGGCAAGAACGACGTCGGGCTGTCGCGGAAGCACATCATGGAGTCGATCAACGGGTCGCTGACGCGGCTCCAGACCGACTACGTCGACCTCTACCAGGCGCACCGGTACGACACGGAGACGCCGCTCGAGGAGACGATGCAGGCGTTCGCCGACGTCGTGCGCCAGGGCAAGGCGCTCTACATCGGTGTCAGTGAGTGGACGGCGGAGCAGATCCGCGCCGGTGTGGGGCTGGCCAGGCAGCTGGGGTTCCAGCTGGTGTCGAACCAGCCGCAGTACTCCATGCTGTGGCGCGTCATCGAGGCCGAGGTCGTGCCGACCTCGGTTGAGCTGGGCGTCTCGCAGATCGTCTGGTCACCCGTGGCGCAGGGCGTGCTGACGGGCAAGTATGCGCCGGGTCAGGAGCCGCCGGCCGGGTCGCGGGCGACCGACGAGAAGGGCGGCGCCGACATGATCTCGCGGTTCATGAAGGACGACGTGCTCACCGGGGTGCAGGCCCTCAAGCCGGTCGCGGAGGAGCTGGGGCTCACGCAGGCGCAGCTGGCGGTGGCGTGGGTGCTGCAGAACCCCAACGTCGCCTCGGCCCTCATCGGTGCGTCCCGTCCAGAGCAGGTGATCGAGAACGTCGCGGCCGCCGGGGTGACGATCGCGCCCGAGCTCATGACCCGCATCGACGACGCCCTAGGCGACGTGGTGGAGAAGGACGCGGCGCTGACGGCCAAGAACGCTCCGGAGAAGCGCCCCGTCTGAGGGGATCAGAAGCCGGCGGGGGCGTGGGGGACATAGGGCTTCTCGAGGGTCGCGACCTCGTCGTCCGTGAGGTCGACATCGAGGGCGGCCACCGCATCCGACAGGTGGGACGTCTTGGTGGCGCCGACGATCGGCCCGGTCACGACGGGGTTGCGCAGCACCCAAGCCAGCGCGACCTGGGCCCGCCAGATCCCTCGCGCTGACGCCACCTCACCGACCGCGTCGACGACGGCCTTGTCACTGTCGTCGTAAAGCGTCTTGCCGAACAAGTCGGTCTCGCTGCGCGACGTCGTCGTGCCCCACTCGCGGGTCAGCAGGCCACGGGCCAGGGGGCTCCACGGGATGACGCCCACGCCCTCGTCGGCGCACAGCGGGAACATCTCCCGCTCCTCCTCGCGGTTGAGCAGGTTGTAGTGGTCCTGCATCGAGCGGAACGGCGTCCAACCGTGCGCCCGCGCGACGTGCTGGGCCTTGGAGAACTGCCACGCCCACATGCTCGACGCTCCGATGTAGCGGGCCTTGCCGGCGCGGACGACGTCGTTCAGCGCCTCCAGCGTCTCCTCGATCGGCACGGCCGGGTCCCATCGGTGGATCTGGTAGAGGTCGACGTATTCGGTGCCGAGCCGCCGGAGACTGTGGTCGATCTCGGCCAGGATCGCCTTGCGGGACAGTCCTTTTCCGTTAGGTCCGGTATGCATCTCGCCGTTGACCTTGGTAGCGATGACGAACTCGTCCCGGCGCCCGTACTCCGCGAGCGCCCGCCCCACGATCTCCTCACTGCTGCCGGCGGAGTAGACGTTGGCCGTGTCGAAGAAGGTGATGCCGGCCTCGACCGCCTGCCGGATGAGCGCGCGGGACGCCTCCTCGTCGAGCGTCCACTCGTGGTTGCCGCGCGATGGCTCACCGAAGCTCATGCAGCCCAGCACGATCCGCGAGACGTCGAGGCCTGTCGATCCCAGCTTGACGTAGTCCATCCCTCCATCCTGCTCACCTCGGCTGGACGCGGCCACCCGGGGTTGTAGAACGATGGTGGGCCCGTATGCCCGACCGTGATGTAGCGGTTGTGATCGAGTCGATGCGGTGCTCCGCCAATCCGCCGTGACCGCGCCGGGGGGCCGACCGACCGCGACGAGGCCCGCGCATACAGTGGCGGAATGAGCGACTGGAACGACAAGGTCATCGCCGACTTCCGCGACAACGGCGGGCAGGTCGGTGGCAACTTCGAGGGCGCACCTCTGCTGCTGCTCCACACGACCGGGGCCAAGAGCGGTGAGCGGCGGGTCAGTCCCGTGATGTACCTCGCGGCTGACGACGGGTGGGCGGTATTCGCTTCCTACGCCGGCAAGGACGTCAACCCCGCGTGGTACCACAACCTCAAGGCCACCCCAGACCTCGCGATCGAGGTGGCCGACGGGTCCGGCGGCGTCGACACGGTGCCCGTGCAGGCGCGTGAGCTCGCTCCCGACGAGCGGGCCCCCATCTGGGAGGAGCAGAAGCGCCGCTACCCCGGGTTCGCCGAGTACGAGAAGGCCACCGACCGGGTCATCCCCGTGGTCCTGCTCACCCGCCGCTGATCGAACAGCCGCGCCACCGCGCGGCCGAACGCACCGGCCGTCACTACAGCCGTCTGGGCCGTCTCAGGCCGGCGGATCGACGTAGAGGACGCCTCGGTGCGGCTCGAGGGTCACCCGCTTCGGGGCCGGATCGCCGTCGGCGCCGACGAGCCCGTCCGGCACGGAGAAGGTCACCTGGCGCCGTCGTCGCTCGTTGAGGTTGACCGCCGCCCATCCGTGCGTGAAACGGCGGCTCCAGGCGTTGCCCCGCACCTGCGACGGCTCGACCGGAGTCCCGAGGTCCCAGTCGAGCTGGGGGATGTACGGGGTCTCGTCGTACCCGTCGTGGGCGGTCGCGATATAGCCACCACTGAGGCCACCACCGAACACCCAGAACGCCGCGAGCCCGTAGGTGAAGTTCGGGTGCCCGTTGGTGCCGTCCGAGGCGGTGCGCATGATGGTCAGGCCCGGGCCGGCCACCTGCTCGCCCTGGCGGGCCGCGCTGGCCGGGTCGAGGTAGTCGTCGGGGCCCCACGCGAGGAAGACCTCCTCGAACCCTCCGCCGTATGCCGCGTGGCGCGCCCAGCGCCCGGGCTCACGCCGCGACTCGGCGATGTTAGGGACGAGGATCTTGCCGATGTCGTTGAGCCGCCGGCCCGCTCGCGGCACGAGCTCGTCCAGAGCGGCTCGCAGGGCCTTCATGTCACGCCCCCCCTCCAAGGGCGGCCGCAGCCCGTAATAGTCGTCGAAGACGTCGTTGTCGGCCATCACCCCGTCCCACAGCGAGTCCTCCAGGTCATCGGCCACGTTGTCGCACCACCGCTCCTGGTAGTCCGGGTTCCAGGTCGCCATCTGCCAGTGCCCCGAGTACCGCTCCCACTGGACGCGGGACCCGTCGGCGCGGTGCGCGAACCACTCCTCGCCGGCCTCCTCGGCCTCCAGGTAGTCGACACCGGAGGTGAAGACCGGCCCTTCCTCGTAGCTGCGGGTCGAGGACAGGCACTTGTAGCAGAGGACCGTCATGTCGGGACGGGCCGACTTCAGCTTCTCGAGCGCCGCCCCCTCCCACGGCTGCAGGATCGCGATCCGGTAGTGCGCGACGGCGAAGTCGATCTGCTGGTCGTCGACCGGGTTGCCGTACCTGATCCAGGCTCCGGTGGTTGCGGGCATGGGTCGAACAGTACTGGGCCAGCACCGCCAGCTTGTTGGTCGATACTCCCCCAAAGACGGACAGAAACTCCTATTATCGGATGAACCGGTCAGAACGACCATGTTCGTCGAGCAGGAGGTGCCCACCATGCAGAGGCTCCGTAGAGGACAGCTCGGACCCGGTCGCTGGTCCCACGTGAGCGTCGCGTTGACGTCCGGGTTGGCCGCGTTGGCGATCTCCTCCGTGGCGGTAGGTGCCGCGTCGACGGTGACGGCGGCGCCGCTGCCGGTGACCCACACGTATGCCGCCTCCTCGGCCAGCATCGCCAACCCCGGCCGGGGGATGTTCCACTACACCGAGACGCACGCTCGGGCCGACGGCTCGGGATACACGCCCCTCGATGCCTCGACGCTGTCGAGCTGGCGCACCTCCGAGGCCGTGACCCTCGTCTACCGGATCTTCTACCTCGAGCGGTTCACCGGCACCGACGTCATCGACGCGGGGTATCTCAGCCAGGTCCGGGCCGATCTCGGCACGGCGCGGGCGGCCGGGGTCAAGCTGGTCGTCCGCTTCGCCTATACGCAGGACTCGAGCCAGGATGCGCCGGCCGCGCGCGTGGTCGCCCACATCCGCCAGCTGGCGCCGGCCCTGAACGACAACGCCGACATCATCGCCGCGGTGCAGGCGGGCTTCGTCGGCCAATGGGGAGAGTGGTACTACTCAGCGAACTTCGCCAGCGACCCGCAGCGTCCGTGGGTGCTGTCGGCCGCTGACTGGCAGGCCCGTGGCTCGGTGCTGAACGCGTTGCTGGACAGCACGTCCGGCTCGATCTTCGTGCAGGTGCGCTACCCGAGCATCAAGCAGCAGCTGCTGGCCGGCGCCCCGACCGCCAGGGCCGCACGGGTGGGCATCCACGACGACTGCTTCCTGGCCAGCGCGGACGACTACGGGACCTTCGCCACGAGCAGCGATTACGCCTGGCTCCAGCAACAGACCCTGACGGTGCCCATGGGGGGCGAGACCTGCCAGGTCAGCGGGACGCGGTCCCAATGGCCCTCCGCCAGTGCGGATCTCGCGGCTTACCACTGGACCTATCTGAACGCCGACTACCAGCCCGACGTCCTGGCGTCGTGGGGCGGAGGTCTCGAGGAGGCCCGTCGCCGCCTCGGCTACCGGCTGCGCCTCACGCAGGTCACCGTGCCCACCACTGCGGTCGCGGGTCGCACCTTCGAGCTCACGGTCGCCCTGGCCAACGACGGCTACGCCGCGCCGGTGCAGGCCCGGCCGGTGCGCCTGGTCTTCCAGGACGCCAGTGGGCGCTTCACGACGGCCGTCCCCGTCGACGTCCGCACGGTGGCTGCGGGCCAGACCACGACGTTCACGGTGAGGGCCACAGCCCCCTCCAGGACGGGGACGTATGCCCTCAGCCTGGCGCTCCCGGACCCCTCGTCGCGCCTGGCCGGCCTCCCGGCATACTCCGTGCAGCTCGCCAACGTCGGCACGTGGAACGCCACACGGGGGACCAACGACCTCGGCGCGCAGATCCGGGTCACGTCGTCCTGACTGGCTGGGCCGCGGCGAGGAGAGGGCTACCCGCGGCGGCCGCGGGTGTCGACGACCAGCGGCTCGAAGGCCACCGACGGCTCGAACACGGTCTCGGGGACCGGCTGCACCTCTGCCATCGCCGCCTGGGGGTCGTGGGTGGCGGCCGCGACGTCGTCGAGCTCGGCCACGGGTAGCCCGCCGAGCTCGCGGTAGAGCCGGTTGTAGGCCCCCATGGCGTCCTCGAGCTGAAAGAAGTCGGAGACGCGGCCGCGGGCGTTGACCGAGAACCGCTCGTACTGCTCGACATCGCCCATCATGTTCTGAAGCCCGTCGGCCATCCCGACGACGTAGTCGGGCACGACGAGGTTTCCGCAGGGCCCCCAGGTGTGGCCACCGGGCGTCGTCAGCGGGTCGTCGATGAGCTGCTCCATGCCACCCACCGAGGTGCCGACTGTCGGGATCCCGGCGGTCATCGCCTCCAGGACGACGATCGGCTGGCCCTCGTTGTAGCTGGGCAGGACCAGGATGTCGAACTCCCCGAGCAGCTCGCGCACGTTGACCGTGCCCCGGAAGGTCAGATAGCTCTCAACGTTGAGGGTGCGGGCCTTCTCGCGGCACATCCGGTAGTAGTCGGGGGCGTGGTCAGTGGGGCCGAGGATGTCCAGGTGGAAGTTGGTGATCCCACGCTCGACGAGCAGGGCCACCGTGCCGATGAGGTCGGTCAGTCCCTTGATGGGGACGACCCGGGCGATGTAGACGAGCCGCCAGGTCCGGTCGACCCCCTGAGCCTTGATCTCCTCCACGGCCTTGAGCCGCTGCTGCACCACGCCCTCGAAGGTGCGCACGACCATGCCGTTAGGGATCACCACGCTGCGCTCGATCGGCGCGCCGAGGTCGACCGCCTCGGTGACCGCCTTCGGGTACAGGTAGGTGATCATCTCGGCACTGGGGTAGCAGAACCGCCCCATCTCGATCCACCACGCCATCCACGCCCGGTGCTGTGGGGTGACGTCGAACTCGCGCCAGTCGTTGGCCCCCAGGGTCAGCGCCATGCTCCGTTCGAGCATGAAGTTGACCGTGTCGCGGACGTAGAGGTTGTGCTCGGTGAGGAGGAACTTCCCGTCGTTCTGGCGGGCTGCCGCGGCCGCGATCAGCGCGGCATACCCGGTCGTATGCGCGTGGTAGACCCCCGCGGCCGGCAGGTCGTTGCCGAGCACAGCGCAGGCCAGCGAGAAGAACTCCCGCATCAGCCAGAAGCTCTCGACCAGCGGGAGGTCGAGCGTCACCAGGCGCTTGCTCACGGCGACCATGAACTCCTTGGAGCCCAACAGCGCCCAGAGCGGGAACTCCCTGGTGCGGGGGTTCATCCCCTCGTCGTAGAGCTCCCACATCGGCCCCGGGTCACCGTTGAAGATCCCCTGGACCGCGTCCAGCATCCGTTCGGCGAGCCGGTCCCGAGCCGACGGCCGCATCTTGAGGTCCCGCGCGGTGAGCTCCCGGAAGTCCTCCGTGTGCTCCGTCATGCTCAGGTAGACCGGCCGGACCCAGGAGACGTTGCTCGGCATGCCATAGAGGTCCTCGTGGGCGCTGTCGCGGTCCCAGGTGAGGTGGATGATCCCGAACGTGAGGTCCTGGTTGCCCTGGACGATGTCGTGGATGACGGCCGAGACGCCGCCCTTGAGGTAGGGGTAGGTCGACTCGGCGACGATGGCGACGTCGACGTACGGGTAGGTCGACGGCTGGTCGACAGACACAGGTGGCTCCTTGAGAGGGGTGGTGCTCGCGGGAGTCTGGGCGAGGTAGGTGTGGTTGTGCTGGGCGGGCGCGTGCCCCGGGGTGCGGCTGAGCCGGGTCACCAGGCGGTCGCGTGGCGCCAGAAGAGCGCGAACTCGGAGGTCCGCCACTGGGTCAGAGCCTCACGCAGCGCGATGACGAAGATCGCGAGCTCGCCGATGACGAGCCAGAGGTAGACGTCCTGGCCGCTGGGCACCAGGAGGAAGACCAGACCCGCGAGCATCAGGTGGGCGGCGCTGAAGGCCTGCGCCTTGCGACGCTGGCCGATGTAGTCGAGCTTGTAGCAGAGCAGCGTGGTCATCAGGAACAGCCATGACGCGAGAGCGACGGCGCTGACCCGAGCGACGGAGCCGGGGTTGACGGCATACGTCACGTAGACCACGGCCCAGGTGAGTGCGGCGCCGACGAAGCCCGTCCGGGAGATGGACCGGGTCACGGTCTCGGACAGGGCGGAGGAGCTCTTCCCCGTCGTGCTCTGCGTCTCGTTCTCCATGTCCCAGCGCAGGACCAGCACGGCCCGGTCGAACTCGGGCGCCAGGCGGACGAAGTAGTAGTTGTAGGCCAACACGGCCGGGAGGACGGCCAGGAACACCAGGGTCACGTCGAAGGCGGCGCCGCTCTTGAGGAAGAGCAGGAGCAGGTGGGCCCACAGCACCGAGCCCAACAACAAACCCCGGCCCACGTCTAGCGCCACGTCGCGGTAGTCCAGGCTCACGGTGCGGCGCACCTGATGCACGATCGTCCGGAGCGGGAACAGCTGCGTCAACAGGCCGACGACCGGCGGCAGGTACCACAGGGAGGGAAACACGAACAACGCGCCGGCGTAGCCCACCCACGCCGCCGCCCAGAGCAGCCGGTTACGGCTGATGTTGGCCAGGACCAGGGACTGCGCGAACGCCGCGTGGAGCAGGCACAGCGCGACGTAGGCCAGCCCCGCGGTGACGGACCAGTGCAGCAGCAGCCCGATCGGGACCGCGAAGACCAGCACCGTCGGGGTGATCTGGAGGAAGGTCTTGGGCCACACCTCGACGAAGCGCACCTGCACCTGCCTGATGTCCCGCACGGGGATGAGGTCGCCGATCGCCCGGTAGAGGGGCAGGCACACCGCCACGCTCAGCCACGGCACCGTCAACGAGGACGCGAGAAGGAGTGTCGTCAGCGGTATGCCGCCGATCTCGACGCTGCCCATGCGCGCCACCGCGATCGGGAAGATGAACGTCAGGAGCAGCACCGGCGACAGCACCAGCGCCATCTCCAGCGGACCCCACACGGGACCAGCCCAGGCCGGGGTAACCCGCCCCACGCCCTGCCGCCTGGAGCTGGTGACGATCGGACGACCGGCCGGCGTCGCGCGCTCCACGAGCCAGGCGGCGACCGCCACGACCGCCGCGCCGATCCCGGTGGCGTGCACCAGGAGGGTGGAGCCGGCGACGAAGGGGACCAGGGCGGCCCACAGCAGGAGCACCAGAGTCGCGGTCGGCAGGACGCCGGAGCGGACGTTGGCGAGCCCCGGGGATTCGAGGGGTGCGGCGTCGGGGGAGACGACGAGGGGTGCGGTGGATGACGCCATGGCGAAGTTCCTAGCAATGAGGCCTTGTGTGACAAAGCCGGGCGAGCTGGCACCGCGTCATTGCAGGAACAGCAGTACAGGGTGATCGGGTCGAGCCGCCGACGACGGTGACACTGCGTCTAACGGAGCGGGCGGCCTCAGGTTACGGCAGTGGGACAGGGCACATCATCGGCGCCTGTCCGCGGTGCTTCGAGGCCGTTGGCCGGGCGGATTGCTTTGTCTGCTTCGTATCCCGTCATAGTCGCGGTGTCGGGAGCGAAGAGGGGCCGGGCGGAACGGGTACCTGTGTCCCGAGCCGAAACGTGTTGACCGGGGGAGCCACTTGACGATGTGTGGCGGTTTGTCCGTGGCCGGCACCGGCGGGTAAACGGGCATGTCGGGATGGACAGTCACCGAAGCCGGCCCACGCCGGGCGGCCGTCAGAGGCTTCGAATCGACCCCTGCGGTGACACGGCGTTCTGGCCGAGGCCACCACTGTCGACCTGGCGAACGTCGAGAAGATCACCGTACCGGTGCTCGTCGTTGCCGGCGGGGCCGACAAGCTCTTCCCGCCCCCGTCCGGGCCCGACCAGGCCTCGCTCTTCACCGGCAGCCGCAGCGTCACCCAGAAGACGCTCGCCGACACCCCGCTCACGCCGTCACGCTGGAGACGGGACACGACGAGTTCGTCCGGGTGGTCGACGCCTCCTCCATCGCAACGTCACCCGGCACTGGATGAGGCTGATCCACAACGGCTTTGGGCTCCGGGACTGCTCAGTTGCGGAGTGTGAGTCGTGTGCCGCTGACCGTTGCGTACCAGACCCTCTGGTGTTCGTGGTGCTCAGCGGGGCCCCGGCAGCTCACCGGTCAGCACCAGCTCGAGAGCGATGTCGTAGAGCTTGCGGTTGGTCACACTGCTCGACCGCACCAGCAGGGCGAACGCGCCGTCGGCCGTCACCTTCTGCCGTTCGATCAGGATCCCTTGGGCCTGACCGATGACGGTGCGCCTGGCCATACCGTGTTCGAGCTGCTCCACCTTGGCTGCCAGGTCGGCCAGGATGACCGGCAGGCCTGGCTCCGGGGCGACGTCCGGCTCAGGCGTCGCCGGAGCCTGCTCCCGCAGGATCGTCGTCGGGTCGACGCGCTCTTCTGGGAAGTCCAGGCCGCGCCGACGCAGCTCTCTGAGCAGGGCGTCGCGGCGCCGCAGGACCGCCCGGAACTCGCCGTCGGTGGCGGCGGCGGAGCGCACCGTGCGTGCCCGAAGGGCGTACCGCAGCTGCGAGACCTCGACGACCAGGGCGGACGTGGACACGGTGGCCCCCGTGTCGGTCGGCGGCAAGCCATGCACGCCATGGGCTGTCGCGGAGGCGGTAGCATCAGTCACGCTCATGGGACAGTCTCCGACCCTAGGCTTCTACCGTCACCGAGGTCTTGGGCGACGTTTACGTTGTAAGCATACTCTCCAAAACCCGTTCAAACCTGGGGATGATCGTCGTCACTCGGCGGGCTTCCAGGTGCCCGCCAGACCCGTCCTCTAGTCGAAAAGGGCCATAGTCCGGGCGTGCTCGATGAGCAGGATACCCGGCAGCTGGCGGTTGACCACCCGGGTCGAGACGTCGCCGAGCCGCAGACCGTGGTCGCGGGCGTAGCGGCGTAACACAGTGAAGGCGTCGTCCATGCTGAGCTCACCCACGTAGGCCATGACGCCCTTGGCCTGCTCGATGACAACGCGACTGTCGAGGGCCAGCTGCAGCTGGGCGTTGACCGTGTCACGGTCCGACGCCGCCTTCTCGTTGACGATGGCCACGCTGGCCACGTGAGCGAGGGCCTGGGCCAGAGCCAGGTCGTCCTCATCCAGCCGCCCGGGGTTGTTGCCGAACAGACCCAGCGCGCCAAGGACGTTCTCTCGCAACCGCATCGGCACGGCGTGCACCGACGCGAAGCCGGCTGCCGTGGCCGGGACGACAAACCTGGGCCACCGTTGCTTCGCCTCGGTCAGGTCGGGCACCAGGATGGGCTCACCGAGCCGGTAGCAGTCCAGGCACGGCCCCTCGTCGCGCTGCAGCTGGAGGATCTCGAGGTCGTGGGTGCGTTCGGACGAGGCCGCGATGAGGTGCAGCACCCCGCGGGAGTCAGCCAGCAGCAGGCCCGCGGAGGCCACGTCCAGCAGTCGGGCGCAGTTTGAGGTGAGCTGGGTCAGGAGGTCGACCATGTCATAACCGTCGACCAGCTCGTTGGACAGGTCGAGGAATGCCCGGATGACGTCGCGCTCTCGGGCGTCCCTCACCGTCGCCTGCCCTCGCCATCACTAAGACCACCATCGTCCCGGTCGAGGACGAGGCGACGGTCCATGATGGCCTGGGCGACCTCACTGGCGGTCTGACCGGTCGCGATGGCGTGCGCGCGCAGCCGCGCGAGAGCTTCGGTTGGAGGCACACCCAGCTGGGCGATCAGAAAGCCGGTCGTCTGGTGGACCTCCAAGCGATCCAGCTCGACGAGGCGTTCCCATGGCTCCTCCACGGCCATACCGGGGGCGTCGCTCCGCACCGTGGCGGAGACGAGATCCAGTAAGGGCAAGGACGCCAGCTCAGCCGCGAGCAGCCCGCCCGCCAGCGCATCGACTCGCAACGGGCCGGGGTCCTCCCGGAACAGGTCGAGAGCTCCGACGCATACCGAGGCCATCATCACCGGCACGGCGAACACCGCCCGTATGCCGTCGCTGAGCACCGCGCCGGTGAAGGCCGGCCACCGCTGTTCCGTCACGAGGTTGAGGTCCGGGGCCAACACCGGCTTTTTGGCTGCCGCGGCGTCGACACAAGGGCCTTCTCCAAACGTGAACTGGTACTCGTCCAACCGCCGGCTGATCGCGTTGCTCGAGCCGAAGGTCCCCTGGGACGCCCCCTCGTGCATCATCGAGATCGCCGCGCCGTCCACCCCGAACAGGTCCACGCAGGCGGCGCACAGCCCATTGGCGGCGGGTAGACCAGGTGCGGCGTCCCTGACGGCGGCTTACAACTGTGACCTCATCCGGTCGATGGAAACCGCCATAAGACCTCAGTTCCGTTGCCAGGCGGGTTGGTCGGCCGAAGTGACTGCAGTCCTTCAGGACCCTACAACCGCGCGCGGGCCAGCTCACGAGCGGGCCCGCCCACGGCGCCCTACGACGCAGCTGCGGGGCCTCCGCGCCCGGTCAGGGGGTCAGCTGACCACGCCGTGGGTTAGCGGAGGATGGCCGCCGACCTGGCATGGGCGAGCACGGCCTCACCGGGCAGCTGGCGGCTGACGACGCGTCCGGCGACGTCACTGAGCCTCTCGCCGCGGTCACGGGCGTAGCGGCGCAGGACGACGAAGGCGATGTCCATGTCGAGGGTGCCGACGTAGGCGAGGACGCCCTTGGCCTGTTCGAGGACGATGCGGCTGGTCAGGGCGTGCTGCAGCTGGGCGTTGACCATGGTGCGGTCGGCGGTGGACTTCTCGTTGACGATGGCCACGCTGGCGACGTGCACCCGCGCCTGAGCCAGGGCCAGATCCTCGTCGTCGAGGCGGCCGGGGTGGTTGCCGAACAGTCCGAGTGTGCCGAGGACGGTGTCGCGCAGCCGCATCGGGACGGCGTGAACGGAGGCGTAGCCGAGGGCGTGGGCAGCGGCGCTGAACTGCGGCCAGCGCTGGGTCTCCTCAGTGAGGTCGGGGACGGTGACCGGTGGGCCTGAGTGGTAGCAGTCCAGGCAGGGGCCCTCCTCGCGTTGCAGCTGGAACACCTCAAGGTCGTGGCTGCGTTCGGAGGATGCTGCGGCCAGGTGCAGGATCCCGCGCCGGTCGGCCAGGAGCAGCCCGGCCGAGGCGACGTCGAGCAACTGGGCGCAGCTGCTCGTCAGCCGCACCAACAACTCGATGATGTCGTAGCCGTCGACAAGCTCGTTCGACAGCTCAACGAACGCACGGATGATGTCGCGTTCCCTGCTCTCGGTCTCGGTCTCGGTCATGAACGTGAACCCTTCCTGCCGTAGTCGACATCGCGTTCTAGCTGCAAGCCCTGGTCCAGGACCGCCCGGGCGACCTCGGTGGCGGTCTGCCCGGTGGTGATGGCGTGCGCCCTCAACCGCAATAACGCCTCGGACGGGCCGACCCCCAGCTGCGCGATCAGCATCCCCGACGCCTGGTACACCTCGATGCGGTCCATCTCTGGAGGCACGTCGAACACGTCTTCACCTATGTCGGCGCCGGTGCCATGTTCACCGATCTCGTCATCGGACATCTGCGTCAGCAAGGACAACAGGGGACCGCGGCGAGCTCCGCAGCCACGAGTCCAGCCGCCAGCTGGTCACCCTCAAGGGGGCCGGGCCGGGCTCGGAAGAGGTCCAGCGCCCCGACGCAGGACGAGGTGATCTTGACCGGCAGTGCGAACACTGCTCGAATCCCATCGTTGAGGACGGACTCGGTGAAGACTGGCCAGCGACCTTCCTGGCCGCCGTCCAGGTGGGGCGCGTGGACCACGACGTCAGACGAGGCGGCGTCGAGGCAGGGCCCCTCGCCGTAGGTGAACTGGTACTCGTCGAGCCGCCGGCTGGTCTCGCTGCTGGAGCCATACGTTCCTTGCGAGACTCCGTCAAAGACCATCGAGATGGCGGCGCCGTCCACGTCCAGCAGGTCGACGCAGGCCTGGCACAGCTGGTTGGCGGTCGACAGCCCCGGAGGTGACTGGGCCACGACGGCGCCCAGCTCGGCTTTCATCTGTGCCAGTGAGGGCGTCACGTAAAAGCCTGACGGGCGTTCAGGGCCGACCTGAGTAGCGCATCCACGGCGGGTCGGCGAAGACAGAGCCTAAGACGGGCGGTGACACGGCTGGCATCGACACCGGGCGCACGCACGACCTCCAACCCTTGCAAACGGGCAGCCACCGGGGTCTCGGGCGACGCGAACAGGACAAGCATCGTGGCGGTTGCACCCTGGGTGCACGACAGGGAAAGCCTGAGTCAACAGGCCCGTCGACGCGCGGGTAGGGGTAGCTGCGCTCGTCAGACGTTGGAGGGGCGTACCCCGGCCAGGCGTTGATGTTCATCGCCCGCGGCCCGCGGCCCGGCTCATCGACATCGCGGGTGCGCTGGGGATCACCGAGCGCACCGCCTAACGCGTCGTCGACGATCTCACCGTGGCTGCGTACTCCGTCAAGGAGTGGAATGGTCGCCGTAACCGCGACGAGATGCAGGGTCATCTTCACCTGCCGGGGCCGTCCCCCGCTCAACGAGTTTGAGGGAGGTTTCCCGACCAAGCCCCCGGTCGACGGTTCGAGACCTCCCGGGCTCGGACGCTCCCCACCTCAAGAGGCGAGAAGTCCCCGTCCGTTCTGCACGTGGTGTGAAGACGGTTCGCGAGCGAGACGCGGTGGTGCGGCCTCCGGCGACAGAAGGGCCGCACGCCCCCGTGCCACAAGCACGCGACCATCCCGTGCAAGGGTGCACGGCGGCCGCGGGCCCCTATGGTGCTCCCGGATCGATTCGCCGAGTAAGGCGTGGATCCTGAGACGCTGGGTACACCCACTGCACAGGTCCCTGGCGCCCGGGCGATGGGGTCTGTAGGTCCGCCGGTCTAGCACAAGTGCCGGCGCGACCGCCCTAGGTGTTGAGCCCGCGATGCGGCGATTGAGACCACGGGGCCCACCTGTTCAGACCCGTCGGGGGACGCGTTCGGGCTCCGGCTATACAGGTTCAAGGCACCCAGGTCGTCACCCCCACGCAGAGCTGTCACGCGCCGGGTCGCTTCCAGGAGAGCCTCGGAGCGCGAGAGCGGCTGGCGTACCAAACGATTGGAGGCTGAGCGTCGCCACAGACTCTTGCGGCCGTGAGGATTCCGGCCGGTCGGGCAGCCGCGTGGGCTTCGATTCCCCCCCAGCTCCAAGGCGCACCGCAGCCCCGCTGCTTCGAAACCTCGTCGTGGCGCTGAACGCGGCTGGGGTCGATCCTGACCGGGCCGGTGCCACCATCAACGTGTTCATGAGCACCAGGTGCTCGCCGGCAGGTGCGCCGCCCATCGACCTCCCAGCCGATAACGTGTTCAGGGTGCGCGCCACGATGCCCTTGCCGTCGGCGACACGGTCTGCTCGGCCGAGGAGCCGGACGGTGTATAAGCCCATCCAACGTTCGGTCTCCGGATGAGCGAGCGGCTCCCGGTGGAGGTGGTCGTGCCATTACGGTGGGCCAGGCCGGAACCGCCAGCCCCGGTGAACGGGGACGTTGGCCGCCTCGGCGAGTTCGCGGCATACCTGGACAACCTGGCCTCCCTCGCGCACGTCACCGTCGTCGACGGTTCGGCACCGTCGCTGGTCCGGAGCCACACCGAAGCGTTTGGGCCACGGGTCCGGGTGCTCACGCCGCAGGGGTCGGGCCTGAACGGCAAGGTCGTTGGCTCGCTCACCGGCATCCACGCCGCCCGGCACGAGCTGGTGGTGCTCGCCGACGACGACGTGCGTTATGACCCGGAAAGCCTGCGGGCGGTCGTCGACGCGCTCCAGAACGCCGACGTGGTGCGTCCGCAGAACGTCTTCATTTCCTGGCCGTGGCACGCCCGATGGGACACCGGCCGCACCCTTATGGCGCGCAGCGTCGGAGCGGACTGGCCCGGGACGTTCGGTCTGCGAGCGAGCGCCGTCAGGGCGATGGGCGGCTGGGACGCCGACGTGCTGTTCGAGAACTTGGAGATGGTCCGCACCGCGCAGGCCAACGGTCTGCGAGTCAGCAACCGGCCCGACATCATTGTCCCTCGCGTGGTCCCTTCGCTGCGTCACTTCTCGGGACAGCGGCTGCGCCAGGCCTACGACAGCTGGGCCCAGCCGGGACGGCTGGTGGCGGAGCTGGCCATCGTGCCGCTGACCGTGGTGCTGGCGGTGCGCCGGCGCCGGCGCCGCGGCCTGGTCTTGCTCGCGGGTGCCGTCGTCGCAGGCGCGGTGACCGGTCGACAACGGTACCGCCCGCTGCCGACCCCCTGGGACGTGCCCGCCTGGTCCTTGGCGTGGTTGGTCGAGCGGGGGGTTCTCTCCTGGTGCACGGTGGTCGTGAGGTTGCGTGGCGGCGTCCGTTACCACGGTCGCCGCGTGACCCGGGCTGCGCACCGGCCGGGACAGCTGGCGCCAAGGTGGGTTAACCTGCACGGCTCACGGTGGCCATGGTCCCGGGTTGCTGTTGAGCCCTCAATAAAAGCGGGAGTGCGAAGCGCAGTACGCGAACTCGGCCCACCCGGCAAGGTCTGAACACCGCTCGGTCTCCCGGGACCGGGCACACTCGACCGGGGTTGGGGCAGGTAGGGGAACAGGTGCCCCAGGTGAGCGCGGGCATAACGGACCCAACGTGCCTGCTATCGAACCCCAGCAGCACGCGAACACGGCCAGGGTCACCATCTCGGCGTCGCTGACCCGCGGCTGGATTCCCACCGGCCAGGCAGGAACCAGTCCCGCGCCAGCCTTCAACAGGTCAACGGTCCTGACGGACAGTGCCGCGGCGAGGGCGTCCAGATCGGCGTCCACGAGGGCCTCCAGGTTCGCGTTGCGTTCCACCACCGATCCTGGACACCCTCGCCCTCAAACCCCACCTGCCACACCTTGGAATCCACCATCTACGGCAGGATGGCGGCCCACGTGGCGTGGTTGAGGAGTTCTTCCGCGCGTAGGTCACGGTTGACGATGCGGCGGGCGACGTCGCTGAGCTTGTCGCCGTGGTCGCGGGCGTAGCGTCGTAGCACGGTGAAGGCGCCATCCATGTCGAGCTTGCCGACGTGGGCGAGGATGC
>JAABUM010003820.1_pt1 | contig 17835 bp, 14 predicted proteins | sample 5559161 | NCBI WGS metagenome assembly JAABUM01 (sample SAMN10711868, study PRJNA513369) | rock metagenome | isolation source: Antarctica rocks | place: Antarctica: Victoria Land, Siegfried Peak nord | reverse complement strand
CCTGTGGCCGTCCTCGCCGATCGTTATGGCCTCGTTGCGGTAAGATATCCCATGAGGCAACAACCTGTCGACGGGTTACATTCTTCCGTGAGGCAATACGCCGGCAATTCTAGTTGACGTTAAACAGTGGGGCGCCCTGGCTTCGCTCCATCTGCTGTCGAGGGTCCCTGAGGCGTCCCTGAAGCGTGGGCACGAGAGTTGCACTATCACAACCCTGTTAGGTGGCGATAGTAAGGAGAAAGCATGGACTACACTAGTTTGGGCCGCACAGGGCTACAGGTCAGCCGGCTGTGCCTCGGCACGATGAACTTCGGGCCGGAAACGAGTGAAGCGGACAGCTTCAAGATCATGGATCGCGCCCATGAGCATGGCATCAATTTCTTCGACACGGCCAACGTCTACGGTTGGAAGCAGGGCGAGGGCGTGACCGAGCAGATCGTCGGGCGTTGGTTCGCCCAGGGCGGTGGGCGGCGTGAGAAGACGGTGATCGCCACCAAGCTCTATGGCACGATGAGCGACTGGCCCAACGGGCAGGGCGTCAATGCGCTGACGCTCAAGCGCGAGTGCGAGGCCAGCCTGCGCCGCCTGCAAACCGACTACATCGACATCTACCAGATGCACCACATCCCGCGCGGCACGCCGTGGGAGGAGATCTGGCAGGGCATGGAAACGCTGGTCCGGGAAGGCAAAATCCTCTACGCCGCCAGCTCCAACTTCCCCGGCTGGCAGATCGCGCGGGCCAATGAGACCGCCCACCAGCGTCATTTCATGGGCCTCGTCTCCGAGCAGAGCCTCTACAACCTCAACGCGCGCATGGTCGAGCTTGAGGTCGTCCCGGCCTGCGAAGCCTACGGCCTGGGGCTGATCCCGTGGAGCCCGCTCGGCGGCGGCCTGCTTGGTGGGGCGCTACGGAAAGCCAGCGAGGGCCGGCGCGCCTCCGAGCGGATGTCCAAGGAGATCGAGGCGAACCGCCCCAAGCTGGAAGCGTACGAGGGGCTGTGCCGCGACTTGGGCGAGCAACCGGCCGACGTGGCGCTGGCCTGGCTGCTGCGTAACCCAGTGGTGACGGCGCCGATCACCGGCCCGCGCACGCTGGAGCAACTAGACAGCTACCTGCATGTGCTCGACGTAAAGCTCTCCGACGAGACGCTTGACCGTCTCGAAGAGATCTTCCCCGGCCCCGGCAAGGGCCATGGGCAGCCGGCGCCCGAAGCGTACGCCTGGTAAAAGGAAGCCTGCGATTAAAATCGCATGGCAGACCACAGACACTGAAGTGTCTAACGGCGCGTCCGCAGTGGATTATCCATTGCGGACGCGCCGTTGGCATATAGGAGCGACTTTAGTCGCCGTACCCTGCCATGCGATTTTAATCGCAGGCCGTGTCCCGCTAAAAAACGAGCTTGGCCGCGCCGAGCACGCCCTGCTTCCAGGGCACGCGGTGTGAGACACCTGAGGCGTTGGCGAACTGGTCGAGGTGCGCGATGTACCAGTCGTAGTTGCGCAGCAGCGCGTCTTTGTTGGAGTACTTGGGCTGGTAGCCCAGGAGGCGCTGCGCCTTCTCGATGGAGACGAACGAGTCTTTGTCCATCGTTTCGTAGACCCACTTGTAGAGTGGCGACAGGCGCAACGCTTCGAGCACGCGCAGGACCATGACGATGGGCGCGACGATGGGCAGGGGCACGATGCGCTTGCCCTGTCCCGCCCTGTCCAGCACGACCTGGTAGTCTTCGGCCATCGTCGTGTACGCGGCGGCGCCGATGTTGAAGGTGTCGCTCGCTTTGTCTTTCGGGCCGGTCGCGCACAGGTAGATGGCGTCGCACAGGTCTTCGACGTCCAGGAACTGGTAGCGGTTGCCGCCGTTGCCCAGGATGGGGAAGTTGTGGCCGGTCAGCGCCCAGTCGTAGAAGAGGGCGAATACGCCCAGACGCTCCGGTCCGACGAACGACTTGGGGCGTAGGATCGACACGCACAGGCCCCTGGCGCGGTAGCTGGCGCAGATATTTTCGGCGCGGATCTTGGCTTTGCCGTAGGGGCCGACGCCCTGCAGACGGTCATCCTCGACCAGCGGGTGGTGGTCGGGGATGCCGTAGACGGCGGTCGAGGAGATGTGGATGAAGCGCTCGACGCCGTGCGTAGAGGCAGAGTCAACTACGTTGCCCGTCCCCGTGATGTCGGTGGTGTAGATCTCTTCTTTGGTGTAGAGCGGCAGGGCGGCGGCGCAGTGCACCACCACGTCGGCGCCCTCCATGGCACGGTCGACGGCCGCGCGGTCGCGCACGTCGGCCGTGATGACCGTCACCCGTGGGTCATCGCGCTCAGGGTAATCGAAGGCGGCGATGTCGTACGACGCGACCGTGTGGCCGCGCTCGATCAGGTAGCGAATCAGGTTGATGCCGAGGAAGCCGGCCCCGCCGGTGATTAGATACTTGGACATTTTCTCCCTTTAACAACTAATTATGACGCCATATTTCTGCGCCGAAAGGGCGAGACGCGGACGGTGGCCTCGCCCTCCACCCCCGATGCGGCGCCTTCGGTGGCGCTCCAGACATGCGCGATGCGCTGGATCACGGTGATCCAGGTCATGATAGCCAATAGCAACAGCGCCCACTGCGTCACGACCGGACCGAGCAGCAGCCCGACGCCGAGCGCGATCACGCGCTCCGGGCGCGCCATCAGCCCGACCTTGCACTCGATGTGGAGGCCCTCGGCGCGCGCACGGGTATAGCTGGTCATCAATGAGCCAATCATGACCAGGTAGAGCAGCGTCGTGCCCGTGAGACTGTGGTGGGCGGTGTAGTACCACAGCAGGCCCAACCCGATGCCGGCTTCGGCGATACGGTCGAGCGTCGAATCGAAGAACGCGCCGAAGATCGACGCCTTGCCGGTGAGGCGCGCCAACGCTCCGTCGAAGGTGTCGAAGACGCCCGCGAACAGGAGCAGCGCTCCCCCCACGAGAAAGTGCCCTGGGGCGATGACCGCTGCCGTCAGCAGGCTCAACAAGAGCCCGGCGACGGTGAGCATATTGGGCGTGATGCCCGATCTGGCGATCGGGGTCACGATCAGCGTGGCTACCCGCCGCCCCCAGTCCTGCATACCCTTGCTAATCATCATCCCTCCGAGAAGCTATCAGCTGACAGCAATCAGCAATCAGCTGATAGCTATGTTCCAACAAAAACTCCACAACACGCAGGGCTGGGGACGGGGACGCGCATGTAATCATCGCTATTCCCGACCGACAGTTGACTGCTGACGGCTGACGGCTGACAACTGACTACTAACAGCCGCCCGGCTTCCGGTGTCGGGCGAGCGACGGCCGTCGAGTATCTCTCCGTAGTAGGTCAGGACCCGGTTCGCCACGCGCTCCCACGCGTACTGCTGCGCGGCGTAACGGCCGTTCGCGCCGAGCCGCTCACGCTCGGCCGGATTGTGGAGCAATTGGCACAGCGCGCCGGCCAGCGCGCGCTCGTCGCGCGGCGGGACCAGCAGCCCGTTCTCGCCGTGCGTGACGACCTGGCGGTAGCCCTCGATATCCGTCGTGACCACCGGTTTCCCACTGGCCATCGCCTCGGGCAGCACGATGCCGAAGCTCTCGCCGCTAATCGACGGCGCGCAAAAGACGTCACATGCGCCGTAGTAGCGCGGCAGGTCCTCGTCGGACACACGCCCGATGAACTCGATGTTCCTCAGCCCGTGCCTTTCGGCGTAGGCGCGATAGCCGCGGCCGTGCCGCCCCTCGGGTCCGGCGACAAGCAGGCGCGCCTGTGGGAACTCCCGGATCACCTGCTCGTAGGCGCGGATCAGGTACGAGAGGCCTTTGCGCTTCTCCCACCGTCCCACGAACAAGATGTTTGGCTTTCCGTCGCGATAGCGCTCGATCGGCGCCACATCGCCACGGAAGCGGCGTAGGTCGACGCCATTGGGGATGATCGCGTAGGAGCCGGGGAAGTAGTTGCTGATGTAGCCGAGCGCCACGCGCGAGACGGCGATGCGGCCATGCAGCTTATTGAAAAAGTAGCGCAGCAACGGGCGCCCCGAATAGTACCCGTAGTACGAGGGGCGGAACGCGTGGAAGGTGCCGATGTTGGCCGCCTGCGAGTAGCGCAGGACGGTCGGCGGCAGCGCCGGCATCAGCGGCTCGTGCACATGGACCACGTCGAAATGTTCGGCCGCCAGGATGCGCTTGACGCGCGCGACCATGCGCAGCGACAGCGTGATGCGGGCGACCGACCCGTTGGCCGGGATGGGCATGACCCGCCCAATGCGATACACACCGTCGAGCGGGCGTCCGCTGGCGGGCGCGTTGCGCGGCGTCTCACTGATCGTTGGAACCCTTAGATCGTCGTCGTCCTCGCGCGTTCCTTGCAGGCCAAGGCCGCGCAGGCTCATGTCTGTCAGATAGGGGGCCGGGGGGTCGGGCTCGTTGTCGCTCGATCCGGGTACGATGATGGCGACGTCGTGCCCGACCGCGCGGAACTGCTCCGCCAACGCGGCGACATGGCGGCCCACGCCGCCGGGATAGGCGTAGTCGTACGGCGAAACCAAGGCTATTTTCATGCGGCTTCGTCCTTTTCCGCTGTGTCGCGCGGCCAGACCGGCTCGAACACGATCCATTGTTCCGGTGTCGCCTTGATGCCGTCTTCGAGCAGGCACGCGACTGTTTGCACACCCTCGCGCAGGTCGGCGCGCAGATCGCGCGTGCGTCGTAAGTAGACCGGCGGGGCCACGGAGACATAGAGGCGATTGTCCGGCAGGCGGCGCCCGAACGACGCGATGATTGGCGCGCCGGTGCGTAGCGCCAGGAGGGCCGGTCCGACGGGTAGGGCAGTGGGGGCGCCGAAGAACTCCACAAGCTCACCGCCGCCGCTAGTAGCGCGATCGGCGATGATAGCCACGATGCCGCCCGCGCGCAAGGCGCCCGTGAGCAGACGCATCTCGTCCGACCCTACTGGATACATACGCATGCCCGTGGCCTCGCGGCGACGGCGCACCAGCGCGAAGAGTTTGGCTGGCTTCAACGCTTCCATCGGAACGTGAACGGAGTAGCCATTCAATCCGAGCCATTGCCCGACGTAGTCCATATTCCCAAGGTGCGCCGACACGATAATGACGCCCTTGCCCCGCGCGACCGTCTCGGTCAGCGGTGTGAGGTCGCCATGCACGACGTTGGCCTCGTAGTCCGCGCGCGTCAAGCGGTCGAGCCGCACCAGGTCGACATAATTGAGGGCCTGGCAGCAGAACGCGGCGGCGGCGGCGCGGCGTACGACAAGGCTATCGGCTGGCTGGCGCAGGACGCGCGCGATGTTCGCGCGCACGGCCGTGCGCGGCGCCGTGCGCGGCAGGGCGGCGAGACGCGCCAGGACGATCGCGAGGGCATACAGCAACCGGACCGGCACGACGCGCCCGACCAGCGACCCCACGCGCAGCAGGTAGTAGGTCGTCATAGGGATATTCCCTCACCCCCCGGCCCCCTCTCCCTAATCGTGGGAGAGGGGGAGAAGCGCACGTCTGGCACCCCCTCTCCCGCGTCAGGGAGAGGGGGTGGGGGGGTGAGGGCCGCCCCCCACATGTCACGGAACATGTACCAATGTGTCGGACTTCGCCGGATGATTGCTTCGAGAGCGGTGAATATATCTTGCGTCAGCTGCCGCACGATGGCGGCGCGGTCGCCCGTCGTGGGCGGAATAATGGGCGGCAGGATGCCTCCCTCGAACCTGCCGTCGGGGCAGCGCATGAAATAGGCGGGCAAGATGGCGGCGCCGGTTAGCGCCGCCAGGGTCACCGTACCCGTCGGTACCGTCGCGGGGCGCCCGAAGAACTCCACCGTCACGCCGTCGCCCTCGACCGGCCGGTCTACGAGCAGGCACAGGATGTTGTTGCCCTTGAGCGCGCGCACCATCGCCCGCACGTTGGCCATGGGGATGACCGTAATGCCCTGCGCGGCGCGTTGCCCCTGGATCAAGGCGTCAACCTTGGGCGAACTGAACGGCTCAGCCACGACGTAGACGCGGCCGGGGTAGTGGTCGGCCACGACGGCCGACGCGTAGTCCCATAGCCCGAAGTGTCCTGTGACGAAGAGCGCTCCCTTCCCCGCTTGTAGCGCCTGGTCGACGTTTTCCCATCCCTGTACGTGCGAGCGGCCAATAATCTCGTGCGGCGGCACGTTGGGCAGGTTGACGAAGTCGGCCACATAGCGGCCGTAGTTACGCAGCGAGGCGCGGGCGGCGGCGCTAGCGCGCCGCCCGTCATCTTTTTTCTCCTGACCATGCCCCATCACCACCGCCATATTGCGCACCGTGTTGCGGCGCTTGGCGGCCCAGCCCCAGTAGAACGCTTCGCCGCCGAGCGCGCCAAGGCGCCCGCGCCACGCTGGAGAAACGTAGCGCGCGAGGGCGAAGGCGAGGCGTAAGGCGTGATAGAGCATAATAGTATTCAGCTACTTGGTGATAATCGTTTCGGTTTCTTTGTCCGTCTGAGCGGTCATCGCGGGCATCGCCGGGGCCTTCGGCATGTCGAGCTCGGGGACCGGGCTTCCCGCGATGAACTCCTCGACCATCTGGCGCGCCACCTCGTCGCGGTGTTGCACCGGCGGCGACTTCATGAAGTAGGCCGCCGGCCCTTCGAGCGTGCCGCCAATACCGCGGTCGCGCCCTAGCTTGGCGCAGCGCACGGCGTCGATGACCACACCGGCCGAGTTCGGCGAGTCCCACACTTCGAGCTTGAGTTCGGCGTTGAGCGGCACATCGCCAAAGGTCTTGCCCTCCATGCGGATGTAGGCCCACTTGCGGTCGGTCAGCCACGGCACGTAGTCGCTCGGGCCGATGTGCACGTTCTCGGGCTCCAGCGGGTAGTCGAGCTGGCTGGTCACGCTGTTCGTCTTGGAGATCTTCTTGGACTCCAGGCGCTCACGCTCAAGCATGTTGAGGAAGTCGGTGTTGCCGCCCACGTTGAGTTGGCTAGTGCGCTCCACCTGAACGCCGCGCTCCTGGAACAGGCGCGTGAGCATGCGGTGCACGATCGTGGCGCCGACCTGGCTCTTGATATCGTCGCCGACGATGGGCAGGCCCTTGTCGCGGAAGCGGCGGTCCCAGTACTCCTCGCGCCCAATAAAGACGGGGATGCAGTTGACGAACGCGCAGCCGGCCTCTAGTATCTGCTCGACGTACCACTTGGTCGCCATCTCACTGCCGACCGGCAGGTAGTTGACCACGACATCGGTGCGCGTATCCTTGAGGATTTGCACGATGTTAGCCGTGGGGCCAGGAGCCTTGGTGATGATTTCCGAGAGATACTTGCCGAGGCCGTCGTGCGTCATGCCACGGTGGACGGGCACGCCGAGGTGCGGGACCTCGGAGAAAGTGACCGTATTGTTGGGCTTGGTGAAGATCGCTTCGGAGAGGTCCTTACCGACCTTGTTGGCGTCGACGTCGAAGGCGGCCGAGAACTCGATATCCCGGATGTGGTAGCCGCCCAGGTTGACATGCATGAGGCCGGGGATCGTATCCGTCTCTTTGGCGTTCTGGTAATACTGCACACCCTGTACGAGAGACGAGGCGCAGTTGCCGACGCCGATAATCGCTACTCTGACTTTGCTCATTGTTTCTCCATAGTAGTCAGTAATCAGTAGCCAGTAGTCAGAAGGCCAATGACTGGCTACGGACTACTGACTACTGTCAACTTGGTAAGGGCGCCCGCTGCGCCGGCAGGGGTTCCAACATATCGGGGGCAGGGGTTCGTCCCGCGATCAGGGCGTCGAGCCGGTCGCGGTAGGCGGCGAAGCTCTGGCGGTTGAGTGAACAGAACACCTGGCGCCCTTGCCGGCGCGTCGAGATGACGCCGACGCTGCGCAGCATACGTACATGCCACGACATCAACGGCTGTGTCACCCCCAACGTGAGGCTCAGTTCGGTAACGGAGCACTCGCTGTTTCGCCCCAGTTCCTCAACGACATCGAAGCGGGTCTTGTCGCCCATCGCCTTCAAAAAGCGCCGCAATCTCTCATCTCGCATCGCTCGCCTCGTTTCGCCACCGCCATTGCATAAATGGCGCTTTCATAAACGCCCCTTTATGTATACTCAAAAAGGGCGGGATATGTCAATACCCGTTTATGTGTTTGGGCGCACCTCGAAATAGTGGGGAGGCAGTCCCAGGCGTCTCCCGCGCAATTCCACTATTTCAGGGCTCACGCCACGCGATAGACGACGCCGGCCACGTCGTCGGAGATCAATAGACTGCCGTCCGCGGCGACAAGCACGCCGACCGGCCGGCCCCAGACCGTGGTGATCCAGCCCGTCACCAGGTCCCGTGGCTGGCCGGCGCGCGCCCCGCTCACCGGGATGTACACGACCTTGTACCCCGTCAGTTGCGACCGATACGCCGAGCCGTGATAGGCTACCACCAGGCCGCCTCGGTAGGGCGCGGGCAGGAGCCGCCCCGTATAAAAGGCGAGGCCGAGCGGCGCCGAGTGGGCCGGCAACGCGACCGTGGGGTTAATCGTGCCCGCGCAGTACCCGGCCGCGGACGCCACCGTGGGATCGACCCGGCCGTCGTCATAGCAATAGGGCCAGCCGTAGTTGCCGCCCTGGCGGATGATATCGACCTCGTCGGGCGGGATGTTGTCGCCCAGGCGGTCCTCCCCGTTGTCCGTCGCCCATAGGCGGCCCGTCCCCGGCTGCCAGGCCAGCCCCACGGCGTTGCGCAGGCCGCGCGCGTAGACCTGTCCGCCGGTGCCGTCGGCCCTGTAGCGCATGATGACGGCGCGGGTGGAGGCGTCGACGCACTCGTTGCACGAGGAGCCGACCGACACGTAGAGCGCTCCGTCGGGGCCGAAGGCGACCGTGCGGGTGACGTGGCGGCCGCCCGTCGGGAGGCCGGAGACGACCGTGCGCGCGTCGCCGAGGCGCACCGCTGTAGGGTCGTAGCTGTAGCTGGTGACGCGGCCTTCCTCGGCCACGTAGAGGCGTCCGTTGTGGTAGGCGACGCCATGCGGCACGGTCAGCCCGGACAGCAGGGTGACGACGCGCGTGGCGCGCGTCCCGCCGGAGCGATTGAGCAGGACGGAGACCATGCCGGCGGACCAACTGCCGACGAAGACGTCGCCGCGGGGGCCGAGCGCCATGAAGCGGGCGGAGGGCAGCCCCGTGGCGTAGAGCGTGACATGCAGGCCGGCGGGCGTCACGAGCGTGTGCCGGCTCCCGTTGGGAAGGGTAATGGTTGAGACCTGTGTCTCCGCGGCTGCGGGCTGAGATGGTGAGGCAGTGTGAGCGCTGGCGGGCGCCGCGGGAAGGGCCGCGAAAGTGGCGGCGAGCACAACCGCTCCGAGTGTCCGGTACATCGAATACCTCCAGTCATCCACTTCTCAGCACATCTCAGGCCACTCAGGCCACTCAGGGGGCGCGCCCCACGATGGTGAGACGCGGCCATCCGTGCGCCCGCGGCGCTAGACGCGCGCCGCACGGGCCGCCCGCACGGGCCGCGCGCCCGTGCACCGCGCTCAACCCGCCGACCACTTCTCGTGCAACGCCGTGCGTCCGCGCCGCGCCCCCGGCCCCCCGCCTGCGGAGGACGCGCGTCCTCCTACCAGGACCATTGTCGCAGGGAGTGTGGGGATGTCAAGGAACACGCGCGTCGCCCCGACGGCGCGGGCGAGGACGCGCCTGGCCCCCTCACAATCGTGGGGCGCGCCCCCACTCAGGCCGTACGTTGACGTGGCGGGGTGCGCCGGCATACACTGGCGTTAGATGGCGCCTGGCGGTGATGCGCCGGAGGCGCCCGCTCAACAGGGTCACAGCACGAATATTCGGCGCAGCTTGAGGACGAGGATGGAGCGTTCCACGCGTGTGGTCAGCACGAGTCGGGGCAGCGGCGCCCCGCTGGATCGGCCGCGCGCTATCGCTCGGCGGCGACGAGTCCGCAGACGTCGGCAGGCCATCAATGCGGCGGTCCTCCTGGGACTGATGATTGTCGTGTTCCTGGGGGCCAACCGGCTCTGGTCGGCGGCCTCGTCGCGCTCCCTCGCGGCGCCTCACGCCCTCGCCTCGCGGGTCGCCCGTCCCGCGTCGTTGGCTCCTACGCTCACGTCGCCCACGCACCCCGATCCCCATGCCTGGTACACTACGGCGCTAGCCACGATCACCTGGCCGCGTCCCCACAATCCCGCCGGCATCGCCGGCTACGCCTACAGCGTGGACCGGCGTCCCGATGGCATACCCGGTCGTGGGCCTTTGGTCAGGCAAACGCGCCTGCGCATACGCCTGCCGGCGGACGGGCGCTGGTATGCGCATGTACGGGCGCGCGATCGGGCCGGCGTCTGGGGAGCCGTGGCGACCTATCCATTGCAGGTCGATCGCCAGCCGGTCGCCTTCCGCGCCGTGCATTTCGCTCATGTCGCCTTCGACCCCGACATGGAAGGCGAACCAATGGCGTTCACCCTCGCCGGCGTGGCGCGGATGCGTCTGGAGGTCCACGCCCAAGACACCGGCGTCGTGGTGCGGACCATCGACGGAGGCCTGCAAAGCGGAAGCGCGACGGCGAGCTGGGATGGGCGCGATGGGGCGGGGCGGATGCTGCCGGAGGGCGCCTACCGCCTTGTGCTGACGGCGACCGACCCCTTCGGCCGCCAGGCGGTGGCCGACTACTCCGATATCATGCTGTTGCGCCGGCGCGTGGTGGTCTCCCTGCGCCAGCAGCGGCTGGTGGCCTACGAGAGGACGCGGGCGGTGGACAGCACGCTCGTCACCACGGGCAATCGCCGCTTGCCGACGCCCGTGGGCATCTACCATGTGCTTGCGACGTATCACCCGTTCCACATGGTGAGCCCGTGGCCGCCGAGTTCTCCGGACTACTATGCGCCGGTGCATCTACAATACGCTTTGCTCTTCGACGAGCGCGGTCTGTTCATCCACGACGCTCCGTGGCGCCACCGCTTCGGGCCCGGGAGCAACGCGGAGGAGGGGCGTCCGGGGCAGGACCTCACGGGCACGCATGGCTGTGTCAACGTGCCGGCGGCGATGGCCGCCTGGTTGGCCGGCTGGGCGCCGGTTGGCACAGCCGTCGTGGTCGTCCCTTAGTCGGGCCGGCGGCGCTTCTCCCGTGTAGCAGGCGCAGCCCGTCGCGCGCTTGCACGCCGGTGTTATCGGCCCGTCCCATCTGTTCGAGTTCATCAACCCGACCTACGCGCGTATGGTGGGGCGCACGGACGTGGCGCTGATCGGCCGGCCGGCGCGGGAGGCCACGCCCACGGTCGCGGGGCGGGACGTCGGCGACATCCCCGCACGCCGGACGCCCTGGAACGACAGGGCGCGCCCCCCCTGACCCACATGCGACCAGTTCAAGTGGGGGGAAGTGTGTCATTCATCACTCGATGTTCTGGATATTGAAGCCAGGAATGCACGCTTTGTACTGAGGATACCACGGCCCGATCTGGTCGTGGCACGGTGACGGGATGGATGGACCAGCGTTGTCCTGTCACCGGCACCTCCCTTAGCTACAGATGTGATGGTGGACCGCACTTGAGGATGTATGGTCCATAATTGTACCATTCCGTTCCGCTATCAGTACCACTAACCGTAGCAGCGCGTACAGGGTCGTGCAAGAAATATCAATCTCGCATGTGACTCCAGTCTTCGTGGCCAAGCGGCAAGTGGTTCAACTCGTCCCGCAGCTCCCGCCAATTCGGCACATAGTGATCCATCAGCGCGATAAACCGCTCGTCGTGGCGCCGCTCTAGGAGATGCGCCACCTCATGCGCGACGACGTACTCTAAGCACCGCTCCGGCTTCTTCGCCAGTTCCAAGTTGAACCATATCCATCGGGCCTCGACATTGCAGCTGCCCCATTTGGTCTTCATCCTCTTGACGCCCCACACGGCTACATGCACGTCCAGGATGTGCTGCCACCGCTCCAGTAGCGGCGGGATCAACGCTTTAAGCCGCCCACGATACCAGCGCCGCAACACCAGTTCGCGTTGCACAGCGGTTGTCCCTGGCCGCACGTAGAGGTCGATATACGTGGCGCCATGCAGAGTCACTGTGGAGGGGCCGTCGTGTTCATGCACCCGCAGACGATAGCGTTGACCCAGAAAGTAGTGGCTCTCGCCGCTGACCATCTCGCGCCGAGATTGGCGCGGCTGGGCCGCAAACGTTGCTTGCCGACGTTTGATCCATCCCAGTTTGCCGATGACCGCCAGCCGCACAGCATCGTCGCTCACCGCCAGCGGTGCCGCCACGCGGACCCGTCCCTCTGGCGGATAGACCCCCAGGTGTAGATTCTTGATGTCCTTGCGCACCACCTCAACGGTAAGGCCGCTGATGATGACATGACAGGTCTCAGTACTCATTTTGGTTTGTCGCTAGATCGAGTAGGCGATTGGCCACGGCCTCGATGTCCTCCACGGCCTCGGTTGAGTCCGTCGCGCCAAACTCACTCACCTGTCCGGAATTTGCCGCCGGAGTTGGCGCGGCGAGCGCAGCCTTGATGGCCAATTTCACCTTCCGCACTTTCATCAAGTTGCCGCGCCAATCATCCTGCCGACTCGCGCGAATGGCCTGATCCACCGCTACGGCGCGCACCTCATCCCGGCCCAGGTTGTCGTAGATCGCCCGCTTGGCCGATGTATTCAACGCGGCGGGGTAGCCTGAACCACCCCCTGGACTCGTCGCTCTCTTCGTCAGGTCGGCGATCTTGGCCAGGTATTCCTGATAGTCCAGGGCGCCTTTACGTCGTTGCTCGATCAGGGCATCCAGTAACTCCGACATCTTATCGTAGTATTTGGGATTGACGGGCGACTCGTCGACGATCAATCGGCGCACGTTGTTCTCGATAGTCTCGGCTACCGCGTCCTTGCTGTCCCGGATGCCTTTAGGCAGTTGCTCGACCGCCTTGGAGCCGCGTTCGACGATGAGTTGGATCAGCGACAGGTCGTCGAAGGTGGATATTTTCTCGCTCTCCTCAGCGCGGATGTAGGTGTCGATGAGGTGACGCATGGCCGGCTCGTACATCTTGAGGTCGATGTAGTCGCCACTGGCTAGCTTGACCTCGTCGCGCGCCTTGCTGTAGTGATCTACCTCGCCCCTCAAGGTCTCAATCTCCGCCACGCTGTATCCCGCCTCGGCGAGTTCTGTGGCGACATCGGCGAAGGCCCGCAGGAGCGACGCCGTGAGCTTGTAGAGCGCCAAGCGTCGAGGCTCGTTCACCTTGAGCTGCGCGGCATTGCCGGATTCCTCGGCACAGAAATAATGGCGGTAGGCCGCCGTGTCTCGCGGCGTTTCGACGGGCTCACATAGGGCCTTGATAGTCTCGCGGGTCTCTTCCAAATGTTCTTTCGCTTTCTTCAAGCGGTCTTCAAGCAGCCCGGCCACATCTTTCGGATCGTAGCCGTCCAGCGCGCCAGATGTGTAATCCTGTACCGCACCTTCCAGACTTTTGAACAGGTCCTTGTAGTCAATGATGTAGCCATATTCCTTGTCATCGCCGTCTAGTCGATTTACGCGGCAGATGGCCTGGAACAAACCGTGGTCGCGCATTTGCTTGTCGATGTAAAGGTACGTGGCCGATGGCGCGTCGAAGCCAGTCAAGAGCTTGTCCACTACGATCAAGAGCTTCATCTGGCCCGGCTCGTCGATGAACTTTTTCTTGACATCTTTCTCGAACTCGTCGGCCCGGTTGATGGCCTTGTCAGGCTCCTCTTGGAACCAGTTCGCTAACATCGTCTTGTAGATGTCGTACTGGCGCAGCTTCTCCGTTAGGCCCTCCCCAGTGGTCTCGCCCTTCAGGTCGGTCAGGGATGGCTTGTAGCTGGTCACGATGGCGCACTTGCCCGCCAGGTCCGTCTGGGAAAACAAGTCGTAGAGCTTGCACGCCTGGTAGATGCTGCCCGAGACCAGCATGGCGTTGCCGCGTCCATCCGCTAGGCGCGGACGGATAGACATATCGAAGAGAACGTCATTCTTGATCATTTCGAGGCGATCCTGGCTGGAGAGCACCTTGCGCATGGTTCCCCATCGCTGCTTGAGCTGGGCGCGGGCTTGGTCGGTCAGTCCCTTGGTTTTGGCCTCGAACCACTCGTCGATCTTTTTCTGTGAGGTGATGCGCTGGTCGATGTCGCGCGCCTCGTAACGCAGGTCCAGCACCACGCCATCTTTAACCGCCTCATCGAACTTGTAGGTGTGGATGTAGCGGCCGAAGACCTTGACGCTCTGTTGCTTATCCGCTTTCAAGAGCGGCGTGCCAGTGAAGCCGATGAACAGGGCGTTAGGCAGGATAGCGGTCAAGGCTTGGTGCAAATCGCCCGACTGGGTGCGGTGACACTCGTCTACGAATACATATAGGTCCCCTTTGGCTGTGAAACCAGGCGGCAGCGCGCGTGTCACGTCCGCGACGTAGGCGGCGACATCGCCCGCGTCATCGTTGCTGCCCGCGCGACCGAACTTGTGGATCAGCGAGCACAGCAGCCAGGGCTTGGCAGCGTTAAGCGTTGCGATCAGGTCAGCGCCGCTTTTGGTGCGGTAGATGTCTTCGTTGACGCCCTTGAACACCTTCTCGATCTGCTCGTCCAGTTCGGTGCGGTCGGTGACGATCAGCACCCGCGCGTCGGGCCTGTTCTCGCGTATCCACTTGGCGAGCCAGACCATGGTCAGGCTCTTGCCGGAGCCCTGGGAGTGCCAGATGATTCCGCTCTCGCGGCGACGGATGAACTCTTGCGCCGCGCGCACGCCGAAGTACTGGTTGTGGCGGCAGAGCTTCTTGACGCCGGCGTCGAACACTACGAAATTGTGGATTAGCTCCAGCAGACGCGCCTTACCACATAGTTCGCTCAATTGGCGGTCGAGTGGCGTGTCAGCAGCTGTCGGCGCCTTCTCGTCCACACCCTCTTCCTTCCAGGAAAGGTAATACTTTTCTGGGGTCTCAATCGTGCCGTAGCGCAGCCCCTCGGTGTCGTTGCCAGCCATGACGAGTTGCAGGGTCGCAAAGAATGGGCGGATAAACTCCTTCTTCTGGTTGTCTAGGTTCTGGCGGATGCCCTCGGCCACCGATATAGTGGAACGCTTGAGTTCGAGCACGCCGAGCGCGATGCCGTTTACATACAGCACGATGTCTGGGCGCTTGGTGTTGGCTCTGGCATCGGCGCCCTGGACGGTTACCTCCTCGGCGATAGCGAAGTTGTTGCGCTCCGGCTGTTTCCAGTTGATCAGCCAGATGGTCTGGGCGTTCTCACCCGCCTCGCTCCTGACCTTGACGCCGTAACGCAGCAACTCATAGACGGCGCGGTTGCGGTCGTAGAGGCTCTTGCTACCGTCGTTGGCGGCCCTGTCCAGCGCGAACAGCGTGCGTTTGATCAGCGCCTCGTCATGCCCCTGTGCGCGCAGCCAGGGGCGCAACAACTCCGACTCAACGTTGGCGTTGCCCTCACGGTCGATCCAGTTATCCAGATAGCGGTAGCCCAGCGTGTCGCGGAACAGTGCGACCACGCGATTCTGGGTTGCCCGCTCCCTCTGCCCAACGGTCGTCATCGTTAAATTTCCTTCAATCTATCGGGTGACCAGACGCGGTGGACGAGTTCACGGACGAGCTCGCGGCGATCCTTCTGCGCATCTTTATCGAACTCGTTATAAGGCTTAAACGGTAGCGCGTTCTGCCGGACGAAGGCGGCAAACTGTGGCTGGTGCTCATACGCACTCGCGGTCAAGCTTGCGGCATACAGGTTTTGTTTTGTATAGTGCGGAGCCTTTTGCTCAAACGTCTTATCCTGATAGCTGCGATTGACGTCTGCCGGCAGCAAAAGCAATCCGGCGACGTGATTGCGCCAATCCTGGAACTCTTGAACGGTTGAAAATACGTTTTGGTACCTGCCATAATCGTTAGCCCAAATGTGCTCGATGTCCAGGGGATTCTTCGTGTTGCGGTTGACGTATTTATCGAACAAGTCCGGCCTACCCGCGCCTACTTCGGTATATGCGGTCAGACGGGCAAGCAGGTGGTAGATATAGCGGCGGCTGAATTGGTTGAGGCCTAGCCCCTCGACACCACTGCGTCCTTTGCTGGGACTACCATCGAACGTAACATCGTCTTTAGCTACGCGTCGTATAGAGTGTCGACCAGGCTGTGCAGACCGTGAATCGATTTGTGCCTAATTTCCTTGCATAACAGAAACATCGTGTAGGACGTGCTTGAATAGCCGACCCGTATGTAGTTGACCGTTCGGCGCATTAGCCAGATGTCAAGATAGGTTGCGGCTATTGCTATCTTGCGCCGCATTGTTTCATCGTCATCCGTAACGCAAAGCGGGGCCAGAAGTACGGTGTTTTGCCAGGTGAACTCGTTATGCGCGTTGTAGAACACGGCTTCTAAACCCGGCGTATAGGTCCGACTGGCGTCTAAAATCAACCGATAGGCCTTCGCAAAGAAGGGGAAATGGGCCGTCATTAGCGCGAGATTCGCGTTTTGGCTACCCAGGTTCAAGCGCGTACGATTGTCGCGCGCCCAGCGATGAAAAGCATTTCCGATAAGTTCCCAATCCTTATCCTCTGCCTTTGCCTTGCGCTCACGAGTTGTGTCAGCGTACTGAGCGCGGAACCAGGCTTTGATTGCGTTGGCGTCACGCTCCCCTTCGGACTCGTCGCCCCACGAAATAAGGTTAAATACCTGTCGCTTCCATATCTCGTTGGCGCTCCGCCGCTGGTCAGCATCTTCCACAGGCGCTAGCAGATAAGCTTTGAGCATGTCCACTGGGCTCAACGGCTTGCCCCGGTCGTTCATGGTCTCGAAGATGGCGTATGCATAGTTGTCGTTGTCGGTGGCGATCTCGATTAGGCCGACTTTTGTCATGAACCAGTAAATGAAGTGAGGCAGGGCGTCGCCGAGTTCACCGGCCAAGTCCTTAGATAGGATGTTGTCGTAGCGGTCGTAAATCGTCTGAACTGATTCTTCCTTGCCGTCTCGACTGAAGGGCTCACCCTTAAACAAGGCCTTGATTACAGGGAGTCGCTCTGGGATGTCGAGATTGAAACTTTCCGAACCCAGGTTGTCGCTGTAGATCAAAGGGGCGATGCTCTGCACTACTGACAGGTTTCTTGCCTCAGCAGCACGATATAGATAGATGAGCAACAATGTCAAAGAGGTGACCCGTTGTTGCCCATCCACAAGGTAGTTCTTGTTGTTGCGCTTGCTGACGATGATGGAGCCCAGAAAGTAGTCCTCGTATTCGCTAACCTTTCTAGTCTCGTCCCCTTCTTGGTAGCAACTCCGGAACTTATCTTGCAGGTCGCTGACCAGCTCGGCGATATTATCCTCACCCCACTTGTATTCGCGCTGATATTCGTCGATGGCGAATGATTGGCTTTGGAGCAGCTGTTGCACGCTGCGGTAGTGGGGCGTAATTGTGCTCACAGTAGTCTGATCCTTCCTGTTAGTAGTTCCTGCATCATGCCCTGCCTGAGCGCACGCGTCTTGTCGCGCCGGGTTTCAAGCGCGGTGATCTCAGCGTCCATGTCAGAGAGGACGGCGGCTATGGCAGTTTGTTCTTCGGGGCGTGGGAGGCGTAGCTCCAACTGAGCAAGATTCGCGGCGCTAATGTGGACTACGGCGTCGCCTTGTCCCATCCTCGCTTTCTGGTAGGAGATCGACGAGTGGTTCATCAGGTATCCAAGATACATCGAGTCTTGGCCGGAGGGCGTAAAAATAACGATATCCCCACCCGCGTAAGTCTCTTCGTCACTAAGAGCCTGTGTGTAAAGTAGTTTGAGAGGCTGTAGACTAGGAGGTATGAACAGACAAGCATACCCGTCCGACTTGAGCGAGGCGCAGTGGACGCGCATCGCATCGCTGATCCCTCCGGCCAAG
>JAABUM010003819.1_pt1 | contig 17843 bp, 20 predicted proteins | sample 5559161 | NCBI WGS metagenome assembly JAABUM01 (sample SAMN10711868, study PRJNA513369) | rock metagenome | isolation source: Antarctica rocks | place: Antarctica: Victoria Land, Siegfried Peak nord | reverse complement strand
GTGCCGAGGCTGCCGCGCCGAGGACAACGAGCGCCGCCGCCCCCGCGCGCCCAGGTGAGCTGCGCATCATGAGACGCCAAGGAACGCTGGGACTTGCTTAGTGTCACAGCATCATGCTGGCAGAGCTTCGCAGGCGCAGGCCTGCATCACGGAATGAGGGACCGGCTATCAGCAGCAAAGATTGGGCCGTCATGATGGTGATTTCCGCTGTGCTCTCCCACTGTGTTCCGACGCCACTTGACTCTGCCTGTAGGCGGATTAAGCCGGCAGCGAGGCCGAGCGCGTGGCATCCCCCAACGAGTGAGCCGCAGACGTGCCGCGCCTGTCGACACGAGCTGCCGGCGGCGCACTTCGCTATGGAAAGTCGGAACAAATCAGGCCGCAACACGCAGTGCAGGGCGTGCTGTGCCGAGCGAGATGCCCGGCGCATGGCAGCGCTGCCCATGCCGCGAGTCCCGCAGACCAAGGAGTGCCTGCTGTGCCGCGAGGAGCTGCCAGCAGCAGCTTTCGCCCTGCACCGGGGCGGCGTGGACGGCTTGCATTCATACTGTCGGAAGTGCAACGTGGAGCGCACAGCTGCTCGTCAGAAGGAGCGGCTGCCGTCGCAGCTGCTGCCGCCGGCCAGCATCGTGTGCGCCGCCTGCTGCGAGGAGAAGCCCCTGTCTGCATTTCCTAGGCAGCGGGCCGCGCTGTTTAGCGTCAGATATATGTGCCACACATGCGACAATGCTCGTGTGTTGCGGGCGTACCATGCTGCAAAGCTGCAGCGGGCAGCTTCCTCCGCTACCAGCGGCAGCACTGGCAACGATGAGGCGGCAGGCGGCGGCAAGGCGGCAAAGACGAGCCGGCGACAGAGGGCGGCCACCGCGGCCAGTAGCGGCGGCAACGGCGGTGACGAGGCAGCGGGCGGCAGCGAGGCCGCAGGGGTCAGTGAGGCGGCGGGCGACGGGGAAGTGGCAGGCTACTCAAGCGCTGCCTGACGAGTCTTCCTGCGCTGGCATCCGACCGCCAGCTCAGTCGGTGCTTCAGATTGATCACATCTGAAATTCTGGGGCTGCGCAGCATTGGTGTACCGGCCTCAACCTGCATGCATCATGCTGCCTGCCGTGGGGCCTGTGCACATCTTCAATGTAATCAGAGGTGCAGCCGCCCGGTGCCGTCAATGCCTCTGCCGCACTGCTACACCGATGCACCACGGATGCACTAAGGCTTCGTGCTTATGCCCTGCCGGCTCATCTCAAGCATCCTTTTGCCTACCGTCTTTGTTCTGTACTGCTCCTGCACTCACAGGTGGAGGGCGGATCCGCATTCGGGCGCCTGCCGGCGGCGTGCCCAGCCGCAGCGCATCAGATACGCAGAGCAGCAGCGCTGCTGGATCCGGTGCCGGAGGCGCATCCTAGCCAGGTGCTGTTGCCCCGTGTCGCCATGATTTTGCAGAGACGCCGCAGGTGTGGAGTTGGCTCACAAGGAGCCGTGCTGATAGGAAGCACGCTGCATCTACCATATCGCATGCTGGCTGTGAGCTTGGTTACACCTCTGAGACCGCTGAGAACTGCTAAATCAGCCTGTGGTGACCTGGCTGCAGGCTGCTGAAAGGAGAAGTGCCACCGCCGCCAGCAGCTGCAGCGCCGGTGTCAGGATGGCGGTGTTGGCAGCCACAGCGGTGGTGGCGTCTCGCAGCAATTGGCGCATCAGCAGGGGGAGAATGGCGAGAGCTGCAGCTGGCACAATATCGCCGTGTCACTTGGAATCGACTCGACGGCGTGTCAGCATGCTGTATTTGCTGCACCATTTGGTCGGTGCGGAAGGGTTTGCGGATCTGCGCCAAAGGGCGAACCAGTTGTAAACCATGTTCTGCATTTGCCTCCTGGAAAGGTATCTGCTTTCTATGTCGCCCCAGCCTCATCGTTGATGTCGCATCACAGTGGCCTGACAACTGCTGCCTTTAGTGAGTGTGCTACTGCCTACGGCGCCACCACCCTGCACACACTCCGTAGCGGCTGCGGCGGCGTTGTGCAGCTCGTTCACAACCAGCAGCAGTGATGCGCAGTTCATGCCGGTGCAGCAGCGGTGCAGCAGCTGTGCCGCATGCATCCTGACGCTTCACGTTCAGTGGATGTGAAACTCACTGCGGACATGTACCTACGACAGCACACGCACCTGATTGAACATTTGAAAAGTCTGTGGTTTTAGGGTTTCTAAGGCTTGCTACTATAGTCCTCTTAGGCCCCACGTGATGTGTCAGCTTGTGTCAATTCTGTGTCAATCAGGTCAGTAGGTCAGCGCTGACACACCCTGTGTTGTCAGGCCCTATGAGCACATCGCACGCACCACGTATTTATTTGCAACTTCGCAAGACCGTGCGCTCACTCTCACGCAGTACGGAGCTGCAGAGCAGTGCAAAGTGGTGCTCACGGTGGCTTCCGCACGATCCGCCGAACCTCGCGATGCTGCTCTTCCGTTGCCTCGTCAGCTGCAGTGCTTTCAGGCTATCCCGATGCTTGCTGCCTGCCGCCCTGCCGTGGCTGCAGTTGCGTTCGCAGAAAGCTTCAAACCGATCGTGCAGTTGTCGAGCATCCCGAGCTTCAAACCGATCGTGCAGTTGTCGAGCATCCCTGGACACGCAGCCTGTCGGCCTCATGAAGGCACAGCAACGGTGCCTCAGCGCGGAGCGGCGCAAACTCAGCAATCCTGCACAACCCAAAACAGTAGCAGACACCCTGGAGCCCCGGGAGACATTCACACAGACGTACAATACGCAATCTGGCTCTGCAGCAGGCGCCAAATCCCTGCAATCCGCTGCGGTGCGCCAGTTGCCAGCGGCGCATGCCTGTCCGCAACCCTGCTTGCCACAGCCGCATGCAGTCTGTAGGATGTTTTTTTGAACGCTCTCGTGAAAATTTTAGTAAGGTTTGCGGCACGTGTACTGCTGTGCTGCAGCCGTCCGGCAAGCGGTGCCTTGGCTGCGACATGGTGTATGAGCGGCAGTACTTCCCGCCGCTGACGAGCCAGCCAGATGGTCTGCATGCGCTGTGCTGGGGCTGCCGTGCCGAAGACAATGAGCGCCGCTGCCCCCGCACGCCCCGGTAAGCTGCGCTTGACACGACGAAGAATTTTCATACACTGAGTGGTCATGGTACAAGTCGGTGCTTGCTTAGCCTCACTGCGCCACATGCTGGCAGAGCTGTGCAGGCGCAGGCGTGCAGCGCATCAATCGTTTTGCACAATCCGGTGTGTTCAGAGTCAAGCTGGTGGCAACTTCTGCCGCTGCAGGCGCCCCAAGCCGGGGGCCACGCTGCCCGCGTGGCATCCTCCAACGTGTGAGCCGCAGACGTGCCGCACCTGTCGACACGAGCTGCCGGCGGCGCACTTCTCTATGGCCAGTCAGAACATAACAGGCCGCAAAACGCAGTGCAGGGCCTGCTGTGCCAAGCGAGAGGCCCGGCGCACGGCAGCGCTGCCCATGCCGCGAGTCCCGCAGACCAAGGAGTGCCTGCTGTGCCGCGAGGAGCTGCCAGCAGCAGCTTTCGACCTGCGACGGGGCGGCGCGGACGGCTTGCATTCATACTGTCGGAAGTGCAGCGTGGAGCGCACAGCTGCTCGTCGGAAGGAGCGGCTGCCGTCGCAGCTGCCGCCGCCGGCCAGCATTGTGTGCGCCGCCTGCCGCAAGGAAAAGCCCTTCTCCGGGTTCTACAAGCTCCAGGGCACGGTGTTTGGCGTCAGACTTCCATGCTGTGAGTGCGTCGCAGCTCGTCGGTCAGAGCGGCGCCCCGTCGCTAAGCTGCAGCAGGCGGCCGCCTCCGCCAGCAGCAATAGCGGTGGCAGCGCTGAGGCCGCGGGCGGCGGTTTGGTATCAAGTGACGAGTAGGCGGCCGCAGCAACGCCGGCAACGGGCGGTGGTGAGGCGGCAGGCAGCAAGTAGGCGGCAGTTCACTGCTGTGATGAGGCGGCAGCGGCACGCTGCAGCGGCGTGAGGCGGCATGCCGATTCGAAGCCTGACAATCCTGACCGGTGAGATCGAGCACGATGTCGTTCGCTTGAACTAAAAGCAATTGATACGAATTCCCATTGTTCGACCCTCACATCAATAACGCACCTATCTCCTTCCATGTCTTACGAGGGGAGGCCATTCACAAAAAACTCCCAGGGTCTCGTGGCGCCCCAAAGAACTCCCCCAAAAACCGTGTGCAATCAATTTCGTGCACTCAATCTGTCTGGCATGAAGCAGGCTACAATGCTCCAGCACTTGGCTTTGACAACGCATACTCAGGAGTATTCATGAACAACAAATCAGGCGCTGATCCTTGCCGGCAGTGCGACCGCCGCCCGGCTCTCACACCTTCCTGTGCTGCCGCGCTATCAGGACGAGGCGTGGTGCGGCTCGTGCGCCGGCTGCAGGCGAGCCCTGCCGCGACGCAGTGCGGCCTGGTCTAGGCATTACAGCTGGAGGCACACGTAGCTGGCAACCTGTTGTGCGCTGAGAGGTTGCGTCTCTGGTTTGTGGGGGGCGTCAATCAGCACCAGTATGTCGGTGGCGCAGATAGATGAGCAATCTCACTGACGTCAATCGTCGTGATACCCCCTCCAGATATCGATCGATGTCAATTGATAGCGCGTCAGAGGATACCCACCATCAGCGGACGCCAGGTCCCATGATGTCGATTGACGTCCATGCTGAGGGAGTTCAAATGACACATGACGTATTGATGTCATTTCACGCACTTGCAGCGCCTGCATCCGCTGATACACTAGCCTTGCAGCGGCAAATGACGCCCGGGCATCGTCTGCGTTAATTGCCGCGCACAATTGTAACCGCAAATCGACGATAAACATCAATGGGCGACTCTGACAGCTCATTGGAAACAGACGGGTGTGGCAACATGTGGGGTGGCCCAACGCTGTGGGGCCACCCCACAGTGGCCCACTTTCGGCGAAAGGGGGCCACTTTCGCGGCGGACAGATCACACTGTGATTTTCAATTGGTTGCTGCTGCACACGCCGTCTAGAACGGCACGTGTATGGTAGTATGATGTACACTCTATCTGGTTACAATGTTCTAGGCTTTCTTCATCTTTGACTCAACGGTGACGTGAAAACGATGTGGAACCTTTCTTGCCTACTAGGCCATGTGTAGGCATACGTCCAGCTGAGTTCTGCTAGGCTAGCATCATGCATAAATGCCATTTGGTTCATGAAGGTTGCGGTCTTAACATCTGCAATGATCAGTGCACAAAGTCGTTGTGAGTGGGAGCACACATAAGAAACCCCATTCATTAATTAAAAACCAAGCATCATAAGATTACAACCCGGTGGGGGTTACAACCTGCCAACGCAGCAGCATGTGCTAGCTCATGCACCCGGTCATTTCCACGGCCTCTTATTGTCTAGTGCCACTACCTACACGGTGTACTGGGGCAGGGCTCCTGCGGGGCTGGCTGGATTCTCAATCGTTTGCTGATGGGCATCGTCTCCGTCGTGTGATTTGGTGTCTGCCATACTGCCGTGCAGCTCAGCGCGCATTTGTGCAAGGTGCGCGGTGTCATGGTGGCCAACATCAAGACGGCCATAGACGAGGTGTACCTGCCGAAGATGAAGAAAACCCTGTGCCACCACGATGGCCGCATCTCGACCACCAAGGCGAAAGCCTATTTCAAGCAGGGTGCGCCCGAGGCAAAACTTCTGGTATCATGTGTAGATCTGCTGCTCACAAGTCTGGCCCTGTAGACAGTCTGCTGAGCACCTTTGCGTGCATATGTGGGCTGCACGCTGCTTGTTCGATTCAGATCACACCGCGCCGCGATGCGGCGCATTTGATTCAGCCAGGATCCGGAAGGCGGCACAAATTGACATGAAACATGGGCACGCCGGAAGACACTGAAGCAAGTCTGGGGTTCCGTCCAGAAACGTAGGAGACAAGCCCCCCTACCTCTTCGGCAAGGGCACGCGGCCGTATGACGAAGCCATGTTCTACGACTACCTGTACCACGCCGCCCCGCGCCTCGCCCCCAAGGCGCCCGGCCGTCGCATCACCTGGCTGCATGGCGGCCACATCGCCCTGATGGAAGCGATGGTGCGTCATGCAAACCTGACTGCTCGATGCTATTCAGTACGACGAGCGGCATCTGCACAGCAGCCAGTTCTCGACATGGTGCAGCGCATAAACACTTGCACTGTTCCATGCGCAGCTGATCTGGCGCATCGTGCACGGCGAGGTGGACCTGCCCATGCGCAACGAGGCAAAGTTCGCCGCCTGGGACGAGCTGCACACGCGCCTGCTGCTGGAGGCGCCGCAGCGCATGGACAACGCCAAGGTCGAGCTGGCGCCGCTGCCCAGGTGGCTGTACGGAGGCCGCACCCTGCGCTGAATGGCGCGGCGAAACGCGGCGCACTGAGCGGCGGCAAAATAGTTGAGCATCGGTGCTCGAGGCATGTTGGGTCATTATGCGAACTGACGATCATGTCTCGATGGGCTGAAGGGTTCCTCTTCCGGCTGAGTTGGAATCGAAGAAATCGGGGATAATGTGTTGCCAATGAACATTAGTGTTGCAAGTTACAAGGGCCCATGCAATATGCAAAGCACCACTACACTCATCATTGCTCGCCAGACCTGCATTGCGGCCAGTGCCATCAAACCTAGCCAGACGTCGCCTGACACCAGCACAGCCGCAGTATCGAACGGCGGAATTCGTCTATGATGTCAATGGCCGCGGCAGCATCGGCATTGTGTGCACCCTTGCGTTGCTGGTAGTGCTCGAGCACAAACCCTGCACACGGGCAATGTGACAGGCCAAATACTGCTTTCAACCAGATTCTGCGGACCCGTTCATGGTGCCAGAACGTCCTCGACGCTGACTCCCGCTTGCACACAGGTGTCGGACTTTGGCCTCAGCCGCGCGCACAGCGCCGCGGACGCAAACGACACCGAAACCTTTTGGCACAGTGCGTTCCCGTTGGACCGTCCGCTAGCTTCTCCACTTTGGGCCGTTGAGACGGTGTCTGCCCCAGCCTGAACAGCAGTGAATGTCGCTTAGACCCTAAACCCTGCCCCAGGCTTCCTGTATGCACCCTGGGGCCTCAGCCCACCCGCTGCAGCTTCGCAGCCTGTGCTTTCCTGTTGCAGCTGTCTGTTGTTGTGTTGCAGCTGTCTTGCAGCCACGTTGCTGCGCTGCATGCACTGCACAACGGCAATTTGCATGGCAGCAGGTGACGCACATGCCGCCGGAGCTGCTGGCGGAGGGGCGCCTGTCCAAAGCGGCCGACGTCTACGCCTTTGGCGTCGTCCTCTGGGAGCTGTGCGTCCCTCCATTCTTCCCTACATCCCTCCTTTCTTGTTCCCTACATCCCTCCTTCATTGAGCCCTTGCCATCATCACTCTTACCTGGGGTCCACACCCGGCCTTCCCACAGATCAGGACCCAAGAAACGTGCAGCCTCGATGCAGTCGCTGCTCCCGCACAGTGCGAAGGCCCGCCCTGCCTGCCAGCTGGCAGCGGCCGATATTGAATTCAAAGGAGTTACCTTCCCACAACGACTTCCGCACTGTAGATATGTCGGCGAGCGGCCGTGGGCGGGCCTGCGGCCGGTACACATCTTCGCCAGGAAGACGCGCGACGGCGCGCGCCTGTCCTGGCCGCCCGGCGCGCCCAAACCCTACCGTCGTCTGTCGGACGCCTGCCTGGCGCCGGACCCGGAGGACCGCCCGCCCTCTGCCGCTGTCGAGGCCGCGCTGCAGGTGCGGCGCTGGACGGCTGCTCATTGGCGGACATAGAGAGCCTATGGTAAGCCTTTGGTGTCTTCCTGCTCATTTGGTGTGCTGGGGGAACAGCAGCACGCGGCTGCAGCAGCGATGGCGTCACCTGCGGCGGCAGCCGCAGCCGCTGATGTGGCACTTTGGGGGTCACTCTTGTTTCTTCACCGGCGCAGGACATGATTGACGCGCTGCAGGGTGGGCAGTTGGACGCGGGGCAGCCCGTCGCCTGCTATGACAACCGCGCAAGCTGCAGGGACTGCAACGCCATGCAGTCCGCTGCGCCGCAGCCTGCGCCGGCCTGATGAGCTGATCGGGGGGATCTGCTGCTAAGCTGGCGGCGGGAATCGGTCAGGATCTGATCACTATGCTGGGTTTTTAGCTGGGGCTCATCTGTGCATCGATGCCTGAAGCGCTGGTGACGCTGCCGGCAAAACGCGGGCCTTCCACGCTTCCAGTGAACTTTTCATCAGTCGCCGCGCAGTTTGAGGGGCGGCAAACACGCTCAACCGTCTGCCTTTCAGGGTCAACGTTCACCTGGTTTCGACAACACTTTGCTGCTGTTGCAGTTCATGTACGGATTCAAGTGCTAAGTCATATACCTACTTCCACGATTGACTGGTTCAGAGGTGGTGTGCAGAGGTGTCAGCCATGCCTCGTATTCTGATGGGCGCCTTCCAGGATCTAGCATGTAAATTTCATTTCCACACGTCAACATCGCTGCCGTCCTGTGCGTGTTGTTAGGAAGTGTCAGAGGAATTGCAAGTGAATCGCACTCGTTTCTGAACTCAACGAGACCCAGGTCCCTACCGATGCATCACATATGTTCCTGCGAGTGTGCAGCACCCCTGATCTACATGTCCTGCAAGGAGCGCTACTGGTAGCCAGATGTTGTGCACATGCTGCAGACATAAGCACCCCATCAGTGCACTGGGCACCACGCTGCCGGTTGAATGAATTGCCTTAGCCATGAGCCGCCTGGTTTCCAATGTTCCTTCCATCGCCGCCGCCGCAATTCCTATGCTCGTTCCGTCACCGCCAGTTTACTGCTGTACACCCTCGAGCAGCAGGCCTTGCATGTGGGCTTCAGGCCGTGCATTTGTCTGCGGCACTTGGCGAAGCTCTCGCGCGGCTTGACCTGGAGACCAAAGCACATTGTTTGATTCGAACGCCAGCAAGTTGGTACAGACACGAAGACACAGCCCGCCAATCGCCCTCGAGTGGTGTACGCAGTCGTCTGACGATGATACGTGGCCAGCTCGCCGCTCCGGAGGGTTTTAAACACGAGCTGTGTCCCTGGCGGGAGAGTGTGAGCATGCAAAGAAGTACCCATGGACATCACGACATGCTAAGCGAATTCTACAAGAAGGGATGATACGCGCCGCTTGCGGGCACTGAGGGCGAGTCCCGCGACGCACCTCGCAGCATGCAGAGCACAGCTTTTGTGAGATGCGGAGGATGGGCTCCGAGCCCCGCAGTTCCAGCTGGTACTGTTCCACTCTGCGCTTGTGGCACTGCTTGCACAGGCTTGCGTGGCCGTCTGCGGCGGCTCTCCGCCGATAGAACTCCCACAGCGGCTTCACCTGTGCGACGTGTCGGATGCTGGTGCCCAGATCGCCCGGATAGTCAGGGCGCAGGAGCATGCGCTGCCAGTGCGGGGCATCGGTTTTCGGGATGCTCGTAGATGAGTGCACCTTCTGACCATTCTCGGGCCCGTTGCACCTGCAGAAGGGGACAGCGTGGCGCGCGGCACCGCAGCGGCCATGGCCAGCGCGGTTCCGCAGAACAGAGCATCAGAGCGAATTACGGCAGGACGCTCATTGCCAGGAACTGCCCACCTGCCGGCAGCTGCAGCAGGCTTTGGAGTCGTCGTCCAGGAACTTGCGCGCTGCGGCCGCCGCGACGGCGTGCCTGCGAGCCAGCCGCTTCGCCTCATACTCGCTCTGGCAGGCCCTGCAGACACAAAAAGCACAGACTTCGATCAGATCTGCATCTGGCAGTCCTAGTCTACCAATAGAGGAGGGCAGCCCGGCAAGCGCCTGGTCAGTCCGTGCTCATGGTGCTGGTTTCCTTTTGTTGAGAAATGTCAGGAACTGGTGGAAGCTGCATCTGCACAGCGGCCGCAGGTCTCAAGGATCCTCTGTCGCGCGTGCTGGGCTGGCGCTAGTCCAGATGCAGCTGTTGCGCTCGCTTCCGGTCGGCAGGGCATGGCAGGGTTTAGGGTTTAGGGTTTCTGCAGGCGCGGTCGTGGCTGATCAGCTGAGCAGCCGCCGGCATGAACGGCATGACGAACCACATTCTCTATATAAACACTTTTTTTAACCATACCAGACTATAGTAGCATATGGAATGCTATCGAAATTATAAATTTCGTTTTCTTTTGAAATAAACTTTTCCTTCAAAACTTGCAGGCGCGGTCGTGGCTGATCAACTGAGCAGCTGACGGTATGAACGGCATGACGAAGCTGCACCACATGGGCCCACCGCAACGGCATGCTACAGTGGCAGGGTTGCTGGGTGCGTCAACCGAGGACATCGTCGCACGTGTTGTTGCTCGAAGCTCGTGTTTCTCTACCCTGCCCCGATGATGTGCCAACAGCACGCAGCTGCTCTACTTTTGGTAGGAAAAAACATAGTTGACCACGTTTGTTCCTTGTGCTAATAAAATAAAATTTAGCTAATTTTATTAGCAGAAATCGCACCTGCACGTGTAGCTGCGGCCGCTGGTGCACTTGTGGTCCTTGGTGAACATTTCGGCAGGAAGCGTCAGGCTGCACCGCCTGCATGTCTGTGGCTCGCGCGTCGGCGGGTACCTCGTCCGGTCTGACGCGCCACCCTGCGTCGGCCTGCGAGCCCTCAAGCATACATGTAACATGTCTGTATCATCGGTCCAGTGTGTTCCCACGAGTAGGGTAGTAAACTCTAAACCCTAAACCCTAACAACGCGCACGATTCAGGCACAAGAGCAACCTGCCAATGAGCCATCTCCACGGCCTCTGGTGCTGATGCGCTGCGATTCCTGACGGCAGAGGAGCAAGTCCCGCCATCGCACCGTGGTTGCCGAGGTCTGCGCTGCTCATACCGCCTCGCCCTGCAGCCGAAGCAGTGGGTGTGGCGGCCGTCCGGCGCCTGCCGCACCACGGGAAACAGCCGTATGGGATACTGGCGGCCGCAGTCCACGCAGCGCTTGCAGTTGCCGGCTGCGGCGCCGGCGCCGGCGGCGCCGCCACTGGGCTCCCGAGCAGTTTCTGCTCCTGCGGCGTGTGCCGCCGCGGCGTTTGCGTCCCCAAAGCCGTGATCGAATGCTCCCAGCTGACCCTGCTGCAGGTTCATGTGAGCGTCAGTGCGTTGCCGCCGGTAGCAGAGAGGGCCACCTCATTGAGCTCGAGAGCGACAAAATGTGTGGGGAATCCTTTTTTGGAGTAGAAAATTGATGTGTGTGATGTCGCTAGCACCGTCCCAGTGCTAAATTGCCTCACCTCAGCAAACGTTTTCTGGAGACGCTCCTCAGGAATAGAATGGCGGGTCGCAGCACCCGCGCAGCACGCCGGCAGCCGGCGGCGGCTGCAGCTGGCCTCCGTGGCTGAATGCGGCGGGCGGTGCATGCAGCAAGCAGTGTGGCATTTCTCGAAGCGCTGTCTGTGGTGGTGGCACGGAAATTGCGCTGCCGCTGCTGCCGGCTGCGGCAACTGTGCCATACGCTGCACGTGCCGCACTCCGCTGCCGGCGTGCGTGGTAGGCCTGGCTGCCAGCATCGCACTTGCCTGCTGCTTTCTGCAGGAATCCCGCAGCTCCGATACCCTATGCAGCGGCTGCTGGATGGGTGGAACGCTGAACTGCCACGGCAGCACGCACTTCGGCGTCAGGACCCTTGCTGCGTGCAGCGTTCAGTCTGTGATTTGAAAAGAGGACTCGCCTTGCAGAATCCACGTGGCTAATCAAATGCGCCCGTCTCAAGTGCTGCGCAATCAAGTCCGGTGTCGGAACAGGATGTTGAAGGAATGGCTGCCGCTGTCGGTGAGTTGCGGCTCAGGCGGTGCTGGTCGCGCCGTATTGCTGCAGGCATGCAAGCCTGGATGGGCATTCACACTGCCGAGCATACAGCTTGAAGACGAAGCGAAATTGAGGTGACGTACTATTTGGAATCTGCGATCAGCAGATCAGTCTATGACAGGAAACCTTGGCGTGCACTTGAGCCCACCAATGCTTCCGCTTACTGCTGAATAGTGATATGGCACCAGGTCCTGCCACAAGACCTTTGCAGACAGAAGCTGCTTGGTGCACTGCTTCACACAGCAGGCTTGATCTCGCACACGAACGCAGGCAGTGAGCATGGCGAAGATATGCACCCAATATGCATCGCTCTGGCCTCTGCAGACTGCTTTGCCGCCATCTCACATCACCCTCCAACAAAATGAGTGCAAGACTTCGGGATCACTCGCCTCCATGCTGCGTCTCATTCGCCGCTGCGATATGCTGCGGCACCCCCCCCCCCCCCCCTTTCTGTCAGGTTCAGAATCGCTATGTAATGTGCCTCAGAAGCTCCTCAGATGCGGCAGCGCCGCTCTTACTAAGAGCGGCAGCGCAGCATGTCAGTTGCGGTCGCCACGCTGTCGGCTTGATGTGCTGCAGGCCGCCGGCTCCGACAGCAGCTGCTGGTTGAAGATTGCCGCACGTCACTCTTGGCCTGACAGCCGAGCTGCTGCGCCGCTGTCACGAGCTAAGTCGCTGACTTCCCCCGCTTGCGCGGCATGCACAGCATCATCTGCTTCTTGAGTGATCACCTGCACTCTTGGTCTGCACTCAAGTGACCGCCTGCACTGATAGGTAGCTATCCCAAAACACAAGTGTTGCGGCCGTCGCTGTAGAGCAAAGCTGCACCACCTATTGTACTACTAGTACTAGCACGTCAAATCTGCTACCAGCGAGCACGTCAATGTGCCACGCTTCTGCCAATAGGCAATCCTACAAAGTCCGTTGTAGCCGCGACAAAACAATGGATCTCTCCAAATCAGACACATGGCATCATGTATGACTGCAGTCCCAGAGTCCCGCAGGCAGCTGCTCGACTGAACCCTTCCGTGGCGCAAGTTCAAAGATAGCCCGTACGTGACTGGGGCGCTGGGCGAGCCCAGTGCGCTTCTACGTAGGGTTTTTCACTTTTTCACGTGAAGAATACACGGCCGCGCCGCTCGTCGCCCGCGGCGGCCACCGCCTCGGCACCCTGACCGCGCCTCGCAGCTGACGCACATTTTTCGTCACTGGCTTTCTGGACTCCAAGCCCCGCAGCTTTGACGCGGATAGCTGCACCATCCTGTGCAAGTCTGCGGAGATAGTGGTGCGGGACACGGAGCTCTACACCGCGCTGGCGGCAGAGTCTGCAGCGCTGCAGGTGCAAAAGTTATCGCGGCATCACATTCGCCTGTTTGTCCACTGCGATCCGTTCTGCTGTCCCACGCTGTTCGAGTTTGTCACATTCCATGCTTTTCCATTGCCTGCTGTCCACGTGTTGAGCACTGTGCATGGCATGCATGTCAATGGCACAATGAAGCAATCTGAATGGTGGCGCATTGATGCAGTAGGCCGCATCCAAACCCGACAGAAGGGTGCATCCTGTGGATCTGTGCTTGGGGGTAATGCACTGTGCCATATGCAGCAGCGGAATGCCGTGCGGGATCGCTACCTGACCTGCTGCTTGGCGTCACCCACTGGCGCCGCAGCCCCTGGGCCGCCCTGCTGCGGCGTCGCTGACGCGAGCACGGGCCCCAGTACAGGAGGGCCTGCTTGGGCGCCGCTGTGCCTGCAGGTGCTGAGATGAGGCGGCCTGCCAATGGTGACGCCATGGCCAGATGTAACTGCGGCACACTGGCTGTGATCGGCGCCAGATCCGGATGATGTGCCATCAGGCACGTTGCTGGTCTGCAGGAGTTCATATTCGTCGGCCCACATCTGCTGCTGACAAGCGTGGCAGATTGGATGAAGCCGCAGCGGCCGTGGGAATGCAGCATGACGTTTCGCCGATTCTTGCGGGTCTCAAGTCAGCCCTGGAATGTATCCCCATTGGATGCTGCGTGTACTCGAGTGCACAATGCGCAAAACGATCGCTGTCTGCACGCTCACACACTTGCAGAGTGTTAACTGCCCAAACGAGGTCACCAATCAGGTTGTCTCGGCTGTTGTGGCCGCTTGCATTTGTTCAGAAAGCAAAATGCAACGATTGTGACGCAGCATCTGAGTGCTCAGCAGATTGCTCGTCTGTAGCTTGGTCGCTCATCGATTGCAGCGCTGTCCCTTGCCGTCACTAAATTGCCTGGCGGAGATTGGGCTTCAGCCCATTCGCCTTGGGACTCGCAGCAGCACATGCTGCATGTTCCGCATGATCGATGTCGCAACAGAGACGGTATCAACAGGCTGAATCGCTGAATTTTGCTTGGGACATGCTGTCGTAGTTGATACTAGCAACAGCGGTTGCTACACCAGGCGCGCAATCGAGGCAGTCGAAACCATTAAATACAGTCCTATTCATTGCTGGGAGTGATTCGACATGTGTGTCGCATATGTACGTACGACGCAATACAGCGACATCTGGAAGTAGCCCAGATGATGCCGGATGCAGCAGCATCCAACCGCATCACTTGCGCCAAAGAAGTGCATTACATGCAGGACCATCACCGACAGATGGACGAAGTGCCTCGTCGAGAATCATGACCGCTGGCCGGAAAGACTAATGTTCAAAGAAGCCATCGGCATCGAGGACATGTCATATGTTGGTACACGCTAGCGCGTTCAGCAGCCGCCACCGCCGCCGCCACCGCCTCCGCCGCTGCCGCCGCCGCAGCCGCCGCCTCCTCCGCCACCGCCTCCGCAACCGCTGCCTCCACAGTACCCGCCTCCGCCGGAGTAGGGCACGGCTGCCGCATATACGGCGGGGTTCCAGTGCCCATGAGGACGTCGCCCGGCGCTGATCCCGCCACCGCCGCCGCAGCAGCCGCTGCCGCGCACGGCGTCAGGCGGTGAGCCTGGGTACTTGGCTGGGTACTGCGCTGCATTGTACCCTGTAGGCTGCGCGCCGCCGCCCTCCGTCGACCATCCGGTCTTGGGGTTTGCGCCTTGGCCCACACGGGACGAGCCTCCAATGTACTTCCCCTTTGGCGGGCGGCTCGTGCTGCAAGCGTGTACAGGAGCAATCAAAACAAGGAGGCATGCAGCTCTAAGACATCACGTAACCGAGACGGCAGGAGTAGTGCTGTGATCCAGTCGTGCTGCACATGCAGAGTGCAGATTGCTGTGCAAGGTGGCCGTCCAGACGGACACCAAAGATGTGTACGCAAATCAAGGTCGCTGAGAAATAGCAACCCATGAGTACAGACATGTGCAGCTGGTTGTGCCAGGGCACAACCAGAGCGGATCGAGTACCTGTTGCCCATCGTCGGTTCGTGGACGGGCAGTATCAGCGGACCCCCAAAAAGCTGTGCGGTCTGAAAGAAAACACTCTGCAAGTACGGCGAAGGTCGCTTAGAGGCTCATGGAAATTTTGCATGCTGCGGGTCGTCTCACAGGCACAGGGTCGTGCCGCAGGCCAATTGGCCCCGCCGAGATGTGCCGTCTCGCTGATGCATTCCAGCTTTCAACCGCAACGGATCCACAGCACTGCTGTGGATCCGCTAGGAAAGCATATGGCATATGCTTTCCTACCGTGTCGAGGCTGACGGCGCTTTGACGTCCAGGAGGTGGAGATTGAAGATGGCACACACGAGTGTACTTGGCTGCTAGCTGGCGAGATCCTTCGTAGCAGTTGTGCGATTGGGCTGTCAGTGTTGAGATTGGAACAGTGCACGTCTATGTGGCGGAATGAGTCCGAATGCTGCACTGCACCTGCTACTGCACCTGTCACGAGAGATCAGTCCTTCCAGCTTCAGGACGGCTTCACAGCGATCGTTCTAATTCATCTCAGCATCCTCCGCCAGGCGAATTGCCACATCCATCAAATCACTGACGACTGCATCTAAGGAGTGCACACCGCTTCACTGCGTCCAATTGATCTTCTTCCTGCCGCCATTCCTGCCGCCGCCGCTGCCCCATGATAAGGGACGCCGTCGGGGGTCACCCGATCTCGATCAACTCACTCGCTCTAGCTCGGCGAACGTCAAGCCTGCGTGCCGTCGAAAACGACGCTCTCGCTGTACTGTGTCTTGCAGCCCGCACCACCATTTGTCTTTTTGTACACCAAAGCGTGGCTGCAGGCTGAATGGCAGCCGTGAGCTGGTCGCCGCAGTCCCTTCTCGCCAATGCACACCTGCAACGAATCGTTCAGCGAGAATCAGTTTCAACCGATTGTGAAACGGCATCCGGAAGTGACATGCATGCCGCTTCCGCATGGAGTGTGCACAGCCGGTGCACAGGCTGCAGATATCTTGGCCCCTCTGAGATGCATTTGCAGTGAACGTTGCCTCCTTTGCTGGAGGGCATGGGTCGCCCGGCCACGCCAGCCAAAGAAGGCCGGCACCCTTCAGGCTCAGCAGTTGTGCCCTTATTCTGAAGATGCGCCAGCAGGCAGAACGCCGTGTTCACACAACAGAAAGCATACAGCGACTTGAAAACCCTAATGGCGTTCCCGGCAGCGCAGGTGACGCACATGCCGCCGAGCTGCTGGCGGAGGGGCGCCTGTCCAAGGTGGTGCACGTCTATGCCTTCGGCGTCATCCTGAGGGCGCTGTGCGTCCCTCACTGCTTGAGCACTGCTTGATTGACAGCAATTTTTTTCTCGGCACACAGCTCAGAGGCACTGCCTCTCAGCACTGGTATTCAATAACGTTACTACTCTGAGCAAGCCAGACTCAATCAATGAGTCAGTCTTCTACTAGCTCGACGAGTGTGGGGACTGGTGGTTGTGCAGCTACACCAGCGAACGGCCCTGGGGCGGCCTCCGCTTCATCCAGGTCATCACCCGCAAGACGCACTGCGGCAGCCGTCTGGCATGACAGTGCGGCACGCCCAAGCCCTACCGCCAGCTGGCGGAAGCGTGCGTGGCGAACGCCCCGGGGGACCGCCCGCGGTCCGCCACAGTGGAGGCGGCCCTGCAGGTGCGCCCGCTGCTGCTTCCTGCTGCCTGCTTTCTGACGTCTACTTTCCAGCGTCTGACAGTGCCCAAGAGGCACCTGTGCCGCGGCGCTGGCTGCGGCCTCGAGAAGAGTTGTAGTGCGGAAAGGGTGCCTACTGTTAAGAAAAATGGCAGGCCAAGGTCCTTGTTCAGAAAGCTTGGGGGTGCGACAGGTGGGGCATGCTGGAAGCATGTTCAGCTTCACAAAGCCATCAGATATGTGATTTTATATGCGATAACATGATGTCAGATTACTCGTCAATCAAGAAGTGCTGCATTTCAGAACCAAGCCCGTTGCCCGACTCAACAAAACATATAACAATGCATGGCTGCCTACTGCGTGCGGGGCATGATCGACGCGCTGCAGGGTGGCCACATGGGCGGCGGTGAGCCCTTCGCCTGCTACGACGACCGAGACAAGTGCGGCGCCAGCAGCGGCGGCGGCGTTCCTCACATGGTTTGGGCTGTGGCGGAGAAGGGCGGTGTGCACGTGAGGCGCCACACAGCTCGCCAACCTCGTCAGCTCAGCAGGCAGTCCTGCTGCAAGCCGGTGCTCGGCGCGTGGGACAAAGTCGGGACGGAGATCACGTCCTGCCCACTCGAGTACAAGGACAGTTTCTTTGGCCCTGGCAGCACTTTTTCCTGGCCACTGGAATGTGCCGCTGCAGTGGTTGCTGTGGGTGTGAAGCATTGGTGCTGAATAATTTCGCACGGGAGCTGAAACACTGCACCACACACATAGCTGTCATCGCCATCGTTCGCATCACAGTCGACGAGGACGGCGCGCGCGTATCCGACCCGCCGCCGCCGCCGCCGGACAACCCGCCGCGGGCGCCGGGCTCAGAAGGAAGGGAGGAGCGACTCCTAAAAAAATATAAGAAGACGTTTCCAGACACCCTGCCCAACGAGCTGCCGCCAGACCGCGACGTGGACCATCGAATCGATCTGGTGGAAGGCGCAACGCCTGTCTCAAGACCATACTATCGTTTGTCATACTA